>Ga0210102_1000105_pt1 | contig 24362 bp, 26 predicted proteins | sample RushOxbow_ThreeS_4_FD_185563 | JGI IMG/M metagenome (GOLD analysis project Ga0210102, IMG submission 185563) | Wetland microbial communities from San Francisco Bay, California, USA, that impact long-term carbon sequestration -... | ecosystem: Environmental > Aquatic > Marine > Wetlands ...
GGGGCTTCCGGGGTAAGGCCGGAGCGGCTGCTCGAGGCAATGGTCCGCAACCGCGCGACGACTGCCATCGTGGTGCCGCAGATGCTGCAGGCCATGGTGAAGTGTATCGAAGCGGGCGCTCCGGTGCCTCCGGCGCTGCGTTTCCTGGCTGTCGGCGGCGCCATGGTTGCCCCCGCCCTGCTCCAGCGCGCCGCGACTCTCGGGCTGCCGGTTTACGAGGGCTACGGACTTTCCGAGTGCGCGTCGGTGGTGACGCTGAATACGCCGGGCGCCAACCGGCGCGGAAGCGCGGGACGGCCGCTGCCGCATTGCGCGCTGTCGTTTTCCCGCGATGGAGAGGTCCTCGTATCGGGCGCAACGCTCCTCGGCTACTGCGGCGGGGACGCGCCCGCCCGCGGCCCCTGGCCGACCGGCGATATCGGACACCTCGACGACGACGGCTACCTGCACCTCACCGGCCGCAAGAAGGATTGTTTCATCACTTCCTATGGCCGCAACGTTTCCCCGGAGTGGATCGAGACCACGCTCGCGCTCGAGCCCGAGATCGAGCGGGTATGGGTATTCGGCGAAGCGCGCCCGTGGGTGGCGGCGGTAATCGCGCCGCGCGCAGGCCACGGAGGTGCCTCCATCGATGCCGCAGTCGGGCGCGCCAATCGCACACTTCCCGACTACGCGCGAATCCGGAGCTGGATCGTGGCGGAAGAACCGTTGACCTTTCGCAACGGGTCACTGACCGCCAACGGCCGGCTGCGTCGCGCCCAGCTTGCGGCGCGTTATCAGTCTCATATCGATGTCCTATACCAAGAGGAAGCGCATGTCGTTTCACGATGAGCTACTACGGGCCACGGAACGCGAACGCAGTGAACTGCTGGCGCTTCCGTTCATTCGCGACGGCGCGGCCGGCCGGCTGACGCGCGCTGACTATGTCGCGTTTCTGGAGCAGGCCTACCATCATGTGAAGCACACGCTGCCCCTGCTGATGGCCTGCGGCGCAAGCCTGCCCGCCCGACTCGAGTGGCTGCGAACGGCGATTGCCGAGTACATCAAGGAGGAAACCGGGCATCAGGAATGGATCCTCGACGACATAGGCGCGTGCGGCGGGGACCCGGAGGCGGTGCGCAACGGCCGGCCCGAGCTGCCGGCCGAGCTGCTGGTGTCCTACGCGTATGACGTCATCGCCCGCGTCAACCCCGTCGGGTTTCTCGGCATGGTGCTGGTGCTCGAAGGCACCAGCACTGCGGTCGCCACCCGCGCCGCGCAGGCGCTGATGAGCTCATTGCGGCTTCCGCCGGCCGCGTTCACCTACCTTACCTCCCACGGCGAGCTCGACATCAGCCATACCCGTTTCTTCGCCTCGATCGTGAACCGCCTGACCGACGCGGGCGACCGTGCCGAGCTGATCCGGTGCGCGAAGGTTTTCTACCGCCTGTACGGCGACGTCTTCCGGGCCCTCGATTCGCGGCGGCTTCCCTCCCGCGCGTGGGAGGCCGTGGCATGAAGCTCGCCGGCAGCCGCATACTCCTGACGGGCGCGAGCGGCGGCATCGGCCGCTGCCTCGCGCTCGATCTCTGCCAGCGCGGGGCCCGCCTGGCGCTGGTCGGCCGCAACCGCGACCGCCTCGGCGCGCTCGTTCGCGACATCGAGGTCGCGGGGGGCACGGCCGCGGCATTCGAGTTCGACCTGGAGCGGCCGGACGGCCACGCCGGCCTCGTGGAGCGCGCGGCCAGTGCCCTGGGCGGGATCGACGCGCTCATCAACAACGCCGGCCAATCGCGCTTTGGCGCCTTCGCAGGTGAAGACGAGGCGGCGCTGCGCGAGCTGATCGCAGTCAACGTGACCGCGCCCCTGCTCCTCGCGCGCGCCACGCTGCCGCACCTGATGGCCCGCAGCGGCGGATGCATCGTGAACGTCGGCTCCGTGCTCGGCGCGATCGGCTTTCCACACTTCGCGGCCTATTCCGCGAGCAAGTTCGCCCTGCGCGGCTTTTCGGAAGCGCTGCGCAGGGAGCTCGCCGACACGGGCGTGAAGGTGCTTTACGTCGCCCCCCGCACCACCGCCACGGCGATGAACGGGCCGGCAGTGCGCGCGCTGATGAAGCAAACCGGACAGCCGATGGATCCTCCGGAAAAGGTCGCGCGCGCAATCGCGGACGCACTGGCCACGGATCGGGAGGAGGTCACGATCGGCTTCGCGGAGCGCATCTTCGCGCGCCTCAATGGACTGCTGCCGCGGATCGTGGATGGGCCGCTGGTCCGGCAGGGTCGCATCGCCGCGCGCCATCTGCGCGGCCCGGCGCCCGCAAAGTGAAGCCCGTCCGGGTTCTCCTGGCCAGGATTGCGCTGCGCCGTTCCACGCTCGTTCTCCTCGCCTCGGTCTGGCTGGTAGCTGCCGTCAACTTCCCGTTCTGGCATGCGGTTTCGCAGCACGTGGGCGGCGTACGGCCCGGAGACTTCCTCTTCGTGCTGACCCTGCCGCTGGCCGTGCTGGCGTGGACGCACCTGCTGCTGCTCCTGATCGCCTGGGGACGCGCAACCCGGCCCGTGCTCGCCGTCGTGCTGCTGGTCTCCGCAGCCGCGACCTATTTCACGTGGGCCTACGGCGCGCTGCTCGACGAGGGCATGCTCACCAATGTTGCGCAAACCCACGCCGCCGAAGCGCTCGATCTCGTCACCTGGCGGCTGGGAGTTTGGCTGCTCGCCTTTGGCGGCCTGCCGGCAGTGGCAATCTGGCGGATCCGCATGGCGGAGGCAACGTGGGCGCGCGAGCTTGGCGTCAAGGCGCTGCACGCCGCGGCTGCCGTCGCCTGCCTTGGCGCAGTGCTGCTCGTGAATTACCAGCACTACTCGACTCTCATCCGCAATCACCGGGAACTGCGCCTCATGCTCGCGCCACACAACGTCGTGGCGGCGCTGCACAGCCACCTCAAGCGGCAGCTCGCCGCACGTCCCGTGCTGCAAGCAGTCGGCGCGGACGCGACACGCGCCATAGCGGTGGCGCACGCGGTTCGCCCGATGCTCACGGTGCTGGTGATCGGCGAGACGGCGCGCGCGGCGAATTTCTCGCTCAATGGCTACCCGCGGCAAACCAATCCGGAACTCGCGCACCAGAACGTGATCACCTTCCGCGATGTCAGCGCGTGCGGCACGTCCACGGCCGTCTCGCTGCCGTGCATGTTCCTGGACGTCGGCCGCGCCCAATTCGACACGACGCTCGCGCAGCGCCGCGAGGGGCTGCTCGACGTCCTGCGGCACGCCGGTATCGAGGTGCACTGGCTCGACAACAACCCCGGCTGCAAGGGCGTGTGCGACCGCGTGCCGCATGAGGATTTCTCGACCCGCCAGGTGCCGGGATTGTGCGACGACGGAGAATGCTACGACGGCATCCTGGTGCACGGCCTGCAGGCCCGCCTCGACGGCCCGCACGGCGACGCCGTGATCGTGCTCCATATGAAGGGCAGCCACGGACCGGCCTACTACAAGCGCTACCCGCCGTCGTTCGAGGTCTTCACCCCGGCCTGCCGCACCGCGCAGCTCGACAGCTGCACGCAGGAGAGCATCGTGAACACCTATGACAATACCCTGCGCTACACCGACCACGTGCTGAGCCAGGTGATCGATCTGCTGCGCGCAGCCTCCGGCCGCTTCGACACCGCTCTCCTCTACGTTTCCGACCACGGCGAGTCGCTCGGCGAGAACGGGCTCTACCTTCACGGCATTCCGTACGCCCTGGCGCCGCGCGAGCAGACGCACGTGCCGATGCTGCTATGGCTGTCCGCGGGCCTGCGCGACCGTCTCGCCATCGACACGGACTGTCTGGAGCATCGGCAGCGCGAGCCGCTCTCGCACGACAACGTCTATCACTCGCTGCTGGGCCTCTCCAACGTTCGAACCGCGGTCTACCATCCGGAACGCGATCTCCTCCGCCCGTGCCGGTCGTAACCGCGGGCCATGACTGCCCGGTCCACTGGTCAGTCAGGGGCGCGTAGCCGCCCGCTATCTGCGGTGGGGCGAGACCTGCAAAGTGACGTACTGACGACGGCGGCTGGTTACTTCACAGGAATTTGACGATTTCTTGACCCGTTCTTGATGCGCGACGGCATATTGTGGATTTGCAGTGCGGCGCCTGGTGAAGCCGAGGTGATACTGGCAGTACTCACCGCCCTCCCCCTCGCGCCGTGCGCCGGCGCGGCGTCCGGACGGGCAATGCCGGTCCAAGTCGCCTGAATCCATGGGCCGCACCGGGAGCGGACGACAACAGGGATCCAGTTGAAGCGAGTTGAAATCGTCGAGCTTCGCGGCAGGACGCAGCCGCCGCCATGGCGTCCCGGACCGCGGAGCCTTTCTTGCGTCGTCCCGGCCTACAACGAGGCCGCCGGACTGTCGGAATTCCTCAAGAACTTGCACCAGGCCATGGCGCCGCTCGCCGCGCGCGTGGAAATCATCCTCGTTGACGACGGCAGCGAGGACGAGACGCCACTGATCGCGGCAGATCTCGCGCGCGATCTCGGCCTGCACTACGTCCGGCTCTCCCGCAATTTCGGCAAGGAGGCCGCGCTCACCGCGGGCATCGATCGCGCGCAGGGCGAAGCCGTGCTGATTATCGACGCAGACTATCAACACCCCTTCGAGGCGGTGCCGGTAATGATTGACCGCTGGCGCGAAGGCTACGACGTCGTCTACGGCGTGCGCCGCAGCCGGGCGGGAGAAGGGGCCATCAAGCGCCTCGGCACCAGGCTCCTCTACAGGATACTGTCGGCGGGCGCCCCCGTCTCCATTCCTGCGGGGGCCGGCGATTTTCGCCTGCTGGATCGCAAGGTGATCACCGCGGTGAGGCGTCTGCCGGAACGCAACCGGTTCATGAAGGGCCTCTATGCATGGGTCGGGTTCAGCTCGATTGCAGTCCCGTTCGATGTCGGAAGGCGCCGCCATGGCAGCTCCCAGTTTTCGCTGCGCAGGCTGGTCCACCTCGGGCTGGACGGCATCACGGCGTTCACCAAGCTGCCGCTGCGGATCTGGAGCGGATTCGGCGTCCTGATCTCGCTCTGCGCGCTCATCTACGGCGGCTGGATCGCCGCCGAGACTCTGATCTGGGGAAACGACGTGCCCGGCTGGCCCACGATCGTGGACAGCCTGATGTTCTTCGCGGGGCTCCAGCTGATTTCCATCGGGATCATCGGCGAATACCTTGCGCGCGTATACGACGAAGTGAAGCAGCGACCGATTTACATCGTCCGCGAGGAGATGGATTTCAGCGTCCAGGCCGCCGCCGTCCGCGAGCCGGTAGCAGCCCGCGAGGCGCGCGGCAAGAGGCTTCCGCAATCTGTGTGAGGCGCGGCACACCGGGATTCATGCATTACCCACGTGGCGGCACGTCCTCGGGCGACAGCCTGAGCGAACGCCGCATGGTGCTGTGCGCGGACGACTTCGCACAGACCGCGGGGACCATCGAGGGCATACTTTCGCTGCTTGCCGCCGGGAAACTGAGCGCGGTCAGCTGCCTCGTCGAGTCGCCCCTCTGGCCGGACGCGGCTCTGTGCCTGCGCCGGCTGCCCATCGCTTTCGACGCCGGTTTGCACCTCAACCTTACCCACGAGTTTTCGGGTCCCCGCTCCCACCGGCCGGCCGCGCTTCCCGCGCTGCTGCTGGCCGCGGGTTTGCGCACGATCAGCCGCTCCCGCGTCGAGGCCAGCCTGAACCGGCAGCTCGACCGCTTCGAACAGGAAATGGAACGAGCCCCTGATTTCGTCGATGGGCACCAGTATGTCCATCAGCTGCCGGTAGTCCGCGACGCGCTTCTCTCGGTCTTGCGCTCGCGCTACCCGTATTCACGGACCGCGATCCGCGTTACCGTGCCAGCGCAGTCCCGCGGGTTGAAGGGATTGCTGATCGCGGGCCTCGGCGGCTATGGACTGCTCGACGCGGTGCGCCGGGCACGGATTCCGCACAACGTCGATTTCGCGGGGATCTACGATTTTTCCCCCGCCCCGGCGTTTGCCGAGCGCATGTCGCAGTGGCTCTCCGGCGTGCGCGATGGCGGCTTGATCGTGTGCCACCCGGCGAGCGGCGGGCTCCCGAACGGGGATCCGATCGCCCTGGCGCGGGAACGCGAGTTCGCCTACCTCGATTCCGACGGATTCGCATCGGCACTGCGCAAGTGGCGCGTGCGGCTTGCCCGGTTTCGCGACCTGCCCGTCGCGCAGGATGGCGCCTGACCGATGGCCGCAGCAGTACTCGCTTACGGCGCAGCGGGGATAGCGGGAACCGTTGCCCACTATACGGCGCTCATTCTGCTCGTCCAACTCGGCGGCGCCGAGCCGGTAGCGGCGTCGACCTTCGGGGCCGCCGTTGGCGCAGTCGTCAACTATTGGCTCAATCACCGGTTCACGTTTCGCAGCACGGTTCCACACCGGCGCGCCTTCATCCGCTTCATGGTCGTCGCTGTGGCAGGCATGATCGTCAATGCGGCAACGCTGTTCGCCGCCGTTCACCTGCTCGGCCTGCATTACCTCCCCGGACAGGTCGCTGCAACCGGCGTCGCGTTCGTCGGCACCTACGAGTTGAACCGTCGATGGACATTCTGATAGCGCAACCCGCCGCACGAGCCGATTGGACTGGACGCTGCCTGCTCGCGGTGCTCCTGATCGCGGCGATCGTGCGCCTGCTCCTGCTGGGCGCGTTCCCGCTGACAGACGCCACGGAAGCCCGCTACGGCGAAATCGCGCGGGAGATGCTCACCACCGGCAACTGGATCACGCCGCAGCTCGATCCGGGGATACCGTTCTGGGCCAAGCCGCCGCTGTCCATGTGGCTCACCGCGCTATCGCTCAAGCTGCTCGGCGTCAACGCGTTCGCCGCCCGGCTCCCGCATTTTTTGCTCGGGGCAGTCACCTGCCTGCTGGTGTACCTGTTCGCCAGGAGAGAGCGGGATGCTTTCCAGGGATTGCTCGCGGCCGCGATCCTCGCGACGACGCCGGCATTCTTTGCCTCCTCCGGCGCGGTCATGACCGACGCGGCGCTGGTGCTGGGGACGACGCTGGCGATGTTCGGCTTCTGGCGATCGGTAAACGAGCCGCGGCCGTCGCTGATGGATCGCTACAGTTTGTTTCTCGGCCTGGCGATCGGCCTGCTCGCCAAGGGACCCGTTGCGCTCGTCCTTGCGCTCCTGCCCATCGGCGCATGGACGATCCTGGCGGGTCGAGCGCAAGACTGCGTAAGGCGGATACCCTGGATGCGGGGCACGCTTCTGACGGCGGCTCTGGCGTTGCCGTGGTACATGCTGGCCGAGGCCAGAACCCCGGGATTTCTCGACTACTTCATCATCGGCGAGCACTGGCGGCGGTATACGGAGCCGGGATGGACGGGAGATCTGTACAGCTACGCGCACACCAGCCCGCGGGGCACTATCTGGCTCTACGCGCTTCTCGCGACATTGCCCTGGTGCGTACTCGCGCTCGGCGCGCTGACGCTGCTCTGGCGGCGCAACGCGCAGCAGGCGGTCTTGCGCGATCCGCTGCTGCTGTACTTGACGCTCTGGTTTGCGGCTCCGCTCCTGTTTTTCACGCTGGCGCGCAACGTCGTGTGGACCTACGTCCTGCCCAGCGCTCCGGCATTCGCCCTGCTCGTGGCACAAGGGCTGCGCGTTCTTGCGTGGCGTCGCCCGCTCTTGATCGTGGGGTTGGCGGCCGCCATTCCGGCAGGCGCTGTTGTGGCCAGCGCCTGGCTGCTGCCCGGACGGCTGCCGCAATATTCCCAGCACGACCTGGTCGCCCGCTACTTCGAAGCGCGCTCTTCTCCCGAATCGATGCTGCTCTACGTCGCGAAGGTGCCCTATTCCGCGCAGTTCTACGGAAACGGTTCCACCCGCGCAATCGCGCCAGCCGAGCTGTCGGCACTCCCGTCGCTGACGGGAAACCTGCTCGCCGCGCGCGAAGGTGACCTGAACACGCTGCCGGCCGCTCTGCGCGAGCGTCTCGAAGTCGTGACCCGATACAGGGGATACGTGTTGTTGCGGGATCCGGGTTAGCCGCCCACCTGCGGCGGCCCCGGAACCCAAGCGAGGCGGCTACCGGTTCGCGCGTGCACCGCTCCGGCGCCGCACGCGCCGGCTACGGCTCATCGCTCGCTGCTCACGTAAAATAGCGCGATGACGTACGCCCTCGCGCGTCCACTGCTGTTCGCGCTCGATCCCGAGACCGCGCACCACGTAACGCTGCGATCACTCAGGTTTCTCGGGCGCATCGGACTCGCCCCCACGGCGGGACGCGCGCCCGCCGCCTGCGCGCGCGAGCTGATGGGCCTCCGGTTCCCGAACCCGGTGGGGCTCGCCGCGGGCCTGGACAAGAACGGCGAGTACATCGACACGCTGGCGCGGCTCGGCTTCGGGTTTCTCGAGATCGGCACCGTCACGCCGCGCCCGCAGCCGGGCAACCCGCGCCCGCGGATGTTCCGCCTCCGCGCCGCGCGCGCCGTCATCAACCGCATGGGATTCAACAACGTGGGCGTGGACCGGCTGGTGGAGAACGTGCAGCGCGCGCGCTACCGTGGCGTGCTCGGAATCAACATCGGCAAGAACTTCGACACGCCGCTCGAGCGCGCGGCGGATGACTACGTCGCGTGCCTGCGCAAGGTTTATTCCCTCGCGAGCTACGTGACGGTGAATATCTCCTCGCCCAACACCGAGAACCTGCGGCGGCTGCAGGGCGCGGTTGCGCTCGATGCGCTGCTCGCCACGCTCATGGCGGAGCGGCGCGCACTGGCGGCCAGGCATGGCAGGTCGGTTCCGCTCGCGGTGAAGATCGCGCCCGATCTCGATCGCCCGCAGATCGAGGCGATCGCGGCCTCGCTCCGCAGGCATGCCGTCGACGCCGTGATCGCCACCAACACCACGGTGACGCGCGAGGGCGTCTCCGGCCAGCCGCACGAGCACGAGGCGGGCGGGCTCTCGGGGGCTCCGCTGAAGGCGCGCGCTACGTCCGTGGTGCGCCAGCTCGCGCAGGCGCTGGCGGGAACGCTGCCGGTGATCGGAGTGGGCGGCATCATGACCGGCGCCGACGCGCGCGAGAAAATCGCCGCCGGTGCGTCCCTCGTCCAGCTCTATACCGGGCTCGTCTATCGTGGCCCGGCGCTGGTGCGCGAGTGCGTTTCAGAACTCTGCGGTCGGTAAATGGCGCAAGGTCCCGCCAAAGCCCCGGCTGTGGCCGTCATCGACGAGCAGGCCTGCATCGGCTGCACGCTGTGCATCGAGGCGTGCCCGGTGGATGCCATCGTCGGGGCGGCGCGGCTCATGCATACGGTGATCGCGGCCGAATGCACCGGCTGCAGGCTGTGCGTGCCGCCCTGCCCCGTCGACTGTATCGACATGATCGAGACCGGGGAAACCTGGACGCACGAAGAGCGCCTGCGACGCGCCGGCCAGTACCGGGGACGCTACGAAGCGAGAGCGGAACGGCTGGATCGCGAGCGGGCGGCGCGGCTCGCGACAGGGCGGGACGAATCCCGGCAACGCAAGAAGCAGGCGACAATCGAGCGCGTCATTGAGCGCGCCCGCCACCGGCTCCGCAGTCGCTGAAAAAGATCAGCGGCCGAAGATGCCGCGCAGGATGCCGCCCGCGTCCAGGCCCCTGCTCGGCGAGCCGCTGCCCGAGGGTATCGTGGTTCCGCCTTCTTCCTGCTGCAGCGCACGCGCGCCTTCGACCGGAGCCGGTTTCGATGCGGCCGGTGGCGGCGTCTTCGGATCCACCTGGCGGATCGAGGGTTCCTTGCCCACGGGGAGCACGGCTACGCGCGGCGCGAGTGCGTCGCCGAGCTGCGTCAGGCGCTCGCCGGGCGCCGGGTGCGTCTTGAACAGCAGCGCGAGTGAGGCGTCGTCCGCGGTCCGTGCCGCGAGCAGGTGGAGAACTTCAACCAGGCCGTACGGATTGTAGCCGGCGCGCGCGGCGAGCACGATACCGATCCGGTCGGCCTCGAATTCCGCATCCTTGTCGAGCCCTCGCGCCAGCACCTCCGCGCCGGTGCCGATCAGGTTGTTGACGAGGAGGCCGCGGTCGCTGCGCTGCGCTGCCCGCGCGCCCGCGGAAACCAGGGCGCTCTGCTGCATCACCTTGATGTGGTGGCGCTGCACGATGTGGCCGATCTCGTGCCCGAGCACGCCCGCGAGCTGCGCCTCGCTGTTGAGCATCTCGTAGAGACCGCGCGTGATCAGCACGTAGCCGCCGGGCGCGGCGAAGGCATTGATCGAGGAGGTATCGAGCACGCCGAAATGCCACGGCAGGTCGGGGCGCTCGGACTGCATCGCGATCCAGCGCCCGACGCGGTTGACGTACGCCTGCAGCTCGGCGTCGGCCACCAGGGGCGCCGCGCCCAGCGTGCGGCCCGCCACCTCGCGGCCGACCGCGATCTCCTCGGGCTCGTCGAGGCTGGTGGTGGCGGTTCTCAGGTCCCGCCCCACGTCGAAGATACGGCCGAGATCGATCGACGCGGCCGCCACGTACCCGGCGGCGGCAGCCATGAGCGCGGCAGCGATTCCGTGTCGGAACGCGATGTTCATTGCTTCGCGTCCATGTATTCGACGCTTGCCGGCGCGAGGCCGGAACCGCGCGCTTTCTCCTCGGCCGCCTGCTTGGTGGCGGCGTAGCCTTCGAGCAGTTTCATCTGCTCGGCGTTGAAGCTCGCCTGCTTGAGGTCCTCTTCCCCGATGCCGCGGATGCCGATCGTGCTGGTGACGCTCACGTTGCGCCGCGGGCCGAACACCCGCCCCGCCGCCGAGCCCGCGCCCGAATCGCCCCCGCCCGCCTGCTGGCTCGGGAAGCGCACGTTGAAGGAAAACAGCCAGCCGCTGGCGTCCGGCGCCTTGATATTGAGCCACGCGCCCTGCTTCCCGATCACCTCGCCGGTCGCGCCGGTCTTCAGCTGCGCCACCTGCGAGGCGTCGAGCCGCGGCTCAGCATAAAGGGTGGAATCGCGCTCGAGCGTCACCTGCTGCCCGGCCGCGGGCGCGGCCGCCAGCAGGGCGATCCACAACGTGCAATGCAGGAAAAAACGGAACGATCTCATTTGCCGGCTGATTATAATGAGCCGCGATCCCGCCCGCCAATCAGAAGAACGCGGCTGCATGAATCCCGAAAAAATCCGCAGCATATTCACCCTGTTGCGCTCGGCGAACCCGGCGCCGCGCAGCGAGCTCGTCTATGCGTCCCCGTTCGAGCTCCTGGTTTCGGTCGTGCTGTCTGCGCAGGCCACGGACAAGAGCGTGAACCTCGCAACGCCCGCTCTGTTCAGGGCGGCTGGCACTCCCGATGCCATGCTCAATCTCGGCCGCCGGGGACTCGAGCGCCACATCCGGCGCATCGGGCTCTACCGGACCAAGGCAAAAAACCTGATCGCAGCGTGCAAGCTGCTGCTGGAGCGGCACGGGGGCGAAGTGCCGCGCACGCGCGAGGAGCTCGAGCGGCTGCCTGGCGTGGGCCGCAAGACCGCGAACGTGATCCTCAACACTGCATTCGGAGAGCCCACCATCGCGGTGGATACGCACATCTTCCGGGTCGCGAACCGCACCCGCATCGCGCCCGGAGGCAACGTGCTGGCGGTCGAGAGGCGGCTGCTGAAGGTCGTGCCGGAAGAGTTCAAGCCCGATGCCCACCACTGGCTGATCCTGCACGGGCGCTACGTCTGCAAGGCGCGGAAACCCGAGTGCGCGCAGTGCCTGATTCGCGAACTGTGCGAATACAACCACAAGACGGCGTGACCGGTGACCGGTGACCAGTGACCAGTGACCAGTGACCAGTGACCAGTGACCAGAAAAGACAACGGGCGGCATCGCCGCCCGTTTTGCTGAATCCTGGATCCCGAATCCTAGTACTTGGTGACGAGCCCCCGCTGGCTCGAATAGTAGGCGGCGAGATCCTCGAAGTCGCGCTGCGAGAGATTCGCGACGAGGGGCGCCATGACCGGGCTCTTGCGCGCGCCCGACTTGTAGTCCTTCAACGCCTTCAGAAGGTAGTCGTAGTGCTGGCCCGCGATCTTCGGAAAATCGGGCACGGTGCTGTTGCCGTCGGGGCCGTGGCACGCGACGCAGGCCTGGGACTTCTTCTTTCCGGCATCGGCATCGCCGGCGAGCGCGGGCGCGCTCAGCGCGACCATCAGAAAGCACACGGCAAGGAGAATCTTGTTCATCGTGTCTCTCCTCACTTGGCCGCCGACTTCATGGAATCGGACGCGTAATACGCCGCCAGGTCCGCCATGTCCTGATCGGACAGGCCCGCCGCGATCGCGCGCATCGACGGGTGGCTACGGTTGCCGGCCTTGTATTCCTGCAGCGCCTTGACGAGGTAGGCGGCGTGCTGGCCGCCGAGCCTGGGCACGTGGTAGACCTCGGGGAACACGGTCTTGTAGCCGCCGATGCCGTGGCAGCCGATGCACATCGAGTTCTTGTGCTTGCCCGCGACCGGATCGCCGGCATCCGCCGCGCGCACGGACGACCCGATTACGATCAATGTGGCGGCGACAACGGCGGGAATCACGCTGGATTTTCTCATCGTTTTGGTTTCTCTTGCTGATTCGGTAGCGAACGATTATACCCAAAAAAGCGCGGCCGCAATGAGCGTGGCCGGCACCGCGCGCGCAACTGGATAACGCAATCATTCTGCCGCATACTCCGGGCATCGTGAACGCGCAACATGTCGCGTCAGCGGGCCGGTTCGCCCGCATGTTTCCCTTCCTGCGCTGGTGGCCCCGCGTCGGCCGCGAAACGTTGCGCGCAGATGCCGTCGCCGGGCTCATTGGCGCCGTCATCGTCCTGCCCCAGGGCATCGCGTTCGCCACGCTTGCCGGGCTGCCGCCGCAGTACGGGCTGTATGCCGCGATGGTGCCGGCCATTGTGGCCGCGCTGTTCGGCTCGTCGTGGCATCTCGTGTCCGGGCCGACCAACGTCATCTCGATCTTTCTCTTCGCGAGTCTCGCCCCGCTCGCGCAACCCGGCAGCGACGAGTACATCCGGCTCGTGCTTACGCTCACTTTTCTGGTCGGCGTCATGCAGCTCGCCATGGGACTCGCGCGCATGGGGGCGCTCGTCAACTTCATTTCGCACACGGTGGTAATCAGTTTCACCGCGGGCGCAGCCTGCCTGATATTCGCATCCCAGATCAGGCATTTCTTCGGCGTCGACATTCCGGCCGGCAGCTCCTTCACCAGGACCTGGCACGATTTCGCCCTCGCTCTAAACGATATCAACCCGTACGTGACGGGCGTCGGAGCGGCCACGCTGCTCGTGGGTATCCTTTGCCGCAAACTCGCGCCCCGGTTTCCCTACATGATCGCCGCGATGATCGCGGGCAGCGCCGCCGCCGCCGCGCTTGACTTCGTCTTCGGCGCGGCGGCGACGGGCATCACAATGGTCGGTACGCTGCCCGCCACGCTGCCGGTGCTGTCCACGCCGGATTTTTCCTTCGAAGCGCTTCGCAATACCCTGCCGGTTGCCCTGGCGGTGACGATACTCGCGCTGACCGAAGCGGTCTCGATCGCGCGCGCCCTTGCGGTGAAGTCCGGGCAACGCCTGGAAGGCAGCCAGGAGTTCATCGGCCAGGGGCTGTCGAACCTGGCAGGCAGCTTCTTCTCGGCCTACGCGTCGAGCGGCTCCTTCAACCGCAGCGGGGTCAATCACGAAGCGGGGGCGCGCACGCCGCTTGCGGCCGTGTTCTCGGCACTCCTGCTCGCGCCGATACTGTTCGTCGTGGCGCCCCTGATCGCGCACTTGCCGCTCGCCGTCATGGCGGCGATATTGTTCATGGTCGCGTGGAGCCTGATCGACCGGCATTACATCGCCGCGGTATTCCGGACGAGCCGCCAGGAATCGGTGGTGATGCTGCTCACCTTTCTCGCGGCCGTGTTCGCGGATCTCGAATTCGCGATCTACGCAGGCGTGCTCATGTCGCTGATGCTCTACCTGACGCGCACGTCCCGCCCCATGGTTCTCGACGTCAAGCCCGACCCCGCCCCCGACAGCTACCACTTCACGGCCGACAGCGGGCTGCCCGATTGCCCCCAGCTCAAGATGCTCCGGGTGAACGGCTCGCTGTTCTTCGGCGCGGTGGACCACGTGCAGCGCAGGCTCGAGGAAACCGGGCCGGCACAGAAGCACGTGCTGATCGTGGCAAGCGGCATCAACTTCGTGGACATGGCGGGCGCGCAGATGCTGGCGCAGGAAGCGCGGCGGCGGCGGCGCGAGGGCGGCGGTCTCTACTTCTACCGCGTGAAGGACGCCGTGCGCGGACTGCTCGAGCGCGGGGGCTATCTGCGCGACATCGGCGAGGAGAACCTCTATCCCGTGAAGAGCCGGCCGGTCTCCACGATCTACCGCAAGCTCGATTCCGGAGTCTGCCGGAACTGCACGGCGCGCATCTTCCGGGAATGCCACGTCAGCCTGCCCAACGGCGAGCCCCTCCCGCCGGGCGCCGGCAGGACTGCCGCGTAAGGCGCAGCCTATTTTGCCTGCAGGGCCTGCTTCTGCCTGGCTTGCAGCACGACGGCACGGTGGCCGCGCACCATTGCGCCGATGATCATGAAGCCACCGACGCAGAGCGCGAGCACCAGGAGCCAGAAACTCGCAATTTGCAGCCACGCCCGGCTGTACGCGCCCAGTTCCAGCACCTCGAGTTGCGCAAGGTAGACCGGGACCACGAGGCCGCGGCTCAGCGCGACGATCAACATGATCGCGGCCATGACGGCCTTGATGACGTAGGGCGTGACGTAGGTGGTGCCGATCGCGCCGAGCTGCACGCCGAATAGCGATCCGGCGAGCAGGATCAGCGCGAGCCGGATGTCCACGAGCCCGTGTGTTGCGAAGATGTAGGTGCCCCCAAGTCCCATCACGAACGCGATCACCAGCTCCGTCGCACTCGCCACCAGGCTCGACACCCCGAGCACATAGATCATCCCCGGCACGCCGATGAAGCCGCCAACCGCGATGGTCGCCGCAAGCACGCCGGTCGCGAATCCCAGCGGCAGGATGAAAAGCGCGGAAACCCGGATGCCGGCGGTTTCGAATCGCATCATGGTCCCTGGAACCTCGAGCGCCTGGAACCATTTCGCGAGCCGGGCCATCTTCTCGACGGCCCCGAGGCTGCCGGAGCGGTAGATTCGGACCGTATCGTAGAGCACGAAGCCACCGACGATGGTCAGCACGATGACGAACGCAAGGCTCACGTACAGGTTCGAACCGGCTTCACCGAACCTGACGTTGATCGTATGCTGGATGCCGGTCCCGAGCCAGACGCCCGCGGCGGCGGCTGCCGACATCACCAGGCCGAGCTTGATGTCGACCTGCCCGAACCGGTAGCGCCGGTAGGCTCCGACGAGCGCCTTGGGGAACTTGTGGCACATGTTGCTCGCCACGGCAACGATCGCCGGCACGCCGATGCTCATCATCGCCGGCGTCAGCACGAACGCGCCGCCCGAGCCGATGAAGCCGCTCACCACGCCGCCGACAAACCCGATCACCAGCAGCCCGACGACGTTGGTAACCGTCAGGTCAAGGAATTGAATGGCATGGAGTTCCACGGCGTGCCGCTATTTAGTCCTGCGGGCGGTCACGCCGAGTGCTTCCCAGAAATACGCCGTAAACGCTCCGTGCGTAAACGAGAACAGTAACGCGGCAAGGACGGGCAGCATCGGATAGAACCCGTCGGTGCGGGTAAAGCCCTGCATGACCTCGCTCTCGTAGAAATAGAGCAGGAAATACAGGCTGGTCGAGGCGGCACCCGAAACGAACAGCTTGAGATACAGGTTGCGCTGGCTCACCGTGCGATCCGCATGTCCTTGAATTCTATCAGACTATTTGTGCGGGCTGCGGCGCCGGATGTTACAGGCGATACAGCAGCGCCAGGGCGACGGAAAGGACCAGCCACATGACGATCGCGAGCGGCACGCCGGCGCGCACGAAATCGGAGAAGCGGTAGCCGCCCGCGCTGTAGATCAGCATGTTGGTCTGGTAGGCCATGGGGGTCGCAAAGCTGAGGTTGGCGCCGAATAACACCGCGAGGACGAACGGCTCGAGCGGCGCATCGAGCTGCCGCGCGATGCCGATGGCAATCGGCGTGCCGATCACGGCGGCAGCGTTGTTTGACACCACATTGGTCAGCAACGCCATCACCAGCATCAGGCCGCTCAGCACGCCGGCCGGCGGCAGCCCGGACGCCAGCGCAACATAGAGCTGCGCCACGTATTCGGCGGCGCCCGTGCGCATCAGCGCCATCCCGAGCGCGAGGCTCGTCACGATGATCATGATCACCTGTATGCTCAACGCCGCGCCGACATCCTCCCAGTCGAGGCAGCGCGTAAGCAGCATGATCACCACGCCCGCCACCGCGCCCACGAGGATCGGCACGATTCCCAGCGCGGCAAGCACGATCACGGCCGCCATGATCAGCAGCGCGAGCGGCGCCTTCTTCGTCTGGGGCACGTCCATGGTCGCGTCGAGCACCAGCAGATGGCCGCCGCGCTTGAGCTCGGCGATGCGTTCCTTTGCCCCCTGCATCAGCAGCACGTCACCGCTGGCGAGCCGGATTTCCGAAAGGTCACCAGAGACTGCGCCCGGCCCGGCGCGGTGGATTGCCAGCACCACCAGGTTGTAGCGATCGGAGAACCGGAGCTGGGACAGCGTGCGCCCCTGGAGCACCGAGTTCTCCGTGACCACGATCTCGGCGATCTGCTGGTCGGGAGCGGATAACGGATGCTCCTCGCTCACGATGTGCTTCTCTTCGCCGACGTTGTACAGCTTTGCTCCCAGCGCGCGCTCGAAATCCTTGAGGTTCTCGGGGGTGTCCCGCACCCGCAGCCGATCGCCCGGGTGGAGCGTGACCGACGGCAGCCGCGTCACTGTCAGCCCTTCGCCCCGCTCGATACCGCGGACGAGCATCTTCTCGCCAGTTTGCTTGCGCACCTCTTCGAGCGTCTTGCCGCTCGCGGCGCTGTCCTTCTCGATGTGAAGCAGCGCCTCGAATACGCGGGGCGAAGTGTCCTTCAGCGGCGGCGTGCGCTCGGGCAGGATCCGGGGCGCGATCAACCACAGGTACAGGATGCCCACCGAGCCTGCGATCACCGCCGGCAGCGCGAAGTCGAACATCTCCAGCCGGCGCATGCCGAGATCAGCCGCCACCCCCACCACCAGCAGGTTCGTCGACGTGCCGATGGTGGTCGCCATGCCGCCGAGCAGCGTCGCGAAGCCCATCGGGATCAGCACGGAAGAGGTGCGGACTTTTCCTCCCAGCGAGATGCCGACGAGGGTCGGCAGCAGCAGGACGACGATGGGAGTGTTGTTGACGAACGCGCTCAGCACGGCCCCCGCGAGCAGTGTGAGCAGCAGCGAGAGCATCGGCTGCGCCGCCCAGGCGCGCGCCAGCACCGTTGCCACCGGCTTCAACGCGCCGGTCGATTCCAGCGCCTGGCCCATGACCATGAGGCAGCACACGGTGACAAGGGCCTCGTGGCCGAATCCGGAGAAGAACTCGCTCGCGCGTATCGCCGAGCCGCCGTGCTCATACGGGAACAGCTGGAAGCCAAGCACGAGCGTGCCGAGCACCAGCAGGCAGGAGGTTTCGATCGCGAGCCGTTCCGTGGCGAACAGGATGAGCGCCGCCACGACGAGGATCATCGCGGCAATCGCGTGCGGATCGGGAAGCGCTGGCATGTCCGAGAGCGCGGGCCGGCGGCTGCCGGCCTAATGACCCTCGATCGAAAACACCACGTCACCGTCCTGCACCTTCTCCTCCGGGTGATCCCAGAAACCGATTAATTTGCCGTCGCGCTCGACGGCGACCACGAGCTGCTTGGGCACGTCGCGAAACGGACGGCCGACTTCCGTCTCGCGCGCACGGCGCTCGACGATCCTCATTTTCCCTCCGCTGGAAGACAGGATATCGGACACAAAGCGCGTGGTGTAGCGCGATGCCACCGCATCCGCGGCGAGGAAACCCGCCATCTTGGCGGGGACCACCACTTCGTCGGCGCCGGCGCGCCGCATCAACTGCTGGTTTTCCTCGTCCTGTACCAGGACAACGATACGGATGTTCTCGTTGAGCGATCGTACCGTGAGCACCGTGAGCGCGGCGGTGTTGTCGGGCGACAGGCATATGAGGGCAGCCTTCGCTGATGCGACGCGGGCCTCGCGCAGCGTCGCCTCCTGGCTGGCGTCCCCGCGCAATCCAATATGACCCGCATCTGCCGCCAGCTCGAGCCGGTCGGGTCTGGTGTCGATCACGATGATCTTTTCCTTGGGTTGCCCTTTGGCAACCAGCTCGCGCGCCGCGACCCGCCCGCTGAACCCGAACCCGCATACGATGACATGGGACTCCAGACGTTGCTGAATCGCGTTCATACGGAAATCCTCGATAACCCGCCTGACAATGAACTCATAGGCCGTGCCCAGAAAAATGAACCAGACGAAAATCCGGATCGGCGTCACCAGCAGCGCGTCGATGAGGCGCGCCCGATCGCTGACGGGAACGATATCTCCATACCCTACCGTCGTCACGGTCACGAAAGTGAAATAGACGATGTCGGAGAAAGAAATCTCGCCGTCGAGGGAATCGTCGAGGCCGGCGCGGTCCAGCCAGAACACCAGCATGGCGAAGCCGAACAGGCCCGCTACGATTCCGGCGCGAACGAGGAGCTTGCGTTCCGGAGAAGCCGAGACTCCCGCATAGAGCAGCCGCGGCCCCGCTTCCGCATATCCGCGGCCTAAACGTGACGTCAGGTCGCGGCGCAACCGTTCTCGCGACAGCATCCGACGGAGCTTGGATATGGCTGACATGCGCTTCGCACCCGATATCACCGGAGCGCGGTTAGGATAGCACGACTGAATTTCGGCACGCTCCGCCGAAATTCTTCTGCGCTGGTGACGCCGCCGGTGACAAAGTCCGCGGAAAGCTTGAGCCGTCCCGCTATCCACAGGTTGCCCCGGCCACTATAATCAATTCGACCAGCCCGAGCTCGCCATGGGACACCGATTGACCAGGATCTACACGCGCACGGGCGACGGTGGCACGACCGGACTCGCCAGCGGCTCGCGCGTGGCGAAGGACACACCGCGCATCGAGGCAATCGGCGCGGTGGACGAGCTGAACAGCGCGCTCGGTGTACTGCTCGCGGAGACCCTGCCGGATGCGGTGCGCGCCTGCCTCGATGACGTTCAGCACGATTTGTTCGATCTCGGCGGGGAGCTGAGCGTGCCCGGCCACCCGATCATGAGCAAGTCCCACGTCGAGCGCCTCGAGCGCGAGCTCGACCGCTTCAACGCCGGGCTTCCCCCGCTCAAGGACTTCATCCTGCCGGGGGGCGCGCGCGCGGCGGCGCTCGCCCATGTCGCCCGCGCGGTATGCCGCCGCGCGGAACGCCGGGTGGTCACACTTTCGCGCAAACAGAAAGTCGCGCCCGCCCTGCGGAGCTACCTGAACCGTCTCTCCGACCTCCTCTTCGTCATTGCACGCATGCTCAACCGGGCGGCGAGCCGGCCGGACGTGCTGTGGCAGCAGGGAAAGAACCGGTGACCGGCGACCGCCTTGCCCCGGACCCCCTCGCCGCCCGGCTCGCGGAGCTGCTGGCCCAGGCAGCGCTCAAAAACCAGCGTGCATTCGCGGACTTGTACGCGCTGACGGCGGCGAAACTGTTTGGGGTCGCACTGCGTATATTGAGAAGGCAGGACTGGGCGGAAGAGGTCCTGCAGGAGTGCTATATCAGCATCTGGAACCACGCCGGGGATTACGCCGTCCAGAAGAGCGCGCCGCTCACCTGGATGACCAGCATCGTGCGCAACCGCTCGCTCGACTGGCTGCGCCGGCCCCGGCAGGAGGCGGGCGGCGAGGAATACGAGATCGCGGTCGAGGCGTGGCAGGACGACGCCCCGGGACCGATGGAGCGCCTGGTGGCGTCCAGCGAGGCGGCCGCCCTGGCGCGCTGCATGCAGCAGCTGGAAGCGAAGCAGCGCCAGAGCATCATGCTCGCGTTCTTTCACGGGCTCTCCCATTCGGAGCTCGCGGAACACATGAAGCAGCCGCTCGGCACCGTCAAGACCTGGGTGCGCCGCGGCCTCGAGCGGCTCAAGCTCTGCCTCGGCGAGGCGGCTTGAGCTCACTACTCACGGATTGTGGAGATGGCGTCCTATAAGAACCCGCAACTGCGCGACAGGCTGGCGGCCGAGTACGTGATCGGCACGCTGCGCGGGCGCGCCCGCGCGCGCTTCGAGGCGCTGCAGCGCTACGATCCGGAGCTGCGGCGGATCGTCGCGGAATGGGAGGCGCGGCTGACGCCGCTTTCCGCGGCGGCGGGCGAGATCGCGCCGCCGGCGCGCGTCTGGCAGATGGTGGCGAGGCGCATCGGTGCCGCGCGCGGGGGCGACGCGCGGGCCGGGCTCGCATTCTGGCGCGGGCTCGCCGTGGCGAGCACCGCCTTCGCCCTGATCCTCGCCGCTTTCATCGGCGTCGCGCCGCGCCCGGAGCCGCAGATGGCGATGGTCGCCGTGATGAACGACGACAGGGGGCAGCCCGCCCTGGTCGTTTCCTGGCCGCCGATGAAGGAGATGCGCGATCCCTACGTGCGCATCAAGGTCGTCCAGGAGCACCCCGTCATGGCCCCCGGCACGACCTGGGAGATGTGGATGCTGTCCGGAGGCAAGGACGCTCCGGTGTCGATGGGTCTGATCGGCATCGATGCCGATCAGACCATGAAACTCAGGCCCGCGCTCGCGAGCAGGATCGAGGGCGCGTGGGGATTGGCGATGAGCGTCGAGCCCAAGGGCGGCTCGCCGACCGGGGCGCCGACGGGTCCGGTGATCTTCAGGGGGCAATGCGTCAAGATTCTGTGAAGAAATCGATCATCATTTTCGTGGTTGGGGGATTGCTGGGCACGGCGGCGGGATTCGCGCTCGGAATCTTCGTCTACCCCTACATCTTTCTGGCGGACATCGTCGCTATGGACAAGTTGGAGGACAAGGCGGCGCGCAAGGTCGTGGCGACCGGCATGTTCATCCATGCCAATACCCGGGATCCCATCCACTACGGCAAGGGCAAGCTCGCCGTGTACCAGGACCTCGTGCACCTCGAAGCCGATTTCGAGGTCGGACCGGGGCCCAAGTTCCACGTCTACCTCGTGCCGGAGGCGAATGTCGTCCCTTCCACGAACGTCGCCCGCACCATGTTCGTCGACCTCGGGCGGCTCAAAGCCTTCAAGGGCAGCCAGAACTACCCGGTGCCCGCCGGCGTGGACCTGAGGAAGTTCGGCAGCGTCGTGATCTGGTGCGAGCAGTTCGGCGTCTTGATCTCCCCCGCTGCCCTTAAGTTCCAATGAACATCAAGCACACCGGCGGCTGCCACTGCGGCCGGGTGCGCTTCGAGGTGCTGGCGCCCGCGCGCATCCGGGTGTCCGAGTGCAACTGCTCGATCTGCAGCAAGTCCGGCTACCTGCACCTGGTGGTGCCCGCGGACCGGTTCACGCTTCTGAGCGGCCGCGAAGCGTTGACCTCCTACACCTTCAACAGGGGCGTTGCGAAGCACCTGTTCTGCTCGGTATGCGGCATCAAGTCCTTCTACGTGCCGCGCTCGCACCCTGACGGGTTCAGCGTCAACGCGCGCTGCCTCGATCCCGGCACCGTCGAGGACATGGTGATCACTCAGACCGACGGGCGGAACTGGGAAAAGCAGTATCCCGCGGGGCGCGGCGAATTTCGCGATTAAGTTGAACCGCGCAGCGAAACGATCATCCGCGAGTCCCTCGTACTTTATCCAGCGCGGAGCACACCGCTCTCGCCCCTTCCACGATGCGCGGCGTCTGGCGCTGGATGTGGTCGGGATTGATGTGGAAGACCGGTAACCCGCGCAGCGGCTCCACCGCCGTCTCGCGCCAGCGGACGGCAAATTCCTGCGCCCCGCCCGCCGAGCCGCCGCCGAGGATGACCTCGGGCTTTGCCGCAATCACCGCTTCCAGCGAGACGCTGGGCGTCAGCTGGGCGAGGTCAGCGAAGACGTTCTCGCCGCCGCACAGCGCGACCACGTCGCTGATCATGTGCGCGCCGTTCACGGTGAGCAGCGGCCGGTGCCAGATGAGGTAGAACACGCGCACCTTGCCTGCGGCCGAGTAGCGGCCGCGCAACGCGCGGATCTCCCGCTCGAACTCCGAGGCCGCCTTGCCGGCGGCGGGCGCCGTGCCGGCGAGCGCTCCGATCGCGTTGAGCACGCGCGGGATGTCCGCAAGCCTGGCGGGCTCGCTCACGAACGCCGGGTAGCCGAGGCCTTCCAGCCGGCCGACGTCGGCAGGGGAATTGCCGCTCTTCCAGGCCAGTATGAGATCGGGCTTGAGCGCGGCAACGCGCTCGAAATCCACGCGCGCCGCATCGCCCACCTGCGGAATCCTGCGCGCGGCCGGGGGGAAGTCGCTGAAGCGCACGACGCCGACGAGCCGCCCGCCTGCTCCTGCAGCGAAGGCGAGCTCCGCGAGGCTCGGCGCGAGCGCGATGACGCGCTGCGCCGGCGCGGCGAGCGCAACTTTCCTGCCGCGGTCGTCGACAACGGAGACCGGCTGTGCAAACGCCGCGCCAGCGACAAACAGGCCTAAGACGGGGACAAAAACACGCAGACGGATGCGACGCGATACGGCGGAGCGGGGATCAGCCCTCACACCATGATGCCGCGCTCCATGTGCTGCAGCAGCCGCGCGCTGGTCTGGCGCAGGCGCGACGACAGCATCGACACGAGCTTAACCAGCACCTTCGATCCGAGGCTCGGATGGTCGAGGATGATTTTGGCCATGTCGTCGCGGTGGAGCACCGCGAACACGGTGGTGTCGGTGGCGACACAGGTCGCGAAACGCGGTTCGCCGTCGATCATCGACATCTCGCCCAGCGTCATGCCCGGGCTGACGCTGGTCATGTGCTGCTGGCCGGAGCGCGTGCCCCTCTTGAAGATATCCACCGAGCCCTCGATGATGAGGAGCATGAAATCCCCGCCCTCGTCCTCGCGGATGATGGTCTCGCCCGCCTGCGCGCGGTAGACATCCATGTAGCCGGAGAGGATCGAGATGTCCTCGCGCGAGAATTCGGCGAAGAACAGCGACCGGCCCACCAGGCTGAAGATCTCGTTGGCGATCGCCGTGCCCTTGCCGACGCGCTCCAGCGACTGCAGCGAGGCCCGCCCGGGATTGGTGGCTTCAAAATCGATCTGCGCCATGTCGCCGCCCCGCTCCCCCTTCAAATACGGCCTGGAATTACCGCACTATATACCGCCCACTGGTTACCGGTCACCGGTCACGGGTCACCCATTACTCCGATTGCTGTGCCTTCAGCCGCCGTTGGCTCACCGCATCCGCAAGCACGCCGAGGACCTTCTTGCTGTCTTCCCAGCCGATGCAGCCGTCGGTGATGCTCATGCCGTAGACGAGCTCCTTGCCCGGCAGGAGGTCCTGTCGGCCCGCCTTGAGGTGACTCTCGGCCATGATGCCGACGATGCGTGATTCACCTCCGGCGATCTGGTCCGCTACCTCGCGCGCCACATCGATCTGCTTCTCCGGCTTCTTGCTCGAGTTGCCGTGGCTGAAATCGATCATCAGGCGCGCGGGCACCCCCGCCTCCGCCAGGCTCCGGGCGGCGGCTTCCACGCTCGCCGCGTCGTAGTTGGGCTTTCCCCCGCCGCGCAGGATGATATGGCAGTCCTCGTTGCCCGCGGTGGACACGATCGCGCTGTGGCCGCCCTTGGTCACGGACAGGAAATGGTGCGGCGCGCTCGCCGCGCGGATCGCGTCCACCGCGATCCGGACGTTGCCATCGGTGCCGTTCTTGAAGCCGACCGGGCACGACAGCCCCGAGGCGAGCTCGCGGTGGATCTGGGATTCGGTGGTGCGCGCCCCGATCGCGCCCCACGCCACCAGGTCGGCGACATACTGCGGCGTGATCATGTCGAGGAACTCGCAGCCGACCGGCACGCCCATCTCGTCGAGATCGAGCAGCAGCTCGCGTGCGAGGCGCAGGCCCTCGTTGATGCGGAAGCTGCCGTCGAGCTTGGGATCGTTGATGAGGCCCTTCCAGCCCACAGTCGTGCGCGGCTTCTCGAAATAGACGCGCATCACCACCAGGAGCTCTCCGGCCAGACGGTCCCTCTCGCGCTTCAACCTGCCGGCGTATTCACGCGCCGCTTTCACGTCGTGGATCGAGCACGGCCCCATGATGACCAGCAACCGGTCGTCCGCACCGTGGAGGATCCGGTGAATCGCGGCACGCGTCTCGTACACGAGCTTCGCGGACTTCTCGGAAACGGGAAATTCGCGCAGCACGTGCGATGGCGGCACGAGCTCCTTGATCTCCTTGATCCGGACGTCGTCGGTGCGGTA
>Ga0210102_1000106_pt1 | contig 24072 bp, 23 predicted proteins | sample RushOxbow_ThreeS_4_FD_185563 | JGI IMG/M metagenome (GOLD analysis project Ga0210102, IMG submission 185563) | Wetland microbial communities from San Francisco Bay, California, USA, that impact long-term carbon sequestration -... | ecosystem: Environmental > Aquatic > Marine > Wetlands ...
CAGCTCCGCTACTTCGGCGACCGCTACCAGATCTCCAAGCTGCTCGACGGCCGGCGGGTCTGGCGGGTGCCGGTGATGGACGGCGAGTTCATCGTGGACGAGCGGTTCGGGATCCAACCCGCGGTGGGTGGGGGGAACATCCTGATCGTGGGCCGCGATCAGGCGGGTACCATGCGGGCGGCCGAGGCGGCGGTGCGCGCGATGCGGGGCACGCCCGGGGCCATCCTTCCCTTTCCCGGCGGAGTGGTGCGCAGCGGCAGCAAGCCGAAGGCGCGCTACAGCTTCCTGTTCGCCTCGACCAACGACGCCTACTGCCCCACGCTCCGCGGGGTGGTCCCCGAGAGCCAGATTCCCGATGGCGCCGGGAGCGTGCTGGAGATCGTGATCGACGGGCTCGACCTCCAGGCGGTGGAGACCGCGATGCGGGTGGGAATGCACGCCGCCGCGGGCGCCGGCGCCATGCAGATCACGGCCGGCAACTACGGCGGCGGCCTGGGACAGTTCCAGATCGCCTTGCGGCCGCTGCTCGAACCGGTGCCGGCTGGCCGATGACGCTCGACCTCACGCTCCACACGGCGCCCGCGGTCCCGCTCGAGGCGGACGTCCTCACTCCGAGCCGGCTCGCGGGTCTCTCGCCGCTGGAGACGGCCCGGCTTCCGGTAGTCCACGGCAATCAGGCGGCGGAGCTGGGCGAGTTCTTCCGGGTGGACGGGGGCACCGGCGGCGAGATCCACCTCACCGGCGATCTCTCCCGGGTGAAGCTGATCGGCGCGGGCATGACCGAGGGCCGAATCGTGGTCCACGGGTCGGTGGGCATGCACCTCGGCGCGGAGATGTCCGGCGGCGAGATCGTGGTCGAGGGCGACGCGGGCGACTGGGTGGGCCCCGAGATGAGCGGGGGCCGGATCACGGTCCGGGGCAACGCCGGCCACATGGTCGGGGCGGCGTACCGGGGCGGCCGGATCGGGATGCGGGGCGGCGAGATCCTGGTCTTCGGCAGCGTCGGGAACGAGACCGGGAACGGGATGCGCCGGGGGCTCATCGCGGTCGGCGGCGACGCCGGCGACTTCGCCGGGGTCAACCTGCTCGCCGGCACGATCGTCGTGTTCGGCCGGCCGGGCTGGCGGACCGGCGCGGGGATGCGGCGGGGCACCATCGTCGCCATGCACCCGGCCGAGCTGCTCCCGACATTCAGCTTCAGCTGCACCTATTGTCCGGTCTTCCTCCGTCTGTATCTTCCCTACCTTCGACGGCTGGGTCTTCCGGTCACCGACGCCCAGGTGCGGGGCTCGTACCAGCGCTGGTGCGGCGACGCGATCGAGTTGAACCGCGGCGAGATCCTCCTGCTCCAGGACGGCGACACCGCCCCAGCCCACTGACGCGACCGGCGACGACCGCACTCTGGCGTCGCCGGCGCTCGACCTTTACCGCCGTTCCGATGCCCCACGCTTCCCCGGTGCTGCGCGAGCCGTTCCGCCGGTGCCACACTTCGCCGTTCCCCTCCTCCGACCACGACGCGGCCGGTTCGCGGTGCGCGAGCGCCGGCCATCTCGATCTTCCGCTCGGCAATCGGTAATGGACGCGTCCAGCCACGGCGGATCGTCCCAGCCGATCCAGGTTCCGCACGTCCCCTGCCTCGGGTGTGGCTGTGCCTGCGACGACATCGTGCTCACGGTCCGCGAAGGCCGCATCACCGCGGCCGAGCACGCGTGTCCGCTCGGCGTCGCCTGGTTCGGGGACGGCAGCGTCCCCGGGGCGGTCCGGGTCGACGGGCGCGAGGCGTCTCTCACCGAGGCGCTGGATGCCGCCGCGGCGCTGCTCGACGGCGCCCGGGGCCGGGTGCTGGTCTTCCTGGGCGGGGACCTCACCTGCGGGGCCCAGGGAGCCGCGCTCGCCCTCGCCGACCGGCTCCGGGCGGCGACCGATGGGCTGGTGTCCGACGCCGCGGCCGAGGGATTTCTCGCCGGCCAGCGCCGCGGCCGGGCCACCGCCACGCTGGGTGAGATCCGGAACCGGGCCGACCTGGTGGTCTTCTGGGGAGTGGATCCCGAGCTCCGCTACCCCCGCTACCGCTCACGCTACGCCACCACCCCGTCCGGCCTGCACCTGCGGCGGGGCGAACGGAACCGGGTCGTGGTCTCGGTGAGCGTCGGTGCCGACGTCGGCCCTCCCGACACCGATCTGCGCCTGGAGCTCGCCCCGGAGCAGGAGGTCGCCGCTCTCGCCGAGCTGCGCGCCCGGCTGCTCGGGCGGAGCCTGGGCGCGGCTGCCGGGCTGCCGGCCGGGCTGGCCGATCTGGCGGAGCAGTTGGTCAAGGCGAAGTACGTGGCCATCGTGCACGACGGCGAGCCCGGCGCGGAGCGCCGGTCCCCCGAGCGGGCCGAGGGACTCGTGGCGCTGGCCCAGGCCCTCAACGGCCCTACCCGCGCGGCGCTCAGCACGCTGCGGGGTGGCGGGAACCGCAGTGGGGCCGAGGCGACCATCACCTGGCAAACCGGTTTTCCCTTCGCGGTGGACTTCTCCCGCGGCGCGCCGAGGTACCGGCCGGACCGCCGGGCTGCGGAGCTGCTCGCGGGCGGAGCACTCTCCGCGGCGCTGGTCGCGGGCTCGCCCGCAAGCGTCCCGGTCGCGTTGCACCGGGAGCTCGGGCAGGTCGCCGTCGTGGCGGTCGGGCCGAAGGCCAGTGAAGCTCCGTTCACCACCCGGGTCGCAATCGACACCGGCGTGGCCGGAATCCACGAGGCCGGGCTGGGGTACCGGATGGACGAGGTGCCCTTGCCGCTCCAGGCGGTCCTGCCGGGGCCGCGCGCCGCGCGGGATACGCTCCAGCAGCTCGGCGATAGGCTGGCTCGACCGCTGGTGGAGGCCGGGCGGTGAGCCCGCCCAGCCGGCTCAGGATCGTGGGGGGCACGGTGCACGATCCGGCCAACGGCGTGGACGGCGAGGTGCGGGACGTCTGCATCGAGGACGGCCGCATCGTGGCGCAGGTGCCGCCCGGAAGCCCCGCTCTCGACGCCAGGGGCATGGTAGTGATGCCGGGGGGCGTGGATATCCACTCTCATGTGGCGAGCTCCGCCTGCAATCACGCCCGGCGCCTGTTGCCCGAGGAGCATGCCGCAAGGCCGATGGCGGCGCCCCGGCTCGAGCCGGGCCAGGAGCCGGGGCGCTCCGGAACCGGGGGCACCCTGCCGAGCACCTTCACCACTGGTTACCGGTACGCGGGCCTGGGCTATACCACCGTGTTCGATGCCGCGGTCGCGCCGATCCAGGCGCGCCATACCCATGCGGAGTTCGATGACACGCCCATCGTGGATGGCGGGTTCTTCGTCCTCCTGGGCAACGACGAGTTCCTCCTGCGACAGGTGGAGACGGGGGAGCGGGCCCGGGCCCGCGACTATGCCGCCTGGATGATCGGTGCCACGGGTGGATACGCCATCAAGCTGGTGAACCCGGGCGGGGTGCAGGCCTGGAAGTCGGGCCAGCGGAACATCACTCAGATCGATCAGCCGTTGGGCTCGACCCGGATCACCCCCCGCGCGATCCTGGAGACGCTGACCGACGCGGCCAACGATCTCGGGCTGCCCCACCCGGTCCATATCCACTGCAACAATCTCGGGGTGCCGGGCAACGCGGTGACGACGCTGGACACCATGGGCGCGCTGGCCGGGAGGCGGGCTCACTTCACCCACCTCCAGTTCCACTGCTACGGAATGGGCAAGGAACGCGGCACTGGCTGGAGCTCCGAGGCCAGGCAGGTCATGGACTTGGTGAACGCCAATCCGCTGCTCAGCGTGGATGTCGGACAGGTGATGTTCGGGCCGGCGACGACCCTGAGCGCGGATGGTCCGGTGGAGTATCTGCTCCACGCCAGCAGCGGCCGGAAGTGGGTCAACGTGGACGTCGAGCTGGAGACCGGCTGCGGGGTGGTGCCCTACAGGTACGAGGAGCGGGCCTCGATCTCGGCCCTGCAGTGGGCAATGGGGCTGGAGCTGTTCCTGCTCGCGGCCGACCCCTGGCGGGTGGTGCTCTCGACCGATCACCCCAACGGGGGCTCGTTCGAGTCCTATCCGGCGCTGATCCGGCTGCTGATGGACCGGAGCGTCCGGGACGCGCAGCTCAAGCGGGTGAACCCCAGACTGCTCGCCGGCAGCGCGCTGGCCGACGGCCTGTCGCGGGAATACACGCTGAACGAGATCGCCATCATCACCCGCGCCGGCCCCGCCCGCCTGCTGGGGCTCAGGCACAAGGGCCATCTCGGCATCGGCGCCGACGCCGACCTGACGATCTATTCGCGGGACCGGGACCTGGCCCGGATGTTCTCCACCCCCAGGTTCGTGATCAAAGGCGGCGTGGTCGTGGTCGAGGAGGGTCAGCTTCGTCGTGCCCCGGCAGGGCGCCGGCTGCGACTCCGGCCCGGCCACGACTCGGCGGTGATCCGAGAGCTGCGCCGCCACTTCGAGTCGTATGGCACCATCGCCTTCGACAACTTCCCGGTGCGGGGGCTGCGCGATGCTCCGCTGGAGCTGGGCTGACCATGCAGATCCGGGGCGTGGCCATCGAGGACACCTTCGCCGAGGCGTTCACCATGCGGGTGGCGCGGGTACTGATCACCGCACGGAACCCGCGCTGGGCCCGCGAGGCGGCGCTCAAGATGACGGGCTTCGCCACCTCGGTGATCGGGTGCAAGTGCGAGGCGGGGATCGAGCGCGAGCTCTCCCCGTCGGAGACGCCCGACGGCCGGCCCGGCATCAGCGTCCTCCTGCTGACCATGGCCAAGGACGACCTGTCGCAGCGCCTGATCGAGCGGATCGGCCAGACCGTCCTCACCTGCCCCACGACTTCCTGCTTCGACGGGCTGCCCGATGCCCCGGACCGGGTCGGGGTGGGCTCGGCCCTCCGCTTCTTCGGCGACGGCTTCCAGGGGAGCAAGATGATCGGCGGGCGCCGGTTCTGGCGGATCCCGGTCATGGAAGGCGAGTTCCTGGTCGAGGACAAGTTCGGGTTGCAGAAGGGTATCGGCGGAGGCAACTTCTTCATCCTCGCGACCTCCGCGGACGCCGCCCTGGTCGCGGCCGAGGCCGCGGTGGAAGCCATCGCGGCCGTTCCCGGCGTGATCCTGCCGTTTCCCGGCGGCGTGGTCCGGAGCGGGAGCAAGGTGGGTGCGCGGCGCAGCAAGATGATCGCGTCCACCAACGACGCCTACTGCCCTACGCTTCGAATGGTGACCGCCACGGCTCTGCCCGAGACGGTTAACTCGGTGCTGGAGATCGTGATCGACGGGCTGGACGCGGCCGCGGTGTCGCGGGCCATGCGGGCGGGGATCGATGCCGCCTGCCGGGACCAGATCGTGGGGATCACCGCCGGCAACTTCGGCGGCAAGCTGGGGCCGCACCACTTCCACCTGCGCCGGATCATGAGCGCGAGCCGGACGGCGCCGTGAGCGGCGATACCGTCCTGACGCTGCGGGCTCCGCTGCGCAGCCGGGTGGACGCCGCCGGCGTCGCCTGGGCCGAGCTTCGAGGGCTCGACTCCACGGCCCTCGGCTCGCAGGAAGTCTGGATCGAGGGCGAGGGGCGCGCGACCGTCGGGGATCTGTTCGAGGTGAGCGGCGCGCCGGCTCCGCACATCCGGCTGGTCGGGGACCTCGCACTGATGGACGGCATCGGGTGCGGTCTCGCCGGGGGCAGGGTCACCGTGGACGGAGACGTGGGCTGGTACCTCGGCCGGGGCATGCGGGGCGGCGCCATCGAGGTGCGGGGCAACGCCGGGCCGCACGCGGGCGGTGCCCAACCCGGAGCCAAGCGCGGGATGACCGGCGGAGAGATCGTCATTCGCGGCTCCGCCGGGCCGTACGCGGGCGCGGCGCTGCGGCGGGGGCTGATCGTGATCGAGGCCGATGCCGGCGAGTGTGCCGGACGCGGCATGATCGCGGGGTCGGTCCTGGTGTTCGGAAACGTCGGCCCGGGCCCGGGACTGTGGTCCAGGCGGGGCTCGATCGTCGCCTTCGGCGCGGTGACGCCGCCCGCCGCGTATCGCTACGCCTGTACCTACCGGCCGCCGCACCTGCCGGTAACCCTGACGTACCTCCGGCGCCGGTACCGGGTCCCGGTTACCCCGGAGCACCTCACCGGCCGGTATCGGCGCTACAGCGGCGACCTCGCCGAGCTGGGCGCCGGGGAGATTCTCGCATGGACACCGTGACCACCGCGCTCCGGATCAACGAGCTGGCCTCCGAGATCGCCGACCGCGTCGCGGAGCAGGAGGAACGCCACCGGATCCGGGTGACCACCCTGTCGAGCGGCGCCCGCGTGATCGACGCCGGCGTGGAGGTGCCCGGCGGCTACGACGCGGGGCTCGCGCTCGCAGGGATCTGCATGGGCGGCCTGGGGAACGTCGCCTACGCCCCGGTGCAGATCGGCGGGCACACCCATCCCGGCGTGATGGTCTGGACCGATCACCCGGCGGTCGCCTGCATGGCCTCCCAGTACGCCGGCTGGGCGATCTCCGTCGGCAAGTACTTCGCCATGGGATCGGGACCGCTCCGCGCCCACGCGCGGGTGGAGCGGGAGCTCTTCGAGAAACTGGGTTACGAAGAGGAGGCCGCCCGCGGCATCCTGGTGCTGGAAAGCCGGGCACTCCCCACCGACGAGGTGGCCGAGTACGTGGGACAGAAAGCCCGGATGAGCGCGGCCGCGCTGACCTTCGTCGTGGCTCCCACCGCCAGCCTCGCCGGCGGGGTTCAGATCTCGGCCCGGATCCTGGAGACCGGCCTCCACAAGATGGAGACCCTGGGATTCGAAGTTCGGCGGGTAGTGAGCGGGATGGGCATGGCCCCGATTCCGCCGGTGGCGAAGAACGACCTCAGGGGCATCGGCCGCACCAACGACTGCATCCTCTACGGGGGCCAGGCGCACTACACCATCCGGGCGGGAGACGAGGAGCTGGCGAAGCTGGCGGAGCAGGTGCCGGCCTCCGCGTCCCGCGATTACGGCACGCCCTTCTACGACATCTTCCAGCGGTACCAGGGAGACTTCTACAAGATCGACCCGCTCCTGTTCAGCCCGGCCGAGGTCTGGCTGACCAGCGCGGAGACCGGCCGGACCTTCCATGCCGGCCGGCTCAATCCCGAGGTGCTCGAGGCGAGCCTCTACCCTCAGCCCTGACCGTCCCCCAACCCCGAGGAGCCTTCCCATGCGGCGTGTCCCCACCTGGTTGCTGGTCCCTTCGCTCGTCCTGGGCGCAGCCTGCGGCAAGCCCGCGGAGAAGGCCGCCGAGCCACCGGCCGGGGCTCCGGCCGCCGAGGCGGCCGCACCCGCCGGACCCGAGGCGATCGTGACGGTCATCTACAACGTCCCGAACGACACCGCCAAGTTCGAGAAGTACTACGCGGAGTCCCACCTGCCGCTGGTGTCCGCCAACCAGGCTGAGATCGGGTTCGTCAAGGCCGACCTGACCCGCTTCTCGAGCAACCTCGACGGGACGCCGCCGACCTTCTACCGCCAGGCCGAGCTGTACTTCAACTCGATGGACGACCTCGAGAAGGGCATGGCGACACCCGGCTTCAAGAAGGTGGCCGACGACCTGGCCAACTTCGCCGACGGGGGGTTGACCGGGATGATCGCCCTGGAGACCAACGAGCCGGCGACCGTGGGGAGCGACGCGCAGATGGCGATCGTAACGGTGATCTACAAGCAGCCCAAGGACACGGCCGCCTTCGAGAAGTACTACGCGGAGACCCACCTGCCGCTGGTCTCCGCCAACCAGGCGGAGATCGGGTTCGTGAAGGCCGATCTGACCCGGTTCGCCTCCAACCTCGACGGCTCCGCCCCCGCGTTCTACCGGCAGGCGGAGCTCTACTTCAGCTCGATGGACGACCTCGAGAAGGGCGTTGCCACCCCCGGATTCAAGAAGGTGGCCGACGATCTCAAGAACTTCGCCGACGGGGGTCTCGTCGGCATGACCGCAGTCGAAACGAAGTAGCGTGTGTACGCCGTCATCCTCGCGTCCCGAGAGGGCTGGCACACCCGGGAGCTGACCCGCGCGCTGGCAGCGCGGGGGCACACCGGGGTCATCGTGCCCTACGAAGGCTTGACGGCATCGATCGGCGGCCGCCCCGGCCTGAGGAGCGGGGCGGCCGAGCTGGACCGGGCCGACGTGGTCCTTCCCCGTATCATCCCTTCCGGATCATTGGAGCAGGTCGTCTTCCGGATGGACACGCTGCACCGGCTGGAGGAGCGGGGCACCCGGGTGGTGAACTCGCCCCGGGCGATCGAGCGCACGGTGGACAAGCTCTGGACCTCGTCCCTGCTCGAGCAATGCGGGCTTCCCACCCCCGACACCGTCGTGTGCGAGAGCCCCGAGGAGGCCATGGCAGCCTACCGGGCCCTGGGAGACGTCATCGTCAAGCCGTTGTTCGGCTCGATGGGCCTGGGAATGGTGCGGGTGGCCGACGAGGAGATGGCCTACCGGGTCTTCCAGACCATCGAGACCATCCGCGGGGTCTACTATCTCCAGCGCACCATCGAGCACGGCGGCCGCGACGTCAGGGTGTTCGTGCTCGCCGGCCGGGTGCTGGCGGCGATCGAGCGGCGCGCGGTCGAGGGCTGGCGCACCAACGTTGCCCGCGGGGGACACGCGCAGCCGGTCCCGCTCAGCGACGCGTGGGCGCGTCTCGCGATCCGCGCGGCCGCGGCGGTGGGGGCGGAGTACGCGGGGGTGGATCTGCTGCCGGCCCGGGACGGCTCGATCTACGTGATCGAGGTGAACGGCGTGCCCGGCTGGGAGGGCCTGCAAGCGGCGACCGGGCTCGACGTGGCCGGGGCGCTGGTGGACCACCTCGCCCGATCGGCCGCGTGACCGGGGAGGAGGTCGCGGCCGCCGGTCAGCTCGCCTGCCTGCTGGAGGCGAGCGCGCCCAAGCCGGGCAACGTGTCGCCGGGCCGGCACTTCCACGACACCCGCTACGAGGACTTCCTGGCCAGTGCCGTGGCGATCGGCCCCGCGCTCGGGTCCGCCGCCGAGCGCCCGCTGGGCGTCACCATACGTGCCGCCGTCGAGGCAACCGCCCGCTGGGCCGGCATCAACACCAACCTGGGCATCGTGCTTCTGCTCGCCCCGCTGGCGCGGGCGGCGCGGCGGACCGACGGCACCCTGCGGGACCGGGTCGCGGCGGTGCTGGCCGAGACCACCGTGGCCGACGCGGTGGACGCCTACGCCGCCATCCGCCTGGCCCGGCCCGGTGGGCTGGGACACGCGGCGGCGGAGGACGTGGGCGCCGCCCCCACGGTCACGCTCACCCAGGCGATGGCCCTCGCCGCCGAGCGGGACAGCGTGGCCCGCGAGTACCTCACCGGCTTCGCGCTGACTTTCGAGATCGGGGTCCCCGCGCTACGCCGTGCGCGGGGGGACAGCCTCCCCTGGACCGAGGCAGCGGTGGAGACTTTCCTCGCCCTGCTGGCCGCCGTTCCGGACACCCACATCGCGCGCAAGCTGGGCCTGGAAGAGTCCCAGCGGATCTCCCGGCGCGCCCGCGACGTGGGCCGCTCCGGGGGCACCCGAACCTCGGCCGGGCGGGCGGCGCTGGCGGCCTTCGACGCCGAGCTGCGTGACGCGCGGAACACCCGGAACCCGGGGACCACCGCCGACCTCACCTGCGCGGCGCTCTTCGCCGTTATACTAGAGGATGGCTGGAACCGCTGACCGGAGCATCGCCGTGCAGAGCAACTTCCGCGTCGAGGTGAGCAAGGACTACCTGGTGTTCGCCTCCGCCCACTTCATCACCTTCCGGGGGCACCAGTGCGAGTCGCTGCATGGGCACAACTACCGGGTCGGTTTGGCGGTGGAGGGTACGGTGGACCCGGAGACCTTCTTCGTGCTCGACTTCAGCGTGCTCAAGCAGGTCGCCCGCCAGATGGTGGACCAGATCGACCACAAGGTCCTCCTTCCCACGCTCAACCCCAAGCTGGCCTTCCGGGAGGAGGATACCCGCCTGGCGGTGGACTACTTCGGAGTGCCCACCTACGTCTTTCCCCGAAGCGACTGCGCGCTCCTGCCGATCCGGAACAGCACGGCGGAGATGCTGGCCGAGTACCTGGGCACCCGGGTACGCGACGAGCTGTCGGCTCGAGGCTACCGGCACCTGACACTGCTGGAGCTGGAGGTGGAGGAGAACTACGGCCAGGCGGCGACCTACCGCGAGGCGTTGGCGTCGGACTGAGGATCGCCGGCGAGCCCCGGGAGGTCGTCCCGGCCGACCTCCCCCGCGTGCAGCGCGCTCGCCACCAGCGCTCCGTCGCAGCCGGCGTCGCGCATCCGCTCGAGGTCCCGGCGGGTGCGAACCCCACCCCCAGCCAGCAACTCTCCCGATCCGACCGCGCGGCGAATCGCCGCGAGCAGGCGGAGGTCCACTCCTCCGCGGGTGCCCACCCGGGCCAGGTCCAGCACCAGCACAGAGGCGACACCCGCGTCCAGCGCGCGCGCGGCCAGTGACTCGGGCTCCGAGCCCGCCAGCGGACGGAGCTCCGGGTGGAGAACCGGGCGGCCGTGGCGGAGATCCAGGCTGAAGACGATGCGGCCTGCTCCCAGGCCGGCTACGGCCTTCTGCAGCTCACCCATCGAGCGGAGTGTCTCCAGACCGACGACGACCCGGTCGGCGCCGCGCTCGAGCAGCGCCTGGGCCGATGCGGCGTCCGCCGCGCCGGCGTCCACCAGCAGCCGTCCCCCGCCGGCCGCGAGCTCGCGCAGCAGGGCGTGCTGCGGCGGCTCTCCCTGGATCGCATCGAGGTCCGCGACGTAGCATTCCTCGGCCCCCAGGCGGTTCCGGTATCCCGCCATGAGCGCCCGAGGATCGCCGAGCGCGCGAGGCGCCAGGACGGAGCGCACCGGCTGATAACGACTTCGGTCGCCCAGCCGGGCGTGCACCGCCACGCCGTGCGCCAGGTCCAGCACCGGGATGATCTGCATGCCGCATTCTACCCGAAAGCATGTCCCCCCGACCAGCCCGCCAGCCGGGCCGGTGGTGGTGAAGGTCGGCGGCGGGCTGCTCGGCATCGAGGGCGCGCTCGATGCGGTCTGCACCGCGCTGGCCGCGCGGCCGCCGGAAGCGCCGGTCGTCGTGGTCCCCGGTGGGGGACCGTTCGCCGACGCGGTACGGGGGTTCGAGCGGCAGTTCGGCCTTTCGGCCGACGCGGGGCACTGGATGGCGCTGCTGGCGATGGACCAGTACGCCCACGCCCTGGCGGAGCGGATCCGGGACGCCGAGCTGGTGGAGGAAGCCGCGGCCGTCGCGAACGCGCTCAGGCGGAACCGGATCGCCGTGCTGGCGCCATCCCGGTGGATGCGGAGCGCGGATGTGCTGCCTCACGGGTGGCACGCCACCGGCGACAGCGTGGCGGCGTTCGTGGCAGGCGCACTCGATGCCGTCCGCCTGGTCCTGGTCAAGCCGGTGGAGACGATGGCCGAGCCGGTGGATCAGGCCTTCGACCAGGTCCTCCCCGCGGGCCTGCCGGTGACCATCGTCCCCTGGAACCGCCTGGCCGACGCGCTCCTGCCGCTCCCCTAAATGGCTGGATGCGGCGCCGGGCCGAATCGGGCCCGCAGCAGGCGGAGTCGGGATGGATCGAGTGGGCCCCCGCGGCCCCCGCGGCAGGCGGCCCCGCGCACTCCGACCACGTCGGGGTCGGCCTCCGCCACCCTGGCGATCGCGTCCGGGCCGAGACTCCCCGCCAGGGCCGTCAGCATTCCCGCCGAGCGCATCCGGGCCACCCACCGGCTCAGCTCCGCCACCGTGAGTCGATCGAGCAGGATGCCGCCGTTCTTCTCCCAGGTGTCGATCAGCACCCCGCCGGTGCCGGCGGCGACCGCCGCGTCGGAGAGGGAGTCCGGCGGCGCGGAGCCGGCCCGATCGTGGTCGGCGTAGGCAGCCGCGATCACCGAAGCGGGCGAGGACAGCGACGCCGCAGCTGCCACCGCCCGCCGGAGCACGACCGTAATGCGCCCCACCGAGACGACCCCGGCGAAGCCGATCTTGAGATAGAACGGGCCCGAACGCGATCCGGGCGGGAGCCGGGAGACCGCAGCGAGCACCGCCTCGGGATCGTTCAGGTCGCCCATGGCCACCCCTACCGGAAGGTCGGGCCCCAACACGCGAACGATGGCTCCGAGCACCTTGGGCTCTACCGGACCCAGCGGGCCGGCCGAGGGCTCCTTGGCATCGATGATGTCGATGCCCGAGTCTCGCGCGAGCACTGCCTCCTCCGCGGAACGGACGCTCACCAGTAACCGCATCGGGCTCCCTTGTGAGATGCTAAGGCTCTGATATGTTAGGATTTATGAAGTTAGCTCGCTCGGTCGGCGGCCGGGAGGTGGCGTGACCCTGGCGGACAAGGTGGTGGTGGTGACCGGCGCCTCCAGCGGCATCGGCAAGGCGATCGCGCTGGCCTGCGCGGAAGCCGGCGCCGATCTGGTGGTAAGCTACCGACGGAACCGCCAGGGCATCGAGGAGACCGCCCGCGCTGTCGAGGCGGTGGGCCGGCGCGTCGCGGTCGTGCAGGTGAACATCAGTCAGGCCGAGGACATCGGCCGGCTGTCGAGCACGGTCACGGAGCGATTCGGCCGGGCCGACGTCTGGATCAACAACGCCGGCGCCGACATTCTCACCGGCGAGGGGGCCCGACTCTCGCCCCTGGAGAAGCTCGACGTGCTGCTCGCGGTGGACGTGCGGGGCACCGTACTCGCTTCCTGGGCGGCGGTGAAGCTGATGCGGACCCGCGCAGAAGGCGGCACCATCATCAACATGTCGTGGGACCACGCCGAGCAGGGAATGGAGGGCGAGAATCCGGTTCTCTACTCGGTGGCCAAGGGTGCGGTGCTGAGCTTCAGCAAGTCTCTCGCGCGGGACGTCGCGCCCGAGATCCGGGTCAACGTCCTCGCCCCGGGCTTCATCGAGACCGGCTTCGGCGAGGAGGCGAACCCCCGCTGGCGCGAGGCGGTGGTGGCCCGAACTCCGCTCCGCCGGTGGGGCCGGCCCGAGGACGTGGCCCGGGCGGCGGTGTTCCTGGCCTCCGATGAAGCGCGTTTCATGACCGGTCAGACGATGATGGTGAATGGTGGAGTGGTGATGTGAGTGGTGGGTCGCTATCCGCTATCGGCTATCCGCTATCGGCTATCCGTCCTGATCCACCGACTCTCGGGTGATGCGGACGGATAGCGGATAGCGGATAGCGACAAGCCCGTACCTGTTGCCCATGAGGAGATGACGAATATGCCCGCAACCAAGGAACGCACCTACAACGAGACCGAGATCGCCGAGCGGCTGAAGGAGCTGCCGGGCTGGTACTACGAGGACGGCTGGATCCGCCGGGTCTACAAGACCGATGGCTGGCCGACGACGCTGATGCTGGTGAACGCCGTGGGATATCTCGCCGAGGCGGCGTATCATCACCCCGACCTCACGGTGACCTGGGGACGGATCATCGTGAAGCTGCAGAACCATGCCGCCGGCGGCATCAGCGACAAGGATTTCGAGCTGGCGCGGAAGATCGAGGAGGTGATCCTCTGGCGGCCCCAGGGCGGCGCCCTCGAGGGCACGCCGAACAAGTGGGTGCGGCCGGGGGATCCACGGTAGGCGGCACGGCGGCACGGCGGTACGGCGGAACGTGAGCCCCGCTCGCGATTCGGTTGCGGAGACGGGGCGGACCGACCGCCGTTCCGCCGCTCCGCCGTACCGCCAAGTCCTCTTCGTCACCGGCCGGCTCGCCGAGCCCGCGCTCCGGCGCGTGCTGGCGGAGATGGCACCGCGGTTCGAGGCCCGGGTAGCGGTCCTCAAGATCACCGTCGCGGCGCTCATGACCACGCCCTGGATCGCCCGGTTCCTCGAGGTGCCCGAGGGCACCGACCTGATTCTGATCCCCGGCCTCTGCGAGGGCGATGCGGAGGTCATTAGGGCGCGATTCGGGGTGAAGGCCGAGAAGGGCCCCAAGGACCTGCGGGAAATCCCCACCTATTTCGGCCACGCGGCCGTGGCGGCCGACTACGGCGCCTACAGCATCGAGATCCTCGCCGAGATCAACAACGCCCCCAGGATGTCCCCCGAGGCGGTCCGGGCCTCGGCCGACTACTTCCGCGCCAGCGGCGCCGACATCATCGACATCGGCTGCACCCCCGGTCTGGCCTATCCCGGTCTGGGCGACGCCGTGCGGGAGCTGCGGGCCGCCGGCCTGCGGGTGAGCGTGGACAGCTTCGACCCCGGCGAGATCCGCACGGCGGTGGAGGCGGGGGCGGAGCTGGTCCTGAGCGTCAATGGAAGCAACCTGGCGGTGGCGCGGGAGCTCGCCGGGACCGCCGCCCGGGCAGTGGTGATCCCGGACTTCGGCGAGGGGCTCGATACCATCGAGCCCAGCCTCTCGGCGCTGGAGGGATGGGGCGTCGACTATCTCATCGATCCCGTCATCGAGCCGATCGGGTTCGGGTTCATGGCGTCGCTGGAACGCTACGCGGAGATCCACCGCCGCTACCCCGATGCGCCGCAACTCATGGGGATCGGCAACATCACCGAGCTCACCAGCGCCGACACCACCGGGGTCCACGCGCTCCTGCTGGCGATCTGCGAGGAGGTAGGCGTGCGGGCGGTGCTTACCACCGAGGTGATCCCCTGGGCCCGCGGGGCGGTGCGCGAGGCGGACATCGCCCGCCGGCTGATGCACCACGCGGTCACCCGGCGGACCCTGCCGAAGGGCGTGGACGACCGGCTGCTCACGGTCAAGGACCCCGCAGTGCTGGAGTACGACGAGGCGGAGCTCCGCCGGCTCCATGCCGCCGTGAAGGATCCGAACTTCCGGATCTTCGCCGATCGCACCACCATCACCGTCTTCAATCACGAGATCTTCGTCCGCGGCACCGACCCGCAGGAGATCTTCGCCCAGCTGGGCGTGGACGAAGCGACCCACGCGTTCTATCTGGGCCGGGAGCTGATGAAGGCGCGGCTCGCCATCACCCTGGGGAAGACCTACCGCCAGGAGGGCGCCCTCGCCTGGGGCTATCTGACCCCGCCCGACGACGTCAAGTCGGAGCACGTGAAGCTCACCCAGCGGAAGCGTCGCCGCGGCTCCCGATGACCGAGCCCCTGGTCCGGCGCCTGGACCCCCCGGGTGATCCGGCCGACACCGCCGCGCGCTTCATGGGCGAGCCCTACCTCCTCTTCCTCGACAGCGCCGGCGGGGCCTCGCCGGGAGGAGCGCATCAGCTCGGCCGCTATTCCTTCCTCGGGGCCGATCCCGCCACCGTGGTCCGGAGCAAGGGGTCGGTCACCCAGATAGGCGAGGGGGGCTCATGGCGAGAGGTGGACGGCGACGCCCTGGAAGCGGTCCGCCGCCTGCCGGGCGGCTGGGGGGCGCCGGCGGTGACCGGGCTTCCGCCCTTTCAGGGAGGCGCGGCCGGCTACATCGGCTACGACTACGGTGCCGTGCTGGAGCGGGTCCCCCCGACCCGCTACGACGATCTGGCGGTCCCGGACGTGATTCTCGGGCTCTACGACTGGGTCATCGCCTGGGACCACCTGACCGGCGAGGTGTGGCTCATCTCCACCGGGCTCCCCGCGTCCGGGCCGGCAGGGGAGCGGCGCGCACGGGAGCGGGCGTCGGGGGTGATGAGCCGGCTGGGCGCGCCGCCCGGCGACGGGGTCGAGGGGCAGCGGGGCGGCAGTCGGCTCTGCCCCCCTGCCCGACCGCCCCGCGGCCCCGCGGCCCCGTCCTATCCCGTCACCTCGCTCGATGCCGCCGAGGCGATCGGGCTCCGCTCGACCTTCACCCACCGCGGGTACCTCGACGCCGTGGCGCGGGTGCGGGAGTACATCGTCGCCGGCGACATCTTCCAGGCGAATCTGTCCCAGCGCTTCCAGGCCCCGCTCCGGGAGTCCCCGTACGCGCTGTACCGGCGGCTCCGGCGGCGGAACCCGGCCCCGTTCGCGGCCTACCTGGACTTCGGGGAGCTCACCGTGCTGAGCGCCTCGCCCGAGCGGTTCCTCCGGCTGGAGGAGGGCGGCCTGGTCGAGACCCGCCCGATCAAGGGCACCCGGCCACGGGGCCTGGGTCCGATGCACGATGCCGCTCTGGGTAGGGCCCTGGCGGAGAGCGAGAAGGACCGGGCCGAGAACGTGATGATCGTGGACCTGCTCCGCAACGACCTCTCCCGGGTCTGTCGCCCGGGATCGGTGCGGGTGCCGGAGCTCTTCGCCCTGGAGCAGCATCCGACGGTCCACCACCTGGTGTCCACCGTGGTGGGGCAGCTCGAGCCCGGGGCCGACGCGGTGGACCTCATCCGCGCGGCCTTCCCCGGCGGCTCGATCACCGGCGCCCCGAAGGTCCGGGCGATGGAGATCATCGCGGAGCTGGAGCCGACCCGCCGAGGGGTGTACTGCGGATCGGTGGGCTACTTGAGCCGTACCGGCGTCATGGACACGAGCATCGTGATTCGCACGTTCGTGGCCCTCGAGGGCCAGGTATACTTCCAGGCCGGCGGCGGCATCGTCGCCGACTCGGACCCCGAGCTGGAATACCGGGAGACCCTGGACAAGGCGGGGGGCCTGATCGGGGCGCTCGAGGCGGTGAAAGGTGAAGGATGAAAGGGGAAGGGGGCCGAATGCGCCCCTCCCTTTCCCCCTTCACCCTTCCCCTTCCACCTTTCACCGTGTTCACGAGCGTCGCTGGTCGCCGATCCATGATCCTGCTCATCGACAACTACGACTCCTTCGTCCATAACCTCGCCCGGTACGTGCGGGAGCTGGGGGAGACGCCGCTGGTGCGGCGGCACGACGCGATCACGGCGGACCAGGTACTGGCGCTGGGACCGAGCCATATCATCATCTCTCCCGGCCCCTGCTCGCCGGCGGAGGCGGGCATCTCGACCGAGCTGGTCCGCCGGGCGGGTCCGGTGATCCCGATCCTCGGGGTCTGTCTCGGGCATCAATGCATCGGCGCGGCGTACGGCGGGGAGATCGTCCGTGCCGGCCGGCCTATGCACGGGAAGACCTCGCGGATCCACCATTCCGGAACCGGACTCTTCGCCCATCTGCCCTCGCCCTTCCTGGCCACCCGATACCACTCGCTGGTCATCTCTCCCGGCTCGGTGCCGTCCGAGCTGGAGGTCACGGCCACGTCGGAGGACGGTGAGATCATGGCCGTGGAGCATGCCGTCCATCCGGTGTACGGGGTCCAGTTTCACCCCGAATCGGTGCTGACGGAGCACGGCTACCGGCTGGTCGATCACTTCCTGCACGGGGTCCCGGCCGAGCCGCGCACCGTTCCGGTCGCGGCCGACGGCGCGCTGACGCCTCGCCGGGCGGAGGTCGCCTCCCTGGCCGCGGCTCCGCCGCCGGTGGACCTGGTCCGGTGATCATCGAGAGCATCGTGACGTCGCTGGACCCGGCCGGGGTGCCCAACTTCGCGCCCATGGGGGTGGAGTGGGGGGAGGAGACGATCGTCCTCAAGCCCTTCCTGGAGACCGCCACCTTCCGCAACGTCCGGGCAACGGGCGCCGCCGTGGTCAATCTGACCGACGACGTCATGCTCCTCGCCCAGGGAGCGATCTCGAGCCCTCAGCTCAGGTCCTTTCCGGCCGAAGTGGTCCGGGGAGTGGTGCTGGAGGCGGCCTGCTCCTGGCGCGAGGTGGAAGTCGTCGCGCTGAACGCCACCCCGCCGCGCTCCCGGATCGAGACCCGCGTGGTCCACCACGGGTTCCGCCGGGAGTTCATCGGATTCAACCGCGCCCGCCACGCGGTGCTCGAGGCCGCGATCCTGGCGACAAGGACTCATCTCATTCCCCGCTCCGAGATCGTGGCGGAGTACGCCCGGCTCCAGGTGATCGTGGACAAGACCGCCGGCCCCCGTGAGCAGGAGGCGATGGCGATGCTCGCGGAGTATGTCGCCTCCCGATAGCGTCTTCGTCGAGGCCCCGGCGCGGCTGCACTTCGGGGTGCTGGACCTCCGCGGCGGCCTGGGCCGGCGGTTCGGCGGTCTGGGAGCGGCGATCCCGTCTCCTTCGCTGCTCCTGGAGGCGACCCGTGCGCCGGACCTAAGCGCCTCGGGTTCGGACGCCGCTCGGGCGGCGGAGTTCGCCCGCCGGTTCCTGGGCTACCACCGCCTGACCGGGGGCGCCAGGCTCGTGGTCCACCGCCGGATCCCGGCCCACAGCGGTCTCGGATCGGGCACCCAGCTCGGACTGGCGGTGGCCCGGGCCCTGGCGGAGCTCTACGATCTGCCGACCGAGGCGGTCGGCCTTGCGCTGGCGGTAGCCCGGGGCCGCCGCTCGGCCATCGGGACCCGGACCTTTGCACTGGGAGGCTTCATAGTCGAGGGAGGCCATCGCCCGGGAGCGGACGGCATCGCTCCCTTATTGGGACGCTACGAGGTCCCCCCGTCCTGGCGTTGCGTGGTCGCGGTTCCGCCCGGGGCCCCCGGCTTGAGCGGCGAGGCCGAAGCCACGGCCTTCGAGCGACTCCCGCCGCCGCCGGAGCGGGAGGTGGAGCGAGTGGCCCACCTGGTGCTCATGCAGCTCCTTCCCTCCCTGATCGAGTCCGATCTGTCCGGATTCGGGGGCGCGCTGTCAGCCATTCAGCGGATCACCGGCGCCTGGTTCGCGCCCTCGCAAGGCGGGGTCTTCGCCCCGGGGCGGGGCGAGGAGCTGATCGGACGGATGGCCGATTGGGGCGCGGCGGGCGTGGGGCAGAGCTCGTGGGGACCGGCCGTATACGGCCTGGTGGAGGGCCCGGAGGAGGGACGCAAACTGGCGCGGCGGATCTCCGATTTTCTGGGCGGTCAGGGGCTGGTTTTCGAGGGCGGATTCGCCCGGACGGGGGCCCGGGTGGGGTGGAACGGACCCCCGGCTCACCCTGATTGACAGTTCATTTTTCAGGCTGTATGTTGGCCCACCTAAGCCTTCCTTAATCGGCGACTTGGCCGGTTTCCGATGCGGGGCGCCGCGGCACCGAAGTCGGGCGCATCGAGGCAGCCTGGCAGGAAACCGGTAGCGGTACAGGTGGGATCACCGAGGTGTGAACCACCTCCCCCGCGGCAGTTCTTTACAGACACACATTGTGGTTCAGCGGCGTCGCTGAGGGACGTGATGGGCCTTTATCCGCTGGCCGATACCACTGCATTTTCTTCCATTCCCACGCATGAGCGCGCGGCCCATTGGCGCGTGCATCCGCGTCGGGGGCATGGTGTGTGGTGGCGGGGCTCCCCTACTGTCCCCACCCGTCCGACCGCTGCACCGCTCCCTTCGTTCGACGACATCTCCTTCTCTTCCACCCAGGCGCGGCGCCCCCGCACCGATTCCCGGTCCCGCACGACCAGACCGGGACGGTGCCCCCGGTGGGCGGCGGTCGCTCGAAGCACCCGTTGGACCGTCGCCGCAATCGCCGAACGCGGGCCCCCGCCCGCCGCCTCACGCTTCACTTGGTAGTCGGCGCCTTCCCGGCCCGCGGCACTCGAGCCCAGTGGTCGCACCGCCGAACCGGCGTCCGCAGCAGGTGGCAACCGAATGCAGTAGAGCAGTAGAACCACCCTTCATCCTGAGGTCAGTTATGAACCGCTTCACGCAGAAGGTGCTGTCTGGCGGGCTCGCGGCTGGGCTGTCAGTCGCTGTAGCCGTGTCCGCCAACGCCCAGGCGGCGAAGTCAGGGGCTTGGACCCTGAACGCGCCCGAGGGCGAATGGCACATGACAGGCCGTGATTTTGGCAACCAGCGCTTCAGTCCGCTGAAGCAGATCACGACCTCCAACGTGGCCGAGCTGCGGCCGATCTGGTCCTTCTCGACCGGCACGCTCCGGGGTCACGAGGGGAACCCGCTGGTGGTCGGGAACGTCATGTACGTGCACACCAGCTTCCCGAACATCGTGTACGCGCTCGACCTCTCCAAGGCCGGCGCGCCGCAGATCTGGAAGTACGTGCCCAACCAGTCGCCCGACGCGATTCCGATCGCCTGCTGCGACCTGGTCAACCGCGGCACCGCGTACAGCCCGAGCGGGAAGATCTACATCGAGCTGCTCCAGGGCGAGCTGCTGGCGCTCGACGCCAAGACCGGCAAGGAGCTGTGGAAGGTCAAGCACCCCGACAAGTCCGATGCAGGGGTCGAGGCCAACGGCTACAAGCAGGGCGCCACGATGACCAACGCCCCGATCTACATCAAGACCAAGTCGGGGAAGGAAGTGGTGATCGCGGGGATCTCCGGTGGTGAGTTCGGCGTGCGGGGCCGGGTCACGGCCTTCGACGCCAATACCGGGGCGCACGTGTGGACCGGCTACAGCACCGGCCCGGACAACGAAGTCCTGCTCGACGGCGACGCGAATGCGAACTACCCGTCGCACAAGGGCAAGGACCTCGGCGTCAGCACCTGGCAGGGCGACGAATGGAAGCGGGGCGGCGGGACCACGTGGGGCTGGTATTCCTACGACCCCGACCTCGACCTGATGTATTACGGCTCGGGCAACCCGGGCACCTGGAACCCCGACCAGCGGCCGGGCGACAACAAGTGGTCGATGACCATTTGGGCCCGCCACGCGGATAACGGACATGTGGCCTGGGCGTACCAGATGACCCCGCACGACGAGTGGGACTACGACGGCATCAACGAGATGGTGCTGTTCGAGAGCGGCGGCAAGAAGCTGCTCGCCCACTTCGACCGGAACGGCATCGGCTACACCGTCGACCGCACCAACGGCAAGGTCATCGTGGCCAACGCCTTCGGCCCGATCAACTGGGCCAAGAACGGCGGCACCGGCACCCCGGTCGAGGGCGTCGTCGAGACCGGCGTCCCGGTCAAAGATCCGAAGTACGGCACCTCCTCGAAGAAGAACGGCGAGGGCATCTGCCCGGCCGCCATCGGCTTCAAGGACCAGCAGCCGGTGGCCTTCTCGCCGATCACGGGCATGTTCTACGTCCCGGCGAACCACATCTGCATGGACTACGAGGGTGTGGAGGTGAAATACACCGCCGGCCAGCCGTACGTCGGCGCGATCGTGCGGATGTTCCCCGGCCCGGGCGGTCACCGCGGCCGGTTCATCTCCTGGGATCCGATGAAGGGCAAGGTCAACTGGGAGATCAAGGAAAACCTCGCGGCCTACGGCGGCGCCCTCGCCACCGCCGGCGGCGTGGTGTTCTACGGCACCATGGAAGGCTGGCTCAAGGCGGTCGACGCCAAGACCGGCAAGGTGCTCTGGCAGTACAAGACCCCCTCGGGCATCATCGGCAACCCGATGACCTATACCGCCCCTGACGGGTCGCAGAACGTCGCCGTGCTCTCGGGCATCGGTGGCTGGGCCGGCATCGGTGTGGCCGCCGGCATCGGCGCCGAGGATCCGACCGCCGGTCTGGGCGCGCTCGGCGCCTTCGGCGACGCGGGCAACTTCTCGACCCAGGGCGGCGTCATGACCGTCTTCGGGCTCAAGAATCCGGGCATGAAGTAAGCAGGCCCCCCGGCCCGGCCGGAGGGTATCCCGTCCGGTCGGGACCGGGGTAGATTACGGAACGAGCACGGCGCCGGGGCGCGTTCAGCTCCGGCGCCGTGCCTTTCCGGGGGCCCTCGGGTCCCCTCCGCTCTGGCAGGGGTTTCCCATGCGGATTGTACCTTCTCTGGCTCGCGTCTCCACCCTGGCCGGACTGGCCCTGCTCCTGGCCCAGCCGGCGAGCGCCCAGCGGCCCGCGCCACGCGAGGCCGGGCGGATCCGGGTCTGCGCCGACCCGGACAACATGCCCTCGTCCAACGACAAGCTCGAGGGATACGAGAACAAACTCGCCGACCTGATCGGCCGGGAGCTGAACTCGACAATCGAATACGTCTGGTATCCTACCCGGCGGGGCTACTTCCGGATTCTCAACGGCATGTACTGCGACATGGCGCTGGAGGCCCCGACCGGGCTGGACATGGCGGGCACGACCAAGCCCTATTTCCGCTCCGGCTACTTCTTCGTGGCACGCCAGGGGAGCGGGTTGGAAGACATCACCTCGCTGGCAGACCCCCGGCTCAAGAAGCTCAAGATCGGGATCAACATCTACACCTCCGATGCGGAGAACTCGCCCCCCGCCATGGCCCTGAGCCAGTACGGGGTGGTGGGAAATCTCGTGGGCTACAGCACCTTCTTCGACGACCACAACCGCCCCGAGGACATCGTCCAGGCCGTCGCCAGCAAGGACGTGGACATCGCCATCGCCTGGGGGCCGTTGGCCGGATACTTCGCCAAGCGCTCCCCGGCGCCACTGGCGCTCCATCCCCTGCCGGCGCGCGATTCGCTGAGCGACTTCCCCCTCCAGTACAACATCGGCATCGCCGTGCGCCGGCGGGACCGGGAGTTCCAGGACAGTCTCGAGGCGGTCCTGGAGCGGCGGAAGCCCGAGGTCATGGCGATCCTGAAGGAGTTCGACGTACCCCTTCTGCCGATCGAGCGAGAGCGGGCGGGTGACCAGGGGCGGCCCAAGGCGGCGAGCTGAGGGCCGGTCGCCGGCACGCCGGTTGCCAAGCTGGCCTCGAAGCGATATAACAGAACTCAGACCCGCGATCCTCGAAGTAAAGCCGCCGGCCCCGGCACCTGCGGGCGCCGGCGGATTTCGACCCTCCTTGCATGAAAGGACCGTCCTTCAGCATGTGCGTGCCCGATTCCGCCACTCTCCGCCGGGCGGTCCTCTGCGCCGGCGCTCTGCTGGGCCTGTCCGCTTTCGGGTCGGTGGCTGAGGCCCAGGAGCTTCGCGACGCCTACCACCAGCCGCCAAGGGACACGGTGCCCCAGAACGTGTACGACGGCTGGAAGCAGTACAATCTCAATTGCGCCCGCTGCCACGGTGAGGACGCGCTGGGTACTACCATTGCGCCGCACTTGATCGTTTCCCTCAAGCCGGACGGACCCATCAATACCAAAGAGCTCTTCATGCAGGCGGTCTGCGCCGGCCGTCCCGACAAGGGCATGCCGGCCTGGTGCGCGCTGGGCATGGAGATCCCGACGATCGAGAAGATCTATTCGTACGTAAAAGCCCGAAGCGACGCGAAGGTGGCGCCGGGGCGGCCGGCCGTGAAGCGGGAAGGCTGATCCCGGAACCCGCTTCGATCACCTGCCTCGGGCCCGACCGTCGGCAAGACCCGACCGCGGGCCTCCGACACCACGACGCCCGGCCGCGTGACGCGGCCGGCGTTTTTTCGTACCTACTTCCATGGCCATCCCGCCCATGCAGGGGTATGTTCCCGAAGTACATCCGAGGTGAGAACATGCCCGCTCCGATGCTGTGTAGTCTCTGGCTTTCGGCCCTGGCCACACTGGCGCTGCCCTGCCCGCCCCGGGCGGCTGCGTCCCCCGCGCCCCGGTGGCGTCCGGCCGCGGAAACGGCGGATACGCCGGCAGTCCGGCTCGACCTGACCCAGCTCAAGGAGCGGCTCGCCAGCGGCGACGCCAACGGGCCGGACCTCAGCAACGTGGACCTCAGCGGGATGGATCTCGCTGGTCTCGACTTCCGGAGGGCCAACCTGACCGGCGCCCGGCTGGCCGACGCGAAGCTCGCCGGCGCGAACCTCTTCAGCTGCGACCTGACCGACGCCGTGCTGAGCGGCGCCGACCTCTCCAAGGCGAACATGGACGGCACCGTGCTCCGGCGGGCGGTGCTGCAGCGGGCCAACCTGGCGGGCGCCAGCCTCTTCGCCACCATCATCGAGAAGGCCGACCTGAGCGGCGCGAACCTGTCGGGCACCCGGATCATCGGATACCTGCGCAGCGCCAATCTCACCGGGGCCGACCTGCGCAACTCCAACGCGGGCGCCGACCCCGGCAACCAGTCCATGGGGGTCATGCGGGCGACCTTCGTGGGCGCCGACCTCAGCGGTGCCGACCTGAGCGGCGCCAACCTCTACAAGGCGGACTTCTCCCACGCCGATCTCTCCGGAGCGAAGCTGCAACGAGCCAACCTCGAGAACGCGGATCTGCTCCAGACCGACTTCAGCCGGGCGGACCTGACCGGGGCCAGGATGGGCAAGGCCGATATCGACGGCGCCATCTTCACCGGCGCCACCGGCGTCGCCCAGATCCAGGGCCTCGACCAGG
>Ga0210102_1000107_pt1 | contig 23930 bp, 18 predicted proteins | sample RushOxbow_ThreeS_4_FD_185563 | JGI IMG/M metagenome (GOLD analysis project Ga0210102, IMG submission 185563) | Wetland microbial communities from San Francisco Bay, California, USA, that impact long-term carbon sequestration -... | ecosystem: Environmental > Aquatic > Marine > Wetlands ...
ACGCCGTCTGGATCTATCGGGTCGCCCATTTTGCGCGCGAGCGCCTGCGGATCCCGCTGTTGCCACGGCTGCTGTCTGCATTCGCGCGCTTCTTGACGGGTGTCGAGATCCACCCGGGCGCGCGCATCGGCCGGGCCTTCTTCATCGACCACGGATCGGGCGTGGTGATCGGCGAAACCGCAGAAATCGGCGACCACTGCGTGATCTTTCACAACGTGACCCTCGGTGGAACCGGCAAGCACCGCGGCAAGCGCCACCCGACGGTCGGCGACAACGTGTTGATCGGGACGGGCGCCACCCTGCTCGGCCCGATCACGGTCGGCGCGAATGCGCGGATTGGCGCCGGCTCGTTCATCCACATGCACGATGTTCCGCCCGGTTGCACGGCGGTCGGCACGCCCGCGCGTCTCGTGAAGCGAGCGGGAAGGCGGGTCGATGAAGAATTGCCGCGCACCCAACTTTCGGAGCGGTCGATCCCGGTCATGGGGCAGGAGGAGGGCTAGACGGTGAATCCTGCGGATTCACTTTCGGCGTCGCATCGCCCCATTCTGGGGCTGCGTTCCTAGTGGCGATCTCGGCCGCCAAACGGTTGCGCGCGTTGCTCGCAGAGCCCGGCATCGTCGTGATGCCGTGCTGCTTCGACGCGTTTTCGGCGCGCCTCGTCGAACGAGCGGGATTTCCGCTGACCTTCATGAGCGGATTTGCGGTCGCGGCGACACGCCTCGCGGCTCCCGACACCGGACTCATCTCCTACGCGGAAATGCTCGATCAGGGCCGCAACATCTGTTCGGCCGTCTCGATTCCCGTGATCGGCGACGCCGACACCGGTTACGGCAACGCGCTCAACGTCAAACGCAGCGTCGAGGGATACGCGCAGGCGGGTTTTGCGTGCCTGATGATCGAAGATCAGCTCGCACCGAAGCGCTGCGGCCACACGCGCGGCAAGCAGGTGGTGGATCGAGGCACTGCACTCGCGCGGATCCGCGCGGCGGTCGACGCGCGAAACGAGGGCTCGGACATCCTGATCCTCGCGCGCACCGATGCGCGCGCCGTGCTCGGACTCGAAGAGGCGATCTGGCGTGCCAAGGCCTTCGCGGATCTCGGCGCTGACATCCTGTTCGTCGAGGCGCCGGTTTCCGAAGCCGAGTTGGAGCGGATCTGCCGCGAGGTTCCGGCGCCCCGGATGGCCAATCTCGTGGAGGGCGGCGACACCCCGCTGCTCGCTCCCGCGCGGCTCGAAGCGATCGGCTACCAGATCGCCGCCTATCCGCTCACCCTGCTGTCGGCTGCCGCGCGCGCGATGCAGGACGCGCTCGCTGCGCTCGCGGCCGGCGAGTCGCCCAGCGGTCTGATCGGGTTCGCGCCGCTGCGAGAACTCGTCGGCTTCGACGACTACGAAGCCGAACTCGCGCGCTATCCGGATTCTTGAGCGCGGGGCCGACGGTTCGAGCGCGAGCGATCGCTCATTTTCGGCCGCCAGCGGTAGCGCTCGAGCTGCAGGCGATCGGCGGCGTCGAATTTCACGCCTTCGCGCTCGAGGAGCTGGCGTTGGATCAGATCGCCGCCGGGTTCGGCGCGCGCGCTGATCTGACCGCGCGCATTGACGACGCGATGCCAGGGCACGCCTTCGGTCGTGAGCGTGCGCATCGCGTAACCGACCTGCCGCGCGCGGCCATCGAGGCCCGCGAGGTCGGCGATCTGTCCGTAGGTGGCGACGCTACCGCGCGGGATGCGCCGTACCACCGCGTAGATCCGGTCGTAATGGTCTCCACTCGGCTCCACGCTCCCATGTTGGCGCAGCCGGATCGCGCGGGCGAGCCCCCGAGGCATTCGCTCGGCGAGCGGCGACGCTACGCTGGGCCGACCGTGACGCGCGAAGCCAAAGCCAGGCGAATCCAGGCGCAACTCGACGAGCTCTATCCCGAACTCGTCGCGCCGTTGCCCTATGAAGATCCCTACAAGCTGCTGATCGCGGTGCTGCTCTCCGCGCAGTGCACGGATGTGCGGGTCAATCAGGTCACCCCAAAGCTTTTCGCGCGGGCGTCGACGCCCGCACAAATGCGGAAGCTCTCGGTCGAGGAGATTCGCGAAATCATCCGGCCCTGCGGGCTGTCGCCCGCCAAGGCGAAGGCGATCGCGGAACTCTCACAGGTTCTCGTCGACGAATACGACGGCCGGGTGCCGGACACCTTCGAAGAACTCGAAGCGCTGCGCGGCGTGGGCCACAAGACCGCGAGCGTCGTGATGGTGCAGGCCTTCGGCAAGCCCGCATTCCCCGTCGACACCCACATCCATCGTCTCGCCGCACGCTGGGGGCTTTCGAACGGAAAGAATGTCGCGCAGACGGAGCGCGACCTGAAGCAGCTCTTCGCGCCTGAGACCTGGGGGCGGGTTCACCTTCAGATCATCTATTTCGGACGCGAATACTGCCCCGCACGCAACCACGATCTGACCGCGTGCCCGATTTGTTCCTGGGCGGCGTCGAAGGCGCGCATCGCGAGCGAGATGCGCGGCGCGCGCCGGGCGCGATGATCGATGCGCGCAACGCGCGCGCCTGTCGGTTGAACGGCAGGCGCTCCGCGCCCGCCTCCGGCTGAACGGCTCGCGCTTCACGCGCGCCTTTGGCTGATCCCCCAGCGCCCGCGCGCGCCCGGTGCGTCGGGGATCAGGTTCCGATCCGGCGGATCCGGACGATCGGATCTTCGGGGTCGCGCTGCTGGGAGAGATCGATTGCGCCTTCGATCGCCCAGAGCTGGTCGCCCTGCGGATCGACGATCACCTGCGACACATCCCAGCGCCTCGGCCCGGTGGCCTTGATCAGCGTCCGTCTCGAATTGCGCGCTTCGGGGGTAAAGAGGATCTCCGCGTACTCCTCGAAGTAGGGCGCGAGGGCCTGCTTGAATCGCAGCGCATCCCACGGATCGTCGGCGTCCTGATGCACGCATGACGGGGCAGCCTCGAAGTCCTCCCTGGAAAGCGCGCGCACGAGCGCGTGCATTTCCGACCGCGCGCGCGCAGCGAGAAGGGTGGGTTGTGCGGCGAGATCGAATCGACGCGCCTCGGCTTTGGATTCTTCGGCCTCGGGAGTGCGATCGGTGAGAATCTCCCAGGCGTCGAGCAAGCTCGAGTCGACCCGCTTGATCAGCGTGCGGAAATACGCGATCGCGTCGAAGACCTCGTCGGTCTTCGCGGCATCGGGGATCGTCTTGACGAGCGTGCTGAGAACCTGCCCGAGGTAGCGCAGCAGCAGTCCTTCGTTGCGCGCGATCCCATACTCGCGCGTGTAGTCGTCGAAGCTGCGCAGGTCTTCGAACATTTCACGCGCGATCGATTTCAGGTGGATGCTCTCCTCGCTGAACCAGGGATGCGTCTCGACGAAGATGCGAAACGCTGCATAGATGAATTCCGCGTCCGGCTTGGGGTGGGTGACGCGTTCGAGCTTTGCGATGCGTTCCTCGTAGGGGACCCGCTGCGCCTTGAGTTGCGCCATCAGTTCCGTCTTGCGCTTGCGAATCTGCGCGTAGAGGATCGGCCGCGGGTCTTCGAGGATGGACTCGACGAGGGTAATCAGTTCGGAAGCATAACTCGGTGATTCGACGTCGAGCACCGCTACCGCATCGACGAGGAATGGCGATAGCGTGTGGTGGAGTGAGAAATCGAACTGGAGGTCCTCGGCGACCCTCACTTCGGGTCGACCGTCGCGCCCCGCGACGATCCCGATGATTCCCGCGCGCCGCAGCGAACGGAAGAGTTTGGCGGCGTGGCGGCGCAGCTTCGCCTTGGAGGCCGGGGGTTCGTGAGAGCGGTCGATCAACTCGATCACGCCGCGGTAACCGCGGTCGGAAGAGAGCGCGGCTTCATCGCGTTGCAGCACGTTCAAGATCATTCCGTGATCGACGTGGAATCTCGAAGTCAGTGTTTCGGGCGGCTGGTGGATCAGTCGCTGGAAGGTGTCACGGTTCCAGGGTACGAAGTTCTGCGCGGGGGGCTGTTTCTTTCTGGCGGCCTTGCGCTTCTTGCCCGCCGCGGTTGCGCGCTCCAACGCGCGTTTGTTCTCGATCGCGTACTCGGGGGCCTGACAGACCACGCTGCCGCGCTCGTCGAAGCCCTTGCGTCCCGCGCGTCCCGCGATCTGCTTGAACTCGCGCACGCTCAGGATGCCGATCTTTTCGCCGTCGAACTTGAACAGCTGCGAGAAGAGCACCGTGCGAATCGGGATGTTGACGCCCACGCCGAGCGTGTCGGTCCCGCAGATCACCTTGAGCAGGCTCTGCTGCGCGAGCTGTTCGACGAGCAGGCGGTATTTGGGGAGCAGGCCCGCGTGGTGCAGCCCGATGCCGTGGCGGAGGTAGCGCTTCACATCCTTTCCGTACGGGGAGTCGAATTTGAAGCCCGCGAGCGCAGCGTCGATTGCGGCGCGCTCTTCGCGCGTGGTGATCCGCGCGCTCGTGAGGCCCTGCGCTTGATCGGCGCACTGGCGCTGCGTGAAGTTCACCACGTAGATCGGCGCCTGCCCGCGGCCGAGCAGCGTTTCGATCGTCTCGTGCATCGGCGTCTCGCGATACTCGAAGTCGAGCGGCACGGGGCGCGCTTCCGAGTAGACGCACGCGACTTCGCGCCCGGTCTGCGCGCGCAACTTTTCTTCGATCGCGGCGGTGTTTCCGAGCGTCGCGGACATCAGTAAGAAGGTGGTTCGCGTCAGCAGCAACAGCGGGATCTGCCACGCGACGCCGCGATCGCGGTCTCCGTAGTAGTGGAATTCGTCGAGCACCACGTAGCCGATCGGCGCTCGCGCACCCTCGCGCAGCGCCATGTTCGCGAGCACTTCTGTCGTGCAGCAGATCAGGGGTGCGGCGTGGTTGATGCTCGCGTCGCCCGTCAGCATGCCGACGCGCTCGGCGCCAAAGAGGTCGCAGAACTCGAAGAACTTCTGGCTCGCGAGCGCCTTGATCGGGCAGGTGTAGAACGAGCGCGCGCCCTCGCAGAGCGCCTTGAAGTGCAGCGCGATCGCGACGAGCGATTTGCCCGAGCCCGTCGGCGTGTTCAGCACGACGTGGCGTCCCGCCATCAGCTCGATGAAGGCCTCTTCCTGGTGGGGATAGGGGTCGAAGCCCGCGTCCGCCATCCATTCGACGAAGCGGTCGAGGATCTCGCCGGTGTCCCGTGTGCCGCCGCTCGGTATCCGTTCGTAGAGCCCAGCCGGAAGTTTTTCGAGAGGCGCGTCGCTCAAGCGTCACTCCGGCGGATCAGCACGATCCGGCCGAGCAGATTCGCGGGCGGTGCGAAGTCGAGTTTCGACAACTCGATGCGCGGGCCGACGCCCTGTAGCATCCGCGGCCCTTCCGAGGTGATCACGAAACCCTTCGCGCGCAGAGGCGCGAGCGCGCGCACGCGCGCGAGCAGGGTATCGGGCTCGACTGCGTCCGCGACAGTCAGAATCTCGGTGGCGAATTTCTCGTGCTGGTGGGGTTGGCTGTCGATGGGCTCGCTTCGGCGCCGCTCGCGCACGCCGTCGGGATCGGGCGGAAACAGCAGCGCGGGATCCACCTGCGCCTGAACGGCGCGAATCAGCGGCGCGTCGGGTTCGATTTGGCGCAGCGCGGCCTCGAGTTCCGGAAGCATCCGTGGCTCCACCAGGTCGATCTTGTTCAGCAGCAGCAGATCCGCGGACGAGACCTGCTGGGCAAAGATGCCGTCGAGGTCACGCTCTTGCACGAGCTGTTCCGCGTTGACGACGACCACCGCGACGTCGATTTCGATCCAGTCGGCGATCGGCTCGCGCCAGAAGTTGAGCTGGACGTCGAACGGCAGCGCAATCCCCGAGGTTTCGACGATCACGAGATCGGGGTTCGCGCGCTCGCGCAGCCGCTGCAGGGTCTCGACGAGTTCGTCGGAAAGCCGACAGCACACGCAACCGCCCGACAATTCCACGTAATCGTCAGCCGCCCGGTTGAGCAGTGCGCCGTCGATCCCGAGTTCGCCAAACTCGTTCGAGACCACGGCCGCGCGGCGGCCGACGCGCTGCGCGTCCGCGAGCAGGTGGCGCACGAGCGTCGTCTTGCCGGAACCCAGAAAGCCCGACACCACCAACGCGGGAACGCGCTTGTCGTGGATCATTCGCGCAAGCATAGGGCCCGTCGCGGGAGCTGCGTAGCCAAACCACCTCAGGAAGAAGGCGATTCGCTCCGCGGCCCGCGAAGGACCTCAAGCGGCCGCGCGATTCCCTCGATACAGGGCGCGGGTATCCGGGCGTCTGCGTTTCACTGCGATCGATGGCTGTTCTGATTCGCTCGCTGGGTTCGCGCTCAGGCGCTCGACGGACTGGCTCCCGCCGCGTTCACGCTCCCGCTGCCGCTGCTCTCGGGCGCTCGGATCCCCTGACCCCAACTGCGTTCTCGCCAATCGGCCGCTAGCGGGCGGATCCTCTGGATTCGCTTGCGTCGTCACGCAGTCCCATTCTGGGATTGCGCTCCTGGGGACAAGCGGTGGTTCCGACTGTCGTTCCCGAAGGGCCTGGCACGCCACCCAGAAGCTGTCCGAAGGTTCCGAAGTCGGCGAAACCCTTGGGGCCGAAGCCGACGGGCTCGGTGTGGTCACACAGAGGGTCATTGGTGGGGAAGCAACGCGCGAAAACGCCGAAGTCGGCCAATCCCACTCCACCGTCTTGAGCGCAATCGGCATCGCAGAGGTCTCCACAGTCGTCTGCGTCGGTGTCATCCTGCATCGAGTCAGTGTGCCACGGGATTCCCGCGTACCGTCGAGCAGGAAAACACCCGTCGGGCAGCTGGGTCTTGCAGCCCGACCGGACGTCGGTGATGCGGGTCGAGGGGGCGGCTATGTTCTCCGACGAGTCCCTGATTGCCCAATACAGCCTGCGAGGACGCACCGTGATCGACCTCTACACCGCATCGACTCCGAACGGTCACAAGGCCTCGTGTACACTCGAAGAGCTCGAAATTCCGTACGAGGTCCACGCGATCGACCTCTCGTCTCTGGAGCAGAAGAAACCGGATTTCACGCGGCTCAATCCCAACGGTCGGATCCCGGTGATCGTCGACCGCGAAGAAGACGATCTGGCAGTCTTCGAGTCCGGCGCGATCATGATCTACCTCGCCGAGAAGGTCGGGCGGCTGCTTCCCACCGATCGGCGCGGTCGCGCGCGCGTGATCTCGTGGCTGATGTTCCAGATGGGCGGGATCGGTCCGATGATGGGGCAGGCGAATGTGTTCTTCCGCTATTTCCCCGAGAAGATCCAACCCGCGATCGACCGCTACCAGAACGAATCGCGGCGGCTGTTCGAAGTGCTCGACTCGCGCCTCGCGGAAAGTGAGTGGCTCGCGGACGATTACTCGATTGCGGACATCGCAAACTGGTGTTGGGTGCGGGGTTATCGCTGGTCGGGCGTGTCGGTGGACGGCCTCGACCACCTGCAGCGTTGGCTCGACGCGCTCAACGAGAAGCCCGGCTTGAGGCGCGGTCTCGAAGTTCCCGCTCCGGTTCCGAGCATCCTCGACGACGACGAAGCCATCGCGAAATTCGCCGAACGGGCGCGTTCGATCGTGCAGCAGTAGCGGGCGCCTCGGATCAGAACAGCGCGTAGCGGTTGCACGCCCAGGCGGCGGCGATCGCCGCGAGCCAGGTCGCGCCAGTCCACGCGGAAAGCAGATCGGGGCGCCCGTGTCTGCGGCACTCGAAGCGCACGCACTCGAACGTCAGCGCGAACAAGCCGAGCACCGCCAGCTGCGCGCCGAGGCTCCGATCGCGCAGTGCGAAGATCAACACCGGTGCGACGAACGCGACGAGGTGTCCGACCACGACGAGCACGATTGGCAGCAGCGTCAACTCGCGAAGCGCGGGCAGGATCCAGCGGTCGACCCAGAGTTCGCCGTGGGGTTCCCGCTCGTCACCCGGTTCGTCGGAACGCGACATAGGCCCCTCGTGCGCGAGAGGATAACCGGGAATGCGTGGTCGGCGCGTTATTCGACCAGGTCTTCGAGCGCCGGGCAGGTGCAGATGAGGTGGCGGTCGCCGTAGGCGTTGTCGATCCGGCCGACGGCGGGCCAGAACTTGCGCGCGCGCACCCAGGCGAGCGGATACGCGGCGCGCTCGCGCGGGTAGGCGTGACTCCAGGCGTCGGCCGAGACCTCGGCTGCGGTGTGGGGCGCACCCTTGAGCGGATTGTCGACGCGATCGAGGCTGCCGTTTTCGATCTCCGCGATCTCGCGGCGGATCTCGATCAGCGCGTCGCAGAGGCGATCGAGTTCGGCCTTCGACTCGCTCTCCGTCGGCTCGATCATCAGCGTGCCCGGTACCGGAAAGCTCATCGTGGGCGCGTGGAATCCGAAGTCCATCAGCCGCTTGGCGATGTCTTCGACGCCGATCGCGGCCGAAGCCTCGAAATGGCGGCAGTCGATGATGAACTCGTGGGCAACCCGCCCCGTCGCACCCCGGTAGAGCACGTCGTAGTGGTCCGCGAGTCGCGCCGCCATGTAGTTGGCGTTGAGGATTGCGACCTGGGTGGCGCGCGTGAGGCCCGCTGCGCCCATCAGCGCGATGTAGACCCAGCTGATCGGCAGGATGCTCGCGCTCCCGTACGGGGCAGCGGAGACCGCGCCCTCGCCGTCGACCGGGTGGCCGGGCAGAAATGCGCGCAGGTGTTCGGCGGCCGCGATCGGCCCCATGCCCGGCCCGCCGCCACCGTGAGGGATGCAGAAGGTCTTGTGAAGATTCATGTGGCAGACGTCCGCGCCGATCGCGGCGGGTGAGGTCAGCCCGAGCTGGGCGTTGAGGTTGGCGCCGTCGAGGTAGACCTGGCCGCCGCGCTCGTGGATCAGTCCGCAGATTTCCTTCACGCGCGCTTCGAAGACGCCGTGGGTCGAGGGGTAGGTGAGCATCAACGCGCCGAGCGCGTCGCCGTGCTCGTCGGCCCGCGCGCGCAGATCATCGATGTCGATGTTTCCGTGAAGGTCGGTCTGGACCGCCACGCAGCGAAATCCCGCGATCACCGCGCTCGCAGCATTGGTGCCGTGGGCGGATCCCGGAATCAGGCAGACGTTGCGCTGCAGTTGCCCGCGCGCGTCGTGGTAGCGGCGGATTGCGAGCAGGCCCGCGTACTCGCCCTGCGAACCCGCGTTGGGTTGCAGCGACACCGCGGGCAGCCCCGTGATCTCTGCGAGCCAGGTCGCGAGTTCGCCGAGCATGGTCGCGTAACCGCGCACCTGATCGGTGGGCGCGTAGGGGTGGATGCGGCCGAACTCCGGCCAGCTGACCGGCAGCATCTCGCTCGTGGCGTTGAGCTTCATCGTGCACGAGCCGAGCGGGATCATCGACGTGGTGAGCGAGAGATCGCGCGATTCGAGCCGGCAGATGTAGCGGAGCATTTCGTGCTCGGAGCGATGGCGGTGAAAGACGGGGTGCGCGAGGAATGCGCTCGTCCGCGCGAGTTCGACGGGAAACGCGAGATCCGCATTTTCGACCAACGCCGCGACGTCGACGCCCGGGTGCGCGTCCGCGGAAAACGCCGCGATCAGCTGCGCGATGTCCGCCGGCGTGGTGGTCTCGTCGAGCGATACACCGAGGCTCCCGTCTCCGAAGTCGCGCAGGTTGAAGCCGCGCTCGAGTGCGGCGGCGAGCACCTGTGCGGATCCCTTTGCGTTGGGGGTGACGCGCAGGGTGTCGAAGACCGGTCCATCGCCGAGCTTGCAGCCGACGGCCCGGAGTCCCGCCGCCAATCCCGCGGTCAGCGCGTGGATGCGTCGGGCGATCCGCCGCAGCCCGTCGGGTCCGTGGTAGACGGCATACATGCTCGCCATGATGGCGAGCAGGACCTGGGCGGTGCAGATGTTGCTGGTCGCCTTGTCCCGCCGGATGTGTTGCTCGCGGGTCTGGATGGCGAGCCGGTAGACGGGCTCGCCGTGCGCGTCCAGCGATACGCCCACGATGCGGCCCGGAATCCTGCGCACGTTGGCCTGCGTGGTTGCGAGAAAGGCCGCGTGGGGTCCGCCGAAACCCATCGGGACGCCCAGTCTCTGGGCGGAGCCGATCGCGATGTCCGCTCCGAACTCGCCCGGCGGCACCAGCAACGTGAGCGCGAGGGGGTCGGTCGCGACGACCACGAGCGCGCCCGCGGCGTGGGCGCGCTCGGCGAGGGCGCGGTGGTCTTCGATGCGGCCGTCGGTCGAGGGGTATTGGAGCAGGATGCCGCAGAGGTCCCCGCTTTCGAAGTCGATCGCGTCGACCGGTCCCAGCTGGAGTTCGATCCCGAGCGCGGCTGCGCGCGTCCGCAACACCCCGAGCGTCTGCGGGTGACAGTCCGCCGCCGCGAAGAAACCGCGCTTGCGACCCCGCGCGATCGCAACGCACATCCCGAGCGCTTCGGCGGCGGCTGTGGCTTCGTCGAGCAGCGACGCGTTGGCGACCGGCAGGCCCGTGAGGTCGGCAATCATGGTCTGGAAGTTCAGCATCGCTTCGAGCCGACCCTGCGAGATTTCGGCCTGGTAGGGGGTGTACTGGGTGTACCAACCCGGGTTTTCGAGGATGTTGCGTTGGATCACCGGCGGAACGATCACGTCGGAGTAACCCATTCCGATACACGAACGGACGACGCGGTTCGTGGCCGCGATCGCGCGCAGCCTCTCGAGCAGTTGAAACTCGCCGGGTGGCGGGCCTTCGAGCCCGCTCAATTCCAGCGGCTGTTCGAGGCGGATCGCCGCGGGCACGGTGTCGTCGGCGAGTTCGTCGAGGCTCGCGTAGCCGAGATGTTGGAGCATCTCGGCGATCTCGCTGTCGCGCGGGCCAATGTGGCGGTGCTCGAAGACGTCGCCCGGTTCGAGTCGTGCGGCCGGAGATTCCGCTGGGAGGTGCGTGTCGTTGTCGGCGTTGCGTTCGTCGTTCACAGGGGCCTTCCATCTTGAGCCTGGCGCATCCGGGCGGATCCGGAGGCCGGCTGGGCGAGGGCGGAGTTCGGATGGGCGAGTCGCATTCTAGCGGCCGGATCGGCGGGCCTCGAATGAAATTCGATTGGCGCGGTGAACTGGCGTTCGGAGGCGTGGGCGGCAGTGCTCTGGGCGGGCGGTTCAGCTCCGCGAGAGCCGGCGGAAAACATCCTCGGGTGATGCCCCGTCAGATTCGCCATTTTCGATTTCGAATTCCTTGACGGCCTGGGAGAGCGCGCCACACACGGCTTCTGGATTCGCGACGCCCCGCACCCGCAGTTCGCGCGGCAGGACCTGGTCGATCACGACGACCATCTGCTCCCGCGTGACCTCGCGGGCCGTCAGACCCGAAGCCTTCAGGGCGAGGCGGATCGTGCCGCGCGCCTCGAGGTTCTCGAGTTCGCTCCGCTTCTGGAGTTCTTGAGCGACGCATTCAAATAGAGACTCGGACACGCAGCATCCCCTCACGGGTATCTTCGGACGCGCGCCCCGGATACTCAACGGTTTTCCAACTGGATGGCGTGGCGCTGATTGTGATCTCAGCGTCCCGCGCGCCCGGGCAGCGGTTCCAGGCGACGCGCTCGAGGGCCGCTCCAGTTTCAGCAGGACCGGATAGGTCCACGCCTGCGGCAGCTGCAGTTTAAGCAGGACCGGATGAGTCCACCCCTGCGGCGGCTCCAGTTTCTGCAGGACCGGATAAGTCCACCCCTGCGGCGGCTCCAGTTTCTGCAGGACCGGATAAGTCCACCCCTGCGGCTGCTCCAGTTTCTGCAGGACCGGATAAGTCCACCCCTGCGGCGGCTCCCGATACGGGCCGATCGGCGCTTCGGACGAGTTCGTCGCATCGCTTCGCCCGAGATGGTATTGGTCCGAGCGCGCTCGATCACGAGTGGCTGGAGGGTGGCATGCGGGTCTTGATCACCGGTTGTTCGACGGGATTTGGCCGCGAGGCTGCGATCGAGTTGGCTCGACGCGGCCACGAGGTGGTGGCGACCGCGCGCCGCCCCGCGACCCTGGCAGATCTCGACGTCGCGCTGAAGCTCGCCCTCGACGTCGACTGCGACGAATCGGTGCGCGCTGCCGTCGCGCAGGCAGGGGAAGTGGACGCCCTGGTGAACAACGCGGGTTGGAGTGCGCACGGCCCGATCGAGAAGGTCCCGCTCCAGGAAGTCCGACGAATGTTCGAAACCAATTTTTTTGGCGCCGCTCGGATGATCCAGGCGCTCGCGCCGAAGATGCGCGCGCGCAAGAGCGGCGTGATCGTGAACGTGTCGTCGATGGCGGGGCGCGTTGCGGCGCCCCTGATGGGTTTCTACGCGGCGAGCAAATTCGCCCTCGAAGGGCTTTCCGAGGCACTGCATCTCGAACTGGGACACTTCGGGATTCGCGTGGCCGTGATCGAACCGGGCTTCGTGAAATCGTCGTTTCGCGCCAACTCCTCGCGCCATGGCACAGACGACGCCCCGTATGACGAGCTGCAACGCGCGTGGGCCGGTTCGGACGAGGCGCTGATCGGAGGCGAGCGGCCTGGTCCGGAGATCGTCGGTGTCGCCATAGCAGACGCCGTCGAGGGGAAACAGCACGCGCTGCGTTGGCCGGTCGGAAAAGATGCCGAGCTCGTCCTGCAGGCGCGTCGCAGCCTCGACGATGCGGCGTTCGAGAAGGCAATGCGGGGGATGTTGAAGCTTCAGTGGTGATCTGCCCGGGCAGCCCGGGCAGCCCGGGCAGGGCCGTTGTCTATTGAGGGAGCGGCACTGGCCGGGGCCCAGTTGGCCGGGCCACTTCGCAGTGGAGGCCCGTGGATTGTGGGGGGCGGCACTGGCCGGGGCCAGTTGGCTGGGCCACTTCGCAGTGGAGGCCCGTGGATTGTGGGGGGCGTTGCTGGCCGGGGTCGGTTGGGCAGGTCACGCAGCAAACACGCCTTCACTCTTGTGGAGCTTGCATTCGGTTCCGTTGGTTTCGGTTGTTCAGCTTCGCAGCGTTGAACCTAGATGTTCGGAGTGGCGAGTTTTGGGCGGCGTGCCAATGCCTCGGCATCTGACATCGAGTCAGTCGGTTGCGCGGAGATGCTGGGTTCTGGGCGAGGGCGAAGAAAATAGCTGGCGGTGCCGTAGGCGACAGCGGGTATGACAAAGCTCGCCACTGAGGCTGGCAGAAATCGGAACATCTCGGTGGTTTCTGCTGTGAGCGGGTTGTAGAGCGTCAGATAGACGATCTGCCCCAGCGCCACACAGCCCAACGCAACCCAGTTGTAACCGCGCCAATAGTGGTACTCCGCGCCGGCGTCGTCGCTGAAGATCGCCCACAGGTTCAGCGTCTGGCCGCGCAGCAGGAAGTAGTCTGCGAACAGGATCCCGGCGACCGGTGCGAAGAGCGTTCCGTTGTAGGTCAGGAATGCGTCGCCGAGGTCGTAGAGTTCTTGCGGCCACACGATGAACGGAAGGCAGGGAAGGATGGTGAGCAGCATCAGATACGACCAGGGAAGCAGGCGAAATCGCTCGATGTGACGCAGCGCGAGTCCGCTCGCGAACATCGAGACGGAGCTCGAGGTCACGTTGGCGAGCGCGACGAAGCAGAGCGCGAGCACACCCATGACGGGCCCTCCCAGGGGCACCATCCACTCCGTGGGGTCGTCGCTCTGCATGACCAGTGCCGAGAAGAGCGCGACCGAACACACGATCGCCTGAGAAAACCCCATCTGCAGGATCACCGGATAGACGGCGTTGCGCGGCGTGCGGGTGTTGCGCGCGAGAAATCCGAGCCCGCCCCACCATCCGACGCCTCCAGCGATTCCGATTTCGATCGCGATCATGTAGTTGACGAAGGGGTTCGGAAATGGATTGAGGGGTTTGGCGGCGGCGATCTCCGGCCATCCGTGCTCGCTGATGAGCATGTAGATCATGAACACGATCAGGGCGCCGAGCCCGGGTGTGATGACCGAGTTCGAGATGTTGAGCCAATGAACGCCGCGGGTGACGATCGCGTACGAGACCCCGAGGCCGAGCGCGACGCCAGCCCCCACGATCCAGCTCGGCGGTGTGTAGCCCAATGCGTGGATGATGTTGCGGATCCCGTTGCCGAACAGTGTGAGGATGAGTCCGTTCCAGCCGAGCATGTTGATCAAGAAGAACAACAGGATCAGCCGCGACCCGCGCTGGCCAAACGCCGGCTTGCAGAAGTCGATCTGTTCGAGGCCGTAGCGCTGGCAGCCGAGCGAAACGGGCATCGTGGTGAGGAAGATCCCGATCAGGCTTCCCGCGATCAGACACACCACACCCTGCACCGCGCCGACGAGCTGCGCCACATAGCTTCCGGTCAGGAAGCACCAGGTTGCGACCGCGTAGGCAAAGCAGGTGTTGTGGGCGCCGAGCGTTCCGTACTCGCGCTCGCTCGGCAGCAGCGGCAGGCGCCCGAAAAGACTCTCCTGGCGCAGCAGCTCGTCATTGGGATCGGTCGGCTGCTGCTTCACGACGGGCTCCGAGCGCATTGGATCCGATTGGGGGGGCAAAAGTATATCCCTTCGTCGGGATTCTGCTTTCGGCCGACGGGCCGCGCCTGCGTCGATCGTTCCTGGCGGCCGGCTGCGCGACGCGGATCCTGCGCGCGTGGATCTCGCCGATCGGATCGCATGCGCGGCAGATCCCACCCTCGGACATGCCTGGATCTGGATCAAACCACGAGCCGCATTGCGCGGATCCGTTCGCTATGCGGGCGATCGGCAAGCGCCTAGACTCTGCGCGGCATGCAGTCGGAAGAATCCAATCGGAAGCGGAAGCGTCGAGGGCCGGGGCGCGTCGCTTTCTGGCTCGGTGCAGGCTTGTTGGTGACGGCTGTGATCCGTTCGATCAGTTTGACGCAGATGCCCCGGACAGACTCCATCGGTGAAGCCGACGATCAGGCGGATATTCGCACGGTTCGTGTGAAGACCGTCGACGTTGACCCAGCGAACCCCAACCGGCTGGAAGTCGAGCGGGGTGATTTCGATTTGAGCGGAGGCGAGACGCTGTCGCTCGCTTTGCGAGATCTGCCGACCGATCGCCCGTTGGTGTTGAATCTGCTGCTGCCCGCCAGCCTGTCGAGTGCGGCTTCGCTTCCGGTTCGGATCATCGCGCTGGATGGAACCAAGGAATCGAAATTAGCGCGAGCGATGGTCGCAGACGACCGCGACGAGGTTCGCGTCCAGATCGAGCGCAACTGGCTATCGGCCGGGCGCTACCGGATCGAGATCGAGACCAGCGAGCCGGCCCAACCCGCGTTGCGACACTACCGGTTCGAGCTGCGCTGACCCGCGTTCGCGCGCCGGCGCTGCGCGCGCTCATCGCACCGACGGCGGCGGGTCGCGCACGAGAACTGCCTTGAGGTGAAATTCCTACGTCGGAGGGGGTCTTTCTCGTCTGCCGCGTGCTGCGCGTTCGGCAGCGCTCCGGATTTCCAGATTCGGCTAGAAGCGGTCGCGGCTTTGGTGGTAGGGTCCACCGGCTCAATCGCGAACGCCGCGGTGCGCGTTCGATCATCCAGGAGGAGGACGATTTCATGGGAATTGCACAAGAATTCAAGGCTTTCGCGATGCGCGGCAACGTCGTGGACATGGCGGTCGGCATCATCATCGGTGGCGCGTTCGGTAAGATCGTTTCGTCCCTCGTCAACGACGTGATCATGCCTCCGATCGGAGTGATGCTCGGTGACGTCGACTTCTCGAATCTCGCGGTGACCCTGCAGGCCGCGACCGCCGATGCCCCGGCCGTCACGCTCAACTACGGCACCTTCGTCAACACGGTGCTGGACTTCCTGATCGTCGCGATTGCGATCTTTGCGGTGATCAAACTCATGAACGCGGCGAAGAAGAAGGAGGAGGCCGCACCTGCAGCGCCGCCCGCGCCGAGCAACGAAGAGGTGCTGCTCACGGAAATTCGCGATGCGCTGCGCAGCCGCTGAGGATCGCGCAGCGGACGCACGCCTGCAGGGTTCGAAGGTATGGATGTGCTTCGCAGGTGTGTAGGCTGGGGCTTCAGAGCGCCTCGAGCATCAATTCGGCGATCCGGCGGCTGAACGCCGCCGGGTCTTCGAGCTGGCCGCCTTCGGCGAGCATCGCCTGGCCGTAGAGCAGCGTCGCGTAATCGGCGAGCCGCGGATCGCTGCCATCCGCCTCACAGACAGCCTTGAGCTTTGCGAGCAACGGGTGCGCGGGGTTGATTTCGAGGATCGGCTTGACGCGTGGGACTTTTTGTCCCGAGCGGCGGAGCAATTCGCTGATCTGGGGAGACAGATCGCCCTCGTCGACGACCAGGCACGCGGGCGATGAAGTCAGCCGGTTCGATACGCGCACTTCCTTCACGTGATCCTGGACGCCGGCGCGCAGCGCAGCCAGCAGCTGCTTGAAGTCTTCGGCGTCTTTTTCGCGTTTTGCGTCGTCGCGTGCGGTGTCGGCCGCGCCGTCGAGATCGATCTCGCCCTTGAGGACCGACTGGAACTTCTTGCCCGCAAATTCGGGCGGGTTCTGCTCGAGCCAGATCTCGTCGACGTGATCGGTGAACAGCAGCACCTCGATGTTCCGATCCACGAACGCCTCGACGTGGGGTGAGTTCACGAGATGCTCGCGCGATGGGCCGGTGAGGTAGTAGATCACGGCTCGATCCCCGGGCATGCGCGCGACGGCTTCCGCGAGCGACGTGAAGCCGGTTTCCACTGCGGTCGATTCGCACAGCACGAGTTCCAGGATGCGCTCCCGCTTCTGGGAGAGATCGAGCAGGCCCTCCTTGATCACGGGCCCGAACTGCGCCCAGAACCCCTGGTATTTCTCGCGGTCCGTCTCCTTCAGCTCCTTCAGCGCGTCGAGCGTCTTCTTGACCAGGTGCTTGCGGATCACCGCAATCTGCGCGCTCTGCTGGAGCATCTCTCTCGAAACGTTCAGCGAGAGATCCTCGGCGTCCACCACGCCCTTCGCGAAGCGCAGATACTCGGGCATCAAATCGCGGCATTCGTCCATGATGAAGACGCGCTTGACGTAGAGCTGGATGCCTCGGTGGGCCATCTCGCGGTGGTAGAGGTCGAATGGAGCGAGCGACGGCAGGTAGAGCAGGGCGCGGGCTTCGAAGTTGCCCTCGATCCGGGTCGCGAAATGCAACAGCGGCTCGTTCCAGTCGTGGGCGATGTGCTTGTAGAACTCCGCATATTCGGTCTCGCTGACTTCTTCTTCGGGACGTCTCCAGATCGCCTTCATCGAGTTGAGGGGCTCGGTCGAGCTGGGCGGATCGGCGCCCTCGATCTTCAGGTGGATCGGATAGGCGACGAAGTCCGAATAGCGCTTGACGATCTGTCGCAGCAACCACTCGTCGGTGTAATCGGCGATCGCGTCATCGCCCTCGGCGGCCTTGAGTTTCAATCGGATCGTCGTTCCTACGCCGTCGCGCTCGGATTCTTCGATCTCGTAGCTGCCGTCACCCGACGAGGTCCACCGGGTCGCGCTGCGCTCGCCGGCCTTGCGGGTGAGTACGCTGACCTCATCGGCGACCATGAAGCTCGCGTAGAAGCCCACGCCGAACTGGCCGATCAGCTCGGGAGAAATCGCGGCGTCGGCGCTCTTGCTCAGGCTGTTCAGGAATTCCGCCGTACCCGATTTGGCGATCGTGCCGATGTTGTCGACGACCTCGTCGCGACTCATTCCGATGCCGTTGTCGGATACGCTGAGCACGCGTGCTTTCGGGTCGACGTGGATGTGCACCGAGAAGGGCTCGTCGGGCAGCAGCTCGGAATCGGTGAGCCCCTGGAAGCGCAGTCGGTCGCACGCGTCGGACGCGTTCGAAATCAGCTCGCGCAGGAAGACGTCCCGGTTCGAGTAGAGGGAGTGGATCATCAGATCGAGGAGCTGCTTGACCTCGGCCTGGAACTCGAATTTCTCGGCTGCCATATGTGGGTTCTCCATTCGCAGCCCGAAAAGATAACGACGCCGCGGCCGCCGAAAAGGCCCCTCAGGGAGCTGCGCTCCGGGTTACCATGGAAATCGCCCCACGGGCCCGGGGAGGGAATTCGACCAAGGAGGCGGCATGGCCAGCGATCGAGAGGCGCGCCAACAGATTGTCCAGATCGTCCGCGAGCTCTACCGCGATGGGCACCTGACCTCGACCGGAGGCAACGTCAGCAGCCTGTCGAGCGACGGCGAGACGATCTGGATCACACCGAGCGGCCTGTTCAAGGGAGCGCTCGACGAAGACTCGCTGGTCCGGATTCGCGCCGATGGCAGCCGCGTCGAGGGCTCCAACAAGCCGTCGATCGAATTCAGGATGCACTTTCGCGCCTACGAGGCGCGTCCGGGTTCGACCGGCGCGGTGCACACCCACTCTCCGATCGCGACGGCTTTCGGGATCTGCAACCAGACGTTCGAGCCGATCAACACCGACGCGGTCGCGCTGGCCGATACCGTGACGCTGCCCTGGTTGATGCCCGGCAGCAGCGAATTGGCGGACGCCGTCTTCGAGGCGCTGAAGACCAGCCGTGGGGCGATCCTCCAGAACCACGGACTGATCGCAGTTGGCGAAGACCTGCGCAAGGCCGCCACGCGTGCGAGCATGATCGAGGAGACGGCGAAGCTCGCCCTCTACGTCAAGCAATTCGGCGGCGCGGTTTCGCTGATCCCCGACGCAGGGATCGCACGGCTCGCGTCGATCACTGACTTCATCTAGGTCGGAAACGACGCCGAGCCCGACATCGCAGCGCCGACAGGCGGCGGCTCTGAGCGAATCCGCGCGAAACAGGCCTGGGATGTCGTCAGCCGATTCGAGGTGAAATCGCAAAATGGCCATCCGAGCCGTCGTCTTCGATCTCTTCGACACGCTCGTGGATCTGTCGATGCAGGATCTGCCGCAGGTCGAGATCGGTGGTCGGTCGGTGCCCTCGACGGCCGGCGCCCTGCACGAGGTCGTCGCAGCACATGCCGACGTCGACTTCGAGCGTTTCATTGCCGCGTTGACCGACGTCGATCGCGTGTTTCGCGAGACCCGCCACGCGCGCGGGCTCGAACTGCCCACGCTGGAACGCTTCGAGGCCGTGGTCGATCGACTCGGGATCGACGCGCCGGAGCTTCCCCGATCGCTGACCGAAACCCATATGGGGATGATTCGCGCCCAGGTCAGCGTTCCCAAGAATCACAAACAGGTTCTCGACGCGCTCTCGCGCCGGGTGCGCCTCGGCCTGTGTTCGAACTTCAGCCATTCAGCGATGGCGCTGAGCCTGCTCGACGAATGCGGCTTTCGCGTTCATCTCGACGCGCTGGTGATTTCCGACGCAATCGGCATCCGCAAGCCGCGCGCCGAGATCTTCGAAGCCGTGCTCGCGGAACTCGGCGTTGCGCCCGAGGAGGCACTTCACGTCGGCGACAGCCTTTCGGCGGACATCGGAGGCGCCGCGCCACTCGGCATCCGCACGGTCTGGATCACGCGGCGCATCGCCGACCGCGAAGCCGCGCTTCGCGCCCATCGAGGACCCCTACCCGATCGCGTGATCGCGGATCTGTCCGAGATGGAAGCGCTGCTGGACGCCGTCTGACCCCGACCAGAGTGCTGCGCGCCGGTCGTCAACCCGATCGCTTTCGATAAGCCTCGCCGTCGTAGACGTCGGGATTCAGGCAATTGGGCGCGCGCTCGCCGTTGAGCATCGCCAGCGCATTGGTGGCGGCCTTGGTCGCCATCAGGTTGCGGGTGCCGCGGGTCGCGCTGCCGAGATGCGGCAGCAGGATTGCGTTCTCGAGTTCAGCGAGGCCTTCCGCCATCGCGGGCTCGTGTTCGTAGACGTCCAGGCCCGCTCCGGCGATGGTCTTCTCGCGCAGCGCCCGCACGAGCGCTGCTTCCTCGACGATCGGGCCCCGCGCGGCGTTGATCAGATACGCGGTCGGCTTCATCAGCGAGAGTTCGCGCGCGCCGATCAGGTGACGGGTCTCCTCCGAGAGCAGCGTGTGGACGCTGACGAAATCACTTTCGCGCAGGAGTTCGTCGAACTCGGCCCACTCGGCCTGTTCGTCCGCCTCGATTGCCTCGCGCGCGAACGGATCGAACGCGAGTACGCGCATGTCGAAGCCCAACGCGCGTCGGGCGACCGCCTGGCCGATCCGGCCGAAGCCGAGGATTCCGAGCACCTTCTGCCGACCGTCACCGCCCGCGGAAACGTCTTCTCCGAGCAGCATGTTGGGGCCCCAGGCCTTGTAGTTCCCGCCGCGCATGTAGCCATCTCCGATGACGACGTTTCGCGCCGCCGCGAGCAGCAGCGCCCAGGTGAGATCCGCCGTCGTATCCGTCAGCACGCCCGGGGTGTTGCTCACCGGGATGCCCAACTCGGTGGCCACGGGCACGTCGATGTTGTCGAAACCGACTGCGAAGTTCGCGACGCCGCGCAGTCGCGGATTGGCCTGCATGACTTCGCGGTCGATCTTCTCGGTCAGCACCGAAACCACGACATCCGCCCAGCGGGCGCCTTCGAGCACCTCTTCCCGGCCCGGGCAGGCGTCTTCGGCGCCGGGCCAGACCCGCAATTCGGCGCCGGCCTTGCTGAGCAGATCGAGTCCGGCATCGCGAATCCGCCGTGTAACGAAGATTTTTCCAGCCATCGGGGGTGCCTCCTCATCGCGCTGGCGGTTGCCGCCTGTCCGTCGGGCGCCGTAGCTTACCACCCTGTTCGAGGGGCGGCCGCATCCGCTAGTGTCCGGTTTTCCGTCTTCGGAGCCCGACGACCGTGCCTGCCGTGTCCGATTTTCGATCGATGAGCGTACTGGAAGCCAAGGCCCCCGACTTTTCGCGCGCGGAAGCGGAACGGATCGCCAAGCAGGTCTTCGGTGTCAGCGGCTCGGCCCGCGCGCTCGTCAGCGAGCGCGATCAGAACTTCCATCTGCGTTCCGACGACGCTCGAGATTTCGTGCTGAAGATCGCGAATCCCGCCGAGGACCCGGCCGTTCTCGATTTCCAGACCCGGGCCCTGCTGCACATCGCGCGCGTGAATCCGGAGCTTCCGGTTCCGCATCTCGTGGCCACCGCCGACGGCGCTCCCAGCTGCGTGATCGACGCTGCCGGCTGCGTGATCGACGCTGCCAGCTGTGCGGGCGACGCTGTGGACGGGCGGCGCTACATCACGCGCCTGCTCAGCTATCTGCCGGGTGGGTTGCTCGGCGATGCGAAACCGACGCCCGCTTTGTTGCGCGACGTCGGCGCGAGCGCGGCACGACTCGGCCAGGCGTTGCGCGGCTTCTTTCACCCGGCCGCGCGCCACGAGCTGCTCTGGGACATCACGCAGACGCCCTCGCTCCGCGAGCGAACCCACTACATCGGAGATGCCGACCTGCGCCGCCGGGTCGAGGGCGTGCTCGACCGGCTCGCCGAGCAGGTGCTGCCCGCCCTCGCGGGCATGCGCGCCCAGGTGATCCACAACGACGTCAGCTGCAACAACACGCTCGTCGACGCGGACCGCGTGGTGGGTGTGATCGACTTCGGCGACATGATTCACGCTCCGCTCGTCTGCGACCTTGCCGTACCGATCTCCGAACTGATCGTCAACGTCGACGATCCCTTTGGTGTCGCGATGGAGATTGCCGCGGGCTACTGCGCGATCGAGCCCCTGAGAGCCGAAGAAATCGCGGTCGTCTTCGACCTCGTGACGGCGCGGACCGCCATGGCCATCGCGATCGCGGCCTGGCGGGTCGGCGACCATCCCGAGAATCACGCCTACATCACCGCGGGAATCGACGACTACGAGACGATGCTCGCGTGGCTCCTGGATCGGAAGTCGGACCTCTTTCACGCCTGTCTGCGCAACGCCTGCGGTCTGCCCACGTCGCCGAGCGCGCCGCGTGTTGCGAACTGGCTGAGCGGCCATGCGACCGAAATCGGACCGATCTTCGATCGGGAATTGGCGCGCGTTCGCAAGCGCGTGCTGTCGGCCGAGCAGCTTTCAGCGCTTCACGCCAATCCTGACCGGGGGTTGGGCGAACTCTTCGACGGGATCGACGTCGGCCTTCATCCCGCTGGTGCGCGCGGCTGCGCGGCCGCAGTGACGGGCGACCCGTCCACAAGCACCGCTTTGCACCTCGGAGCCGATTTGTTTGCGCGGCGGGGCAGCGCGATCCGCGCGCCGCTCGCGGGCGTCGTTCACCGGCTCGACCCGGTCGAATCGCAGCCCGACCTTCGCGATCTGGTTCTCGAGCACGTGGTTGCGGACGGGGTGCATTTCTACACCCGATACGCGGGCCTCGCCGATGCCGGGTCGGATGACCTCCGGCTCGGAGATCCAGTCGCAAAGGGCGACCCGATCGGACGGGTCTCGGATGCCGGCGCACCGATCCATTTCCAGATCCAAAGCGATCCGTTCGAGATTGCGGGACGCTTTCCACGCGTCTGCGACCCCGCCAAATGGGCCGTCTGGCGCGATCTCTCGCCCGACCCGAACGCGATTCTCGGGATTCCCGAGGAGACCTTCGCGCCGCAGCAGGACGACACGCAGGCGCTGCTCGCGCGGCGCGTCGAGCGGCTCGGACCGGGCCTCCGCCTGTTCTACGACCGCCCGCTGCACGTGGTTCGCGCGCGGGGAGCCTGGTTGATCGACGCTTCCGGGCGCGCGTTTCTCGACGCCTACAACAACGTTCCCCAGGTCGGCCACTGCCATCCCGACGTCGTCGAGGCGCTTTCGCGGCAGGCCGCGACACTAAACACCAACACGCGTTACATCTACGAGTCTGTGCTCGACTATTCGGATCGGCTGGCCGCCACGATGCCGGGCGATCTGTCGGTCTGCATGTTCGTGTGTTCCGGCAGCGAGGCGAACGATCTGGCCTGGCGGCTCGCCAAGGCGCACACGGGAAACGACGGCGGCATCGCGATGCAAGACGCCTATCACGGGACGACCGATGCCGTGAGCGGTCTCTCGCCCTCGGAGCTACGGCCAGGGGGTTCGCCGGCTTCCCACATCGCTCCTCTGCAGCCACCCGACAGTTACCGCGGACCGCATCGGCGCGACGAGCCCGGATACGCGGAGCGCTACGCGGATTATCTCGACGACGCCATCGCGTCCCTCGCTGATCGCGGCCATCGACCGGCCGCCTTCATTCTCGATCTGATTCTCGCGAGCAGCGGGATCATGCCGCCGCCGCCCGGTTACCTGCGCGCAGCGTTTGCAAAGGTTCGCGCGGCGGGCGGTCTGTGCATTGCCGACGAAGTGCAGTCGGGCTTCGGTCGCACGGGCAGCCACTTCTGGGGCTTCGAGGGCCACGGAGTGATCCCGGACATCGTCACGCTCGGCAAGCCGATCGGCAACGGCTACTCGATGGCCGCGGTGGTGACGACCCCGGAGATCGTGCGCTCTCTCGTCGGACACGGCGAATTCTTCTCCACCACCGGCGGCAGTCCGGTGGCTTGTGCGGTGGGCCTCGCGGTGCTCGATGTGCTGGAGCGCGAGAAGCTCCAGGAGAACGCGGATCGCGTCGGCGCCTACCTTCGTTCGGGCCTCGAATCGCTCGCCGAGCGACATCGGTTGATCGGCGACGTGCGCGGCGCGGGTCTGTTCATCGGCGTCGAACTCGTGCGGGATCGCGAGACCCTCGAGCCCGCAAAGGAAGAGACCCATGCGGTCGTCAACGCGATGCGTGAGGACGGCGTGCTCGTCGGAATCGCAGGGGTGCACCGCAACATCCTCAAGATCAGACCACCGCTGGTCTTCAACAAAGCCAACGCGGACCAGTTGGTCGCGGCACTCGCGCGGGCGCTCGACGCCACCTGATCGGTTCGACCGCAACTCGGATGGAATCCAGAAGCTTCGGGTGCTTTTGGCCACAAGGGTGAGGAATTTTGCTGACTCTCTCACGCGATTCCTGTAGGATCCGCGACTGCGACCTGGAAACCTGGGTTTCGCAGTCGTGCAATGAGCGCAAGCAGCGGCCAGGACACCTGGGTTCCGCGGTAGACGCAAGTAAGGAGAGTAAGTTGGCAATCGGCACCGTGAAGTGGTTCAGCGACGAAAAGGGCT
>Ga0210102_1000108_pt1 | contig 23797 bp, 24 predicted proteins | sample RushOxbow_ThreeS_4_FD_185563 | JGI IMG/M metagenome (GOLD analysis project Ga0210102, IMG submission 185563) | Wetland microbial communities from San Francisco Bay, California, USA, that impact long-term carbon sequestration -... | ecosystem: Environmental > Aquatic > Marine > Wetlands ...
GGGTCGATTGCCGCCTGTCGCCTAGCCGAAAACCGGACGCTCGCCGACGGCTGCGTTCCCAAGCAACCCAATGTCGCCTCGCGCCGCCTCAGGACGCGTACTCGTCGAACCCCGGCAGCGGCGAACCGTCGCAGGACCACGCCGCGCGTGAGCCCAGGAAGATGCGCGCCTGCGGGCTGATGTCCGGCTCGTCGTCGAGCGAACCCGCGGGGATGAACACGGTGCCGAGCTGCTCGATGAAGCGCGGCACGCGCGAGCCGCAGGTCCCGCAGAACGCGTTCGTGAAGCGCTCGGCCTGCGGCGGCTTGAAGCGGCGGATCAATTCCTCGCCGCTGTTCCATGTCAGGCTGCCCTTGACGAACAGATTGCTCGAGTGCCCGCTGCCCGAGACTTTGCGGCAGCGCGAGCAATGGCAGTGATAGAAGCGCTGCGCCTCGCCAACCGCCGTATAGCGAACGGCGCCGCACAAGCAGCCGCCGCTCAGTGATCGTGCGCTCATCCGCGCCCTCCCCGTTTCATCCAACGAAAATCGATTTTGCCCGACTCTTGAGACACGGGTGCAGTGCCGCACCGCACTAGTGTCGTCGCCGCAAACGCTGCAGCAGTCCGCGCCGCGCCACAGGCTGCTGCGCGGCGAACTCCGGTCCGATGCGCCTGAGGGCGTCGGTCACCAGGCAGTCGACGCCCCAGCGCAGCAGCTTCCTGGCCACGCGCGGGTCGTTCACCGTCCAGGCGAGGACGGCGAATCCGGCCTGCTGCATCGCACGCACGAGCGCATGCGTCAGTGCGCGATGGCTGCAGTGCAGCGCCGAGCACTCGAGATCGCGCGCGATGAGCTCCCAGTGCGCCGGGACGCGCGTGAGTAGCAGCCCGCGAGGCAACTCGGGCGCCGCCTCGCGCGCAGCGGCGAGCGCGAGCGGCGAGAAAGACGACAGCACGGGCGGCAGCGCCGCGCCCTGCCACAGCGTACGCGCCGCACGTGCCACCGCCTCACCGGTGCGCCGCTCGTAGCCATTCGCCCGCTTGATCTCGACGTTCGCCCACAGGCCGAGCTCGCGGCACAGCGCGCCCGCGGCGGCAAGCGACGGGATGCGCTCGCCGCGCCAGCGCCGACCCTTCCAGGCGCCCGCATCGAGCCGCCCGAGCTGCGCCGCGCTGTGCGCGCTGACCTGACCGCGACCGCTGGTGGTGCGCTCGAGCTTCTGGTCGTGAATCAGGACCGGAACGCCGTCGCCCGAGAGCATGACGTCGAACTCGACGCCGCGGAAGCCGAGCTCGGCGCCAAGGCGGATCGCGGCGAGCGTGTTCTCCGGCGCGAGCCGGCCGCCGCCGCGATGCGCGACGACGCGCGGATAGGGCCAGCGCGTCACGCTGCGAGGCGCTGCCCGCTGGCGGCGTCGAACCAGTGCACCTGCGCCGGGTCGTAGCGCAGCGGCAACCGGCCGGTGCGCGCATCGAGCGAGGCGTGCAGCCGCGCGGCGACGCGCGCGCTCTCGCCGTCGCCCGCGAGGTGGCCGTAGACCAGCGTGTCTGCGCCGAGCGGCTCGATCAGGTCGACGTCGATCACGAACTTCGCCTGCGCTTCGGCGCAGGGCTCGAGATGCTCGGGGCGTATGCCGAAAAGCACGTCGCGCCCGTCCTTCTTCTGCGGGATCAGGTTCATCGCCGGCGAGCCGATGAAGCCGGCGACGAAGGTGGTCGCCGGCCTGGCGTAGACCTCGAGCGGCGCGCCGATCTGCTCGGCGCGGCCCGCGTTCATCACGATCATGCGCTGCGCGAGCGTCATCGCCTCGACCTGGTCGTGGGTGACGAAAAGGCTGGTGGTGCCGAGGCGCCGGTGCAGCGCCTGCAGCTCGGCGCGCATCTGCACGCGCAGCTTGGCGTCCAGGTTCGAGAGCGGCTCGTCGAACAGGAACACCGCCGGCTCGCGCACGATCGCCCGCCCCATCGCCACGCGCTGGCGCTGCCCGCCCGAGAGCTCGCGCGGGCGGCGCTCGAGCAGGCTGCCGAGCTCGAGGATCTCCGCCGCGCGCTTGACGCGCGCGTCGATGTCGGGCTTCGACATGCCGCGGATCCTCAGGCCGTAGGCCATGTTGTCGTACACGCGCATATGCGGGTAGAGCGCGTAGTTCTGGAACACCATGGCGATGTCGCGATCCTTCGGCTCGAGGTTGTTCACCACTCGCCCGCCGATCGCGATCTCGCCCGCGCTGATGCGCTCGAGCCCGGCGACCATGCGCAGCAGCGTCGACTTGCCGCAGCCCGAGGGCCCGACGATCACGACAAACTCGCCGTCTGCGACGTCCATGGTGACGCCGTGGATCACCTGCACGCCCGCGGTATAGCTCTTCCTGACGTCTCGAAAAGAAACTTCCGCCATGACTATTTTTCTGTCTCCACCAGGCCCTTGACGAACCACTTCTGCATCAGCACGACGACCAGCGCCGGCGGGATCATCGCCAGCATCGCCGTCGCCATCACCAGGTGCCACTCGGTCACCTCGCCGAGGACGATCATGCGGCTGATGCCGATCACGGTGGTGTACATCGACTCCTCGCTGGTGATCAGCAGCGGCCAGAGATACTGGTTCCAGCCGTAGATGAACTGGATCACGAACAGCGCCGCCATGGTCGTCTTCGACAGCGGCAGCGCCACGTCCCAGAAGAAACGCATCGGACCTGCGCCATCGATGCGCGCCGCCTCGGCGAGCTCGTCGGGCACCGTCATGAAGAACTGGCGGAACAGAAATGTCGCGGTCGCCGAAGCGATCAGCGGCAGCGTCAAGCCGGCGTAGGTGTTGAGCATGCCCAGATCGGCAATGACCTGGAAGGTCGGAATGATGCGCACCTCCACCGGCAGCATCAGCGTGACGAAGATCATCCAGAAGAAGAAATTGCGCAGCGGGAAGCGGAAATAGACGATCGCGAACGCCGAGATGATCGAAATCGCGATCTTGCCGAGCGGGATCACCAGCGCCATCACCGTGCTGTTGAGGAGCATCCGCCCGACCGCGGCGCCAGAGCCCTTGGTCGAGCCGTGCAGCAGGACCTGGCCGTAGTTTTCGAGCAGCCGGTCGCCGGGAATCAGCGGCATCGGCACCGCTACGATGTCCTCATAGGGCAGCGTCGAGGCGACGAATGCGACGTAGAGCGGGAACGCGATCACGATTGCGCCGAGAATCAGGACGGCATGCGCGACGAAATTCAGCACGGGGCGGTTTTCGACCATGGCCGCCCTCAGTACTGAACCCTGCGTTCGACGAAGCGGAACTGGATCACCGTCAGCGTGATCACGATGAACATCAGCACCACCGACTGGGCAGACGAGCCGCCCAGATCGCCTGCCTTGACGCCGTCGTAGAACACCTTGTAGACCAGGATCTGCGTGGCGCCCGCGGGCCCGCCCTGGGTAGTCGCATCGATCACGCCGAAAGTGGCGAAGAAGGCAAAGACGATGTTGATCACCAGCAGGAAGAAGGTGGTCGGCGAAAGCAGGGGCAGGACGATCGACCAGAAGCGCCGCGTCGGTCCTGCGCCGTCGATCGCGGCAGCCTCGATCAGCGACCTGGGAATCGACTGCAGCCCGGCGAGAAAAAACAGGAAGTTGTACGAAATCTGATTCCATACCGCGGCGATCACCACCAGCAACATCGCCTGGTCGCCCTTGACCACCCAGTTCCAGTCGATGCCCATCTTCTTCAGCGAGTAGGTGACGATGCCGATCGACGGCGCGAACATGAAGGCCCACAGCACACCGGCCACGGCGGGCGCCACCGCATAGGGCCAGATCAGCAGCGTCTTGTAGGCGAGCGCGCCGCGGATCACGCGGTCGGCCATCGCCGCCAGCACGAGTGAAATTAAGATCCCACTGCCGGCCACCAGCACGCTGAACACGGCCGTGACCTTGAACGACTGCAGGTAGCGCGGGTCGTGGAACAGCGTGACGAAGTTCTGCAGCCCGACGAACTGCGTCTTCAGCCCGAACGCGTCCTGCAGCAGGAAGGAATACCAGAACGCCTGCGCAGCGGGCCAGAAGAAGAACACCACGGTGATGGCGATCTGCGGCGCCACCAGCAGGTACGGCAGCCACGCCGAACGAAAGACGACGCGCTTTTCCATGCGTTTCCGATCAGAGCGGAAGGCTCATGCGATCGCCCCGGGCGATTTCAGCCCTGAACGGAGCAACCCGGGGGATCTGAAGGGGGGCGCGCAGCGCCCCCCCCCTTTCAAGCCCTACTTGTTCGCGGCCTGGAACTTGCGCAGCGACTCGTTGCCGCGCGCCACCGCGTCGTCTAGCGCGGCCTTGGCGGTCTTCTTGCCGGAGAACGCCGCCTCGAGCTCCTCCTTGATGATGTCGCGGATCTCCACGAAGTTGCCAAAGCGCAGGCCCTTGGAGTTCTCCGTGGGATTGTGCAGCGTGAGCTCCTTGATCGCCATGTCGAAGCCCGGGTTCTTGTCGTAGAAGCCCGAGGCGCGCGTCTGCTCGTAGGCCGCCAGCGTGATCGGCACGTAGCCGGTGCCGGTATGCCACTCCACCTGGGTCTCGGGCAGCGACAGGTAGCCGAGAAACTTCGCCACGCCCTTGTAGTCGCCCTTCGGCTTGCCGGCCATCACCCAGAGCGACGCGCCGCCGATGATCGAGTTCTGCGGGGCGCCCTTGACGTCGTCGTGATACGGCAGGAAGTTGACCGACCAGTCGACCTTGCCGGCCTTCTTGATGCCGCCGATCGCGCTCGCGCTGCCGGTGAACATCGCGCACTCGCCGCCGGAGAACTTGGCGTCGCCCTGGCTGGTGCGCCCGGCATAGACGAACAGCCCCTGCTTCGCCATGTCGGAGAGCATCTGGATGTGCTTGACGTGCAGCGGCGAATTGAACTTGAACACCGTATCCAAGCCGCCCATGCCGTTCTGCTTGGTGCCGATCGGCACGTTGTGCCAGGCGCTGAAGTTCTCGATGTGCACCCACGACGGCCAGCTCGTGGTGTACACGCACTCCTGGCCGGCGGCCTTGAGCTTCTCGGCGACCGAGCGCAGCTCCTTCCAGGTCTTCGGCGCAACCGGCTCGAGGCCGGCCTTCTTGAACGCGTCCTTGTTGATGTAGAACAGCGCCGTCGAGCTGTTGAAAGGCAGCGACAGCATGTTTCCCTTCATATCGGTGTAGTAGCCCGTCACCGTCGGCAGGTAGGCCTTGGGGTCGAACTTTTCACCGGAATCCGTCATTACCTTCGCCACGGGCACGATCGCGCCCTTCGCCGCCATCATGGTCGCAGTGCCGACCTCGTACACCTGCACGATATGCGGCGGATTCTTGGCGCGAAACGCCGCGATCGCCGCGGTCATCGACACCGGGTAGGTGCCCTTGAAGACCGGGACCACCGTGTAGTCCTTCTGGCTGGCGTTGAACTTGTCGGCGATCGCCTTGACGCGTTCGCCGAGCGCGCCCCCCATCGAGTGCCACCACTGGATCTCGGTCGCGGCTTGTGCCGAGCCGAGCATGAACAGGCCGGCGCCGGCGAGCGCGGCCGCAATTACCTTGCGTTTCATGTATGTCCCCTTCCCCTCGAATGAAGCCGGCTCGCGCCGGTACCGGCGCAGCCTAGCGCGCGAATGTTACGCCAATTGTTACAGCCCCGAAGGGGCTACTTGGCCTGGGCGCGGCGCACCGGCTTGCCCGCCGGGGCATTGGCGCGCTCGAAATCCTCGAGCAGCGTATTGCCGCGCGCCACCGCGGCGTTCAGCGCATCGAGCGGGGTCTTGCGGTCGGCCCACACCGCCTCGAGCTCCTCGTCGATGATGCTGCGGATCTGCAGGAAGTGGCCCAGCCGGATGCCCTTCGATTCGCGCGTCGGGTTGCGCAGCAGCAGCTGGCGCACGGCGACCTGGTGGCCCGGGTTCGAAACATAGAAACCGTTCTTCTCGGTGAGCGCGTAGGCCGCCTTGGTGATCGGCACGTAGCCGGTGGTCTGGTGCCACTGCGCCTGCACCTCGGGCTGCGCCAAGTAGGCGACGAATTTCGCCATCGCCTTGTACTCGGCGCGGCTCTTGCCGTTGATCGCCCACAGTCCCGCGCCGCCGATCAGGGTGTTTTGCGGCGCCTCGCTGAAGTCGTCGTAGTACGGCAGTTGCGCGACGCCGAAATCGAAGCGCGCCGCCCGCCGCAGCTCGGCGTAGGACGACGAGGACGCGGTCAGCAGGGCGCACTCTCCGGCGGCAAAGCGCGCCTCGGCCTCGTCGCGCCGTCCCGACCAGGTGAAGTAGCCCGACTTGTACCAGGAGGCGAGCATCGAGACCCAGCGCACCATCAGGCGCGTGTTGAAATTGAGCCGTGCATCGGTTCCGCCCAGGCCGTTGTCCTCGGTCGCGAAGGGCTGGTTGTGCCAGGCGCCCATGTTCTCGAGCAGCACCCAGCTCGGCCAGGTCGTCGTCAGCATGCATTTCGTGCCCGCGTCGCGCAGCGCGCCGAGCGTCTTCGGCATCTCGTACCAGGTCTTCGGCGCATGCTCGGGGTCGAGCCGCGCCTTGCGGAACGCGTCCTTGTTGAAATAGAGAACCGGCGTCGAGGTGTTGAACGGCAGCGCGAGCAGCCGCCCCTTCGAATCCGAGAAGTACGCCGCGACCGCGGGCACGAAGGCGTCGTCATCGAGCGGCAATCCGGCACCGGCCATGACCCGCCACATCGGTTTCACCAGGTCGCGCGCGGCGATCATGTCGGCCGTGCCCACTTCGAAGATCTGCACCAGATGCGGCGTGCGCTTCGCCCGATAGGCGGCGAACAGCGCGCGCTCGACCACGTCGTACGGTCCCTTGTAGGCCGCGACCACGCGCACGTCCTTGTGGGCGTCGTTGAAGCGAGCGACGAGCGCCTCGATCTCGGCGCCACGCGCGCCGCCCATCGCGTGCCAGAACTCGATCTCGGTGGCCTTCGCCTTGGCCTCGGCTTTGGCCGAGACCACGCCGGACCACGGCATGACGGCGAGCGCCGCAGTCAGCGCAAGCAAAACGCGAAGCATCCGCCTCCCCCAGGCAAACCGTGCCGCGGCGCAGCGCAACACAGCACCGCAAAGCGCGAGTATCGCATCCGCGGCGTGCATCTCCGCGCATGAACCCGTGCTGTTCCGCAGACCAGCGCGACGCTATGATGGTTCCGCAGCCGAGCGAATTATGTCCGCGATCCACGATATGAGCGCTGTCGAACTCGCCGCGCACTACGCCGACGGCCGTTTGTCGCCGCTCGAGGTCACCGCCGCCCTGCTGGCCCGGATCGACGCCTGGGAGCCGAAAATCAACGCGATGTACCTCGTGCGGCGCCAGGAGGCGCTCGCCCAGGCGCGTGCGGCCGAGGCGCGCTGGCGCTCCCAGGCGCCGCTGTCGCCGCTCGACGGCGTCCCGATCACGATCAAGGAAAACGTCGCCACGCGGGGCGACCCGGCGCCGGTCGGCACCCGCGCCAACGAGGACCTGCCCCCGGCGGCCGAGGACGCGCCGCCCGCGGCGCGGGTGCGCGAAGCCGGCTGCGTCATCCTCGGCAAGACGACGATGCCGGACTTCGGCATGCTGTCCTCGGGCCTCTCCAGCCTGCACGGAATCACGCGCAACCCCTGGCGAACCGACCGCAACACCTCGGGCTCGAGCTCGGGGGCGGGCGCCGCCGCGGCGGCGGGCTATGCGCCGCTGCACATCGGCACCGACATCGGCGGCTCGGTGCGGCTGCCGGCGACCCATTGCGGCATCTTCGGACTGAAGCCTTCGCTCGGCCGGATACCGATCTATCCGCCCTACACCGCCCGCGTCGCCGGTCCGATGACGCGCACGGTCGGCGACTCGGCGCTGTTGCTGAACGTGCTGGCGCGGCCCGATGCGCGCGACTTCATGAGCCTGCCGCCCGCCGACACCGACTACGCCGCTGGGCTCGAAGGGCGCGACCTCAGGAACCTGCGCGTCGGCCTGATCACCGACATGGGCGTCGGCCTGCCAGTGCATGCCGAGGTGCGCGCGGCGGCGGAAGCCGCGGCGCGCGCGCTCGAGTCGGCGGGCGCGATCGTGGAACCTATGGCCGCGTTTGCGGGCGCCGAGCTGTACGACGGCGTGCTGCGCTTTTTCGAGGCACGCTCGTACGCCGACTACTGCGCGCTCGCGCCCGAGCGTCAGGCGAAGATCCTGCCGTTCATCGCCGAGTGGTGCACGCACCGCGCCAAGGGCTTCAGCGGGATGGCGGTCATGTCGGCCTGCAACGCCCTCGTCGCGCTGCGCGAGGCGACCGTGCGCGCGACGCAGCCGTTCGACTACGTGATCTCGCCGGTCTCGCCGATCCTGCCCTACGAGGCCGAGCTCCCATGCCCGGGCAACGATCCGCACAACGCGCTGCCGCACATCGCCTTCACCGCGCCGTACAACTTCTCGGAGCAGCCGGCGGCGTCGATCAACTGGAGCGCGAGCGCCGACGGCCTGCCGATCGGCGTGCAGATCATCGGGCGGCGTTTCGACGACCGCGGCGTGCTGCAGATTGCGCGCGCGCTCGAGGACCTGCGCCCGGCACAGCGGCCCTGGCCGGAGCGCTGAGCATGGCGCAGGCCGACTTCCTGATCCGAGAGGCGCTGCTCTACGACGGCAGCGGCGCTGCGCCCGCGACGCGCGACTTGGCGATCGAGGGCGGGCGTATCGCCGCGCTCGGTCCGGTCGGATCGTTGCCGGGCAGGGCGAAGCGCACGCTCGAGGCCAAAGGGCTCGCCGCCGCGCCGGGATTCATCGACGTCCACACGCACGACGACTTCGCCGTCATCAAGCATCCGGACATGGCGTTCAAGGTCCTCGACGGCGTGACGACCTGCGTGGTCGGCAACTGCGGCTTCGGCCCGGCGCCCTTTCGCGAAGCCTGGCAGATGGCTGCCGGCTTCCAGAGCGCGGGCGAAGTCTCGTCCTGGGAGGGGCACCGTGGCTACCTCGAATGCCTCGAGCGCCAGGCGCCGAGCCTGAACGTGGCGATGCTGATCGGCCACGGTACGGTGCGCCTGGCGTCGATGGCCGAGGCGAAGAATCCGGCCCCGAGCGCGGCCGAGCTGGCGAAGATGAAAGCGATCGTAGAGGAGGGCCTCGACGCCGGCGCGGTAGGAATGTCGACCGGTCTGGTCTACGAGCCGGGGCGCAACGCGGCGACCGACGAGATCGTCGCACTGGCGAAGCTGATGGCAGGCTCGGGCGCGCTCTACGCCACGCACATGCGCAACGAAAGCCTGCAGCTGCTCGAGTCGGTCGACGAGGCGATCTCGATCGGCGAGCGCGCCGGCGTGCCGGTGCAGATCTCGCACCACAAGGCGTCGGGCAGGCGGGCTTGGGGGCGGGTGAGCGAGTCGCTCGCGCGCATCGACGCGGCGCAGCGCCGCGGGCTGGGCGTGCACGCAGACCAATATCCGTACACCGCGGGCAGCACCATCCTTTCGGCGGTCGTAGGCGACGGCCGCTTCGGCGGCGGCCTGGGCACGCTCACGGCGGATGACGTGGTGATCGCCTCGGCCAAGGGCCATGCCGAATGGGAGGGCAAGTCGATCGCCGTGCTCGCGCGCGAGATGAACCTCGAGCCGCTCGCCGCGGCGCATCGCATCCTCGAAGCGGCGCCGGGCACGACTGCGGTGCTGCACGCGATGAACGAGGACGACGTGCGCACCGTGATGAAGCATCCGAGCACGATGATCGGCTCGGACGGCATCCCCGCGCTCGACGGCCGCCCGCATCCACGCCTGTACGGGACCTTCGCGCGCGTGCTCGGGCGCTATTGCCGCGATCTCGGGCTGTTCTCGATGGAGGAAGCCGTGTACCGCATGACCGGGTTCCCGGCGGCGAAGTTCGGCTTCCGCGATCGCGGGCTGCTGCGCGAAGGCTTCGCGGCCGATCTGGTGCTGTTCGAACCGAAGACGGTGATCGACGTAGGCACCTACGAGGACCCGAAGCATCCGCCCAAGGGCATTGCGCACGTCTTCGTAAACGGCACGCAGGTCGTCGAGCACGGAAAGCACACCGGCGCACGGCCGGGGCGGGTCCTGCGCCGCGCGCGCTAGTCTTCGATCTCGATTTCCTCCGGCGGAACGATCACGACCCTGCCGTCGCGCCAGATGGCGATCGACTGGCCGAGTGCCTTGTGCCGCGTGAGCGCTTCGGCGACGCCCTGCCGCGCGGCCGCGAGCGCCTCCTCTGCGGTCACGCCGAAGATGTTCACGTCAGGGGCAACCGGGTACTTGCGTTCCTCTTCCATCGCGCGCGATTCTCCAATGATCGTCGCCCAGACATCTCGATCGTAGTGCACCTCGATGCCGCTCGCGTTCCGTCTCGCGACGAGCCGCATGCGCGAGGAATTGTCGTACACCTCCCAGGTGTCGGCAATCGGCGCGTAAAGGTGCACGAAATTCGCGATCCCGCGGCGATAGCGCCTGCGTATGACGTCCTCGGGGATCGAGTGCCCGCCCGCCGCGACGCGCCGTGACACACGCGCGATCGAATGCTCGGGCGCCGGAACCCAAAGGAAGGCAAGGTGAAATCGGTACCCGGCGTGCCGTCGCAATCGGGCGATCCACGGCGCAAAGCTTCGGCTCGCGAGCGTCGTCTCGAACGCAAAGTCCGCGCCTGCCGCCGCGAGTGCACGCACCCGCTCGAGCATGATGCGGCCGGCCTCTACCGCGACGCTCTCCGGCGAGAACGCGGAAAGTCCGCGAGCGATCTCATCCGCGTTGACGAACTCGCCCACGCGGAACCGCCCGAGAAGGCGGGGCGCCGCGGTCGATTTCCCCGCACCGTTCGGCCCAGCGATGACGACCAGGTTCGGCACAAGAGCAGGTTAGCGGCCGCCTCAGCCGTCCTTCTTCCAGCCCCGGTACTGCGGCAGCCCGTCACCCGGCCGGTCCCAGGGCAGCGCATCGGCCATCCAGATGTGGTACTCGGGTGCGAGGGCACCGGCGTCGTCGAGCGCCGCGAGCGCGACGTCGATCTCACTGGGCCGTGCGTCGTGCGCGTAGGTCAGGCTCGTGCCGCAGGCGCCGCAGAACCCTCGCGTCACCGGCGGTGACGAGCGGACGCTCGCCACCGTCCCTTGCGTAAAGCGGAATCCCGCGCTCGGAAACGTCGCCCAGGCGACGAATGGCGCCCCCGAGGCGCGCCGGCAGCTGGTGCAATGGCAGTAGCAGGCGTTTGTCGCCTCGCCCGAAGCCTCGAAGCGAACCGCGCCGCACAGGCAGCCGCCTTCGAGCGTCATGCCTTTTTGATGCGATTTCTCAGCACCCCGATCCCCTCGACCTCGGTCTCGAGAATATCGCCCGGCGCCATGAACTCGGGCGGCGTGCGCGCGTGTCCCACACCCGCAGGAGTGCCCGTAGAGATGATGTCGCCCGGCTCGAGCGTGAGGCCCGCGGAGAGCTCGGCAACGATGCGCGGTATGCGGAAGTACATCTGGCGCGTGTTCGCGTCCTGCTTGGTCACGCCGTTGACCCGGCAACTGACGCGCAGCGCGTGCGGATCGGGCACTTCGTCGGCGGTGACCATCCACGGCCCCATCGGGCAGCTGCCATCCAGGCTCTTGCCCTTGAACCACTGCTGGCCGTGCTGGCGCTGCACCTCGCGCGCCGAGACGTCGTTTACCACCACGTAGCCGAACACGTGCTTCATCGCGTCGGCTTCGGCGATGTCGCGCCCGCCGCGGCCGATGACGACGCCGAGCTCGACCTCCCAGTCGAGCTTTCCGGTGACCCCGGCGTGCAGCAGCACCGGGTCGTACGGCCCGCTCACCGCGGTCGGCGCCTTGGTGAAGAACGTCGGATGCTGCGGCATCTCCTGCCCCTGCGGACGGGCCCTGGCACCTTCCGCGAAGTGCTCGAGGTAATTCCATCCAACACAAAAGATGTTCTTGCGCGGCCGCGGAATCGGCGCGAGCAGGTGCAGACCCGAGAGCGCGCTGGCCTTGCCGCGAAACGCCTTCGCCAGCCGGCGCAGCGCGGCGATTCCGCCGCGGCCCGATGCGATGAGCGAAATCATGTCGCCCGCATCGAACGGCAGGCGAGCGCGCGCCCGTACCGCCGCGGCGCCGATGTCCATCACGCCGCCCGATGAAAGCAGCAGCCCAATGCGCGCCGCGCCGCCGCGCTTCGGCCTGAACGTAAGCAGCCGCATCAGCCCTGGTGCGCCGGACCCAGCGGCCGCAGGCGCACGCCCTTGCGCAGTTTCGTCCAGCGGAATTCGGTCGGATCGGCGAGCGCCGGGCCGGGCGACTTCACCACCAGCACCTGCTTCGCGATCGGCTCGAAGTCGGCGCGGAAATGCACCGAGCTCTTCAGCGCGAGCACCCGCTGCGTGCGCGGCTCGATGCCAAGGTGGCGGAACATCTCCTGGTCGGCAGCCTGCACCTTGCGCGAGGCGAGCACGACGCGCACGCCCGGCGCGGCGCGGCTCCTGAGCAGCGCCATGGTGCCGAGCTGCATGCGAAAGCCCTTGAACATCGGACCGGTGCAGGTGAAGCGCCCGTCCGCGACGCGCTCTACGCTGAACTCGCCCTCGAGCGGCGCATCGCCCGGAATGTTCGAGCGTCCGCCGAGCGCAAATGCCAGCGTCGCGCCCTGCCCCGCATCGCGCGCGCGCTCGGCCGCCTGGGCGTCGATCAGGAGGCCGAGCACCGCGTCCTCGGCGCGCTGCTCGATCAGGGCGGCGAGCAGGCCCGTGGTGTCTCCGTTGCCGCCGGCGCCAGGATTGTCTTGCGTGTCGGCGAGCACCACCGGCGCGCCCGGGGTGCCTTCGGCGCGAGCACGTCGCACCGCCTCCTGCGGCGCGTGCAGCTCGAGCGCGAAATCCTTTTCCGCGCCGGCGACCCGCTCGCGAAGCCGCGCGACGCAGGCCTCCACCGAACGCCGCTCGGGCCCGTAGCCGAACACCGCCATGCCGCATTCCTCGAAATCCGCCATCGGAAAGCCGGGCGTGAACGACAGCGTGACGTCGTGGCGGTTCTCCAGCTCGCCGAGATCGGCGTAAATGCCCTTGCAGGGCTCGATGAACGAGCACTGCGAAGGCAGCCCGGTGAGGAAATCCAGGCTGTGCTCCGCCACTGCCAGGCGCTCGCCGCTTTTCAGCATGCGTTCGAGCAGGCGCGCGGCGCGCGCGCCGGTATCGGCCATGTCGATGTGCGGATAAGTGCGGTAGGCGACCAGCGCGTCGGCAGTCTCCAGCATTGCGCGCGTCACGTTGGCGTGCAGGTCGAGGCTCGCCGCAATCGGCACGCGCGGGCCGACCACCTCGCGCACGCGGCGCAGCAGCTCGCCCTCGCCGTCGTCGAACTCGTCGGACACCATCGCGCCGTGCAGGTCGAGGTAGATGCCGTCGACGCGCCCCGCGGCGCGCAGCCGCTCGATGAGCCCGCCGGTGATGCGCTCGTAGGCATCGCGCGTGACCTGCGCCGAGGGGCTCGCCGCGGCCCAGGCGGTCCCGAGGAGTAGATGACCCTGCGCGCGCAGCGCCTGGATTGCGCCCGCTGCAGGTATGTTGGCGCCCTCGACCGCAGCGAACAGATCATCCCCGTACTGCGCGCCCGGCCAGCCACCGCCCGCCTCGAACGCAGGATAGTCCGCCTTCGACGGGGCGAAGGTGTTGGTTTCGTGCTGAAAACCTCCCACTGCGATGCGCGCCACGCCGTCCCTTCCGATCGCGAAAATGCGCGAGCGTAAGCCGCACCGGACGGGGGCACAAGCACCGTCTCGAGGCCTGCGAACGCAGCGACCCGGTCGCTTGCCGGCGCCCGCAGGTTTAGGCTATCGTCGCTGCTCTCTCTAGGAGGAGAACCCAATGATCGTAAAGCGCTCGCTCGCGACGCTCGCCGTCGCCGCCGCAATCGCCGGCACCTTCGCTGCGCCCGCCGCCCGGGCGGAAACGACGCTCGTCGTCGTGCCGCATTCGAACCTCGCGATTCTCGACCCGATCTGGACGACCGCGTACATGAGCCGCAATCACGGCTACATGATCTACGACACGCTGTTCGGCACCGACGACAACAGCAAGATCCAGCCGCAGATGGTCGACTCCTGGAAGGTGTCGGCAGACAAGAAGGTCTATGACTTCAAGCTGCGCGAAGGCCTGCTGTTCCACGACGGCGCGCCGGTCACTGGTGAGGACGTAGTGGCCTCGCTCGCGCGCTGGGGCAAGCGCGACCCGATGGGCGGCGCGCTCATGACCTTCGTCGACAAGCTGGAGGCGACCGGCGCGGATTCGTTCCGCATCACGCTCAGGGAGCCCGCCGGCTTCGTGCTGGAGGCGCTCGGCAAGCCTTCGTCGAATGTACCGTTCATCATGCCAAAGCGCATTGCCGCGACGGACGCGAAGGAGCAGATCACCGAGTACATCGGCTCGGGGCCGTACGTCTTCGTCAAAGAAGAGTTCAAGCCGGGCGACAAGGCGGTTTACGTCAAGTTCGACAAGTACAAGCCGCGCAAGGAAAAGCCCTCGGGCACCGCCGGCGGCAAGAACGTCTACGTTGACAAGGTGGTGTGGAACCTCGCGCTGCGCGACTACCAGGCGCAGATCAACGCGCTGATCAAGGGCGAAATCGACATTTTGGAGCAAGTGCCGTTCCAGCACTATGAGACGCTGGTGAAGGACAAGAACATCGATCTGCGCAAGCCGAAGATCGGTCTGCAGTACATGTGCCGCTTCAACCACCTGCTCAAGCCGTTCGACAACGTCAAGGTGCGCGAGGCGGTGCTCGCGTCGTTCCGCCAGGAGCCGTTCCTAAAGGCGCAGGTCGGTGTGAAGGAGCTGTACAAGCCCTGCCCGTCGATGTTCGTCTGCGGCACGCCCTACGGCGTGTCGACCGGGAGCGAGATCCAGTCGAAGGGCAGCATGAGGAAGGCGCAGGAGCTGCTCAAGAAGTCGGGCTATGACGGCACGCCGGTGGTCATCATGAAACCGACCGACCTCGCCTCGATCGACAAGCTGCCGGAAGTCGCTGCGCAGTTCATGCGTCAGATGGGCATGAAGGTCGATCTGCAGGCGATGGACTGGCAGACGCTGGTGTCGCGCCGTGCGAAGAAGGACCCGGTCGACAAGGGCGGCTGGAACATGTTCTGCACCGCGTGGGTGTCGCCCGATATCGGCAACCCGGTGAACAACGCCGCGCTGCCCGCGCGCGGCGCCGCGACGCCCTGGTTCGGCTGGCCGGAGGATGCCAAGCTGGAGGAACTGCGCAAGGCGTTCATGAGCGAGACCGACGAGAAGAAGAAGATCGCGCTCGCCGGCGAAGTGCAGAAACGCGCCTTCGAAATCGGCACGCACGCACCGCTCGGCGAGTACACGCAGCCGGCCGCTGCGCGCAAAAACGTACACGGCTGGATCACTTCGGGTCTCGCGGCGACCTACTGGAATATCAGCAAGAAATAGGACGAATCCGGACGGCCGGGCCACGCGGGCCCGGTAGCCGGGTCGTCTGCGCGTGTTCGAGCGACCGCGCATGATCGACTAGCTCGAACCCGGTCCCCGCGCGGCCGCTCAACGCGCGCTTCTCGGCCATCGATGTACCAATTCATCGCCCGCCGCCTGCTCTCGACGATCCCGGTGCTCGCGATCGTCGCGGTGCTGGTGTTCCTGCTGCTGCGCCTCACGCCCGGCGATCCGGCGGCGATCCTCGCCGGCGATGCAGCGAGCACCCAGCAAATCGAGGAGATCCGCCAGACGCTCGGCCTAGACCGGCCGCTGCCGGTGCAGTTCGGCATCTGGCTCGGCCAGATGCTGCAGGGCGACCTCGGCGAGTCCTACTACTACAAGGTACGGGTTACCACGCTGATCGGTCAGCGCCTCGAGCCGACGCTGTCGCTCGCCGCGCTGACCATCGTCATCGCGATCCTGGTCGCGGTGCCGCTCGGCGTGGTCGCGGCCTGGCGCTTCGGCGGCTGGTTCGACCGCGCGCTGATGGCCTTTTCGGTGTTTGGGTTCTCCGTGCCCGTGTTCGTGCTGGGCTATATGCTGGTCTGGCTCGCCTCGCTCAAGCTCGGCTGGTTTCCGGTGCAGGGCTACAAGCCGATCGCGAACGGCTTTTGGCCGTTCCTCTACCACCTGGTGCTGCCCGCGATTACGCTCTCGGTGATCTACATCGCGCTGCTCGCGCGCGTGACGCGCGCCTCCGTCCTCGAGGCGCTGGGCGAGGACTACATCCGCACCGCGCGCTCCAAGGGACTGGCCGAATCGCGCGTGCTCATCAAGCACGCGCTCGCCAACGCGGCGGTGCCGATCGTGACCATCATCGGCATCGGCATCGCGCTGCTGATCGGCGGCGTGGTGGTCACCGAGTCGGTCTACGCGATCCCCGGGCTCGGCCGGCTCACCGTGGACGCGGTGCTCTCGCGCGACTTCCCGACCATCCAGGGCGTGATCCTGTTCTTCTCGCTCGTGTACGTGCTGGTCAACCTGCTGGTCGACCTGTCCTACGTGGTCCTCGATCCGCGCATCCGCTACTGAGATGGAAGCGACTCGCGTCAAGCGCTACGAAGAGCTGTCGGTAGAAGCCGCCGACATCCGGCCGCACGAGTCGACCTGGCAGCGCGTGCGCAGGAGCGGCTCGGTGCGCCTGGGCGGCGCGGCGCTCGCGGTCCTGCTGCTGATCGCCATCGCCGCGCCCTGGCTCGGAACGGTGGACCCGACGATGTTCGACGCCGGCAGCCGCGACCTCATGCCGGGCAAGCAGGGTGAAATGATGACGCTCGACGGCGATACGGTCGAGCATACGTTCTGGTTCGGCTCGGACTCGCTCGGGCGCGACATCTACAGCCGGGTGATCTACGGCACCCGCGTGTCGCTGTTCGTAGGCGTCGTCGTCGCGCTGCTCGCGCTCGCCTTCGGCATCGTGATTGGCCTGGTCGCCGGCTACATCCGCTGGCTCGACGGGGTCCTGATGCGCATCATGGACGGCATCATGGCGATCCCGGCGATCCTGATCGCGATCGCGCTGGTCGCGATGTGGCGCCCGAGCCTGATGACAGTGATCATCGCCATCGCCATCCCGGACATCCCGCGCGTCACGCGGCTGGTGAGGTCCCTCGTGCTGACGATCCGCGAAGAACCCTATGTCGAGGCGGCGATCTCCCTCGGCACCCCGACGTGGAAGATCATGTTCGGCCACATCCTGCCGAACACCATCGCCCCGCTCGTGGTGCAAGGCACATTCACATGTGCGGCGGCAATCTTGATCGAATCGATCCTCTCGTTCCTCGGCGTGGGGCTGCCGCCGGAGATCCCGACCTGGGGCAACATCATGGCCGAGGGGCGCATCCAGTTCGTCGAGTACCCGCACAACGTGTTCATCCCGGGGATCTTCCTCACCATCACGGTGCTCGCGGTGAACATACTCGGCGACGGGCTGCGCGACACGCTCGACCCGAAGATGGCGAAGCGCATATGACGGCACCGAAAAGCGGCTCGGGCCCGGTGCTCGAGGTGCGCGGCCTGACGATCGCGCTGCCCACGCACAGCGATCGCGCCGAAGCGGTGAGCGAGGTCTCGTTCAGCGTAGAGCGCGGCGAGATCGTCTGCCTGGTCGGCGAGTCGGGCTCGGGCAAATCGGTGATCGCGCAGGCGGTGATGGGACTGCTGCCGAATACCCTGCCGCTCACCGCGGGCCAGGTGCTCCTCGAAGGTGAGGACATCGCGCGCGCGCCGCGCGATCGCCTGCGCCAGCTGCGCGCGACGCGCATGTCGATGATCTTCCAGGAGCCGATGACCGCGCTCAATCCGGTGATGCGCTGCGGCGACCAGATCGACGAAGTGCTGCGCGAACATACCCAGCTCGCGCCGGAAGCGCGCCGCAGCAAGATTCTCGACATCGTGCGCGAGGTCGCGCTGCCCGACCCCGAGCGCCTCATCATGGCCTATCCGCACCAGCTCTCGGGCGGCCAGCGCCAGCGCATCATGATCGCTATGGCGCTGGTGCTCGAGCCGGCGCTGCTGATCGCCGACGAGCCGACCACCGCGCTCGATGTCACCACCCAGGCGCAGATCCTCGAGCTGATCAGGACGCTGCAGGCGCGCCACGGCATGGGGGTGCTGTTCATCACGCACGATTTCGGCGTGGTCGCCGATATCGCGCACCGCGTTGCGGTGCTGCGCCTCGGCCGGCTGGTCGAGACGGGCGAGAAGAACGCGGTGCTCAAGCGCCCGCGGCACGACTACACGATCATGCTGATGGCCTCGGTGCCCACCCTCAAGCCGCACGGCCGCAAGGTGCCGGCCGATGCGCCGATCGTGCTGCAGACGAAGAAACTCGACAAGACCTACGCCGACCGCGGCTGGTTCTCGGCGCGCCGCGTGGTGCACGCGGCGAGCGACGTCTCGCTCGAGGTCCGGCGCGGCCAGACGCTCGGCATCGTAGGCGAGTCCGGCTCGGGCAAGTCGACCGTGGCGCGCTGCATCGTGCGGCTGATCGATCCGAGCGGCGGCGAGGTGTACATCCATGGCGAGGAGATCGCGCGCCGCTCGTCGCGTGCGCTGCGCCCGCTGCGCCGGCGGGTGCAGATCGTCTTCCAGGACCCCTACCGCTCGCTCAACCCGCGGCGCACTGTCGGCGAGGCGATCATCGAGGGGCCGGTGAACTACGGCCTTTCGCGCGCCGAAGCCTTCGAGCGCGCCCGCCGCCTGATGGACCTGGTGCGCATGGACGCGGCGGCGCTCGAGCGCTACCCGCACCAGTTCTCCGGCGGCCAGCGGCAGAGGATCTGCATCGCGCGCGCGCTCGCCATGGAGCCCGAGCTTCTGATCGCCGACGAGGCGGTCTCCGCACTCGACGTGTCGGTGCAGGCGCAGGTGCTCGAGCTGCTCGAGGAGATCCGAGAACGGCTCAATCTGGCGATGCTGTTCATCACCCACGATCTGCGCGTCGCCGCGCAGGTCTGCGATCACGTGGCGGTCATGTCGCAGGGCCGCGTGGTCGAGTACGGCCCGGCAAACGAGGTCTTCGTCTCGCCGCGGCACGAGTACACGCGGGCGCTGTTCGCCGCCGCCCCCGGGCGTGATTTCGCTTTCGGCCAGGCCTGAGGCGACGCGGGCCGCGGTCCGCAGTCCACGCTCCCGCCTATATACTAGGTCGCGTGCCGAATGACCCCCTGAACGCCGCCGCCATCGAGCGCGCGCTTGGCCCCGCCGCCGCGGCGCGGCTCGCGGTGCGGGTGGTCGACGCCTGCCTTTCGACCAACGCGGTGCTGCTGGCCGAGCCCGCGGGGACGGGCGCAGTGCTTCTCGCCGCGGAGCTGCAGACCGCCGGGCGCGGGCGGCATGGCAGGCGCTGGATTTCGCCGCGCGGCGCGGGGCTGACGTGTTCGCTGCGCACCCTGCTCGCCTGCGGGTTGCGCCAGAGCGCCGGCCTGCCCCTCGCGGTCGGCGTCGCGCTGGCGCGCGCGCTGCGTGGGCTCGGCGCGACGGACGTGACGCTCAAATGGCCGAACGACCTGATGGCGCGCGGCGCGAAGCTCGGCGGCGTGCTGATCGAGACCCGGCCCGCCGCCGCCGGCACGCTGGCGGTGATCGGAATCGGCCTGAACTGCCGCATCCGGCTGCGCTCTGCGGCGCGGCTGCGCCGCCCGGTGATCGCCCTCGAGCAGCTGCTCGCGCCGCTGCCCTCGCGCAACCTGATCGCGGCGCGACTCGCGCGCGAGCTGCTCGCGGTGCTCGCGCACTTCGAGGCGCGCGGACTGGAGGCGGTGCGCGACGACTGGGAGGCGATGCACGCTGATGCAGGGCAGCGGCTGCGCCTGCGGCTCGCCGACGGCCGCCAGGTGACCGGCGTCGCAGCCGGCCTTTCCGCCGACGGCGCGCTGCGTCTGCTCACGCGCGACGGCCTGCGCAGCATTCCCGGCGCCCAGGTGCGCTCGGCGAGGGCGGCATGAACCTGCTCATCGACGCCGGCAATTCGCGCGTCAAATGGGGCTGGCATGACGGCCAGCGCTGGGCGAGCGTGTCGACCGTGTCGCTGATCGAGTTCGCCGCGGCGAACCACGACATCAATCCCTTCGCCGCGACGCACGAAGACCCCGATCGCGTCGTGATCTCGAACGTCGCCGGCGAAGGCGCGCATCAGCTGATCGTGAACTGGACCAGCATCTTCGAGGCCGAGCCGCTCTGGCTGCGCGGCGAGGCGGAGCGCTGCGGCGTGCGCAGCCGCTACGACGACCCCACGCAGCTCGGCCCGGACCGCTGGGCCGCCCTGATCGCCGCGCGCGCCCTGCATGCGGGAGACTGCGTGGTCGTAAACGCCGGCACCGCGACCACCGTGGACCTGCTTTCGGCCGGGGGGGAATTCCTCGGCGGTCTCATCCTGCCCGGCGTCGATCTGATGCGCTTCGTGCTGCACGAGCACACCGGCACGCTGCCGATCCAGGAAGGCGAGTTCCGCAAGACCCCGACCTGCACGCTGGATGCGATCGAGACCGGCTGCCGTCACGCGCAGGCCGGCGCGGTCGAGCGCATGGTTCGCACCGCCGCAGCGGGGGCGCTGTGCCTGGTGAGCGGCGGCGCCGGCCGCGCGCTGATCGCCCAGCTCGAATTCCCCGCGCGCTACGTCGAAAACCTCGTCCTCGAAGGGCTCGCGCGCGTCGCCGCGAGCGAGCCGTCCCGGCTGGGGGCAAGCGTGGGCAGCGCGAGCGGCGCGAAAGCTCCGCTCGCAGGAGGCTGAGCGCATGCGGGTGCTGGTGCTGTTTCTGATCCTGCTAAACGTCGGTTTCTTCGCCTGGGCGAACTACTTGCAGCCGGCGGAATCGAGCACCGACGCGGGGCCGATGGCGCGCCAGATCGCGCCGGGACAAATAAAGATCCTCGCGCCGGCGCCGCAGGCGGAGGCGAAACCGGCCGCGGTGGCGAGCCTGGCGCCGGGCGCCACGCCGCCCGCCGAAAGGCCGCAGCCGATCGCCTGTCTCGAGTGGGGCAGCTTCACAGTCGCCGATGCGCCTGCCGCGGCGAAGGTGGTCGGCACGCTCGGCCTCGGCGCTCGCATGAGCGAGCGCCGCACCGTTGAGACCGCGAGCTGGTGGGTGTTCATCCCGCCACAGAGCGACGGGCGCGCCGGGGCGCTGCGCAAGACGCGCGAGCTGCGCGCGCTCGGCGTGGAGGACTATTTCATCGTGCAGGAAGAAGGCGCCAACCTCTGGGCCGTCTCGCTCGGCGTGTTCCGCACCGAAGCCGCGGCCAAGGCGCGGCTCGAGGCGCTGCAGGAGAAGAAGGTGCGCAGCGCCGAGATCGGCCCGCGCGAGACGCGCGTGCCCAAGGTCTGGCTGCAGATGCGCGAGGTCGACCCCGCGCTGAAGGAAAAGATCGAGACCGTCGTCGGCCGGATTCCCGGCACCGAATTGCGCGCCTGCGAGCGCGGCTGACCCCGCCGCGCGGCGGCCCGCAAATCAGGGCGTGTGCGCGGTCGTCTCGCCCGGCAGGTGCTGCGCGACCACCTGCAGAAGCCTTTCTACGCGCACCGGCTTGATCAGGTAAGCGACCGCGCCCAGCTCGTTGCCGCGCAGGTCTCCGTCTTCGCGCGACGTGAGGAAGATCACCGGAATGTAAGGCAGCGTCGAGTCGCCTTTCAGCGCGGCGACGAATTCGAAGCCGTCCATGTACGGCATGTTGACGTCGCAGATGATCAGGTCGGGCGCCTGCTCGAGCACCATGTAGCCCGCCACGATCGCGTCCTCCGCCAGCGTCACCTCGTAGCCGGCCGAGCGCAGGTGCAGACTGAGCAGATCGCGCAGGCTGCGATCGTCGTCTACGATCAGGATGCGGGCGGCCATGGTTGCGTCGCGCGAGTGTTGGATGAGAAGTTCGACGAAGGACGTGGTGCTGGTGCGCAGACTCGAACTGCGGACCTACTGATTACGAATCAGTTGCTCTACCAACTGAGCTACACCAGCGCACGGTCGCGCGCCGAATTATACGCCCTGTGCTCGGGCGCGCCGCGCTGGCGTGAAATAGTTCCTGCGCTGCGGCTGCCGCCGCGCCGCTCGAACCACGATTGCTGCCGTTGGTCGAGCGCAGATTGCGGCCGCGCGGGACCGACGCCTAGCATCCACATCACGTAAGAGGGGGTTCTCATGAACGGATCGATCATGAACGCATCACGCAGGACGAAAGCCATGCACAAGCTCGCACGGGGCTTCACGGTGATTGAGATTCTGATCACGGTCGCCATCATCGCGATCCTGGTCGCGGTCGCGCTGCCCTCATACCAGGAGTACGTGCTGCGCGGCAAGATCACCGAGGCGACCTCGATGCTCTCCGATCTGCGGCTGCGCGCCGAGAAGTTCTACGCCGACAACCGCACCTACGTCGGCTTCAACCAGGCCTCGCCGGGCGCGCGCTATTTCACCTACGCCTGCGATGACGGCGCCGGTGGCGCGGTCGCGCAAAACGCTTTCCGCTGCACCGCCGCGGGCGTCGCCGCCCAGGGCATGGGCGATTTCACCTACACCGTCAACCAGTCGAACACCCGCACCTCGGCGTTCAACGGCCGGCCGGGCTGGAACAACTCCGCCACCTGCTGGGTCTCGAAGAAGGGCGAAACGTGCTGACCAGCGCCCGCCCGCTGCTGCGGCGCGCCGCGGAACGCGGCATGACGATCATCGAGCTGATGATCGGGCTCGCGATCGTGGCGATCGTGCTCTTCGTCGCCGTCCCCGCGTTCACGATCTTTTTGCAGAACCAGCAGATCAAGAACGCCGCACAGACCGTGATGATCGGGCTGGATTCCGCGCGCGCCGAAGCGATCCGCAGGAACCAGGCGGTGCGCTTCCAGTTCGTGAGCGACCTGACCGCGGGCTGCGCGCTGTCGACGACCTCGCTCGCCTGGGTGGTGAGCCTCGCCAACCCGGCGGGCAACTGCGATGCCGCGGCGGGCGACATGGGTGCCGCCGCGCAGATCGTGGAAAAGCGCTCGGCGACCGAAGGTACGCGCAACGTCGCGATCGCCACCACCGGCGGCACCACCGTGACCTTCACCGGCCTCGGCCGGCTCACTGGAGCCGGCGTCACGCAAATCGATTTTTCCAATGTCACCGGAACCTGCGAGCACCTGTCCGCGAGCGGCAAGATGCGCTGCATGCGCGTGCAGATCGCGCCGGGCGGCGAGGCGCGCATGTGCGACCCGAAGGTCGCGGTGCCGGTGCCGCCCGCGATCGACCCGCGCGCCTGCTGATCACGAGGACGAGAAACGCCATGCACATCCAATCCCCATCCAGACGCGGCCGGCAGGGCGGCCTGATGCTGCTCGAGGTCCTGATCGGGATCCTGATCTTCTCGATCGGCATCCTCGCCATGCTCGGCATGCAGACCATCGGCATGCGCAACACGGTCGAGGCCAAGTACCGCTCGGAGGCTTCCTACCTCGCGGCCCAGATCGTCGGCACGATGTGGGTCGATCGCGACAACCTCAATCAGTACGACGACGCCGGCGCGGGCAATTCGCGGCGCACCAGCTGGGTAAACCTGGTGCAGGCACGCCTGCCTCAGGCGACCGGCGCCAACGCGCCCTCGATCGTGGTCGTCGGCACCCAGGTCACGGTCACGCTGCGCTGGCTGCGCCCGGGCGAAGCTGCGGGAGACGCCAGCCAGCACGTCGTCATTGCTCAGATCAACGGTGCGGGATGAGATCGACCATGCATAACTTCATGCGCCGCGCGCAGCGCGGCATGAGCCTCATCGAGGTGCTCGTCGCGATCGCGATCGGCATGATCGGCATCCTGATCATGACCCAGGCCTACCTGACGAGCGACGAGTTCAACAAGGCCACGCTCGGCGCGGGCGGCGCGCAGACCAACGGC
>Ga0210102_1000109_pt1 | contig 23703 bp, 21 predicted proteins | sample RushOxbow_ThreeS_4_FD_185563 | JGI IMG/M metagenome (GOLD analysis project Ga0210102, IMG submission 185563) | Wetland microbial communities from San Francisco Bay, California, USA, that impact long-term carbon sequestration -... | ecosystem: Environmental > Aquatic > Marine > Wetlands ...
CGCTCAGATCGCCGGTCACGACCTGCTCCCAGCGCACCTCCGCCTCGGCGAAGGCGAGGATCTGGCTGGAGGTCGGATCGCCGCTGTACCTGACGCTGACATCGAACCCGGCAGCGGGCGCCGTCGTGGCTACGAAGACAGCCGGCTCCCCGGCCAGGGTCTCGTCGTCCACGGTTGCCTCCAGGGTGTTGACGCCCGTGGGCCCGAGCTTCCACTGCTCGGCAGCCGCAACGCCGTTCGCGTCGGTGAGCTTGACTCCGGCGGACACGGTGCCGCCGCCCCGCGCCACCTGGAATCGCACGGCCACGCCCTGGACCGGCAGATTCTGGGCATCCAGCACCCGCACTGCCGGCGCGACGGGCACGGCGATTCCGGAACCGGCGCTCTGTCCGTTGCCGGCGAAGACCCTGAGCGAGCTCGGCGGCGCCGTGGCGATGGCGTTGAAGGCGGCCGTGATCGCGCTTCCGCCCGTCGAGACGCTCACCCGCTGGGCCGAGCCGGGCGTGGTGCCGAGGGTGTAGGCGGCCGAGGCCCTCCCCTGGGCGTCGGTGGCCGCCTGGGCCGGATCCACCTGTCCGCCTCCCTGCGTGACGGCGAAATGAAGCTCCAGCCCGGGGATCGGATTGCCCCGGGCATCGGAGGCCGCGATGACCAGCGGCTGCCGCAGGGCCCGACCCGCCACGCCGGCCTGGGCGTCGCCGGAGACCGGCTCAAGGGACGCGACCTCCTGGGTAACGCTGGCGGGTGCGGTTCCCGTCGCGCCACCGGCACTGGCCGTGATCTCGGCCTGGCCGGGCCCCTGAGCCGTGACCAGGCCCGTGGGGCTCACGGTGGCCACGCTCTGCTTGCTGCTGGACCAGGTGACCTCCGCCTCGATCGGGTCGCCCCGCTGGTCGCGCACCGCGGCGCTGAGCTGTACCGTCTCGCCCAGTGCGGTCAGGGAGATGGCGCCGGGGGTGAGCTCGATCTCGGTAGGGACGGGGGGCTCCGTGCTGCCGCAGGCCAGGGTCAGAGACGCGAGCAGGCTCAGCCCGAGGGCGGGGCAGCGAAGGGGGAACCGAGGCAGCATGGGCGCACCTAGATTTGAAGTAGGGCGGGCCGGGTGCCAAACTTGGTGGCCCGCCAAGACCGGCGCCAGACTCGGGGCGCGTTTCAAGCTGATGCCAAGGCCTCAATTGCTGTTCAACGCTTGTTCAATGTTGCCAGGCAAGTTATTGATTTCATGAACGATATCACGTTAGACATCACCTGAATTATCGGTCATCCCCGGAGAGCGAATCATGACCCCTGCTGGCATCACCTCCCTGCCTGCCATCGCCAGTACCGCCGACATCCGCGCGGGCTTCCCGGCCCTCGAGCGTCACCATCGCGGCCGGCCGGTGGCGTACTTCGACGGCCCGGGCGGCACCCAGGTCCCCCGTGTCGTGGTCGAGGCGGTGAGCGACTATCTCTACCACCACAATGCCAATACCCACTGGCGCTACCCGACCAGCGAGGAGACCGACGACATGCTGGCCGGCGCGCGCGCCGCGCTCGCCGACCTGCTCGGTGCCGACCGGTCGGAGGTCGTCTTCGGCGCCAACATGACCACCCTGACCTTCCATCTGGCTCGTGCCCTGGGGCGCCGCTGGGGCCCCGGTGACGAGGTCGTGGTGACCGAGCTGGATCATCATGCCAACGTGGCGCCCTGGCGCGCTCTCGAGCGCGAACGGGGCGTGACGATACGGACGGTGCCCCTGCTGCCGGAGAGCGGGCAGCTCGACTGGAGCGGGCTGGAAGGGGCACTCTCCTCTCGGACCCGGCTGCTCGCCATCGGGGCGGCATCCAACGCGCTCGGAAGCGTCAGCGATGTGGCCCGAGCCGCGGCGTGGGCCCGGACTGCCGGCGCGCTCACCTTCGTGGACGCGGTACACTACGCGCCCCACTACCTGGTGGATGTCGCCGAGCTCGGCTGCGATTTCCTCGCCTGCTCGGCCTACAAGTTCTACGGCCCCCACGTCGGCGTGCTCTTCGGCCGCCGGGAGCTGATCCAGGCTCTGGACGTGCCCAAGCTGGAGCCGGCGCCGGACTCCGCGCCTGAGCGGGTGGAGACCGGGACCCTGAACCACGAGGGGATTGCCGGTGCGGCGGCGGCGGTAGAGTTCCTCACCGGCCTCGCGCCGGGCGCCGGCCGTCGGGAGCGGCTCCGCGGCGCCTTTGCCGGGTTGCACCGCCGAGGTCAGGAATTGCTGTTGAGGCTTTATCGTGGGTTACAGGCGGTCCCGGGGGTACGAATCTACGGCTCGGCTCCGGAGGCGCCGAGAACGCCGACGGTGGCTTTCACGGTCCCGGGGCGCCGGGCGGACGAGGTGGCGGAGCGGCTGGCGGACGAAGCGGTCTTCGTCTCCAGCGGCGATTTCTACGCGGCGACGGTGACGCGGCGGTATGGTCTCTCGGCCGACGGCCTCGTCCGAGCGGGGTGTGCCTGCTACACCACGGCGGACGAGGTGGACCGGCTGATCGATGGTGTGGCCCGGCTCAGCTCGCGGGGCTGAGCGGGATCGGGACCCGGGTCTTCTCCCATTCCAGCACCAGCAGCACGCCGCCGGCCTCGCCCGGCTCGGTCCGGATGGTGAAGGACTCGACCGGGGCCCTCACCGCGTCGGTGTACTCGCTCTCGTGGCTCCACTGCGAGGTGAAGCGGTTCACGATGATCTCCCGGGCCGCCGATCATGGTCCGTCCGCGGGCGCTGGACCGGCCGTAGCGGACTTTCACCGGCTGGTGGCCCACGGTGAAGGTGAGCGTGTCGAGCGGGCTCCGGCGTCCCTGCACCGGAACGTTCTCGGGCTTGAGTACCTGGCATGCGGTATCCGCCGACGCGGCCGGCGCGGCGGCCGCCAGGCCGAGCGTGGTGAAGGCGATGACCAGCGACCCGGATCATTCCGGTTCGGTTGGTGGTGCGGGCAGCGCGTCGCGGGTTTCCAGCGCGAGGGCGAGCGCGTGCTCGGCATCCTCGGCGAGACAGTTGAGGTGGCCCATCTTCCGGCCGGGGCGCGGGTCGGTCTTGCCGTAGAGGTGCAATCGGACGCCAGGGCGGCGGAAGGCCTGGTCCCAGCGGGGGGGGCCGTTCCGCCAGAGGTCGCCCAGCAGATTGATCATGGCCACCGGGCTCAGCAACCGGGGCTCGGCCAGGGGCAGACCGCAGAGCGCGCGCACCTGCTGCTCGAATTGATCGGTGCTGCAGGCGTCGAGCGTGTAGTGGCCGCTGTTGTGAGGGCGGGGGGCCAGCTCGTTCGCGTAGAGCCGGCCGCCGTTGGCCACGAACAGCTCGACTCCCAGCACCCCGACGTACCCCAGCGCGGCGGCGACCGCGCCGGCGAGGTCGCGGGCCTCACCCGCGAGTGACGCCGGCACCCGGGCCGGCACGACGGTCGTCTCGAGTATGCCGTCGCGATGCCGGTTCTCTCCCGCGGGGAATGCCGCCACCTGCCCGTCGTCACCCCGCGCCAGCACCACCGACAGCTCTCGCTCGAGCTCGAGCCGCTGCTCCAGCACGCAGGGCACCCCGCCCAGCAACGCGAACGCCGCGGGGGCCTCGTTCGGCCGCTCGATGGTGGCCTGGCCCTTGCCGTCGTAGCCGAGACGGCTGGTCTTGAGCAGCGCCGGGGTACCGACCGCCGCGACCGCGGCCGCCAGCTCCGTCTCGCACCTGACCGGTCGGAACGGCGCGGTGGCGAAGCCGTGCCGCTCGAGGAAGCTCTTCTCGGTGATACGTTCCTGCGCGATCGCCACCGCCGCGCCGGGCGGCCGCACCCGGACCCGCGCGGCCAGGCGCTCGAGGGCTTCGGCGGGCACGTTCTCGAATTCCGTCGTGACCGCGGCGCACTCGGTGGCCAGCCGGTCGAGCGCGACGGGATCGGTATACTCGGCGCGCAGGTGGATGTCGGCGAGCTGGCCGGCCGGGCTCCGGGAATCGGGGTCGAGCACCATCACCGCGTAGCCCATCGTGCGGGCCTGGATCACGAACATCCGTCCCAGCTGACCCCCGCCCAGCACGCCCAGGGTCGAGCCCGGAAGGATCACGCGGGCTCCCGCGGGAGGGTGAGATCGAGCACCCGGCGGGTCTGCTCCTGGCGCAGTGCCTCCAGCCGGCGGGCCAGCTCGGGGTCCTCCAGGGCGAGGAGGGCCGCCGCGAACAGCGCGGCGTTCTGGGCGCCCGCGGTGCCGATGGCGAACGTGGCGACCGGAACGCCCGCGGGCATCTGGACGATCGAGAGCAGCGAATCGAGTCCCTGAAGATGCCGGCTCGGCACCGGCACGCCGAGCACCGGGAGCCGGGTCTTCGACGCCAGCATGCCCGGGAGGTGGGCGGCGCCGCCGGCGCCGGCGATGAGACAGCGCAGCCCCCGGCCGAGGGCCTCCTCGGCGTAGCGATAGAGCAGGTCCGGGGTGCGGTGGGCCGAGACCACCCGGGATTCGTTGGGCACCCCCAGGTCGTTCAGCCGCCGGACGGCGTGCTGCATCACCTCCCAGTCGGAATCGCTTCCCATCACCACTCCCACCAGAGGCTGGGGCATGGTCTCCTCGATCGGTTAACGTTGCCGGGGCGGAACGGGAGGAGGCGGATCCGTTGCTGCGGCTGGTCGCGAGGGCGTAAGGGCGGAGCTAGCGAACAGCTCTCATCACACCGTCGCCCTCGTGCGATCCATCGTCCCCCGCGCCGCCAGGACCGCCTGCGCCGCCGCCAGCCGGGCGATCGGTACCCGGAAGGGGGAGCAGGACACGTAGTTCATTCCCTGGCGGTCGCAGAAGGCGACCGCTCGCGGCTCGCCCCCATGCTCGCCGCAGATACCGAGCTTGAGGTCGGGCCGGGTCCCGCGGCCCAGCTCGCAGGCCATCTGGATCAGCTTCCCGACACCGACCTGGTCCAGCACCTGGAAAGGGTCGTCCTCGATCACCCCATTTTCCAGGTAGTAGGGCAGGAAGTGACCGGCATCGTCGCGGGAGAGTCCCCAGGTGGTCTGGGTGAGATCGTTGGTGCCGAAGGAGAAGAACTGCGCCTCCCGGGCCAGCTCGTCGGCGGTGACGCAGGCGCGAGGCAGCTCGATCATGGTGCCGAGCAGGAAAGGCACGGTGATCTGCCGCTCCCGGAACACCTCCTCCGCTACCTGCCGAACGATGAGCGCCTGCTTCCGGAACTCGACCACGCTGGCGGTGAGCGGGATCATCACCTCCGGCATCACCCGGCCCTTGCGGCTGGCCACGGTGCAGGCGGCCTCGAAGATGGCCCGCACCTGCATCTCGGTGATCTCGGGATAGATGATCCCGAGCCGGCAGCCCCGGAGGCCCAGCATCGGGTTCACCTCCGCGAGCCGGTCGATCACATGCTGGAGCTCCTCCACCGGGATCTCCAGCTGCCCCGCCAGCGCCTCGATCTCGGCCCGCTCCTTGGGCAGGAACTCGTGCAGCGGGGGGTCGAGCAGGCGGATGGTGACCGGGAACCCCTCCATCGCGCGGAAGATCGCCTCGAAGTCGGCCCGCTGCATCGGCAGGAGCTTGGCCAGGGCGCGCTCCCGCCCTTGGTGGTCCTGGGCCACGATCATCTCCCGCATGGCGGTGAGCCGGTCGCCGTCGAAGAACATGTGCTCCGTGCGGCAGAGCCCGATACCCTCCGCGCCGAAGTCGCGCCCGCGGTGGGCATCGGCGGGGGTGTCGGCGTTGACCCGGACCCGCAGCTGCCGGATTCGGTCGGCCCACTGCATCAGGCGCAAGAAGTTGCCGCTGAGCTCGGGCTCGACCAGCGCGGCCTGGCCGGCGAAGACCTTGCCGCTGCTCCCGTCCACCGTGATCCAGTCGCCTTCGTCGATATGGCGGCCGTTCACGCTGAAGCGGTCGGCCTTCTCGTCCACCGTCAGCTCCTGGGCGCCCGCGACACAGGGCTTCCCCATGCCCCGGGCCACCACGGCCGCGTGCGAGGTCATCCCGCCCCGCGCCGTGAGGATGGCCTTCGCCACCACCATCCCGTGGAAGTCCTCCGGCGAGGTCTCCCGCCGCACCAGGATCACCGGCTGCCCGGCCCGGCCCAGCCTCTCCGCCCGGTCGGCGTCGAAGACTGCGGTGCCGCAGGCGGCCCCGGGCGACGCCGGAAGACCGGTGGTGAGGAGATCGAGCCGGCTGTAGGCGTCGATGGTCGGGTGGAGGAGCTGGTTCAGGTCGTTGGGCGGGATCCGCGCGACGGCCTCCTCTTCGGAGATCAGCTCCTCGTCCACCATGTCGCAGGCGATCCGGACCGCGGCCTGGCCGGAGCGCTGGCCCCGGCGGGTCTGGAGCATGTAGAGCACGCCCCGCTCGACGGTGAACTCCATGTCCTGGACATCGCGGAAGTGGCGCTCCAGGGTCCGGGCCACCCGCTCCAGCTCCTGGTAGGTATGGGGCAGCTTCTCCCGCAGTGCCGCGATGGGGAGCGGAGTGCGGCTCCCGCTCACCACGTCTTCCCCCTGCGCGTTGAGGAGGAACTCGCCGTAGAGGGCGCGCTCGCCGGTGGACGGGTCGCGGCTGAAGGTGACGCCGGTGCCGGAGTCTTCCCCCAGGTTGCCGAACACCATGGCGACCACGTTCACCGCGGTGCCCATCGAGTCGGGCACGTCGTGCAGCTTCCGGTAGTCGATGGCGCGCCGGGTGTTCCAGCTCTCGAAGACCGCGGCGATGGCGCCCCAGAGCTGGCGCAGCGGGTCGTCGGGGAATTCGCGCCCGGTCTCGCTCCGGATATGCTCCTTGAACCGGCGGACCAACGCCTGCAGCTCCTCGACCGGCAGGTCGATGTCCCGCTCGACGCCGGCGGCGTGCCGCGCCTCCTCCAGCATCCGTTCGAAGGGCTTGCGGGAGACGTCGAACACCACGCTGCCGTACATCTGCACGAAGCGACGGTAGGAATCCCAGGCGAAGCGCGGGTTGTCGCTCTGGCGGGTCAGTCCTTCGACGGTGACGTCGTTGAGCCCGAGGTTGAGGATCGTCTCCATCATTCCCGGCATCGAGACCGCGGCGCCGGAGCGGACCGAGACCAGCAGGGGGTTCTCGCCGTCGCCGAAGTGTTTCCCGGTGGCCGTCTCCAGGCGCTGGAGCGCGTTCTCCACCTCCACCCGGAGCCGCTTGGGGAACTGGCGGCTTTCGAGGTAGTGGATGCAGAGGCTCGCGGCGATGGTGAACCCCGGCGGCACCGGGATGCCGATGGTGGTCATCTCGGCGAGGCCCGCTCCCTTGCCGCCGAGAATCTCCTTCATGGCCGCGGTGCCGTCCGCCCGGCCCTGGCCGAAGAAGTAGACCAGAGGCTGGGTATAGGGCCCGCTCATGCCGGCGTCGCGATCAGGGGGGACGCGTGACGGAGCTGCACCAGATCCTCGGGGATCGGGGTGGGGTACTGGCCGGAGAAGCAGGCGTGGCAATAGCCGGTGTGACTGCCGGCGGCGTGGAGCATGCCGTCGAGCGAGAGATAGCCCAGCGAGTCCACTCCGAGGAACTGGCGGATCTCCTCGATGGAATGGCTGGACGCGATCAGCTCCTCGCGGGTGGGCGTGTCGATGCCGTAGTGGCAGGGGCCAGTGATCGGCGGCGAGGCGAGGCGGAGGTGCACCTCCCGGGCTCCGGCCGACCGGATTATCTGCACCAGGCTCTTGCTGGTATTGCCCCGGACCAGGCTGTCGTCCACCACCACGACCGACTTGCCGTGGATTACGTCGCGCACCGGATTGAACTTGATCTTCACTTTGGCCACCCGGTGGTTCTGGGTCGGGTTGATGAAGGTGCGGCCCACGTAGTGATTGCGGATCAGTCCGTACTCCAGCTTGATCCCCGATACCTCGGCGAACCCCAGCGCCATCGCGTTGGAGCTGTCGGGCACGCTGAAGACCACCTCGCCCTGGGGGGCCGGCTGCTCCCGTGCCAGCTGGCGGCCCAGCTCACGCCGCACCCGGTCCACCGACTCCCCGAACACCGTGCTGTCGGGTCGGGCGAAGTAGACCAGCTCGAACACGCAGCGGCTCACCGGCCGGGGAGCCAGCCGGGGCAGCTCGGTCACCCGCCCGTCGTCGATCCGCACGAACTCGCCGGGCTGGAGCTCGCAAGCCATGGACGCCCCCACCAGGTCCAGGGCGCAGGTCTCCGAGGCCACCACCATGCCGCTGCCCAGCCGTCCCAGCACCAGGGGCCGGAAGCCCCGGCTGTCCACCACCGCGAAGAGCGTGCGGCCGGCGCTGATCACCAGGCTGTACGCCCCCTCGACCTGCTCCAGGGCATCCCGGATCTGCTCCTCGACACTCTCCCCCTCGGACCGGGCGATCAGGTGGACCAGGACCTCGGTGTCGGACGAGGTGGTGAAGATCGCCCCCTTCTCCACCAGCTCCCGCTTGATCTCGGCGGCGTTGGTGAGATTGCCGTTGTGTGCGATGGCCAGGGTTCCGCAGCGGGTGTTCACGCTGCAGGGCTGGGCGTTGGCCAGGACGGTGCTGCCGGTGGTGGAATACCGGGTGTGTCCCACCGCGATGTCGCCCGGGAGCCGGCTGAGGATGGGGTCGTCGAAGTTCTCCGAGACCAGGCCCATCGCCCGGTGGGCTCGCGCCACGCAGTCATGGTCCACCGCGACGATCCCGGCGCTCTCCTGGCCCCGGTGCTGGAGGGCGTAGAGCCCGAGGTAGGTGAGCCGGGCCGCGTCCGGAATGCCGGAGACGCCGATGATGCCGCACATGCCGCTATGCTCCTGCCGCTCGATCCGCGTCGGCGTGCTGCATCCGCCGCGGAATCGCCTGGAAGTAGATCTGCCGAAGAACCCCGATGCCCCACGAGAACACCCGGCCTCCGGCCCGCAGTTCCAGGGAGCCGGCGGGGGCGCTCACCCGGCCGGCCCGGAAGGCGGGCACCTGGTGCTCGCGGCAGAGGGCGAGCAGCGCGTCGGTGTGTCCGGGATCGCACGAGACCACCACGCGCGCGGCATCCTCCCCGTACAGTAGGCCGTCGAGCGGGACCTCGGGAGCGTATTCGCCGAGCTCGACGGCGGCGCCGAGACCCTCCATCGCGTAGGGTCCGCCGACGGCGGCCTCTGCCAGCGCGACCAGCAGCCCGCCCTCGGAGCAATCGTGGGCCGAGCGCAGCAGCCGCCGGTTAGCGGCGTCGAGCAGGAGCTGCTGCAGGTGCCGCTCGGCGGTCAGGTCCACCGGAGGGACCCGTCCCCCCACGAAGCCGTGCAGCTCGGCCCAGTAGGCCGACCCTCCCAGCTCGCCGCGGGTCGCGCCGAGGACCAGCACCTCGTCGCCTTCGACGGCAAAGTGGCTGGGGACCCGCCGGTCCACGTGCTCCAGCAGTCCCACCATCCCTACCACCGGCGTCGGATCGACAGCGCCGGTCGGGCTCTCGTTGTAGAACGAGACGTTGCCACCGGTGACCGGCGTGCCGAAGGCCACGCAGGCGTCGGCGATGCCGCGGCAGGCCTCGCGGAACTGGAAGAAGACCTCGGGCTTTTCGGGGTTGCCGAAATTGAGGCAGTCGGTGATGCCGAGGGGACGGGCGCCGGTGCAGGCCACGTTGCGGGCGGCCTCCGCCACGGCGGCCTTGCCGCCCTCGTGGGGGTCCAGCCCCACCAGCCGGGCATTGCAGTCCACGCTCACCGCCAGGCCGAAACCGGTGCCGGGCACTCGCAGCACCCCGGCGTCGCCGCCGGGGCCGAGCACGGTCGAGGCCTGGATGCTGGAGTCGTACTGCTCGTACACCCAGCGCTTGCTGGCGATGTTGGGACTATCGAGGAGAAGCTCCAGCGCGCCCTCGAGGTCGGTGCTCGGCGGGGACGGCGGAACGGCGGAACGGCGAGAGGCGGCCTCCGCGCTCTCTCTCGCCTCGGGGTGGTACACCGGGCAGTCCTCCACCAGACGCTGGCCGGGGATGGCGGCCACCACCCGTCCATGGTGGCGAACCCGGAAGATCCCGTCGTCGGTAACCCGCCCGATCGCAGTGGCGGCGAGTTCCCAGCGGGCGCAGACCGCCTGCACTTCGGCCACCCGCTCGGGCTCGGCCACCACCAGCATCCGCTCCTGGGACTCCGAGAGCAGGATCTCGTAGGGGGTCATGCCCTCCTCCCGCGTCGGTACCAGTGCGGTGTCGATCTCCACCCCGACGCCGGCGCGAGCGGCCATCTCGGCGCTGGAGCTGGTGAGCCCCGCCGCACCCATGTCCTGGATCGCGACGATCAGCCCCGAGGTGATGAGCTCCAGGCTCGCCTCCAGCAGCAGTTTCTCGGTGAAGGGGTCGCCCACCTGGACCTGGGGCCGGCGCGCCTCGCTCTTTTCGGAGAGCTCCTCCGACGCGAAGCTCGCCCCGTGAATGCCGTCGCGCCCGGTGCGGGCCCCCACCGCCAGCAGCACGTTGCCGACACCATGGGCCGCGGCCCGGATCAGCGACTCCTCCCGCAGCAGCCCCACGCACATCGCGTTCACCAGGGGGTTGCCTGTGTACCCGGGCGCGAAGCCGACCTCGCCGCCCAGCGTAGGGACCCCGACGCAGTTGCCGTAATCGCCGACACCCCGTACCACGCCAGCCAAGAGGTAGCGATTGCGGGGGAGGTCGAGCGGGCCGAAGCGCAGGCTGTTGAGCACCGCCACCGGCCGGGCGCCCATGGTGAAGACGTCGCGAAGGATGCCGCCCACGCCGGTGGCCGCCCCCTGGTACGGCTCCACCGCGGACGGGTGGTTGTGCGACTCGATCTTGAAGGCCACCGCCCAGCCTTCGGGCAGCCGGAGGACGCCGGCGTTCTCGCCGGGGCCCTGGACCACCTGTGGTCCGGTGGTGGGAAAGGTCTTGAGCACCGGCCGGGAGTGCTTGTAGCTGCAGTGCTCGGACCACAGGGCGGAGAACACCCCGAGCTCGGTGAGGGTGGGAGTCCGCCCCAGCAGGTCGAGGATCCGCTCGTACTCCAGCGGGTTGAGATTGTGCTCCCGCACCACCTCGGGCGTGACCGGGCGCTCCCCCGGGAAGGAGAACGCCTCGGGCGCGCCGGCCAGGGCCGGACCGCTCACCGCGCGGTCTCCCGCGCCTTGCCGCTGCGCAGCGCCTGGAAGGCGTCGGAGAGCACCCGGGTGAGCAGCGCAGGCCGGTCCTCGTGGGCGATCACGTCGATCTCCCCGGCATCCAGCCAGAGGCCGCCACAATGAGAGCAGGTCTCCACCTGTACCCCGTGGTACTCGGAGCTGGTGAGGTCGTAGCCGTCCTTGGGGCACTTCATGTAGTGGCTCTTCCGCTCGGCCTCGTGCGCGGCGGCCTCGGCCAGCGCGCGCTGCTTGCGCAGGAGCTCGGCATTCTGCTGGGCGAAGTATTCGTCCTCGTTGCGGCTGGGCTTCTCGGTGCTCATCGGCTGGACGCTTTCGGGATGAAGGATTCTGGCTGCCAGGCGGCCAGCGAGGCGAAGAAGCCCCGGCCGTCGGTGGATCCGACCAGGGGTTCGGCGGCGCGCTCGGGATGCGGCATGATGCCCACCACGTTGCCCGCGGCGTTGCAGATGCCGGCGATGTGATTGGCGGAGCCGTTGGGGTTGGGCTGCAGCGGTGAGCCCTCGGTGGCTGCCACGTAGCGGAGCACCACCCGGCCCTCGGCCTCGAGCAGGCGGAGGGTGTCGTCCGCGGCGGCGAAGCGGCCGTCGCCGTGAGCTACCGGCAGCCGGAGCCGCTCGCCCGGGGCATAGGTCGAGGTGAACGGGGTGTCGCTCCGCTCCACCACCACGTCCACCGGCTTGGCCACGAAGGCGAGGCCGGCGTTGCGGAGCAGCGCCCCGGGCAGGAGATGGGCCTCGCAGAGGATCTGGAACCCGTTACAGATCCCCAGCACCGGACCGCCCTCGGCGGCGTGACGCTGGACCGCCTGCATCACCGGGCTGAACCGGGCGATGGCGCCGGCGCGGAGGTAGTCGCCGTAGCTGAACCCGCCGGGAAGGATCACCACGTCGGCCCCGCGCAGGTCGGTCTCGCGATGCCAGACCAGCTCGGGGCGGGCGCCCGCCGCCTCGACCGCCAGCACGGTGTCGATGTCGCAATTGCTGCCGGGGAACCGGACCACGGCCACGTCGAGCATCAGGGCTCCTCCACCTCGAGCAGGTAATCCTCGGTGACGGGATTGGCCAGGAGCTTGTCGCACATCAGTCGGGCCCGGGCCTCCGCCTCGGCGCGTGACGGGGCCGCCACCTCGAGCTCGATCGCCCGTCCGACCCGCACCCCGGCAGCTTCGGGGAAGCCGAGCTCGCCGAGGGCGTGCTCGACGGCCTGTCCCTGCGGGTCCAGCAGGCCGCTGCGCGGCATGACACGGACGTGTACCCGGTAGCTCATCGATCCTCTGGCTCCTGCCGGCGGTCGCCCCAGGTGCCCCGCCGCTCGTGGGTGATGGGTGGAAGCTCTCCCTCGCCGCCGTCGGCCAGCTGCTCCTCCATCGGCGTCACCGGCTCGGGCCGCTCCATCAGGCCCAGCACGGTGGCCCGGACCACGCCGAAGGCCATGTACGCCAACCCGAGCGGAAACAGAAAATACTCGGGTACCAGGATTCCGCCGATGAGGATGGCCAGATACACCGCCGCCCCGAAGAGCCCGCGGACGGTTCGCCACCCGACCGGAGGAAACTTGGGGTACTTGACGTTGCTCACCATGAGCACGGCGAGCAGCAGCATCAGCACCACCAGCCCCTGGTGCTGAAGGTCGAGGTAGGCGAGCGAGACCCGGTACCACTCGGTCTGGCTGAAGGGGTAGTACACCGCCAGGGTCATGCCCGCGGAAGGGGAGGGCATGCCGGTGAACCACCCGGTGGAAGGTTTGCCCGCGGAGAGCACGTTGAAGCGGGCCAGCCGGAGCGCCACCGCGGTGACGTAGATGTAGCAGAGGATCCAGGAGAACCGCCCGGCGCCGGAGAAGTCCAGGAAGTAGATCAGCAGGGCGGGGGCCACGCCGAAGGAGATCAGGTCTACCAGCGAGTCCAGCTCCTCGCCGAAGCGGGTACCGGTCCGGGACAATCGGGCCACCCGCCCGTCCAGCATGTCCAGGATCCCGGCGAAGACGATGAACCACCCGGCCCACCGGAAATTGCCATTGAAGGCCGAGACGATGGCCCAGAACCCGAAGAAGAGGTTGCCCAGGGTGAACGCGCTCGGCATCACCACGACGACCTGCCGGATCGAGGGACGGCGGCGTCCCTCCCGGCGCGGCATCAACTCCATTCGGCCACCACCGTCACCCCCGCGCGCGTGCTCGCTCCGACCTGGACCAGGGTCCGGGTCCCCGCCGGGAGGAAGAGGTCCACCCGAGAGCCGAAGCGGATCATGCCCATCCGCTGGCTCTGGCGCACGACCGTGCCCACCTCGTGGTCCGTCACGATCCGCCTCGCTACCAGGCCGGCGATTTGGCGGATCAGCACCTTGCCCCGCGGCGTGTCCAGCCCGACCGACGACTGCTCGTTGCTCAGGCTCGCTTTCTCGGCCCCGGCGTGCCCGAAGGTTCCAGGGTGGTAGCGTCGGTACGCCACGGTGCCGTCGGTCGGATACCGGTTCACGTGACAGTCGAACACGTTCATGAAGATCGAGATCCGGACCGCTCTGCCCGCCAGGAAGGCCGGCTCGTCGGTCTCCAGGATGCTCACCACCTCGCCGTCGGCGGGGGCCACCACCAGCCCCTCGCCCCGGGACCAGGACCGCTCGGGGTCGCGGAAGAACGCCACCACCCAGATCGCCAGGAGGGTCCAGAGCGCCGCGCCGATCCACCAGCCGGCCCCGCCCAGCCGGAGCGCCGCCAACACCAGCGCCGCCGCGATCGCCCAGGCCCCCACTATGAACCATCGTCCCTCCGGCGCGGTCCGGATCACGCCGAATCCGCCAGCGGGCGCCCGGTGATCAGGCGGAACGCCTCGAGGTAGCGCGCGCTGGTGGCCCGGACCACCTCGTCCGGGAGCGGAGGTGGCGGGGCCTCCCCGTTCCAGCGGCCCTCGTTGCGGAGCCCCGCCAGGTAGTCCCGCAGCGGCTGTTTGTCGAAGCTGGGCTGCGGCCGTCCCGGCTGGTAGCGGTCGGCCGGCCAGAACCGGGACGCGTCGGGGGTCATCACTTCGTCGATCAGGAGCAGGGCACCCGCGGGGTCGGTGCCGAACTCGAACTTGGTATCGGCGATGATGATGCCCCGGGCGGCGGCGTGATCACGGCCGGCCCGGTAGATCGCGAAGCTGGCGTCGCGCAGCTTGCCGGCCAGCTCGGCGCCCAGCGCGGCCGCCATCGCGCCGAAGGTGACGTTGAGATCGTGGCCCGATTCCGCCTTGGTGGCGGGCGAGAAGAGCGGGGGATCGAGCCGTCCGCTCTCCAGCAGCCCCGGCGGCAGCGGCTCGCCGGCCAGGGTGCCGGTCCGCCGGTACTCGGCCCAGGCGGAGCCCGAGAGGTAGCCGCGGACCACGCACTCGAACGGCACCGGTGCCGTCCGCCGCACCAGCATGGAGCGCCCGGCCATCTCCTCGCGGTGGGGCCTGAGCACGGGGAGCCGGTCGAGGATCTCGCCGGTCCGCGCGGTCACGTAGTGGGAAGGGAAGACCTCGGCCAGTCGCTCGAACCAGAACGCGCTGATCTGGGTCAGCACCGCGCCCTTGCGGGGGATCGGCTCCCGCATCACGACGTCGAACGCGCTCACCCGGTCGCTGGCGACGAGCAGGAGATGGTCCGCGTCCACCTCGTACACCTCGCGCACCTTGCCACGGCGGAGCAGGGGAAGGGGAAGACGGCTTTCCGCGAGCGCGGTCATACCCGCACCTCCGCCAGACCCGCTTCCGCCGCGAGCGGCCGGGCCCGCTCCAGAAGTGGGCGCAGGTACTCCCCCAGGAACTCCCCAACCTGCCGCGCCGCCCGACCGGTGTAGGCCGCCGGATCGAGCTCCGCCCGCAGTGCGGCCACGGGCACGCCGGCGAACGCCGGGTCGGCGGCCAGGCGCTCGAGCAGGTCGTTGGCCCCGCCCCGGCTCACCCCATCCGCCACGTCGAGGCTGTGACGGCGGATCACCTCGTGGAGCTCCTGGCGGTCGCCCCCGGCCCCCACGCCGAGCATGAGCCAGCGTTCGGTGGCCATGAAGGGCATCTGCTCCGCCACGTGACGGCGGATCACGTCCTCCCGCACCTCGAGGCCGGCGGCGATGTTGGTCGCCAGGATCAGAATGGCGTCGGTCCCGAGAAACGCCTCCGGCAGGGTGATCCGCCGGTTGGCGCTGTCGTCCAGGGTGCGCTCCAGCCACTGCTCCGAGGCCGTGTGGGCGCCATTGGCCTGGAGCGAGATGACGAAGCGCGCCAGCCCGCCGATGCGCTCCGCCCGCATCGGGTTCCGCTTGTAGGCCATGGCGCTGGACCCGATCTGCTCCGACTCGAACGGCTCCAGCAGCTCTCCCTCGTGCTGCAGCAGCCGGAGATCGCCCGCCATCTTGGCCGCCGACTGGGCCACTCCGCTCAGCGCGTCGAGCACTATGCTGTCCGTCTTGCGGGGATAGGTCTGGCCGGTGACGGCGAACTGCTCCCGGAAGCCGAGCTTGGCGGTGACCCGCCGCTCCAGTTCCCGCACCTTGCCGTGGTCGCCCCGGAACAGCTCGAGAAACGAGGCCTGGGTACCCGTAGTGCCCTGGCAGCCGCGGAAGCGTAGCGATCCGATCCGGTGACAGAACTCCTCCACGTCCAGCCCGAAGTCCTGCATCCAGAGCGTGGCCCGCTTGCCCACGGTGGTGAGCTGGGCCGGCTGGAAGTGGGTGTAGGCGAGGCAGGGCAGGTCCGCGGTGCGGGTGGCGAATCCCTCCAGCGCCGAGAGCACGGCGATCAGCCGCCCCAGCAGGAGTCGCAGGCCATCCCGCATCACCAGCAGGTCCGCGTTGTCGGTGACAAAGGCGCTGGTCGCGCCGAGGTGGAGGAACGGCCGCGCGGCCGGGGCCTGATCGCCGAAAGCGTGCACGTGGGCCATCACGTCGTGGCGAAACCGGCGCTCGTAGCGGGCCGCCGCTGCGAGATCGGCGTCGTCCAGATGCGCCCGCATCTGGACCAGCGCCTCCTCCGGGATACCCAGCCCCAGCTCCCGCTCCGCTTCCGCCAGCGCGAGCCAGAGCCGGCGCCAGAGACCGATGCGGTGCGGCTCGCCCCAGAGCGTCTGCATGGCGGGCGACGCGTAGCGGGTACCGAGGGGGGAGCGCCAGCGCTCGTCGCTCATCGGAACACCAGGTCGGTGAAGGTGATCTGGCCGGCTCGCTCGAGATAGATCCGGATCACCTCGCCCGGCCGGACGTTGAGCAGCTCCTGCACCTGCGAGGCGGTCCGCACCGCCGTCCGGTTGATGGCGAGAATCACGTCGCCCTCCTGCAGGCCGGTCGCCCGGCTCACCTGCGGGTCGATCTTGAAGATCAGCACCCCCTGCGCGCTCCGGATACCCCGCTCGGCCTGGATCGCCGGCGTCACGTTGACCAGCTCCAGCGATTCCAGCACGGTGTACTTCTCGGCGGTGACGGTCGGCAGGTCGCCGGTGACGATCCGGCGCTGGACGCTGCCCCCATCCCGCCGCACCGCCACGGTGACCGCGTCGCCGACATGGAGGTCGAGCTTCACCGCCTCCCAGTCGAGATAATTCCTGAGCCGTCGGCCGTTCGCTTCCATGAGGACGTCGCCGCGGGCGATACCGGCCTTAGCTGCCGGCCCACCCGGGGCCACCTTCGAGACCACCACACCCCCGGCGCTCTTCCAGTTGCGCATGGCGCCGGCGCCTTCCACGTCGAGGCCGACCCAGGCCCGGCGCACCTCGCCCTTCCGGATGATCTCGTCGGCCACCCGCAGTGCGCGCTCGATCGGGATCGCGAACCCCAGCCCGACCGAGCCGCCGGTGCTGCTGAAGATCGACGAGTTGACTCCCACCACCTCGCCCAGCGCGTTGGTAAGCGGGCCGCCCGAGTTCCCGGGGTTGATGGCGGCGTCGGTCTGGATCATGTCGAAGTAGAGACCGGTCTGGTCGCCGCTGGGAAGGATGTTACGGCCGGTGGCACTCACCACACCCACGGTGACCGTGGGCTCGGCGTTGCCGAGCAGGTAGGCGTACGGGTTGCCCAGGGCCACTACCCACTCGCCGATCATGAGATCGGTGCTGCCGCCGGTGGTGACGGTGGGGAGGCCCTCCCGGTCAACCTTGAGCACCGCGATGTCGGTGAGGGGGTCCTCCCCCAGGACCTTGGCCGGCACGTCGCTCCCATCGGAGAGCGTGACCACCACGCGCTCGGCCTTGGCCACCACGTGCTGGTTGGTGAGGATGATCCCGTTGGGGCGGATCACGAAGCCGGTGCCGTAGCCCTCGAGCACCCGGGAGCGCTGGGGAACGAAGAAGAAGTCCCAGGGCGACTCCGGCCGGGCTTCCTCCCGCGCCCGCACGCTGATGGACACCACCGCGCCGCTCACCCGCTGCACGGCCGCGACCAGGGCAGTCCGCCGAGACCCGCCCACCGACTCGCTCGGCTGGGCGCGGACCGGGGCCGCGGCCGGCGCGGCCGTCTGCGCGGCGGACCGGGTGACCCGCACCTCCGGCCGGTCGGCCGCGCGGCAGGCCAGTCCGGCGGCCAGCAACAGGGCGAGGCTAGCCCCGGTCGACCGCGGCATGGGCCTCCTCGTCCTGATCCAGATAGAGCTCCCCAGGGTAACTCGCGGCCACGAAATAGAGCCCCTGCGGTGGTGCCGGTGGGCTGGTCTCCTGGTTGTCGCCCCGTTCCAGCAAGGCCTCCACGTCGGCCAGCGGGCGCCGCCCGAGCCCGATATCCACCATGGTGCCGACCAGCATCCGGACCATGTGGTGGAGGAAGCGGTCGGCCTCGACGTGATAGCTCACGCCGCGCCCCTCCAGCCGCGGCTCCCAGGTGGAGAGCGCGAGCCGGCAGCGGTAGTGCGGGCGGGCGACTCCGCGCACGGAGAAGGCGCTGAAATCGTGCTCACCCAGGACCAGCGTGGCCGCGGCCCGCAGCGCGGCGAAGTCGAGGGGGCGGACCAGGGCCCACTCGAAGCGATGGCGGAAAGGCGAGGCGGCTGCGTCGTCGAGACCGATGTCGTAGCGGTAGCGCCGGCTGACCGCGCTCTTGCGGGCGTGGAAGCCGGGGCGCATCGGATGCACCGATTCGACCCAGCAGTCCTCGGGGAGGAGGGCGTTGAGGGCGCGGCGAAGGGTCGCTGCGCTCCAGGAGAGCGGGCCTGGGAAACTCACGCCAAGCCCGGTGGCATGGACTCCGGCATCGGTGCGGCCGGCGGCGTGGGCCACGGTGGCGTGTCCGAAGAGTCGCTCGAGCACCCGCTCGAACTCCATCTGGACCGACCGGCCCGCCGGCTGTCGCTGCCAGCCGACGAAGCCGGTGCCGTCGAACTGCAGCGTGGCTAGGAAGGTCCGGCTCATCTGCCCGGAATCTAGCCCGGCCGGTACCCCCCGGCAAGCTGCGCAAATCCTTGTCCCATTTGACAAAAGGGGCTTTCTTCGGGTACGTTTTCCAGACATTCTGGCCACTATCAGCCACCCGCCGCGCCCGTGACCCACGACGCCCCGCTGCGCCATGCCTTGCAGGAGCTCGCCCTCGGCCGCTCGCTGAACAGCGATGCCGCCGCGGCTGCCTTCGAGGTGATCATGCGGGGCGAGGCGACGCCGGCGCAGGCAGCCGCGTTGCTGATGGGGCTCCGGGCCAAGGGAGAAACGGCGGACGAGGTGGCGGGCGCCGCCCTGGCCCTGCGCCGGGCCATGGTCCGGGTCGAAGTGGGCGACGCGGAGCCACTGGTGGACACCTGCGGAACCGGCGGCGGCAAGGTCAGCACGCTCAACATCTCGACCGCGGCCGCGCTGGTGGTCGCTGGTGCGGGGGTGCCCGTGGCCAAGCACGGTAACCGTAGCTTCACCTCCCGCTGCGGCTCGGCCGACGTGCTGGAGGCGCTCGGGGTGGACATCACCCTGCCGCCGGAGCACGCGGCTCGCGTCCTTGCTGCCGCCGGCCTGGTCTTCCTGTTCGCGCCGACCTATCACCCGGCCATGCGGCACGTCGGGCCGGTGCGCCGGGAACTGGGGGTGCCCACGATCATGAATCTGCTCGGCCCGCTGGTGAATCCCGCCGGCGTGGCGCGCCAGGTGATCGGCGTGTCCGACCGGGCCCGCGCTCCGTTGGTGGCCGAGGCACTGGTCCGCCTGGGTGCGCGCCACGCCCTGGTGCTGCACGCGGAGGTGGGGATGGACGAGGTGAGCCCCTCCGGCGCCACGGCCGTGTGGGAAGTGCGGGACGGTGCGGTTCGCAGCTGGCTGATCGAGCCGCGGGAACACCGGCTCGACTGCGACGACCTGGATGGGTTGGCGGGCGGAGAGCCGGCGGACAACGCGGGACGGATCGAGCGCCTGCTGGCTGGAGAAGGCGAGCCGGCGGTGCGATGCGCGGTTCTGCTGAATGCGGCCGCTGCGCTCTATGTTTCGGACCGGGTGACGAGCTATTCGGGTGCGGTGGACCTGGCGGAGGCGGCGCTGCGGTGCGGCGCGGCGCTGGCGGCGCTCGAGCGGCTCCGCCGCGCCGCGCCCGCGCCGAGGGTCAGTATTTCCGGATGACACCGACCACGACGCCCTGGATCAGCACGTCGCGCTCCTGGAATCGCATCGGCTGCATGGAGGCGTTGGCCGGCTGCAGCCGGATCCAACCACCGGGCTCGCGGTAGAACTTCTTGACCGTGGCTTCGCTCCCGTTCACCAGCGCGATGACCATCTCGCCGCTCTCGGCGGTCTGCTTGCCGTGCACCACGACGAAGTCGCCATCCATGATGTGCTCGTCGATCATCGACGTGCCCTGAACCCGGAGCGCGTAGTTGGGGCCGCGCCGCGGGAGCATCGAGTCGGGGACCGCGATGCTCTCCTGGTGCATCAGCGACTCGATCGGAGTGCCGGCTGCGACCTTGCCGAGCAGCGGAATCTCGGTGGCCGCAGACGTGCCCCGCGGCGGCAGCACCTCGATCGAGCGGCTCTCGTTGTAGGACCGGCGGATGTAACCCTTGCGCTCCAGGTTGGTCAGGTGCTCGTGCACGGTAGCGAGAGACTGGAACCCGAAATGCTCCGCGATCTCCTCGAAGCTGGGCGCGTAGCCGTGGCTCTGGATGTGACCTTGGAGGTAGGCGAGGATCTCGCTCTGACGCTTGGTGAGGGGCATTGCATGCTCCCTTGCGGGTTGAGTCAGTTGTTCGACCGAACAGAGCCCGAATAATCATACCCGAACACGCGCCGAAGGGCAAGATGCCCGTCACCCTGGACCAGATACTCACTGCCACGCGCAGTCGGCTGCCCGCGCTCGCTGGGCGCCGGGCGGCCCTCGAGCGGGAGGCCTCGGCTGCGCCGACGCCCCCGAGCCTGGAGGGTGCGCTGCGGGGCGAGCGGGTGGCGGTCATCGCCGAGGTCAAACGGCGCTCGCCCTCGGCCGGCGTGATCCGCGGCGATCTCGATCCGGGAGAGCGGGCCGCTCTCTACGCCGGGCGCGGAGCCGCCGCAATCTCGGTGCTCACCGACGAGCCGTTCTTCGGCGGGTCGATGGACGACCTGCGGCAGGCCGCAGCGCGGGTAACGGTCCCGGTACTGCGGAAGGATTTCATTTTGGACGATCTCCAGGTCCTCGAGGCCCGAGCCGCCGGCGCGGCCGCGGTGCTGCTCATCGTGCGGGCACTCGGTCGGGACCGGCTGGAAACCCTCCTCACCGCAGCCTCCGGGGTGGGCCTCGAAACGCTGGTCGAGGTGCACACGGCGGCAGAGCTGGATCGTGCGCTGGAGGCGGGCGCCCGCATCATCGGGGTGAACAGCCGGGATCTCGACACCTTTCGGATCGATACCCGGGCGGCCTGGTCGCTGCTCCGGCGGATCCCGGCCGGGCTGGTGGCGGTCGCGGAGAGCGGCATGACCGGTCCGGACGAGGTGGAATGCGCGGTGGACCGGGGCGCCGACGCGGTCCTGATCGGCACCGTACTCTCCACCGCGGCGGATCCGGGCGCCTTGCTGGACCGGGTGACGGCGGTGCGGCGGCGTGGCCGTTAGGGCCAAGATCTGCGGCCTGACCCGGCCGGAGGACGCCGAGGCCGCAGCGGCGGCGGGAGCGGCGTTCCTGGGCGTCGTTCTTGCTGGGGGACCCCGGGTGGTGGGCCCCGCGAGGGCCGCGGAGATCGTCGCCGCGTCACGCGGGGTTCCGGTGCTCGGGGTCTTCGGCGATCAGCCCGAGGCCGACATCCTTTCGACGGTTCAGCGTGCCGGGCTCGCCGGCGCCCAGCTCCACGGCCCCCACTCCCGGGAGACCGCCGCCCGGCTCCGGAGGGCGGGTCTGCTGGTCTGGCGGGTCGGGCGAATTGCGAGCCCCGCCGACCTGGACCGCCTGAGCGGGACCGCGACCGACGCCGATGCGGTGCTGGTCGAGCCGAGGGTGCCCCACGCGCAGGGGGGCGCCGGGGTAGCCCTCGATCTGGCGATCGCCGTGGCTGCGCGGGCCCGGCTGGCCGGCGTTCCCATGGTGCTCGCGGGCGGGCTCACGCCGAAGACGGTAGCGGAGGCCGTGGGTCTCGTTCGGCCGGATATCGTCGATGTAAGTTCCGGGGTCGAACACCTCCCCGGCATCAAGGACCCCGACAAGATCGCCCGTTTCCTGGAGGCGGTGCTTGGTAGCAGCTCAACTATCCCCTGAGCGGGCCGTCTCCGGCCGGTTCGGTCCGTACGGGGGGCGCTATGTCCCGGAGACGCTGGTCGCGGCGCTGGACGACCTGGCCGAGCTGTACGACTCCGCCCGGGCCGACCCAGCGTTCTGGGCCGAGTTCGACCGGTTGCTGGCGGAGTTCGTGGGCCGCCCGTCGCCACTCTCGGACGCGCCCCGGCTCGGCGCCGAGGTGGGAGCGCCCGTGCTGCTCAAGCGGGAGGACCTCAACCATACCGGCGCGCACAAGATCAACAACACGGTGGGGCAGGCGCTGCTCGCGCTGCGCATGGGGAAGCGGCGGATCATCGCGGAGACCGGGGCGGGCCAGCACGGTGTCGCCACGGCGACGGTCTGCGCCCGGTTCGGGCTGGAGTGCGTGGTATACATGGGCGCGGAGGACGTGGCGAGACAGGCCCTCAACGTCTACCGGATGCGCCTGCTCGGCGCCACCGTGGTCCCGGTCGAGTCCGGCACCCGCACGCTCAAGGACGCCACCAACGAGGCGCTCCGTGACTGGGTCACCACCGTGCCCACCACGCACTACATCATCGGCTCGGTGGTGGGACCGGAGCCCTACCCCCGCATGGTGCGTGATTTCCAGTCGGTGATTGGGCGGGAAGCGCGGGAGCAGATGCTGGAGCGCTTCGGCCGGCTCCCCGCGACGGTGGTGGCGTGTGTGGGCGGCGGGTCCAACGCGATCGGGATCTTCACCGCCTTCCTTGACGATCCGGTGGAGCTGGTCGGTGTCGAGGCGGCGGGCGAGGGCATCGAGACCGGCCATCACAGTGCCACCCTGAGCGCCGGCACCCCCGGAGTGCTGCACGGGAGTCTCAGCTATCTGCTGCAGGATCCGCAGGGCCAGGTGGCGCCGGCCCACTCGGTGTCGGCGGGACTGGACTATCCGGGCGTGGGCCCCGAGCACAGCTGGCTCCGGGACACCGGGCGAGTGACCTACACTTCCGCCACCGACGCGGAAGCCCTCGACGCCTTCCAGGGACTCGCCCGGCTGGAGGGAATCATTCCCGCGCTGGAGACCGCGCACGCGCTCGCCTGGGTGCGCCGGTCGGGGGGGCGGTGGCGGCCGGATCAGCCGGTGCTGGTCTGCCTGAGCGGCCGGGGCGACAAGGACGTCGCCCACGTGGCCGCCCTCCTGGGGACTCCGCTGTGACCGCGGGACACCCCGGCACGGAGGTGCTGCCGGCCTCCCAGGTCGCCGAGCTGATCAACGGGCTGGTGAAGGCCCTCCGCGCGTTCCACATGTATCTCCCCAACAATCCGATCTACCAGCGGGCCACCGACAACCTGCGCGCGGGCTTCGGCCCCATCTGGGCGGTGCTGGACGACCTGGTGCTGAACGTGGTGGAGACGGATTTCGTGTGGGAAGAGCAGGTGGTCTACCATCAGCTCAACAAGTCGGAGAGCCTGGCCTGGGGCCTGTTCAAGGACGGGATGCGGACCCTGACCATCCGGCGGGGTGCGGAGGAGGAGGAGCTGACCCGGTTCCTGGAGACGGTGAATCGGGCACGTTACCTCCCCGCGGACGCCGGCGATGACCTGCTCACCCTGCTCTGGGAGCAGGAGTTTCAGCTCATCCAGTACCACTTCGTCGAGTTCTTCGGCGAGGGCGGCGGGTCGATGCCGGAGCAGAGCGGGAGCTACGGCGGCGGCACCCCCGCCGCCGCGGCAGCGCGCCGGGCGCAGGCAGCCGAGGAAGCGCCGGCGCGGCCCAACGGCGTGGTGGACCTGGAGGACTTCGATTCAACATTGTACTTCCTGGACGAGGCCGAGATCAACGCGGTCGCAGCGGCGCTCAAGGACGAGTACGAGCGCGACGCGCGCGGCGCGGCGCTCAACATCGTGTTCGACCAGTTCGAGCTTCAGGGCGATCCCGCCATCCGGGACGAGATTCTGGGCGCGCTCGAGGCGCTCTTCCCCAATTTCCTCAACGCGCGGGACTTCCGGACCGCCGCCCTGGTTCTCCGGGAGACCAAGACC
>Ga0210102_1000110_pt1 | contig 23513 bp, 19 predicted proteins | sample RushOxbow_ThreeS_4_FD_185563 | JGI IMG/M metagenome (GOLD analysis project Ga0210102, IMG submission 185563) | Wetland microbial communities from San Francisco Bay, California, USA, that impact long-term carbon sequestration -... | ecosystem: Environmental > Aquatic > Marine > Wetlands ...
GTTGCGGGAACACATCGCCGAGTACCCGCTGCGGCAGCGGACCAAGCCGGGGATCACCGGGTTGGCCCAGATCAATCACCACTACGACCGCTCCCTGGACGACGTGCGCACCAAGGTGCGCTACGACCTGGAGTACATCCGCCGCCAGAGCGTGCGGGAGGATCTCCGGATCATGCTCCGGACCCTCCCCGTGGTCCTCTTTCGCCGGGGCGCCTGGTAGCGCCGGCCGCCTCGTGCGCCGGGTGGAGCTGCCGTGGCACATGCTCCACAGCCGCGCGAACCGCGACGGGCCGCCCTGCCGGGCCGGCCCCCATCCCGCGGTGCAAGACTCCACCAGACATCGACTTGACGGGGTCTCCCCCGCGCCGCTGACGACGGAACGGCGATTGCTGGTACCGGGGCCGGCCGCCGGGTACCTTTGATTCGACGATCCTAACGACGATTACATGCCCCTGACCCATGCGCCGGAGCCCGACCCCGCCCCCGACCTGTCGGTGGTCGCACCGCTGTACAACGAGTCCCAGAATGTCGCCCCGTTGGTGGAGTGGATCCTGGAGGCGCTCTCCGGCTGTGCCGGGCGGTTCGAGGTGATCCTGGTGGACGACGGCAGCCGGGACGATACCTGGAGCAAGGTGGTGGCCGCCTCGGTGCTGGATCCGCGGGTCCACGGGCTGCGGCTGGGACGGAACGTCGGACAGACGGCGGCGATGATGGCCGGTTTCGATCACGCCAGGGGCCGGGTGGTCGTCTCGCTCGACGGCGACCTGCAGAACGATCCGCGGGACATCCCCGCGCTGGTGGCCAAGTTGGACGAGGGCTACGACCTGGTCTGCGGCTGGCGCCAGCAGCGCCAGGACAAGTTCCTTCTCCGCAAGGTGCCATCCTGGGTGGCCAACCGGATGATCCGCCGGCTCACCGGAGTGCCGATTACCGACAATGGGTGCTCGCTCAAGGCCTACCGCCGGGAGCTGCTGGACCGGATCTCCCTCTACGCGGAGCAGCACCGCTTCATTCCGGCCCTATCAGCCAGTGCCGGCGCCAGGATCACCGAGATGCCGGTACGGCATCATGCCCGCCGGTACGGGGAAAGCAAGTACGGAATCTCCCGCACGGTGAAGGTGCTGGTGGACCTGTTCACCCTGAAGATGATCACCACCTTCCGTTCCCGGCCGCTGCTCGGGTTCGGCACGGCCGCGCTCCCTTTGCTGGTGGCGGCGGGGCTCTTCGCCGGCGCGGCCGTCATCGCGGCCACCCAGTTCCGGGAGATCAAGGCGACCGCGGTCGTCTTTCCGGGCGCGGCCCTGCTTTTCGGGGCGGCCGCGTTCTACCTGGTAATGCTGGGGCTGGTCTCGGAGGTGGCGCTGAGCAACGAGCGGGAGAGTGCGAGCGAGATTCCGACTGCCTGGGAGATCCGTTGACATGGTGGCACAGGGGGCCGTGATGGAGCCGACCACCGATTCCGCGGCGCGGGGCCGAACGATCGACGAGCGGTTCGTTTCCGTGATCGTCCCGGTGGTGGAGCGGGTCGACGACCTGGTCACGTTGTATCACAGCTTCGGCGCGGCCCTGGCGGAGCGGGGCAACGAGCACGAGTTCGTCTTCGTGTTCGACGGCGCCTACGCCCCTTCTGCCGAGCTCGCCGCCCTGAGTCAGGAGCGCCCCAATCTGCGCCTGCTCCGGTTCGCCCGAACTTTCGGCGAAACTGCCGCGCTGCGGTTGGGGATCGAGCGCAGCCGGGGCGACGTGCTGCTCACACTGCCCGCCTACTTCCAGGTGCGGCCGGAGGGCGTGGGCGCCCTGCTCGACGCACTGGACGAACAGACCGACGTCGTGGTCGCGAGCCGTTCCCCGCGGATCGACAGCTGGCTCAACCGGCTGCAGTCGGCGGCCTTCAACCGCATGATCTCGGGGGTCACCGAGCGGCGGTTCCACGACATCGCGTGCGGCGTCCGGGTGCTCCGGCGCTCCGCGGCCGAACAGTTGCCTCTCTACGGCGACCTGCACCGGTTCATCCCCGCGATGGCCCTGCGGGAGGGATTCCAGGTCGTGGAGGTGGCGGTGCCCCAGCACCCCGGCAACGCCCGCACCCGGCTGTACGGCCCCGGCATCTACGCCCGCAGGCTGCTGGACCTCGCCGCCTTTTTCTTCCTGGCCAAGTTCACCGAGAAGCCCCTCCGGTTCTTCGGGCTGGTGGGCTCGGTCTTCTTCGCCGGCGGCGCCATCACGTCTCTCGTGCTGCTGGTGAACCGGATCGAGGGCCAGGCGATCGCGAATCGGCCCCTGCTCCTTCTGGCCGTGCTGTGTCTCGCCCTGGGCGTCCAGCTGATGGGCCTGGGCCTCGTGGGCGAGATCATCGTCCATCTGCGCGCTCCCCACCGCCGGGCCTACCGGGTACGCGAGCGGGTCTGAGCCTGGCCTGGCCGCCCCGGTCCAAACCCTTCCCGGGTGGCCGTTTCCGACATCCGGGTGTCATGAGCCGGACCACCGCGCCCGGCTCTGTGCGCTCCGCCACAGCCTCCCGGCCTCCCGCAGCCGAGTATGCCCCGGAACTGGCGTGCGACCCGCCATTTGCCGAGGCTCCATACGATCTGCCTAGACTCGAGACCAGAGCGCGAAGCGGACAGCTCTCGCGCGGCAAGAGCGAAGACGCGAATGCGTCCGCGGTGGGCAGAATGAGGATCCTTCTGCTCGCCCCCCATCCCTTCTTCCAGGCTCGAGGCACGCCGATTGCCGTGAAGGCGGTGATCGAGTTCCTCAGCGGTCGAGGGCACGCGGTCGACGTCCTCACCTTTCCGGAGGGCCAGGATCTCGAGATCCGGAACTGCCGGTTCTACCGGGTCTCGCGCCTTCCCCGGCTGAGAAACGTCCGGCCCGGGTTCTCGCTGAAGAAGGTGGTCTACGACGGTCTGATGCTGGCGGCCTGTGTGCGACTGGTTCGCCGCAATCGGTACCACGCGATCCATGCGGTCGAGGAGGCCGCGTTCATGGCCGCGGTGGTACGGTTGCTCACCGGCATCCCGTACATCTACGACATGGACTCCTCGCTCCCGGAGCAGATGGTGGAGCGGTTCCCCGGCATGGGGATGGCCTTCGGAGCGCTCCGCCTGATGGAGGGTCTGGCGATCCGGCAGAGTGTAGGGGTCCTGACGGTCTGCTCCGCGCTGGAGGAGCTGGTGCGGCAGCACGATCCGGGAAAGGTCGTGGGCCGGGTAGAGGACACGACCCTTCTCCGGAACATCTCGGGAAACGGCCGCAACGCCCGCATCCTGCCGGCGGTCCGGCACGGACCGGTCGCGATGTACGTCGGGAACCTGGAGCCCTACCAGGGGATCGACCTCCTGCTCGGCGGGTTCCGCCATGCTCTGGAGCGGGTGCCCAACGCCCATCTCGTCATCGTGGGCGGGTGCAACGACGACATCGAGCGGTACCGTGAGCGGGCCGACCGGCTGGGCATCCTGGATTCGGCCGATTTCCTGGGTCCCCGGCCGCTCAGCCTGCTGCCCGGATTGCTGCGCCAGGCCGAGGTGCTGGTGTCTCCGAGGGTGAAGGGACTCAACACGCCGATGAAGATCTACTCCTACCTCGACTCCGGCACGCCGGTGCTCGCCACCCGCCTGCCGACTCACACCCAGGTGCTGGACGAGGGCACGGCTTTCCTGGTGGAGCCCCAGCCCGCGGCGCTGGGCCGCGGGCTGGCCCGGCTGTTCAGGGACGACCGGCTGCGGGGGGAGCTCGCCCGCAACGCGAAGGCGTACGTGCAGAGCGAGTTCACCCCGCAGGCGGCGGAACGCAAGCTGGAGGCGTTCTACTCGGCGATCGAGGCCCGGGTGGCCGAGCGCTCGGTGTGAGAGCGCTCTGGCACTCTCCGACGATCCGCAGCACCGTCGTCCTCGGCACCGCCGGTGCCGGGTTCGCCGCGGCCAATCTGATCCTGGCCCGGCTCCTCCCCACCGAGGAATACGCCCTCTTCACTCTGGTCGTAGCCCTGGTGAACGTGGGGTTCGCCCTGGCGCCAGCCGGCATTGACGGCATGGTCAACCGGGTCCACCTCGAGGCCGGACCGCGACTGCTGGGGCGCACCATGAGGGCCACCACGGCGGTCGGGATCCTGTTCGGCCTCATCGCCCTCGCGGGGTACGGATTGTCCCCGTCGCTCGCGCTCATGATCCTGGTCGCCACGGCCACCGGCGGCGCGCTCATGGTCGCCGGCGCCCAGTTTCAGAGCGAGCAGCGCTACGGGCTCAGCCTCGCGATCATGCAGAGCCCGAACATCGTCCTTCTGCTGTCGGCCCTCGCCGTGGGCCTCACCGGAGTCCGGGCGGCGTGGCCGCCGCTCCTGGTGTGGACCGCGGGATTCGTGGTCGTGGCCGCCTGGGCCTGGTCGGTGTTGTTCGCCGAGCGCCACGACAAGCCGCACCGAGGCGCCGACTTTCCCTGGATCGAGGCGCTGTCCTTCGCGGGCGTGCACGCGGCAGGGCTGGTGCTGATCCAGCTCGACCGCCTGGTGATCCCCCACGTCCTAACGGTCGAGGACCTGGCCCTGTACGGCGTTCTCGCCGCCATCGTGGGCTCCCTCTTCCGCGTCCTCCAGATGGGCGTGGGGTACTCGCTTCTCCCCCGCCTCCGGGCCGCGCCCGACGTGCTGGTCCGGCGGCGGCTCATCGCCCGCGAGTCCAGGCTGGTGGCGGCCGTGGTGGTGGCGGGATCGCTGACCATCTGGGTGGTGACGCCGCTGGTGGAGCGGCTCTTCCTCGCGGGCAAGTACCACCTCACGGCCCCACTCATCCTTGCCGCCGTGATCACCGGGGTGGCCAAGATCCTCAACGCCTTCACCAAGTCGACCGTGTCGGCGCTGGCCGACACCCGGGAGCTCACGGTGGTCAACGCACTCGGCTGGGTGTCGGTGGCGGTGGCCGTGGTGGCCTCGGCCTTCGGGGCACGGTGGGGCCTGGTCGGCGTAATCTACGGCGTGGGTCTGGGGTGGCTGGTCCGAGCGGTATCGGCCATGTATTACACCGCCCGCCATCTTCGCCTCCCCCGCCCCGCCCCGGCCGTGACCCCATGACCGCGCCGGGCTCGGCCGACTCGACCGGCTGGGCGCTGGCACTGTTCCGCGGATCGGTCCTCAAGCAGGCCAAGCTTAGCCGGATCACCGAGTTGCTGGATGACCCGGTGGGCCGGACCTGTCTCGACGTCGGCGCGGACAATGGGGTGATCAGCCTGCTGCTGCGGCGCATGGGCGGCACCTGGACCAGCGCCGATCTGGACCAGCGGGCCGTCACGGCCATCCGCGAGCTGGTGGGCGAGCGGGTGTATCACCTCGAGGGGGCGACAATGCCGTTCCCGACCTCGCGTTCGATCAGGTGGTCGTGGTGGATTGCCTGGAGCACATCGCCGACGACGCCGGGTTTGCCCGGGAGCTGGCGCGGGTGGTCCGGCCGGGTGGGAACGTGATACTGAACGTGCCGCATCTCAAGCCGGGCGCCCTGCGCAGCCGGGTCCGCCACGCCATCGGGCTCACCGACGAGTGGCACGGCCGTCTCCGCCCGGGTTACACCCTGGAGCAGTTGCGCCGGTTGCTCGGCCCCGGCTTCGCCATCGAGCGCGCCGTCACCTACTCGCGGGCTTTCTCCGAGCTGGTGGACACGCTCCTCAATGGTCTTTATCTCGCGCTCGGGAAAGAGAAGGGGACGCCGGCCACGGCCAAGGGCACCCTGGTGACCGGCTCCGAGGTCGGGCGGCGCCGCGGCCAGTTCCTGCTGCTGACCTTCCTGTACCCCTTCCTCTGGGGGCTGGCGCGGCTGGACGGCCTGCTGTGGCGACAGCCGGGATACAAGCTCATTCTGCGCGCCCGGCGTACCGGCTGACCAGCACGCCCCGGTACATTGAGACCGGCTCCCCGCCCAACCCGGAGCACGATGAGCGCTCGGCCACGGAAGACCCTCGCCCATTCCACCCTGGCCGGGGTGACCTACCAGTATGCCGCGACCGCCGCCAACGGGGTGGTCCAGATCGGGGTCATCGCGATCCTGGCGCGCCTGATCGCGCCGGTGGGATTCGGCCAGGTCGGGCTCGCGACTGCGTATATCGGGTTCTGGGCGACGTTCGCGGCCTTCGGAGTCCTGTCCGCACTGGTGCAGCGGCGGGAAATCACGGACCGGGACCTGCGGGCGGCTTTCAGCCTGGCCCTGGGGCTCGGGATCCTCGCCTCCGGGCTGGTGCTGGCCTCGGCGCCCCTGGCCGCCCGGATGCTGGGCAGCGACAGCCTCACGAATCTCATCCGCGCCCTCAGCGCGACCTACCTGCTGGCCGCGCCCGGTATCGTCGCCGAGGCGACTCTCCAGCGCGAGCTGGCGTGGCAGCGTCTCACCGGGATCAACCTGCTGGCGAACCTGGGGCAGAGCGCGTCCTCCTGCCTGCTCGCGGCGCTGGGCTTCGGCGCCTGGGCGCTGGTGGGCGGATCTCTCGTGTTCACCTTCCTTCGCACTCTGCTCCTGCTCCGCGCGCGTCCCTGCGCCTGGCGGCCGCTGCTCCGGGGGGGCGAACTGGGAGAGCTGGTCCGGTTCGGCCGCAGCTTCACCGCTGCCCGGCTGCTCAACTACGGCGCGCAACAGGGGGACAACGTCGTGGTCGGCCGGGTGCTGGGACTGGAGCCGCTGGGCTTCTACTCCCGGGCGTTCAAGCTGATGATGCAGCCGGTGACGAACTTCGGCCTGGTGCTGACCCGGGTGCTCTTCTCCATCATGGCCCGGGTGCAGCACGAGGCGGAACGACTGCGGACCGCGTATCTCATCGGGCTCGCGGTCATCAGTCTCGCCAGCGGCCCGCTCACCGCGCTGCTGGTGGTGCTCGGGCCCGAGATCATCATCGTCCTGCTGGGCCGGCGCTGGACGCCCGCGATCGTGCCGTTCCAGATCCTGAGCGCCGGCCTGCTGCTGCGGCTGCCCAATCTGATGACGTATACCATCGACGGCTTCAGTCAATCCATCACCAAGCGGGGGGTGCGGGAGGGGTTGTTCGCGGCGGGAGTCATCGCGGGCGCCCTGGCGGGGGTGCCGTTCGGTCTGGCGGGAGTCGCGACCGGCGTCCTCTTCGGGGTGACGGTCAACTACGCGGCGGGCACCCGCATCAGCCTCGAGATCACCGGGTGTTCGATGCGGGAGTACGTCCGGGCCCAGGTTCCGGGCGCGATCCTGGGGACGATCGCGGCGGCGGTGGCGGTGACGGTCCGGCTGGCGCTCCGCGCCACCGGGGCGGGGCCGCTGCTGGTGCTGGTCGGGACCACGGCCGCCGTGCTCGGGTGTCTCGGAGCCGTGGTGTACCTGTATCCCGAATCGGTCGGCACCTACGGCCGAGGCGCGATCCGGATGCTGGCGGAGACGCTGAGGAACCGGCATTGGGGCCGCGAGATCGTCTGGGTGGACCGGGTGTCCCACCTTCTCGCCCGCCGTTGGGTCGGCGAGCCGGGCGCATCCTGAGCGCCGTCGAGCGCCGGACCGGTCGCGGGCTCGCCGCGACCGGTCTGCTCGCGATCCTGGCGCTGACGCTTCGGCCGGATCCCGCTCAGGCACCGCTCTCGGCGGCGACCCCGCTCCTCTGCCTGGTCTGCGGCAACAAAGGCGGGGTGGACGTCTTCCTCAACCTGCTGCTGTTCGCCCCGCTGGGCGCCGGACTCCGGCTGGCCGGATGGCCCTGGCGCCGGGTCGTGCTGGTCGCGGCGCTCCTCTCCCTCTCGATCGAGGTCCTCCAGCTCACGGTGGTGACCGGCCGGGACGCCAGCCTGAGCGACCTGGTGACCAACACCGCGGGGGCGGCCGCCGCCGCGGCGATCGTGCCGCAGTGGCCGGCGCTCCTGCTGCCGCGCCCCCGGCGCGCGGCCGGGCTGCTGGCCGGATGGATCGCGATCTGGCTCGGCGTCCTGGCGGTGAGCCTCTGGCTCCAGTCCCCCAGCAGCCTCCGCGGCCGCCTGGTCAGCACCTGGCCGGAAGGGGCCACCACCGAGGCGGCCTTCCCCGGCCGGGTCCTGAGGGCGGCGGTGAACGGTGTGCTCGCGCCGCGGAACGAGCTTCCGCCCGACCCGCGCGCGATCCGCCGCGCGCTGGACCGGGGTGAGGCCACGATCGATATCGTGGCCATCTCGGGCCGGCCGACCTCGGACCTCGCCTTCCTCTACAGTCTCCGGGTCCGGCGCACACCGCTCCTCGGGATCGCCCAGTACGGCCGGGATGCGGTTCTCCAGGTACCGTCATGGGCTCAGCGCCTGCGTCTCTGGTCGCCGACCCTCCAGGTGCGGGACGCGTTCCCGCCGGGGCCGGGGGTGCGGGTGGAGCTTCACGGCTCGGTGCGCGACGGCGTGCTCCGGCTCCGCGCCACCTGGGACGGGCAGCGGCACGAAGGGCAGATGGCACTCCGGCCCACCCTCGGCTGGACCGCCGTGCCGCCCGCGAAGTTCGTGCTGGGGCGCCGGGTGGGGCTCCTCACCGCGCTCTGGCTGGGGGCATTGGTGCTGCCGCTGGGGTACTGGGGCGCGGCCACCGCGCGCCCGCTAGCGGCCGCGGGTGCGGCGGCAGTCGCGCTGGCGGCGGGACTGGGCCTGCTGCCCGTGGTGGCCGGCACCCAGAGCTCGCACTGGTCGGAGTGGACCGCGGGCGCCCTCGGCGTCTGCTTCGGGTGGGCCCTGCACCGCCTCGCGGCTTATCTTCAAGGCCGATGCGGCGCTCCCTCTCCTTCCATCAGCGGATCCTCCTCATCCTGATCGGTCTCGGCGCGCTTCCCACCGCCGTGGCGATCCTGGGCTGGGGCCTGACCATACGCTCGACCGGTCCGTCGGCCGGCCCTGCTCACGCGCTGGAGGAAGTCGGAGCCAGCGGGCGCGTGCTGCTCCAGACCCTCGACTCCACCCGGCTCACGCCCACCGAGCGCGAGGCACTGGCAGACCATGCGGCGAAGCTCAACGCCGCCCTGGGCCAGTTCCAGCGGGCCGTCGCGTTCGGGCGCTACTACTACGCCGGCCTGGGGCTCGCGGTCCTCCTGGTGGGTGCCGCCGTGCTCTATGCCTCGGTGCGGTTGGGTGGCCACCTGTCGCGGCAGCTCAGCCGTCCGATCGACGAGCTGATCGGATGGACCGGGCACATCCGGCGGCAGGAGCCGCTCCCGCCCGACCGGCCCCGGCGAGGCGCACCGGAGTTCGCCGCGCTTCGCACGGCGCTCCGGGAGATGGCCGCCGCGCTGGAGCGGGGCCGCGCGCGGGAGATCGAGGCGGAACGGCTCCGGGCCTTTCGGGAGACGGCCCGGCGGGTGGCGCACGAAATGCGGAACCCGCTCACGCCGATGCGGCTCGCGGTGGCGCAACTGAGCCGGTCGTCCACGCCGGCCCAGCGGGAGGCGATCGACGTCCTGGTGGCGGAGTCGGACCGGCTGGAGCAGCTCGCCCGGGAGTTCACCGAGTTCGGCCGCCTGCCCGAGGGGCCGGCGGCGCCGGTGGATCTGACCGAGCTGCTGGACGAGCTGGCCCGCACCACCCTTCCGCCCGGGATGCAGGCGCGGCTCGCCCTCGACCCCGCCACACCCATCCTGGAAGGGCATTACGATCCGCTGCGCCGCGCCTTCAGCAACATCCTCCGTAACGCGGTAGAGGCCTGCGGCGGCAGCGGTGAGATCGAGATCGCGGCGGCGCCGGAGAACGGCGACGTCCGGATCGTGATCCGCGATCACGGTCCCGGCATCCCGCCCGAACTGGAAGGCCGGATCTTCGATCCCTATTGCACCGGTAAGCAGGGCGGCACCGGGCTGGGGCTGGCGCTGGCCAAGCAGGCGGTGGAGCTGCACCGGGGCAGCATCGGCGTCGAACCGACACCGGGCGGGGGCGCCACCTTCGTAGTGAGGTTGAGGGGCCGGTGAGCGCGGGCCCGGCGCAGATTCTCCTGGTGGACGACGAGGCCAATATCCGGCGCATGCTGGGGGCGCTGCTCCGGGAGGAGGGGTTCACCGTCGCCGAGGCAGCCAGCGGCAACGCCGCCCTCCTGACGGTGGACCAGGCCGATCCCGACGTGATCCTGCTCGATCTCCTGATGCCGCCGGGGCCCGACGGGCTGGAGACGCTGGCGCGCCTCCGGGAGCGGGGCCGGAGTACGCCGGTGATCATGATGAGCGGGAAGGCGCAGCTTACCGACGCCGTGCGCGCGGTCAAGCTGGGGGCGTTCCAGTTCCTCGAGAAGCCGCTCACGCCGGAGGCCGTCCTGGTGACGGTGCGGGCCGCGCTGGAGCTCAACCGGGCCCGGGCGGAGACCCGGGCGCTCCAGGCGGAGCTCTCCCGCCGGGGCAGGCTCATCGGCGAGAGCCCGGCGATGCAGCAGGTCCGGGCGCTCATCGCCCGCGTAGCGCCCACCGAGGCCCGGGTGCTGGTGAGCGGCGAGTCGGGCACCGGCAAGGAGATGGTCGCGGCCGCGATCCATGCCGCCAGCCGGCGCGCCGGCCGGGCTTTCGTCACGGTCAATTGCGCCGCGATCCCGCGCGACCTGGTCGAATCGGAGATGTTCGGCCACGAGCGCGGGTCCTTCACCGGGGCCACCGAGCGCCGGCTGGGTCGCTTCGAGCTGGCGCACGAGGGGACCCTGTTCCTGGACGAGATCGGCGACCTGAGCGCGGAGGCGCAGGCCAAGCTCCTCCGGACTCTGGAGACGGGGGAGATCCAGCGGATCGGGGCGGAGACCACGATCCGCACCGACGTCCGCGTGGTGTCCGCCACCAACCGCCGGCTGGAGGAGGAGGTGGCCGCGGGCACGTTCCGCGAGGACCTCTATTTCCGGCTCGAGGTCTTTCCGATCCATCTCCCGCCGCTCCGGGAGCGACTGGAGGACCTGCCGGCCCTGGTGGCGCATCTGGCCGAGCGGGTGCGCCCACGCCAGGCAGCCAGGTTCACCCCGGCGGCGCTGGAGGCCATGGCGGCCTACCCCTGGCCCGGCAACGTGCGCGAGCTGGCCAACCTGGTCGAACGGCTCAGCATCCTCAGCGGCCCGACGGTGGACGCGCCGGCCGTGCGCCAGGTCCTGCGGGGTGGCCCCACGCCCGCCATCCCCAGCGCCGCGCTGGGTATGCCGCTGGCGGACGCGCTGGACGAATACGAGCGGGCGCTCATCACCGGGGCGCTGGATCGGGCCGGAGGCAACGTCGCCGAGGCCTCCCGGATCCTGCAGACCGATCGCGCCAATCTCTACCGCCGGCTCCGCCGGCTGGGTATCGAAAAGGCGACGGAGGGCGAGGGGTGAGGCGATTCCTCTGGGCGCTCCTGCTCCTGCTGCCGCCCGCGGTGGTCCGGGCGCAGGACAGCGTGATCGTGATCGATCCCGACGCGCCCCCCAGCGACACCTTGCTCCGGGGTGGCCCACCGCCCGCGGTGCTGGCCGAGCTGATCGGGACCTTCAACGACTCGGGGACCACCCGGGTCGAGGGAGACCTCTCGCTGCCGGCGGGCAGCGTCTTCCGGGGGCGGCTCGCGGTGCACCGGGGCACGTTGCGCATCGCGGGCCGGGTGGACGGGGCGGTGGCGGTCGCCAACGGAACTCTCTATCTCCTTCCCGGCGCGGAGGTGAAAGGCGACATCCTGGTCGTCGGCGGACGGCTGATCAGCTCCGCAGGGGCCGTCCACACCGGGAGCGAGCGGGTCTTCTGGGACGCGGCCCCGGTGCTCCGCACCGCCGACGGCACCCTCGTGCTCCGCGAGCGTCGCCGGCCCCTGGGCGATCTCGCGGCAGCGCGAGCCTCGTTTCGGACCGGGAAGATCCGCACCACCCTGCTCCTCGCCACCGGAGGCACCTACAACCGGGTCGAGGGGCTGCCGATCATCTTCGGACCGAGCTTCGAGATTCATCCCTCTCCCCGGTCGGCCCTCCGGCTCGACCTGCGCGGGACCCTGCGCACCACCGGGAGCGATGAGTCCCGGCTCAGCGGCGACTTCGGCTACCAGGCCCGGCTGGAGCTGAGGAGCGGCATCTTCGGCGTGGCGGGGCGGCTCTACAGCGAGGCAGCGGCGATCGAGGACCAGCCGCTCTCCCTTTTGGAGAACGGCTGGTCGGCGTTCCTGCTTCAGCGGGACTACCGGGACTGGTACGAGCGGAAGGGCGTCGCCGGCCTGGCCTGGGCGTATCCGATGCGCGCGCTGCGGGTGGAAGCGAGCCTCGGGCGGGATGACGAGCGGTCGGTCCGCGCCGCCGACCCGTGGTCGCTGTTCCGGGACAGCGAGCGCTGGCGGCGAAATCCGCTGGTGGACGACGGACACTATACCACCCTCGGGCTCCAGCTCGACTTCGATACCCGGAACGAACGCTTCCTGCCGGGCACCGGGTGGCTCCTGCGCGCCCGGTACGAGCACTCGAGCAGCAACGACGTCGCGCCCGTGCTGCTCCCGTCCGGGGTGCGGCCGGAGCCGCCGATCGGAGGCGGCTACGCCTTCGACCACCTGCTGCTCGACTTCCGCCGCTACTCCCGCATCACCCCGTCGCTCCGGGTGAACACCCGGGTCCGGGCCGACGGCTGGATCGGCGGCGACCGGTTGCCGGTCCAGCGGCGGGTCTCCCTGGGCGGCCCCGACATCCTGCCGGGATACGACTTCCGCGCCTTCGACTGCTCCCCGACCGGTTTCTCGGACCCGTCGCAGCCGGCCCTCTGCGACCGGACCCTTAGCGCGCAGGTCGAGGTCCGCACCCGGCTCGGCCTGGACCTCGGATTCCGGCTCCGGGGCCCGGACGGGCGGCGGACCGGACGCTTCATCGGGATCGAGGAGGCCGACCTGGTCTTTCTGGCTGACGCCGGCAAGGGATGGCTCACCGGTGACGGCCCGGGCCAGGTGCCGGTGAACCGGATCCCGAGCTTCCGGGAATGGAAGCTCGACGTCGGCGTGGGTCTGGACGCAGGGGAGATCGGCGCCTATCTCGCCAAGGGGCTCACCGAGGGGGAGTCGGTCAAGTTCCTGGTGAGACTCCAGCGCCGCTTCTAGTGCCCTGCCCCGCCCGCCGCACCGCGCCTTCCATCGCTGGCCGGATCATGGCGCTGGCCGCGGGGACGGTGCTCCTCGGCGCGACCGTCGCCGCGCCCCTGGCCGCGCAGGAGCCGACTGCCGTCCGCCTGGGGGTCCGGCTGGCACCGGACTCGAGCCCCAGCGGCGCCCGGGTGCCGGTGGTGCGGTCGGAAAACCTCCTTGCCGACGGTCGTTGGCTCTCGACCCTTCGCTCCGGCCTACCGGTCCGACTGCACTACCGGGTGGAGATCTGGCGCTCGCGCACCGGGTGGCTGGATCTCCTCACCCGCCAGGCCGAGTGGGACATGGTGATTCGGCACGAGCCGCTGCTCGACCAGTTCACCCTGCTGACCCTGTTCTCCAACCGGGTGCAGGAGCGGCGCTACGCCACCGTGGACGCGCTGAGCGCGGCGCTCGCCTTCGCCTACCAGGTCAACATCCGCCCGACCGAGCCGGGGACCTACTACTACACCGGAGTGCTGGAGGTCTCGACTCTGTCCGACTCGGACCTGGACGAGCTGGAGCGATTCCTGGAGGGAGACCTGGACGAGGTGGCCCGGAGCAAGCGGAATCTCGGCGACGCGCTGGGCCGGGGCGCCACCCGGTTCCTGCTCCGCCTGGCCGGGCTGCCGAGTCTGAGGCTGGAGGCCCGGAGCGAGAGCTTCGTCGTGAGGTGAGGGAGGTGGGGGAGGTGGGGGAGGTAAGGGGTGAAAGGTGAAGGGTGAAAGGTGAAAGGGGGCGCCGACCAGATCTCTTCGGACGCCCCCCTTCACCTTTCACCCTTCACCTTTTCACCCTTCACCCTTTTCCGGCCACCACCGCCGCCGTCCCACCCAGGGCCCTCAGCGCCTCCTCACCGTAGAACAGCTTGATGTACTTCGCCTGCTGGGCGCTGAGGCGGCGGACCGCCCAGGAGAGGTGCACGAAGTGCGGCTCCCGCGGCGGCGCCATCGGGTGCATCCCGCACTCTTCCGGCAGGTGATTCCCCTTGCGCGTGTTGCAGGAGCTGCAGGCGGTCACCACGTTGCTCCACTCGTTGTCGCCGCCGCGGGAGAGCGGAATCAGGTGATCGCGGGTCAGGCACTCGCGGTGGCGCAAGTCGCCCTGGCCCCGGTGGCAGTACTGGCACCGGTAACCGTCTCGGGCGAAGAGGAATGTATTGGTGACCTGGCGACGGAAGCGGCGGGGAACGTGCACGAACCTGACCAGCCTGATGATCGCCGGTTTGGGTAGTGTCAGGCGTTCGCTCCGAACGACGTCGCCCGGATCCGACTCGACGATCTCCGCCTTACCCTCGATCACGAGGCGGAGTGCTCGGCGGACCGGAACCATGGTCAACGGCTCGAACGAGGCGTTCAGCGCCAGGCACCGCACGGTCTTCTTCTCCGGGCAGGAGCAGCGTAACGATACACGAATGCCGCCATCGGGAGGGCGGCTCTCGAATCGTAACGGGCGCCGGGGAGCGGAGCAAGGGAGTGCCCGCCGGAGCTACCTCCGTACCAGGGCCTCGATCCGGTGGGCCACCGTCTGCCGGTGTCGGACGCTCCGGGTGATCACCAGCACCGTGTCGTCCCCGGCGATGGTCCCGATCACCTCGTTCCACCCGGCCTGGTCCAGGGCCTCGGTCACCGCCCCGGCCGAGCCGCTGGCGGTCTTGAGCACCACGAAGGGACCGACGCCGTCCACGCTCACCAGCAGGGTGGGCAGCACCTGGCCCAGGTCGGGACGCACCGCCGCCCGGTGGGGATGGGTGTAGTAGGCGCCGCCCTGGGGATCCGCCAGCTTGGCGAGGCCCAGCTCCCGGATGTCGCGGGACAGGGTCGCCTGGGTGACGATGAACCCTTCGGAGGCGAGAGCCCCGCGGAGGTCGTCCTGGCTCTCGATCCGCCGCTCGCGCACGATGCGGAGAATCGCGGCGTGTCGCTGGATCTTCATGAAGCGGTATCGCTGTGATACACGACCCTGCCTCCCAGGTAGGTAGTCACCACGTCTCCCGGCCTCGACGCCAGCGCCCGCTCGGCCGGGGGATCCCCGGGCGAGCCCGGCGCGCGCAGCGTGATGCAATCCGCCCACTTCCCCCGCTCCAGGCTGCCGATCTCCCGCTCCAGCCCCAGCGCGGCCGCGGCGGCCAGGGTACAGAGCGCCAGCGCCCGGTCTGCGTCGAGCCCGCCGAGTGCGCGGGCGGCACGGGCCTCGGCCAGCAGATCCGGCGGGCCCACGCTGAGCGCCGAATCGGTGCCGACTCCCAGCCGGATCCGGCGATCGAGCATCGCGGCGAGGGGCGGATCGCCGTGCCCGTGAGCGCGGTTGCTCAGGGGACACAGCGCGACGGCGGCGTCCCGCTCGGCGATCAGGTCGAGGTCGGCGGCGCCAGCCTGCACCACATGGATGCAGAGTGTCCGCGCACCGAGCACGCCGTGCTCGTCGAGCCATTCCACCGGGGTGCGGCCGGGAAGCGGCGGCAAGGGAATGCCCCGGCGTTCCCAGGCGGCGGCGAACGCTCCGGCCGCCCGCTCCACCAGCTCGGACTCGGCCCTCGACTCGGCGAGGTGGACGGCGAGGGGGAGGCCCTCCGCTTCGGCATAGGCCGCGGTGGCGGCGTACAGCGGCCCGCTCACGGTGTAGGGTGCGTGGGGAGACACTCCCAGCCGCACCCGCCCGCCGGCGTAGCGTCCCAGTGACCTGACCGCCTGGCGGAGCCCGGTGAGGGACTCGTCGAGCTGGTCGGGATGGGGGCCGAAGACCTCGTGATAAACGACGCCCGAGCCCTCCGCCTCGGCCAGCGCCCGGATCACGGCGCCGGAATCACCGGTGTCGGCGATCGTGGTGACGCCCGCGGCCCAGCACGCGGTGAGGCCCCGCCGCGCGGCGTCGAGATACTCCTCCGGGGGGCGCTGCGCCTTCATTCGCCGCAGCCCGCCGATCCAGGCGGGAAAATCATGGCCCGGCGGTCCGTCGCCGAGCCCGGTCAGCTCGAGATGGCTGTGGGTATTGACCAGTCCCGGCAGTACGATGCCCTCCGGGACCGCCTGCTCCTCCGCGTCAGCCGGCCGGGGCACCGCCGAGTCCGGTCCGACCGCCTCGATCCGCCCGCCGGGCCCGATCAGCACCGCACCACCGGCAATGGGCGGAGCGGAGACCGGCAGGACCCACCCGGCCGCGAGACGGCGCGGGCGCATCTAGCGCGGGTTCGGCGAGGGCCCCACTCCTCCCATCACCCCGGGCGGCGCCGCCCGCGGCGGCGACGAGAGCTGGGATCGCTCAGCCGGCTGCGGCGGGGAGGTTACCGCGGGCTCGGCGCCCACCGCCGGCGCCGGCGAGGCCGGGGCACCGTTCGCGGGGGCCGGGCCGCCGCCACCCATCACCCCTCCCACCGAGCCGAACGGGGAGTGGATGGGGCAGAAGGCATTCGGCTCGGTACCGGGGATGAACGACTCGATGAAATGCACGTCCTTGGGGCAGAAGGGCGTCGCCTTGTAGCCCGTGGTCTTGTCGATGTCGAGCGCGGTCAGCCTCTGGGGCCGGGGCCAGGCCGAAGGAATGGCCCGGCGCTCGTACACCTCCCGCATCATGGCGGTCCAGGCCGGCCCGGCCAGGAGGCCGCCCTGGGCGTTGGCCTTGATCTTCTTCGGCTGGTCGAACCCGATCCAGATCCCGGTGACCAGGTCGGGCGTAAACCCGATAAACCACACGTCGAACCCGTCGTTGGTGGTGCCGGTCTTGCCGCCGGCGGGGAAATTGATCTTGGAGCCGACCGTGCCCACCGCGGTCCCGTGGCGCACCACGTCACGGAGGGCGTCGGTGATGAGCCAGGCATGGGTGCTGTCCATGACCGAGACGCTGCGTACGGTGGGCTGCCAGACGATCCGGCCGTTACGATCCTCGACCCGGAGAATGGCGTTGGGCACCGTGCGAGCGCCCAGGTTGGCGAAGGTGGTGTAGGCCGCGATCATCTCCAGCGGGATCACGTCGGCCGACCCGATGTGAATCGAGGGCACCGGCGGGATTCGGGTGCTGAGGCCGAACTTGGCGGCCTCGCTCACCACCGCCTGCTCTCCCAGCTGCATGCCCAGCTTGATGGCGATGATGTTGCGCGAGAGGTAGAGCGCTCGCCTGAGGGTCATGGGCCCGTCGAACTCGAGGTCGTAGTTCTGCGGGGTCCAGGGCGGCTCCAGCGAATCCATAACCATGCTGAGCGAGTCGTCCACCACCACGTACGAGAGCGGATAGCCGGCCTCGATCGCGGTGGAATACACGACCGGCTTGAAGGTCGAGCCGGGCTGGCGCAGCGCCTGGGTGGCCCGGTTGAATTTGCTGTCGCCGAAGTCGCGGCCGCCCACCATGGCGCGGATCTGGCCGGTCCTGGCCTCGAGGGTCACCACCAGCCCCTGGAGGTAGGGCGTGGTGGTGTGCTGCCCGTTGTCCGGGCTGTCGGCCTTGGAGTCCTGGTAGTCGCGGTAGCTGGGATAGGAGAACTTGCCGTCCGCGCCGCTCTCGATCGCCTCCAGCCGGGCCTCCAGGGCCCGCTCCGCGGCCTGCTGGGTGTCGAGGTCGAGGGTGGTGTAGATCCGGTAGCCCGAGCGGTAGAGATCGGAGCCGAACCGGGCATCGAGCTGCTGCCGCACGTACTCCACGAAGTACTCCGCCACCCCGCTGTAGTCCGAGTGGGAGGACAGGAGCAGCGGATAGGCCTTCCACCGCTCCGCCTCCGCCGGGCGTAAGAGCCCATTGTCCCGGAGCAGGTTGATGACCGTGTTCCGGCGCTGCACGCTCAGATTGGGGTTCTTCCGGGGATTGTAGCGGGAGGGGGCCTTGGGGATAGCGGCGAGGGTGGCGGCCTCCGCCACGTTGAGATCGCGGACCGACTTCCCGAAGTAGCGCTGGGAAGCGGCCTCGACGCCGTAGGCGCGATTGCCCAGGTCGATCTGGTTGAGGTAGAGCTCGAGGATCTTGTCCTTGGGATAGGCCTCCTCGATCTCCCGCGCCACCTTGGCCTCGCGCAGCTTGCGCCGGAGCGACTTGTCCCGGCCGCTGATGTCCTCGGGCCAGAGATTGCGGGCGAGCTGCATGGTGATGGTGGAGAAGCCCTCCGCCATCCGGAGCTGGGTGACGTTGCTCTTGATCGCGCCGGCGACCCGGTACCAGTCGATCCCGTGGTGCTCGTAGAAACGCTTGTCCTCGGTGGTAACGAACGCGGCCTTCACTACCGGCGACATCTCGCCCAGCGGAACGACGGTGCGGCGCTCGAGCCCGAGGTCGGTGATCAGCCGCCCGTCGGCGGCGTACACCTTGGAGGCCTGATTCGGGTCGTACCCGCCCAACTCGGTGATCGAGGGGCAGCTGTTGCCGGCGCAGGCCCGGCTCCACGCGGCCGCGAACACCGCGACCCCGAACGCGATGGTGGCCAAGACGGACACGAGCACGAGCCGCCGCGCGCGGGGAGTGAGCCGGATGCGCGGGACGAGCGAGGAAAGCCGGCGGGCCATGCCGCAAACTAGCCGGTTGCGACGCGCGATTCCAGCGGATACGATTGGCGGCTATGACCGATCTGCTGGCCGCACTTCGCGCTCGCGGCTTTGTCCACGACCTCACGCCGGGCCTGGATGACCGGCTGGGGGCGGGCCCGATCACCGGATACATCGGCTTCGACCCGACCGCCGCGTCGCTCCACGTGGGCAACCTGGTGCCGGTGATGGGCCTCGCCTGGCTCCAGCGGTCGGGGCACACGCCGATCGCGCTGGTGGGTGGCGCCACCGGCATGGTGGGCGACCCCAGCGGCAAGCGGAAGGAACGCCCCATCCTCAGTCCGGACGAGATCGACCGCAACGCCCAGGCGATCAGGGGCCAGCTCGCGCGGTTCCTTTCCTTCGAGGGCGCCAACGCCGCCCGGCTCCGGGACAACGCCGAGTGGCTGCGCAGCCTCCGGCTGATCGACTTCCTCCGGGATACCGGCAAGCACTTCACCCTGGGCTACATGCTCCAGAAGGAGTCGGTGCGGAGCCGGCTGGAGACCGGGATCAGCTACACCGAGTTCAGCTACATGGTGATCCAGGCGTACGATTTCTGGCACCTGTACCGGACCGAGCAGTGCGAGCTGCAGATGGGCGGCAGCGACCAGTGGGGCAACATCACGGCGGGTATCGAGCTGGTCGGGCGGCGGGAGGGGCACCAGGTCCACGGGCTGGTCTTCCCGCTCATCACCACCGCCAGCGGCGCCAAGTTCGGCAAGAGCGAGGCGGGGAACATCTGGCTCGATCCCGCCCGGACCACTCCCTACGAGTTCTACCAGTACTGGGTCAACACCGACGACCGCGACGTGGGACGCTACCTGAAGCTGTTCACCTTCCTGCGGCTGGACCGGATCGAGGCGGTGCTGGCCGAGCACGCCGCCGACCCCGGCCGGCGGACGGCGCAGCGCCTGCTCGCCCGGGAGGTGACCGCCACGGTTCATGGGGAGGAGGCCGCGGCCCAGGCCGTGGCAGCGGCCGAGGCGATGTTCGGCGGGGGCGGGGGTGACCGCGGCAGGGCGGAGCTGCCGGAGCGGATCGTCTCGCGCTCGGAGCTGGCCGACCCGATGCCGATCATCGACCTCCTGGTAGCCAGCGGCCTCGCCACGTCCAGGGGGGATGCCCGCCGCGGTATCCAGGGTCGCGGCTTCTACCTCGACGACCAGCCGATCGAGGCGGTGGACCTGGTCCTGACGGAGGACGACCTCCAGGGCCCTGCCCATAAGCGTTACATCATCCTGCGGAAGGGGAAGAAGACCTACGTCAGGCTGGTGCTGACCCCCTAGCGGTCACCACCGGCTGCGCCGGGTCGTGCTGCGCGGCGGCCTGGCCCCCAGCAGCCCGAACAGCCCGCGCACCACCTCGCGCCCTATGGTCCGCCCGATGGTCGAGGCGAGCGCCCCGATCACCGCGCCGCCGGCCACCTTCCCGATTCCTCCCGCCGTCGTGCCCGTCCCGCCGCGGCTGCGCGCCGGCGGGGGCCCCGACTGCGCCGGCGCCGGCCGGGTCCGGGTCATCCGCTCGGCCAGCAGCTCCCGCGCACTCTCCCGGTCTACCGGCGTCCCGTACTCCGCGAGCAGGCTCGACTCCCGGATATCGGCCTGGAGCTCCTCGGGCGTGAGAGGCGCCATGCGCGAGGCCGGAGGGATGAGCCGGGCGGCCACGACCGGCGTCGGGGCGCCCCGGGCATCGAGCCCGGTCACCACTGCCTCGCCGATCCCCAGCGAGGTGAGGGTCTCCTCGAGATCGTAGAAGGCGGTCTTGGGAAAGGTCCGGACCGTCGCCCGGAGGGCGAGGTCGTCGTTGGGCGTGTGGGCCCGGAGCGCGTGCTGCACCCGGTTCCCCAGTTGCGCGAGCACGTCCGCCGGCACGTCCTTCGGCGTCTGGGTGACGAAGAAGACCCCGACCCCCTTGGACCGGATCAGCCGCACCACCTGCTGCACCTGGTCCAGGAACTCCTTGGACGCATCGGCGAACAGCAGGTGCGCCTCGTCGAAGAAGAAGGCGAGCTTCGGCTTGGGAAGATCGCCCGCCTCGGGCAGGTTGTGGTAGAGCTCGGCCAGAAGCCACATCATGAAGGTAGACCACAGCAGCGGTCGGTCCTGCACGTCGGCCAGCTCGAGGCAGGTGACGACGCCGCGGCCGTCCGAGGTGAGCTGAAGCAGGTCCTTCACGTCGAACTCCGGCTCGCCGAAGAAGCGCCCCGCCCCCTGGGCCTCCAGCTCGATCATCTTCCGCAGCAGAACGCCGACGGTGGCGCCCGACATCCCGCCGTACTGGGCCAGCGCCGGCTTCCCCTGGTCCGACGAGAGATACTGGAGCACGGCCCGGAGGTCCGGCAAATCCAGCAGCGGGAGCCTGCTGTCGTCGCAGTACTTGAAGACCATCGTCAGCACACTGGTCTGGGTATCGTTGAGGGAGAGGGCCTTGCCCAGGAGCAGCGGGCCGAACGAGCTGACCGTGGCGCGCAGCTGTACCCCCAGCTTCCCGCTCAGGCTCACGAACTCCACCGGCACGCCCGCCGGCTTCCAGACCCACCCGATGTCCCGCGCGCGGCCGGTCACCCGGTCGCTGGGCTCGCCCAGCATGGCGAGGCCGCTGAGGTCGCCTTTGACGTCGGCGGCGAAGACGGGGACGCCCTGGGCCGAGAGCTGCTCGGTCAGGAGCTGGAGCGTCCTGGTCTTCCCGGTCCCGGTGGCGCCCGCGATGAGCCCGTGGCGATTCATCATCGCGACGGGGATCCGGACCTTGGGTTCCTGGTGGACGGCACCGCCGGTCTCGATGGCCGCGCCAAGAGTGACCGCCGGATCGGTGAAGCCGTAGCCCGCCGCCAGCATCTCCGCGAAGGTGGTCATCGGTTCCGCTCCGCTGTGAGGCCGGCGAACAGGGTCACCAGCCGATCGTTCAGCCGCTCGATGTCGTACTCGCGCTCGACCCGGGCCCGGCCGGCGGCGGCCATGGCGGCCCAGCGCTCGGAAGGGGCCGCCAGCTCCGCCAGCCTCTCCGCCAGGGTCTGGGGGTCACGCTCGGCGACCAGGAATCCGGTCACGCCGTTCTCGACCAGCTCCGGGATGCCGCCGTGCCGGGTGGCGACCACCGGCAGACCCGACGCCATCGCCTCCTTGAGCACGTTGGGGATCCCTTCCTCGTCCGCATTGCCCGCGGTGATGCTGGGTGCCACCAGGACGTGCGCCCGCCCGAGCACCTGGCGCACCTGGGCCTGGGTCTGCCACCCCAGCAGGCGCACCCGCCGGTCCAGCCCGAGCCGGTCGCGCTGTGCCTCGAGCGTAGCACGCAACGGACCGTCGCCGGCGACCTCGAGCTCGGCCGTGACGCCCGCGTCGGCGAGGCGTCGCATGGCGTCCAGAACGTATCCGATCCCCTTCTTCTCGACCAGCCGCCCCACGGCGGCCAGGCGAAGCGGTTCCCCCTCCTCCCGGGCTCGCAACCGCCAGGTCCAGCGGGAGAGGTCGATGCCCGTCCGGTGGACCACGACCCGCTCCGGCGGGGCGCCGAGGGCGATGATGCGTCGGGCCAGGGAATCCGACACCGGCAGGAAGAGCGCGCCCCGGCGGAAGACGGACGCGTACACCCGCCGCCCCCGGATGACGACGTACTTGGTGGTGTCCGCGCCGCGGAACGCGACCGCGAGCGGGCCGCGGAGCGCCCCGGTGCGGCGAGCCCGGAGCCCTCTCGGCGCGTCCTGTCCGAAGGCGCAGTAGCACACGTCGTAAGTCCGCGGGGGCAGGAGACCGGCGGTGCGGCGGAGTTGCTCCAGGGTCCAGGCCCGGCGCCAGAACAGAAGCGGGTTCAGGCTCCGGAGCAGGACTCGCCGCTCCTCGCCGCGGTGACCCCGCACCAGCCGCACGGCCGCCCGCCAGCGACCTTCCGCCGGCAACGCCTCGGGATAGCGCGCGACCAGGCCCAGCCGCTCGATGTCGGGGTGACACCCGACTCCGGGTTGCGGCCGCTCCGCGAAGATCGAGACCTCGTGCCCGCGCCGGACCAGGCCGGTGATTTGGTTGAGGAACGGGGTCTCGGAGAGTACGGGGAATTCGCTGGTGAGAATCGCGATGCGCATCGTCACCCGCCGGCCCCGAGCACCTCCGCCACCCGCTCCATCTCCTCCACGGTGTTGTAGCAGTGCGGGCTCAGGCGGATGGATCCCTCGCGCAGGCTGCAGATGATGCGAGCGGCCTTGAGCCGGCGGTGGACTTCCTGCACCCGCTCGGGTGCGACGCAAAGGATCCCGGAGCCGCGCTCTCCCGGTGGCGAAGTCACCGGGGCGCCGGTCCGAGCCGCCCAGGCCAGCACCGGCGCGTGCAGGACGCGGAGGTGAGCCGCGATCCTCTCCACACCCAGCGAGAGGATCAGCTCGAGCGAGGGATTGAGCCCGGCGAAATCCTGGTACGGCAGCGTCATCAGCTCGAAGCGGCGGGCGTCGCTCCGGAGGGCGGAATCGTATCGGGTGAGCTGGGTGAGGTCGTCGGTGCCCTCGAAGGCGAGCCATCCCGTGATGGCCGGCGCCAGGGCGGACACCAGGGCGCGTCGAACGTACACGAACCCCGTTCCCCAGGGCGAGAGCAGCCATTTCTGGCCGCCGCAGGAGAGGACGTCCACTTCCACCCGGCCCAGGTCGAGCGGCACCTGGCCGATTCCCTGGATCGCGTCCACCACCAGCCAGGCCCCGGACTCCCGGGTCGCGGCCGAGAGTCGGGGCAGGTCCACTGCATAGCCATTGCTGAACTGCACCTGCGATACGGCTACGGCGCGTACCCGGGGATCCCGGAGCCGCTCCAGGATGCGGGACTCGTCGGGCCAGCCCTCCGGGGTGGTGGGCACCAGCTCAAGGGTCACGCCGCGGTCGCCCAGGCGCATCCAGGGATATACGTTGGCGGGAAACTCCCGGTCGCTCACCAGGACGATGTCGCCGGGGCGGAAGGGCAGCGCTCGGGCCGCGATCCCGAGACCGAACCCGGTGTTGACCGTCA
>Ga0210102_1000111_pt1 | contig 23379 bp, 22 predicted proteins | sample RushOxbow_ThreeS_4_FD_185563 | JGI IMG/M metagenome (GOLD analysis project Ga0210102, IMG submission 185563) | Wetland microbial communities from San Francisco Bay, California, USA, that impact long-term carbon sequestration -... | ecosystem: Environmental > Aquatic > Marine > Wetlands ...
GGGTTATCGGAGGTAATGCGCCATGCGTAAGCAAACCGGCTTCACCCTGATCGAGATCGCGATCGTGCTCGTGATCATCGGCCTCTTGCTGGGCGGCGTTCTGAAGGGCCAGGAGCTCATCACCAGCGCCCGCGTGCGCAACATCATCTCCCAGCAGGACGGGGTCAAGGCCGCCTACTTCGGCTTCCTCGACCGCTTCCGCGCCCTGCCCGGGGACTACAGCCTGGCCTCGACCAATATCGCCAACGTGGCCGCAACCGCCAATGGCAACGGCAATGGCCAAATCCGTTCGGCACTCGCCGGCGACGCGATAGATGAGTACATCGCCGTATGGGACCACCTCTCGAAGGCGGGCTTCATCAACGGCAGCTTTACCTACACCGCGCTTCCCGAGACGCCCGGGACCGCGCCGACCAGTCCCTACGCCCGTTACATCCAGGTGATGTACGACAACGTCTACGGCGCGGGCGCCGGAGCGCTACGCCACAATATCAAGACCGGCAACAGCATACCGTCCGAGCTGCTGTCCGAAATCGACCGCAAGATCGACGACGGCAATCCAGTGACCGGTGTGTTCCAGTTTTCAGCCTACCCCGGCGGCACCGGAACTTCGGCTAGCACCGCGCCGACGGGCGGTGCTGCCAACACGTGCTATAACGGCACGACCTGGAGCGCACCGTCGGTCTCCAACTGCGGCGGAGCAAGCCTGCTGTAGGACCGAATCCCCTCCTGCCTGAGGAGGGGTGCCCCGCCAGCCCCCATCCCATGCCCTTCCCCCATGCAAGGGAAGGGAATCTCGAGCCTCCCCTCTCCACTCGGGAGAGGGGCGGGGGTGAGGGATTGGCGGGTGGGGTGGTGGGAGCAGAAAAGCCCGTGGCCCCGCGGGCTTTTCTTATCCTTGCAGCAGCCTGATCTCGGCCGCAGCGAGATTCTTCTCGGCGCCGAGCAGCACCAGCACATCGCCCTCCTCGATACGGGTGTCCGGCTCGGGCGCCACCCCGCGGATGTTGCGCCGGCGGACCGCGGTCACCTCGACGCCGATTGATTCCAGGCCAATCGCGCCCAGGGTCCTGCCCACCGCCGCTGCGCCCGGCGCGATCATGACCGAGTGCAACCGCGGCTCATCGGCCTCGCTCACGCTGCCCGTTTCGTCGGTGATCCCGCGGAAGAATCCGCGGAACAGGTTGTAGCGCTGCTCGCGCGTCTCGCGTATCCGCGCGAGGACGCGATTGAGCGGCACACCCAGCAGCATCAGTGCGGTCGAAGCGAGTATCAGGCTGCCTTCCATGATCTCGGCGACGACCTCCGCCGCGCCGGCTTCCTTCAGGCGGCCGATGTCGGAGTCGTCGAGCGTGCGCACCACCACTGGCAGCTCCGGCCGCAGCTCCCGCACGTGGCCGAGGATGCGCAGCGCGGAGGCGGTATCCGAGTAAGTGATCGCGAGAGCCTTCGCCCGCAGCAACCCCGCCGCGACCAGCACCTCGCGGCGTGCGGCATCTCCGAACACGACGCTCTCGCCCGCGGCCGCCGCCTCGCGGATGCGCTGCGGATCGACGTCGAGCGCGATGAACGGAATCGATTCCTGCTCGAGCAGGCGCGCCAGGTTCTGTCCGCTGCGCCCGTAGCCGCAGATGACCACATGCTGTTCGGCGGCCATGGACTGCACCGCGATGCTGTGCAGTTGCATCGCCCGGTGCATCCAGTCGGAGCGCACCCAGCCGCGGGCAACGCGCTCGCTGTGCTCGACGAGCAAGGGCGTCGCCATCATGGACAGCAGCATGGCAGCAAGCACCGGCTGCATGATCTCGTCGGTCACCAGCCCGAGACCATGGGACTGGGCCAGCAGCACGAAGCCGAACTCCCCGCACGCAGCGAGCGCCAGCCCCACGCGCAGCGCCACCGTAACGTCGGCCCCGAACGCGAGGCTCAGGCCGACGATGACTGCCGCCTTCAGCACCAGCAACGTGGCCAGCAGCAGCATGATCCAGTGCGCCTGCCCGATCACCACCTGCAGGTCGAGCATCATGCCGATGGTGACGAAGAACAGCCCCAGAAGGACGTCGCGGAACGGCCGGATGTCCACCTCCACCTGGTAGCGGTACTCGGTCTCGGATATGAGCGCCCCGGCGAGGAAAGCGCCGAGCGCCAGGGAGAGGCCCGCGAGCTCGGTCGCGTAAGCGAGCCCGAGCGTGATCAGGAGCACGTTGAGCACGAAGAGTTCGGCGGACTTCTGGCGTGCGACGAGATGAAACCAGCCGCGCATCACCCGCTGGCCGAGGAAGAGCAGCAACGCCAGCACCGCCGCCGTCTTGGCAAACGCGAGCCCGAGATCTACCGCGAGCGTCTCCGCACCGGCCGCGAGCGCCGGGTTGAGTATCAGCAGTGGCACCACCGCGAGGTCCTGGGCAAGCAGGATCCCGATGATCTGCCGGCCGTGTGACGAGTTGAGCTCGAGGCGCTCGGCGAGCAGCTTGGCGAGGATCGCGGTGGACGACATCGCCAGCACGCCGCCGAGCATCAACCCCTCCCGCCACTCGATGCCGAGCATGGCGGCAGCCGCCCATACCAGCAGGAGAGTCAGAATCACCTGGACGGCCCCCAGGCCAAACACGATGCGGCGCATGGTGACGAGCTTGGGCAGGCTGAATTCCAGCCCGATGCTGAACATCAGGAATACCACCCCGATCTCGGCCAGCTGGCGCACCGCCACCGTATTGGGAATCCAGGCCAGCGCGTGCGGCCCGATCGCGACGCCGACGATCAGATAACCGAGCAGCGGCGGGAGCTTGAGCGACCGGAACACCACCACCACGAGCACCGCGGTGGCAAGCAGGACCAGAACGGATTGCAGCAGCGAATGCACGAATGAATCATGCCTCATCGCACGCGAATTGCAAGGCGAGCGTGGCGGGGAATGCGTCTGATTCTGCTATACTTTCCCGGCAATGAAGACGGCATCGAGCAGCGCCGGCCGCGCTTCCCGTGAAGATGCAGCGCTGGCCATCGCGCGCGAAGTGCTGGAGATCGAGGCCAAGGCCGTCGCCGATCTGATCGGCAAGCTTGACGGCCGCTTTGCCCAGGCGGTGGAGACGATCCTGAACTGCCGCGGCCGCGTCGTGGTAAGCGGCATGGGAAAGTCCGGGCACATCGCCCGCAAGATCGCATCCACACTGGCAAGCACCGGCACCCCCGCATACTTCGTCCACCCTGCAGAAGCAAGCCATGGCGACCTCGGCATGGTCGCGCGCGACGACGTTTTCATCGCGCTCTCGAATTCCGGCGAGAGCGACGAGCTGCTGGCAATCGTTCCGCTCATCAAGCGCCAGGGCGCGAAGCTGATCGCGATGACCGGCAACCCGCAGTCCGCGCTTGCGCGCGAAGCCGACATCCACCTCTACGCCGGGGCGGAAAAGGAGGCCTGCCCGCTCAACTTGGCGCCGACCGCGAGCACGACCGCGGCCCTCGCCCTGGGTGACGCGCTTGCCCTTGCCCTGATGCAGGCGAAGGGATTTACCCGCGACGAGTTCGCGGCCGCGCATCCCGGCGGCATGCTCGGGCGCAGGCTCCTCACCCACGTTCGCGACGTGATGCGCACCGGGGAGAACGCCCCGCGCATCGCGCACACCGCGACCGCCCTGGAGGGCATGCTCGAAGTCTCGCGCGGGAGGATGGGCATGACTGCCATACTGGACGGGGAAGGACGCGTCATCGGCATCTTCACCGACGGAGACCTGCGCCGCAGCCTGGAGAAGGGCGTGGACCTGCGCCTCACTTCCGTGACCTCGGTCATGACTCGGGGGCCGCGTACCATCGGTCCCGGGAAGCTTGCCGCGGAGGCGGTGGAGATCATGGAGCGCTTCAAGATCAACCAGCTGGTCGTAGTCGACGATGACGGTAAGTTGCTGGGCGCGCTCAACATGCACGATTTATTCCGCGCGAAAGTGATCTGACGGCTGTCAGCAAGCGGCTCTCAGCCACCAGCTTGGAGCACCACCGAGGCGACGCAAGATCCTAGCTGAATGCTGATAGCCAATAGCTCATGACTGATATGCAGGACATCTACGAGCGGGCGAGAAAGGTCCGGGTCGCCATCTTCGATGTCGACGGCGTGCTGACGGACGGCACCCTCTACTACGCGGATTCGGGGAAGGAATTGAAGGCGTTCAACGTTCACGATGGCCATGGCATCAGGATGCTCAAGGAATGCGGCGTGGCGGCTGCGATCATCAGCAGCCGCAGCTCCGGCGCCCTGGAGGCGCGCGCGCGCAATCTCGGAATCGAGCTGCTGTTCCAGGGCGCGGCGGACAAGCTCGCCGCATTCGGCGAGCTGCTCGGCCGCTGCCGCGTCGGCGCGGAGGCTTGCGCCTGCGTCGGCGACGACCTCGTGGACGTTCCGGTGATGGAACGTTGCGGATTGGCGGTGGCGGTTCCCGATGCGCCGGCTGCGGTGCGCCGGCGTGCGCAGTACGTCACCCGCGCCCGCGGCGGGCGCGGCGCGGTGCGCGAAATCTGCGAGATCATCCTTCACGCGCAGAACTCGCCCCTCGCGCAGCCTGCCAGGTTCGCCGAGCGGCGGAATACGGAAACGCGGGCATGACGGGGAGCGGGCTGCGATGATGCGGAACCGGTTGACGACCGTAGCGCCATTGCTCCTTGCCGGCATGCTGGCGGCATTGACCCTCTGGCTCGATCGCTTCGCGCAGGGACCGGAGCGGGACGTGGTCGGCCCGAGCCGCCACGATCCCGACTATATCGTCGAGAGGCTGTCCGCCGTGCTCATGGGCGAAACCGGGGCAGCGAGCTACTCCCTGACTGCCGCGAAGATGGTGCATTATCCGGACGACGACAGCACGCTGCTCACGTCGCCGCGGTTCGTCAGCTACGGCTCGCCAAAGGCGCCGGTGACCGTTACCTCAAAGGAGGGCGTGGTGTCGGCCAAGGGCGATCACGTGTATTTCCAGGACAACGTCCGCGTGACGCGCGCCGCCTACGACAACGCGAGCGAGCTCGTGATGCGCACGACATTTTTGCACGTTATTCCCGACCTCCATATCGCGCGTACGGATCGGTCGGTGACCATATCCGACGACGCCAACACGGTGACCGCAGAGGGTCTCGAGATGAACAGCGAAACACGCGTGATCAAGTTGTTGTCGAATGTGCGGGGCACCTTTGAGTCGAGCCAATCACCGCGCGGCGGAACTGGCCGCTGACCGGCGTCGCTTGTGCGCCGTCCGCAGCCGGGCGCTGGCGTGCTGCCTGCTGGCGGCGCTCGCCGCGCCGGCGGCTGCCGAGAAAGCGGATCGCGACAAGCCGGTCAACCTGGAGGCCGACAAGGTCACCATCGACGACGCCCGGCAGATCGCGTTGTTCGAGGGAAACGTCGTGCTGACGCAGGGCACGATCCAGATCCGCGGCGAGCGCATGCAGGTGAGCCAGGACAAGGACGGATTCCGGCAGGGCACCACCTGGGGCAGCCCCGCCTACTTCAGGCAGAAGCGGGAAGGCTTCGACGAGTACATCGAGGGATGGGCCGAGCGCATCGAGTACGACGGCCGCGCCGAATCAGTGCAGATGTTCGACCGGGCGCAGCTGAAGCGCGGCCAGGACGAGGTTCGCGGCAATTACATCTCCTATGACGCCAAGTCCGAGTTCTTCCAGGTCACCGGCGGCGGCACGGGCGCGGGGCCGAACGGCCCCGAGAGCCGGGTGCGGGCGGTGATCCAGCCCAAGTCCAAGGACAAGCCGGCGGCAAGCCCGCCGGTAAGCCTCAAACCCGCAGAATCCATCACCGCGCCACGTGAAGAAACCGGGACCCGCAGAAAATAAGATTGCGGACGAAGCGAGCCGTGCCGCAGCCGCAGCCGCAGGCGTCGCCCCCGCAAAGCCGGGCAACGAGCTTCGCGCCGAGCGCCTGAGGAAGCGATACCGCTCGCGCGTCGTGGTGCAGAACGTTTCCCTGGAAGTGCACAGCGGCGAAGTCATCGGCCTGCTGGGGCCCAACGGGGCCGGCAAGACCACCTGCTTCTACATGATGGTGGGCCTCGTGCCGATGGACGGCGGAGAACTCTTTCTGGATGGCGCCCGGCTGACCCATGCACCGATGCACCGGCGGGCGCGGCTTGGTCTGGCCTACCTGCCGCAGGAGGCATCAATCTTCCGGCGGCTCTCGGTCGCAGAGAACGTGCAGGCGGTGCTGGAACTGCACAACAGCGATCCGGACGTGATCCGCGACAAGCTGGACGATCTCCTGCGCGATCTCAACGTCAGCCACCTGCGGGCGAGCCTCGCGGTAAGCCTCTCGGGCGGGGAGCGGCGGCGCGTGGAGATCGCGCGCGCGCTCGCCGCGGAGCCGCGCTTCATCCTGCTCGACGAGCCCTTCGCCGGGGTGGATCCGATCGCGGTGCTCGATATCCAGAAGATCATCGGGTTCCTCAAGTCGCGCGGGATCGGTATCCTGATCACCGATCACAACGTGAGGGAAACGCTCGGCATCTGCGATCGCGCCTACATCATCAATGACGGCACCGTGCTCGCTTCCGGCAAGCCGGAAGAAATCGTTTATAATGAAAGTGTAAGAAAGGTCTATTTGGGAGAGCATTTCCGCCTCTAGTGCCGTTCCGGGAGGTCCGCTCCCGCCGGCCAACCGGTATCGAGGGTAATCCGACCTTGCGGCTATGCGCTGGAACGCGTTAGATACCTGCACAAGCGCATGAAGCAATCACTCCAGCTCCGGCTGTCCCAGCACCTCACGCTCACGCCGCAGCTGCAGCAGTCGATCCGCCTGCTGCAACTCTCCACGCTGGAGTTGAACCAGGAACTCGAGCGCATCCTCCAGGAGAATCCGCTGCTCGAGCGCGAAGACGACGCGCGCGAGGCGCCCGCCCCTGCCGAGACGGTCGAACGAACCGCCGAAACGGCGCCAGCGTCCGACACCGCGGAGGCCGACGCCGCCGCCGCCGAGACCGACGGCGGCGAGGCGGCCGCGCTCGACGACGCCCCGCTTCCCGGCTTCCGCGACGATGGCGAGGACGGCGAGCAGCAGCAAATCGCCGCCGAAGCTCCGACGCTGCGGGCGCACCTGCTGTCGCAGATCTCGCTCAAGAAGCTTTCCGCGCGGGACCACCAGCTGGTCGCCCTGCTGATCGATTCACTGGATGACGACGGCTACCTCACGCAGAGCCTGGAGGAAATCGCCGCGCTCCTGCCCGCCGAGCTGGAGGTCGATCTCGACGAGCTGCAGATCGCGCTGAAGCACCTCCAGCACCTTGATCCGGCGGGGGTCGGCGCACGCAGCCTGGGCCAATGCCTGGCGCTGCAGCTCGCCGCCCTGCCGCAGGACACGCCCCATCGCGCAGAGGCGCTGGAGACGGCAAAGAACCATCTGGAAACGCTGGCAGCGCGCGACTTCACCCGGCTGAAAAAGCTGCTGCGCTGCGATGACGCGGCGCTGCGGGCGGTGCAAAAACTGATCACCGGCCTGAATCCCAAGCCGGGCCGCAACTTCGCATCCGATGAAACACGCTACGTGGTGTCGGACGTGATCGTGAAAAAGGTCAAGGGGGTCTGGCTTGCCTCCCTCAACCCGGATGCGATGCCGCGCCTGCGCATCAACCGCCTCTACGCCGAAATCCTGAGCCGCAACCGCAATGCCGGCTCGCAGCAGCTCGCAAGCCAGCTGCAGGAGGCGAAATGGCTGATCAAGAACGTGCAGCAGCGCTTCGACACCATCCTGCGCGTGGCGCAGGCGATCGTGGACCGGCAGCGGAACTTCCTCGAGCACGGCGAGGTGGCGATGCGCCCGCTGGTGCTGCGCGAGATCGCGGACACTCTGAGCCTCCACGAATCCACCGTGTCGCGCGTCACGACCCAGAAATACATGCATACTCCGCGCGGCATCTTCGAGCTCAAGTATTTCTTCGGCAGCCACATCACCACCGAAGCCGGCGGCGCCGCGTCGAGCACCGCGATCCGCGCCCTCATCAAGCAGCTGGTCGCGGCGGAGAATGCGCGCCGGCCCTTGTCAGACGGGCAGATATCCGAGATCCTGTCGCAGCAGGGCATCATGATCGCCCGCCGCACGGTGGCCAAGTACCGCGAAACACTGCAGATACTCCCCGCCAACCTCAGAAAGAGCCTGTAGGAGCCGAACGATGAACTTGCACCTCACGGGGCATCACCTTGAAATCACGCCCCCCATCCGCGACTATGTCTCGAGCAAGCTCGCGCGCGTCACGCACCACTTCGACCACTTGATCGACATCAACGTCATCCTCTCGGTGGAAAAGCTGATGCACCGGATCGAGGCCAACGTGCGCGTGCGCGGCAAGGACATCTTCTGCGAGAACGCGAACGCCGACATGTACGCCGCGATCGACGGCCTGGTGGACAAGCTCGACCGCACGATCATCAAGCACAAGGAAAGATCCCTCGAGCGCCGTCACGACGGCGCGCCGCTCAAGCATCGCGGGGCGCGCTGACGGGCACCCTGCGGCCACCTCGCTCCCGCGTCCTCCCTGACATGAGCCTCATCGCAACGCTGCTCCCGCTCGCCAACGTAATGCTGGACCTCGAGGTCGGCAGCAAGAAGCGCCTGTTCGAGCAGGTCGGCCTGCTGTTCGAGAACAACCACCAGATCGCGCGCAGCCAGGTTTTCGACAGCCTGTTCGCGCGGGAAAAGCTCGGGTCCACCGGGCTCGGCCGCGGCATCGCCATCCCCCACGGCCGGGTGAAGGGCCTGAAGGAGGCGCTGGGCGCGCTCGTGCGCACGAAGCAGCCGATCCCGTTCGACGCGCCCGACGGCCAGCCGGTCGAGCTCATCTTCGTGTTGCTGGTGCCGGACCGCGCGACCGACCTGCACCTGCAGATCCTGTCCGAGCTGGCGCAGATGTTCAGCGACAAGCCGTTCCGCGAGCGGATGCGCACCGCGACCACCGCTGCAGAGATGCACCAACTGATCACCAACTGGCAGCCCCATGGCGCAGGTCAGCATAGCCCGGTTGTTTGAGGACAATCGGGACAAGCTGAAGCTGGAATGGGTTGCCGGTCGCGACGGCGGCGCAAAATCGCTCAACAGCGAGCTCACCAAGGATTCATCGCGTGGGCTGATCGGCCATCTCAACTTCATTCATCCCAACCTGATCCAGGTGCTGGGGGCGTCCGAAGTCGCCTACCTCAACAGCCTGGACAGCGCGGCCTGCCGCTCGCAGCTCACCCGCGCGGCGACCCAGGAACTTGCCTGCTTCATTGTCGCGGGGGACGAGCCCCCGCCGCGGCCTTTGGTGGAGATCGCCGAAGCGCGGGCCATGGCCCTATTCCGTTCACCGGTGGCGAGCGTCGAGCTGATGTGGATGCTGCGCCCTTACCTCGCGCGGGCGCTCGCGGAGAGCAGCACGACCCATGGGGTCTTCCTCGACGTCCTCGGCATGGGCGTCCTCATCACGGGCGACTCGGGCGTGGGCAAGAGCGAGCTCGGGCTGGAGTTGATCAGCCGCGGCAGCGGATTGATCGCAGATGATGTCGTCGAGCTCTACCGCATCGGGCCGGAGACCGTGGAAGGACGCTGCCCAAACCTGCTCAAGGACTTCCTCGAAGTGCGCGGGCTCGGCGTGCTCAACATCCGCACCATTTTCGGCGAGGCCGCGCTGCGCCCACGCAAGAACCTGAAGCTCATCGTTCACCTGGAGAAGCCCGCCGCCACCGAGGGCGTGCCGCTCGAGCGGCTGCCGCTCAAGCCCGGCTCCGAGCCGGTCATGGGCGTGGACATCCGCAAGGTCACCATACCGGTGGCGGCCGGCCGCAATCTCGCGGTGCTCACCGAGGCGGCGGTGCGCAATTACGTGCTGCAGCTGCGCGGCTTCGACAGCACGCAGGAGTTCGTGAGCCGCCAGTCCCACCAGCTAAAGAAGAGTGACCAGTGACCGGTGAACGGTGACCTGTAGCGTGCGCAAGCGAGGCTCCACATTGCACCGGTCACTGGTCACTGGTCACCGGTCGATTGTTTTTGGCCGATGCAGCTGATCCTGATCACCGGCCTCTCCGGCTCGGGCAAGAGCGTGGCGTTGAACGTGCTCGAGGACGCGGGCTTCTACTACGTCGACAATCTGCCCGCCCGGCTGCTGCCGCAGACGGTGGGCTTCCTGGCGGGGGCTGGCCATCCCCGCGCCGCCCTCAGCATCGAATTGCGCAGCGCGGAGGCACTCGCAGAGCTGCCGCGCCAGCTTGCCGACTTCCGCGCCCGCGGCCACGATGTCCGGGTGTTGTTTCTCGAGGCGAAGACCGACACGCTCATCAAGCGCTTCTCCGAGACGAGGCGGCGCCACCCTCTTTCCGACGATGGACGGACGCTGACCGAGTGCATCGAGCGCGAGCGCGCGCTGCTGGCCGGGCTCGCGGACGTCGCGAACCGCGTGGACACCAGCGATCTCGGGCCCAACACCCTGCGCAACTGGGTCAAGGATTTCGTCGGAGTTCCGGCCACGGGCCTCACGCTGCTGTTCGAGTCGTTCGGCTTCAAGCACGGCATCCCGCTCGATGCCGACCTGGTGTTCGACGTGCGCTGCCTGCCCAATCCCAACTACGACCCGCGCCTGCGCCCGCTGACCGGCCGCGACCGGCCGGTGATCGACTTCCTCGCCGCCGATCCGGCGACGCGGAAGATGCTCGAGGACGTCCGGCGCTTCGTCGCCGACTGGATGCCCGCATACGAGCGCGACAACCGCAGCTATCTCACCGTCGCCATCGGCTGCACGGGCGGCCGGCATCGATCGGTCTATTTCGTCGAGACGCTCGCCGCCAGCCTCCAGCACCGCTCGCGGGTGCTGGTGCGGCACAGAGAGCTGACGTGACGAGCGGTCCCGTCCCGGAAATATTCATTTTTCCGCTCAACACCGTCCTCTTTCCGGACGGGGTGCTGCCGCTCAAGGTGTTCGAGCAGCGCTACATCGAAATGACCAAAGCCTGCCTGCGCGACCAGCGCCCATTCGGCGTATGCCTGATCCGCGAGGGGCACGAGGTCGGCACGGCCGCAGTGCCGGAGCCGGTTGGCTGCTTCGCCGCCATCGAGAGCTGGGACATGCCGCAGCTCGGGCTGTTTCACCTCATCGCGCGCGGCGGCGAGCGCTTCCGCATTCGCGAAATGCGGGTCGCGCCCAATCACCTGATCTCCGCCGCCGTCGATCCGATCCCCGCGGACGACGCGGCTTTCCGGGTGGACCCGCTGTGCCGCGAGGTGCTGCAGGCGATCATCGAGAAGGTGGGCGCCGAGCGTTTTCCGGCGCCGGTGCGCCTGGACGACGCCGCCTGGATCGGGTACCGGCTCGCCGAGGTGTTGCCGCTCGAGGCGCGCGCGAAGCAGGAGCTGCTGGAACTGACCGACGCCACCGCGCGCCTCGAGCGGTTGCGCGCGCTGCTCGCGAAACAGGGACTCTAGAGCGCCGCTAGGATGCGCCTGACCGGCGCCGGAATGGCCGCGCTGCGCGCCTCTTCCAGCGGCAGCCAGATCACGCCCGGCTCGGCCGCCTCGGGCACGAGCGCCGATACCCGCAGGCGCAGCGGCCGGATGTCGAGCTTGAAGTGGGTGAAACCGTGGGCGATCCTCGGCAGCTCGTCGACTTCGATGACGTGCGCGCCGAACCGCTTGAGAGAGTACGCCTCGATATCGGACCTGCGCGCGACCTCCGGCAGGCACCACATGCCTCCCCAGATTCCGGATGGCGGCCGCTTCTCCAGCAGAACTTCACCGGCGCGCATCAGCACGAGCATGACGGTGCGCTTGTGCGGTAATTTCCTGCGCGGCCGTGGCGCCGGCACGCTTCCGGTCCAGCCGCGCTGGTACGCGATGCATCCTGCTTGGACGGGACACACCGCGCAGCGCGGACCGCTGCGCGTGCACACAGTCGCACCGAGATCCATCAGCCCTTGCGTGTAGGCCTCGACATTGCGCCGCGGCAGCAGCAGCCGCGATTCCCTCCACAGCGATTCTGCGACCTTCCCGTGCCCGCCGTAGCCTTTGACGCCCCGATACCGCGCCAGCACGCGCCGGACGTTGCCATCCAGGATCGCCTGCCGTTGGCCAAACGCGAAAACGCAAATGGCGGCGGCCGTAGAGCGCCCCACCCCGGGCAGCTGCGCGATCTCCTCGAAGCGGCGGGGAAACCGCCCGCCGTGCACCTCCGCGATTACCCGTGCCGCACGGTGCAGGTTCCGCGCGCGCGAGTAATAGCCAAGCCCGCTCCACAGCTGCAGCACTTCATCGAGCGGCGCCGCCGCCAGCGCGGCCGCGTCCGGGAAGCGCGCAAGAAAGCGCAGGTAATAGGGGATGACCGTCGCGACCTGGGTCTGCTGCAGCATGACCTCGGCGAGCCAGATCGCGTAGGGGTCGCGCGTGCCCTGCCAGGGGAGATCGTGGCGCCCGTGCTGCTTCTGCCACGCGACAAGTTTCGCTGCGAAGCTTGCCATCGATCGCCGCTGGTCGTGACCGTTGGCCGCCGTCAGCGGCGGAACAGGTCCCGCAGCACGTCCCGCGTGCTGCCCGGCTTTGCCGCTTCCTTGCCGGAGTCCTCCTTCGCCGCCCCGCCGCCGAGGCGCCGCTGCAGCTCGTCGGTCAGCCGCTGCTTCGCGGCATCGGTCGCCGCCCTGCCGAAGTCGAGCTTGTAGGATGGCGCCGCGAGGGGACCGGAAATGCGCACCGGGACCGTCACGCCCCGGAGTTCCTCGACGTCGCGCCCGCCCTGCCCCTTGGTGGTGCCGACGATGGAAGCCTTGACGAGGTAGTTGAGGCTGTCCTCGCCGATGTTGATTTCCCCCTCGCCGCCCACGCGCAGCAGCGGCGACTTGATGTCCAGGTCGTTGTTGCGCGCGACGCCGTTCGCGATCTTGAACGTCGCGGTGAGCTCTGAAAAATCCGTCCGCGCCTTGCTGTCGGCCGCCTGCGTCTGCTCACCGCGAAGGGTGCCGAGCCTTGCCTTGGCGCTGCGGATCGAGCCCGCGATATCGATGCCTTTCAGTGCGCCGTCGGCGAGCTTGAGCGAGGCGGCTCCGTTCAGCGCCTTCTTCAGCGCGCTGACGGTATTGCCTTGCGTTGTGACATCGGCCGAAACGTCGCCCTTGCCCTCGATAATGTCGCTGTCGGCCAGATCCTTGACGAGGGGCCCGATGCTGATGCCGCTGAAGCGGTGCCGCACGGCAAACGTCGGCGTCGCCGGCGCGGCATTGATGGTGATCGCGCTCGCAAGTTTCCCCTGGTAGAAATCCGCTGTGACCGGATCGAGAGCGACCCGGCCGCCGTTCGCCTTGACCGCGAGCTGAACGTTGGTGCCCTTGACGTTGTTCGCCTTGAGCGCGCCGATCTTGAGCGCGCCATCGGCGCGCAGCGCGCGCAGCCCGGAGAGGTCGAAGCGCTGCTCCGATCCGCTTGCCGCCGGCTTCTGCTTCGCGCCGGCCGGCGCGCGCGCAAGATAGCTATCCACATCGAGCTGGTCCACCTCCACGTCGAAGCGAATCGCCGGCGCCGCAAACCCTTCGACACCAAGGCGCGCCTTGAAGCTGCTGTCGGCGAGCTTGCCCGCGAGCTCGCCCTGCGCGCGCTCCTTGGCCCCGTCGATGGTCGCACCGCCCGTCGCCTTGAACGCAAGGTTCTTGAGGTCCGCCGCCGCCCCCTTCGCCTCCAGCGCGAGGTCCTCCAGCGCGACGGACCGCTGCGCGGGATCAAAGGTGAGCCGCGTTTTCAGAGCGGCCTGCAGATCGAGCTTCGGCCTGTCACCCTGCAAATTGAACGAGAGCTCGATGCGGCCCGGGACGCCCGGCGCGATCCGCGCGGTCTTGAGACTTACCTTCGAAAACGTGACCTTCGTCCCCTCCGCCTCGTCGGTATAGGCGATCGTCGCGTTCTCGAGGTCCAGGCCCGCGACATCCACCCTGAAGTCCGGCCCGGCACCCTTCGTGGCCGGCGCGGTCTTTTCTGCGGGCGCGCCGGCGAGATCGTCCACGTTGAGCCGGCCGTCCCTTGCCTTCACGAGATTTGCACGCAGCCCCCTCACCCGCACGGTGTCCACGACGGCCTGCCTCGACAGCAGCGGCAGCAGCTTCAACGAGACGCGCACCTCCTCCACGGCGGCGAATTCCTTCTCGTTCCCGCGCTCGGACAGCGAAACCTTGCCGATCTTCGCGCCGATGCTGGGCCAGAACGAGAGCCCGATGTCGCCTTCAAGCCTGAGGGTGCGCTGGGTCCGCTCCTTTACCGCCTGCACGATTCTCGGCTTGTACTGGTTGGGATCGAAGGTCGCGGCGATGTAGGCAACGATGGCGCCGGCAACGATTACCAGCCCCGCGACGGCGAGCAATGCGTATTTGAGGATCTTCATGGATTGAATTTTACCGGCGGCCGGCGTGAATCTCTGCGCGGAAACCTTGTCTTCCCTCAGACAGGACGCGTGGCGTGGGGTTTTTTTTGCCCTTGATTTTGTCCGGCACACGCATACCATTCTCCGTGCACACAGGTGTTCGCCGGGACGCTCAGGTTCTTGCCAGGTTCCGGATAAAAATTCATGCGTATCAATGGGTTAGTTGGCGTGGCCGGATTCTGGACCGCCGCTCTTCAAGCCGCCGGCCGAGGCCGTCGCGGCGGTCGCGGCTTTTGTCACGAACCTGGACGCCCGGGACGGGCGGCAGGGCATGTGGCCGGGACACTGCTATGGCTGGCGATCCTGGCGACACCGGCGCTTGCCGATCCGCAGGGCGAGCTTGCCCAGGCGCGCCACGATCTCGCCGTCAGCGAACAGGTGCTGGCACGGGTAACGGAGCGTGCGGAGGTCGCGCGCGCGGATCCTGCGACGGGACCCGAGCAGCGCCAGCGCCTCGACGAATATGTCGCGCGCGTGCAGGACATGGTGGCTTCGAACCGCGAGCGGGTCCGGACCCTCTCCCAGGCAACGGATTCCACTCCTGGGGGCGCAGCGCCGGCAGTGCCGGGGGACGGCAAGCCGCCGCTCGTGGCCACCCAGGCGGAAGAAGTAGCGGCACTCGAAACCAGGCTCGGCGTTTCCCTCGCGGATTTCGATCAGCTTCTCCTCGAGGAGGCGCGCCGTGCCCGGACGCGGGGAGCCAGCGGTGGGGCGGGATTTCCGGGGGGATCCGGCGGGGGCGCCGCTGCAGAAGGGCGGTCGAAGAGCGGAGGCACCGGGCCGAAGGCCACTGATGTGGCTCGCTCAGGCAGCGGCAGCAAGACCACGCAGGGGTCGGCCGGCGAACCGGGTTCTCCGGGTGGCCGGATCGAGAGCGGCACTCCCGGATCCACGGGCGCCACGGCGGCAAGGCCGCCCGATGTGGGCGACGGAGCCGACGATGACGTCGTCGCGCGCCAGATTCGAAAGCTGGCCGAATCGGAACCCGATCCGGAGCTGAGGGAAAAGCTGTGGGACGAGTACCGCAGATACAAGCAGGGAAGCAAAGGATGAGCGCGGCGCGGCGCAGGTTCCGGTGGCTCGCCGCGGCGCTCGCGGCAGCCGGCCTGTCCGGTTGTGCGGGCGGGCCCGTCAAGTACACCGTGGAACCCACGGAAGCGATTCGCGCCGATCGGGCGCTGGCCGACGTGGCCCTGCTCGACGTGGGCATCCAGGTCCTGGAGACGGCCGCAATCAGCGCCGAGGAGGCCCGCGAACAGAAGACGGATCCGAAGATCCTCGAAGCTGAGGCCCGGTTCATTCCATTCCACCTCAAGAAGACGCTGCAGCAGACGGGCCAGTGGGGCGCGGTGCGGGTCGTTCCCGCGCGCGCCGAGGAAGTGGACGTCAACGTCTCGGGGAAGCTCCTCGAGTCGAATGGCGAGAGGCTGAGGGTCGAGATCAAGGTCGTGGATGCCACCGGCCGCGAGTGGTTCTACAACGAGTACACGGCGGAAGTCACGGAGAAGAGCTACGATGTGCTGGACAAGAAACTGGACCGCGACCCCTACCAGGATCTTTACAACCAGGTGGCGAACGACATGCTGGCTTTCCGCCAGCAGTTGAGCGAGAAGGAAATCGCCGCGATCCGGCAGGTCGCGCAGCTCAAGTTCGCGCGGAGCCTGGTGCCCTACGCCTTCTCAACCTACCTGGCCCAGGACATGGAAGGAACGGTCAGGGTCAGCAGGCTGCCTGCCGACAACGACCCCATGTTCGAGCGCGTCAATCGCATTCGCGCCCGGGAGAACATGTTCATCGACACCGTGAACAACTATTATGCCAACCTCTACGACGACATGCGGCAGCCCTACGGTCAGTGGCGCCGGTCCTACCTGCAGGAACTGAACCAGAAGCGCGAACTCGAGCGCAAGACCTGGGAGCGGCGCATCCTCGGCGCCGCGGCGATCGTCGGCGCTGCCGTGGTCGGCTCCAACAGCAATTCGGGCGGGAGCGCGGCGGCCGCAAACGTGCTGATCATCGGCGGATACGAGCTCATCCGCTCGAGCGGACAGTTCGCGAACGACGCGAGGGTCCACGAAGCGGCGCTGAAGGAGCTCGGCGTGTCGTTCAAGGCCGATGTCGCTCCGGTCCTCGACGAGGTCGAGGGCCGTACCGTCAAGCTTTCGGGGTCGGTTGACGCGCAGTATGCCGAGTGGCGCAAGACGCTGCGCGAGCTGTTCACCGCGGAGACCGGTCTGCCGACGGCAGCAGCGGCGCCGGGTGCGTTACCGGAGCCCGGACAGAATCGATAAGCCCGACCGCGCGGCGTCCATGTCGAGCGCGCCACCTGTACGGGGAAATTCCCGCAGCGACGCATCCCCGCCTCCCTCCGTTCCGATCGGTGTCCGCACCCACGCGGTGGTTTCGGGCCGCTGGGTGGCGGGAGCTTTGTTTGCTGCACTCGGCCTGACGGCAGTGATCTTCTTCATATTGCCGGCACGGGTGCCGCCCGCTCCCGGCATCAAGCCCCCCGACGCAGCCCCTCCCTCGCCGCCCCGCGCGGAAAGCCCGACCGCAGACCCGGCGGAGGCGGTACGGCAGCGCCTGCTGGCCGGGGAGGCGGAGCGGAAGAAGGCCCAGCAGACGCTCACCCGCGCCGAGCCTGAGGTCCGCACGCCGCCTCCGGCGGCTGACCCCGTGAAAAAGGCCGCCAAGCCGGAGCGGGTGCGCGCCGAAGGCCGCCTCGCCGGGGAGCAGTTCGACAAGCTGATGACGCGTGGTCTCGGGCAGCTGGAGCGCTCCGATTGGCCGGGGGCCGAGCAGTCGTTCAGTGCCGCATTGAAACTTCGCCCCGCCGATCGATCAGCTGCAGACGGATTGGGGCGCGCGAAGGAGAGCGGGCAGCGCGACGCGCTCGCGCGATTGCAGCGTGAAGCGCAAGGCTTCGAATCGGCGGAGCGCTGGGAGGAGGCCCTTGCCGCCTATCAGCGCGCGGCGGCAATCGATCCGGCGGTCGATTTTGCCCGGCAGGGCGCGGCGCGAGCCGAGCGCATGATCCGGTTGCATGCACGGATCGACGGCTACCTCGCCAGCCCCGAGCGGCTCTACTCTCCGCGCGTAAGCGAGGAAGCGCAGCAGTTTCTCGCCGCGCTCGACCGCGAAGCGGCGGCCGGGCCCCGACTCGCGCAGGAGCGTCAGCGGCTGGACGCGGCCCTCAAGCGCGCGACGACCAAGGTCACCATCCGACTTTTTTCGGACAATGCGACCGAGGTCACGCTCCAAAGGGTGGGGCCGCTGGGCCGTTTTCAGGATCGTGAAGTCGCATTGACGCCCGGGATCTATACGCTGGTGGGCTCTCGGCCCGGCTACAAGGACGTGCGCGTCGAGGTGACCGTGGACCCCGATGCGCCGGCGCCGCGGGTCTTCGTCGCCTGCGAGGAACGCGTGTGAAGGTAACGGTGCGTGGTCCGCGGGGAGCGGATAACGGAGATCTCGGCGCAGGGCCCTTGCTGATCACGAGTCCGGGCGCGGCCGGAGCGCGCACGGGCGCCGCGTTGGCGCTCGCCGGCGGCGCGCCGTACCTGCAGCCGCTCGATGGCGGGGCCGCGATATTTCTCAACGATCATCGCCTTGCCGCCTCGCACTGGCTGCGCGACGGCGACCGCGCGCGGATCGGCGACGCCCTGCTCCAGGTGCGGATCACAGAGGACGGGCTCGTGCTGCGGACGGACGCCGACGTGGCTCTTGCGGCGCAACCGCCATCGATCCTCCTGACGCCGCCGCCCCCTGCCCCGGTTCCCCGGCGCGGGCGTATCGGAGGGGCATACGTGCTGCTGGCGCTGGCGGTGCTGACGGGTGCTCTCTGGTTCGTATTTTCCGCGCGCATGCTATACGTGGAGATTCAGCCCGCGCCCGACCGGGTGAGCCTCGAGGGGTCGGTGCCGGCGCTTCGGTTTCGAGAAGGCTACCTTGCGCTTCCCGGCGCATACCGGCTGGTGGCCGAGCGCAGCGGCTACCGGCAACTCATCCGCGACGTGGAGGTTACCCGGGCGGATAACCAGCGCCTGTCACTGGCTCTCGTCAAGCTGCCCGGCATACTCGTTGTGGAGACGCCGGGTGTCGCGGGGGCCACGGTCCTTGCGGACGGCGAGGTCAAGGGGCGAACGCCGCTCGCCGGCATCGAGCTCGTCGCGGGCGATCATGAGATCGTCATTCGAGCCGAGGGCTACGCGGAGTTTTCCCAGGCGGTTTCGATCGAGGGACTGGGGCAACGCCAGACCGTCGTCGCGGCTCTCATCCCCGCCTCCGCCGCCGTGACCGTCCGGGCGAGCACCGCGGGCGCAGCGCTCTGGGTGGACGGCAAGCGGGTCGGAGACTTGCCCTTGACGATTGACCTCCCCGCGGGATCGCGGGCTCTCGAGATCCGTGCCCCCCGCCACAAGTCCTGGACGCGGAGCATCGTCGTCACGGCCGGGGAGGCTCAAGCCATCGGGCCCGTCGCGCTTCCCCCCGCGGATGCCCAGCTGCGGGTGGAGAGCGCGCCGCCGGGAGCAAGCGTCACCGTGGATGGCCGCTACGCCGGAACCACCCCGGCCACGCTCGCCCTCAGTCCCGGACGGGAGCATCGAATTGCCGTTTCCAAGCTCGGTTACGGAACGGCAAGCCGGTCCGTGCGCCTGGAAGCGGCGGAGGCGCGTGACCTGAAGCTCACCTTGAGCAGCGAGCTGGGCCACGTCACGCTCGAAGTCGAGCCGCGCGACGCGGTGTTGAGCATCGAGGGGCGGACGATCGGGCCGGCGCACGGCCGGCACGCGCTTCCCGCCGCTCCGACGCTGCTCGAGATCACGCGGGACGGCTTCCAGCCGGCGCAACTCTGGGTCACGCCCAAGCCCGGCTTCGAGCAGACCCGGGTGGTCAAACTCGGTGTCACCGGTGCGCCCGCCGAGGCCGCGCTGCCGGAGCGCATTGCGGCGCCGGACGGAACGGTCATGGTACTCGTGCGGCCGGGCAGGTTCACAATGGGCGCTTCGCGCCGCGATCCGGGCCAGCGCGCCAACGAAACTCTGCGGGAGGTGCACCTCGTCCGTCCCTATTACCTCGCGGCGACGGAGGTGACCAATGCCCAGTTCCAGAAATACCGCCCCAAACACCAATCGGGCAGATTCGGCGCGCTGGGGCTCGCTCTCCCATCGCACCCGGTCGTGAATGTGCGCTGGGAAGACGCCGCCGGCTACTGCAACTGGCTGAACGAAGCGGCGCGGCTTCCCGCGAGCTACGCGGGCGGCCAGCGCGGGCTCGCTCCCGTTCTGCCCTTCGGCCTCGGCTTTCGGCTACCGACCGAGGCCGAGTGGGAGTGGGCGGCGCGGCGCGCCGGCGGCGGTAAAGAAAGCCGATTTCCGTGGGGCGATGACCTGCCGCCGCCCCAAGGCAGCGGCAATTTCGCCGACCGCTCGGTGTCCGGCGAGCTCGCCGATACGATCAAGAATTATGACGACGGCTACGCGGGCACCGCGCCGGTCGGCCGCTTCAAGGCAACCCCTGCGGGGTTTCTCGACCTCGCCGGCAATGCCGCCGAATGGGTCCACGACTACTATGACATTCGAGCGACTACCGTGCCGGAGAAGGACCCGACCGGTCCTGCCGCGGGGAAGCAGCGCGTCATACGCGGCTCGAGCTGGATGCACGCGAGCGTGAGCGCGCTGCGCTGGACCTACCGGGACTACGGCACCGAGCCGCGGGCCGATGTCGGGTTCCGCTGTGCCCGCTACGCGACGGAAGCGCCGTGACGCCGGTCAGGATCAGCGTGCTCGCAATCTGGACGGCGGCATGGCTTGCCGCTCCGAGCCCGGTCATGCCGCAGACGGAACCCCCGAAGCCGCCGCCCGCCGCGGAAAAGAAACCTCCGGTGAAACAGGAAAAGCCGGAAGCGCCGCCGGTTCCGCGGCGGCAAGCACCAAGAACGGGTCCCGGCGAGGAGCGGCCCCGCTCGGACGTCCCGGTCTCCTTTCCGGTCGACATTTGAACGCACCGGGACGGCCCGCCACCCCGCCCGCCGGCGCAACCGTTAAACTGCCGTCATCCGTCCGCGCACGAGGAATCTCATGTTCAGGCATTTTCCCGCCGAGTTCGTCTACCAGTTCTTCGCCCTCATCTTCTCCGTCATTCTCGTCCACGGCGCCTACGTCAGCGTCGTGCGGCCCAACGCCGAGGCGCACCTCGCGGAGAGCCGCGCGCTCGTGGCCAAGCAGCCCGATGCGGTGGCAGAGACCTCGATTTACGTGATCCTCAAGGATTACGAGCAGGAGGCGGAAATCATCCTCATGCTGTGGGCGCTGGCGATACTCGGCTACAAGTGGGCGGACGTCGTGCGCGAGCGCGGATTGCTCGAGAGCGACCTGATGCCGCTTGCCGAGGGCATCAAGATCCTGCCGGAGGATGCGCGGCGCTACGCCAAGCCGCTCGAAGCGCTGAAGCCCTCCCTGCGCAACCTGCTCCTGCCCCGGGCGCTGTTCCAGACGCTCACGCGGTTCGAAACGTCGCGCAGCGTGCAGGACGCGGCTTCCGCCACGAGCGCCTTGTGCCAGAACGAGGGTGACCGGCTCGATTCCGAGCTCGCGCAGATCCGCTATATCGCGTGGGCGATACCGTCCATCGGCTTCATCGGAACGGTGCGCGGCATCGGCAACGCGATGGAGCTCGCCCATCGCGCAGTGCAGGGCGACATCACCGGCGTCACGCAAAATCTCGGGACCGCGTTCAACTCGACCCTCGTCGCCCTGCTGCTCGCCGTCGTCCTCATGTTCCTGGTCCATCAGCTCCAGCTCGCGCAGGAGCGCCTGGCGCTGGATTCCGAGACCTACGTGAACGACCGCCTGATCCGGCACCTGCGCACGACCTAAATGAGACGACGCCGGCCCATCACGACCCTCAGCCTGTCGTTTCTCGACGCCATCTGCTGCGGCTTCGGCGCCCTCGTGCTGCTGTTTCTCATACTGAGCCACAGCGCCGTCGCCCAGCGGCGCGAGGCAACCGAGGCCCTCAAGCTGGAAGTGGAGGCGCTGGAGCGCCAGGTGTTGAGCGGCCGGGAGCAGGCTGCCGCGCTCGTCGCGGATGTCGACCGGGCGGGCGGCCGCAATCAGCGCCTGCTGGCCCAGGCGCGGACCGTGACCGAGAACATCGCGGGCCGGCGCTATGACCTCGCGCAGCTCGAAACCGATCGAATCGCCCGCGAGGCGCACGTCAATCGCCTGAAGTCCGACCTCAAGTCCCGCGATGAGGAGTTGCAGCGCCTGGAAGGCGGCGCCCTGCAACGCGCCGAGGAAGGCGATCGCCTGCGGGCCTTCCCGGGGCAAGGCGACCGCCAGTATCTCACCGGCCTGAAGGTCGGGGGCGAGCGCATCCTCATCCTGTTCGACACCTCCGCGAGCATGCTCGCCGAGCGCATCGCCGATGTCGTGCGGCTGCGCAATCTCCCCGCGGCCGAGCAGCGCCAGGCAGAAAAGTGGCGCCGCGCGCTCGCCACGCTGGACTGGATCGCGACGCAGGTTCCTCCCGGATCGCGATTCCAGATCTACGCCTTCAACGAGCGCGCCGAGCCGGTCGTGCGCGAGAGCGCCGGGCGCTGGCTCGACGCGGGCGATCCCGCGGTGCTCAACGGCGCGGTCGATGCCACGAAGAAGATCGTTCCCGCAGGCGGGACGAGCCTCTACCATGCGTTCAGGGTCGTGAGCGAGCTGAAGCCGCGGCCCGACAACGTGTTCCTCGTGACCGACGGCCTCCCCACGATCGACCGCGAGCGCGGCGAGCGCTACACGATCGCGGGCGGTGAGCGCCTGCGCTACTTCGACGAGGCGCTGTCGAGCCTCCCGAGGGGCATACCGGTCAACGTGATCCTCCTCCCCATGGAGGGCGACCCCATGGCGGCGTCCGCCTTCTGGCGGCTCGCCCAGGTGAGCCGCGGCTCGTTCATCAGCCCCACGGAGGACTGGCCGTGAGCCGGCGGCGCAGGCAGGAGTTCGAGGGCGTCTCGCTCTCTTTCCTCGACGCCATCTTCTGTGGCTTCGGCGCCGTACTGCTGCTGTTCGTCATCGCGCGCGGCGCCGAACCCCAGGTGATGGAACGCGACGCGGAGACGCTGCGCGCCGAACTGCGCGTGCTGCAGGAGGAGCGCGCCGAGCTCGCGGCGCGCCTGAAGTCCCTCCGGGCGGAACTCGCCGCACGCCACGCCGATGCCGCGAAAGCGGAGCGCCTGGTGGCCCGCTATCAGGATGAGCTCACGGTCGTCGAGGGCCGCTACCGCGCCGCGCGCGACACCGCAACGGTGCAGAACCGCATCCGCGATCAGCTGGCGCTGGCCCAGCAGGAGCTTAGCGAGGAAATGAAGCGGCTCCTCGCGCAGCGCCGGGTGGCGCCCCCGGAGCGATTCGTCGCCGGAATCCCGGTGGACAGCGAGTACGTGATCTTCATTATCGACACCTCGGGCAGCATGCAATCTCTCGCCTGGACGGCGATGCGGCGCAAGGTGGAGGAAACCCTCAAGGTCTATCCCCGGGTCAAGGGCATACAGGTGATGAGCGACATCGGGCAGTTCATGTTCTCGCAGTACGCCGGCCAGTGGATCCCGGACAGCGCCGCCCGCCGGGCCGCCATCGTCGAGCGCCTGCGCGACTGGAAGCCGTTCAGCAAGAGCAGCCCGGCGGAGGGCATCGAGACGGCGATCCGCATGTACCGCAATCCGGATCACAAGATCAGCCTCTACGTCTTCGGCGACGAGTTCACCGGACCGTCCATCGACGACGTGGTGCGGAAGGTCGATCAGTTGAACCGCCCCGACGCTTCCGGCAACCGGCCGGTCCGGATCCATGGCGTGGGTTTTCCGACGACTTTCGGCCCGCCGGCGCAATCGAGCTACACCGGGGTCCGTTTCGCGACGCTGATGCGCGAGCTCGCGCGCTACAACGGCGGCACCTTCGTGGGCCTGAACTCCACCCAGCCTTGA
>Ga0210102_1000112_pt1 | contig 23249 bp, 24 predicted proteins | sample RushOxbow_ThreeS_4_FD_185563 | JGI IMG/M metagenome (GOLD analysis project Ga0210102, IMG submission 185563) | Wetland microbial communities from San Francisco Bay, California, USA, that impact long-term carbon sequestration -... | ecosystem: Environmental > Aquatic > Marine > Wetlands ...
GCTCCAGATCGAGTGGCTCGCAGCCGCGCTGCATGTCTTCAGCCGCGACGGGCTCTACCGCGTGCACGCCGGTCCCTATTCGAGGGAAACAGAAGCGCGTCGGGATGCGGACCGCATCAGCCAGTCGCTAGGCGTGAAGCCCTTCGTGCTCACGCGGTGACGAAATGACCACTGTTTAGTGCTGCGGCTTCCTCGAATCGGCAGACTGCACTCTAAGCTCGACCTGAATCTCTCCCGCGCGCTCGAAGCGCAACCTAAGCGGGATGTGCTCGTCCATCGCGAGCGGCTTCTTCAAACCGACAATCATCAGGTGCTGCCCGCCGGGACGGAGCGTAATCCGCTGCCCCGCCGGAACTTCGAATTTCTGCACTTCCCTCATCCTCATGACATCGCCTTCGTGCACCATCGTGTGCAGCTCGACGCGCTCGGCATTCGGCGTGGAAGCGCCGACCAGGCGGTCCGGCGCCTTCCCCGAGTTGCGAATTTCCAGGTAGCCCGCGGCGTTCTTCGCGCCCGGCGGTGTGGCGCGGGTCCACGGATCGCGCACGTAAAGGTCGCCTTTTCGATAGTCTTGGGCTGCGGCTGCCGAGCTCGCAAGCACGCCCATGACGATGCAGGCGGCGATGACGACCTGGTTCACCAGGACGAGCCTTCCAGCCGGAACACGATCGGCACCAGCATCCAGGATTCGACGGCGTCCGCGCCCCGGTGGGCCGGTGTGAAGCGCCAGGCCTTGACCGCTTCCCGCGCGGCGGCGTCGAGGTGCGGCGAGCCGCTCGATCGCTCCACCACCACGCGTGTGGCGAGGCCATCGGGCGACACCCGCACGCGCAGCGCTACCGTCCCCTGCTCCCCGGCACGCCGCGACGCCAGCGGATAGACCGGCGCCGGGTTGCTCAGGTAGGCTGCATTGGAAGCGGTAGGCACCACCGCGACGTTCACCGCCCGCGTTTTCGGCTCCGTTGTATCTGGATGCGGCTCTCGAAGCTCGGCCTCAACCTGGAACGAGCGTTGCTGATCCACCCGCGGCTCGGACAGCGCTAGAACTGGCGCTGCCCGCTCGCGCCGCGGCCTCTGTTCAGCCGCAGCCGGCGCGCTTTGCGGTTCGCGCGTGTTCGACGCGGGCAGTATCGGCCCGGGAGCGGGGTTCGCCGCAGCCAATGCCGTCGGCTGCAGTATTACCACTTCCAGGCTGCTTGCCTTGGGCGGCGCGCTGTCGGGCGCCGGGGCCGGCAAGATAACCAGAACCGCAGCATGCAGGGATGCGCTTGCTCCGAGACAGACGAGCAACATGCGCCGCGCGCGCGCGCGTCGCGCGTGAGCCGGCGAGCCGGCGAGGCCACCTCCGGCGTATTCAGCAGGCAAAGCCATGGTAACAAGACGGTCGCCAGGAGTTTGGGAACCCCATGTTACTCCGACCCGGAGCAGGCGGGCACGCGTGCGCCGGCGCTATACTGCCCCGGATGAAATGGTTGTTGCTGCGGCTGCTTGGCGCATACCAGTTGCTGCTCTCGCCGTTCTTCGGGCGCCAGTGCCGGTTCTATCCGACCTGCTCGGCGTACGCGCGCGAGGCGATCGAGGTGCACGGCTCGTTGAAGGGCGCCTGGCTCGCGATCCGGCGCATCGTGCGCTGTGGGCCGTGGCATCCCGGTGGGATAGATCCCGTCCCGCCGACGGAAGTTACCCGCACACCCGGCAAACGAGTCCCTTGAGGTACTCTCCTTCCGGGAAGTTGAGGCCGACGGGATGGTCGGGGCCCGCGCCGAGACGCTCGATGATCTGCGCCTCCACGCCGGCATCAAGCGCCGCGCCGGCGATGATCTTCTGGAAAAGGTCGGCTGAGACCCCTCCCGAGCACGAAAAGGTCATCAGCAGACCCCCCGGGCGCAGCAGCTTGAAGGCGAGCAGGTTGATGTCCTTGTAGGCGCGCGCGGCCTTGGGCGCGTGCGCGGCGGTGGGCGCGAACTTGGGCGGATCGAGCGTGATGAGGTCGAACTGGCGGCCCCGGTCGCGCCAGTGCCGCAGCATCTGGAACACGTCGCCCCCGACCCAATCCACGCCAGTCAGGCCGTTCAACTGCGCATTGGCGCGCCCGAGACTGAGCGCTTCAGCAGAGCTATCCAGCGCCAGCACAGATCGCGCCCCGCCAGCCGCAGCGTTGAGCGCGAAGCCGCCGGTGTAGCAAAAGCCGTCGAGCACGTCGCGCCCTCGCGCGATGCCGCGCGCCCGCAGGCGATTCTCGCGCTGGTCGAGGTAGAAGCCGGTCTTGTGGCCGCGCTCGAGATCGACCTCGAAGCGGATGCCATGTTCGCTCACCACGATGCGGGCCGGCTCGTGCGGTCCCCGCAGCGGTCCGATCGCGGACGGGAGCCCCTCCAGCGTCCGCACCTCGGCATCCGAGCGTTCCCAGACCCGGCGGATGCCCTTCACCTGGAGCAGCGCGTCCGCGATGGCATCGCGCCAGCGCTCCGCCCCCGCGCTCGTAAGCTGCGCGACTGCGGTGTCGCCGTAGCGGTCTGCGACAATGCCCGGCAGCCCGTCCGATTCGCCGTGGACCAGCCGGCAGGCGTCCGTTTCCGTCTCGTCGCGGACCTCCCGGCGCTGCGCAACCGCCCTGGCAATGCGCTCGTCGAAGAACGCCCGGTCTATGCCGCGTTCGGTCCAGTCCCACACCCGCGCCACGATCTGGGACCGCGGGCTGTAGGCCGCCACTGCCAGGAGCTCCCCGGCCGCGGAGCGCACCTCGACGGTGTCGCCCGCATCGGGCTTTCCCTGCACCTTTGCCACTGCGCCGGAGAATACCCAGGGGTGGCGGCGTTTGAGCGACTTCTCCCGCCCGGGCTTGAGGATCAGCTTGTTCAAGGTCTCTTTTTTGCGCGCGGATGCGCTGCGTCGTAGGCCTTCGCAAGATGCTGGAAGTCGAGGTGGGTATACACCTGCGTCGTGGAGATGCTCGCGTGCCCGAGCATTTCCTGCACCGCGCGCAAATCGCCGCTCGACTGCAGCAGGTGCGAGGCGAACGAATGCCGCAGCGCGTGCGGGTGCACCTTGTCCGCCAGTCCCAGCTTGCGGGCCCAGAGCTTCAGGCGCGCCTGCACCGCGCGGGCGCCCAGCGCCTTGCCGTCGCGCCCGACGAATAGCGCCTTCTCGCCGGGGCGCGCGAGTTCGCCGCGCACCGGGACCCACACGCGGAGTGCGGCGAGCGCGAAGCTGCCCACCGGCACCACCCGGGTCTTCGCGCCCTTGCCGGTCACGCGCACCGTGGCGTCGCGGACGTTGACGTCGTCCGGCTCGAGGCCGGTCAGCTCGGATAACCGCAGGCCCGAGGAGTAGAGAAGCTCCACGATCGCCTTGTCGCGCAGCGCGAGCGGGTCCACCGCGGCGATATCCATCAGCCGCCCCGCTTCGTCCGGCGACAGCGCGTGTGGCAGGCGCTTCCCGGTCCGCGGCGCCCGGATACCCGCGCACGGATTGTGCGCGTAGCCGTGATCGCGCGCGAGGTAGTTGAAGAAGCTGCGCCACGCCGAGAGCATGCGCGCGAGAGTGCGTCCGTCGAGCCCCCGCGCGTGGAGCTGCGCCACGTGGCGGCGTATCTGCTGCGCATCCATGCGCTTGAGCGGCATGCCGCCCGCAAGCGCGAGCAGGGAAGCAATGTCGCGGGAATAGTTTGCAACGGTGAGCCGGCTCAGGCGGCGCTCGTTGGCCAGGTGCTCCAGGTAGCTGCGCACGAGCGGATGCGCAGCCGGTTTTGCGGGTCTTGCAGCCTCTGAGTTAGCGCCCACTTACATGACGTAACTGGTTGATTCCTCAGGACAGGTGGCGACGGGTCTGCACTGGCTCGCTCAACGCTCATCCCGCTTCATTACTTGAAATGCCGCACCACCGCGGCACCGATCAGATCGCCCAGCCGCTTAAGGTAAAGCGTGCCCATTTCGGGGTAGAAGCGGTGCGGATCCTCGCTCGCGAGCGCCAGCAGGCCGAAAGCCTCGCCGTCCCGCAGCGGCAGATAGGAAAACGAGCGCAGGTGTGCGCTCGCCTCGCCGAACAGGCCAGCAGTATCGACCGCGGCGTGGCCGCTGCAATAAGGGTTCGCGAGGCTCGCCGCGAACTCGCGCGCAGCTGCGCTCACCGGCTCGAACTCCGGCATGCCGCCGTTCGCGCCGCGCCACAGCCGCAGCACCACGTGCGGCACGGCGAAGTCCTCGCGCAGGTTGAGATAGACGGCGTTCAGAGCGCCGCGCAACTCGGTCGCCCCCATCAGCGCGAGCGAGATGCGATGCACCTTTTCGCTGATCGCGTCGTTCTCCTCGCCGTACTGGATCACCTCGCGCAGCTTGCCCTCGATCTGCCGGTTCCTCTCGCGCAGCGTCAGGATCTGGCGCTCGCTGATCGGGATCGCGCGCCCGCCATGAGGGTGCGGAATGTAGATCTCGGCGAGCAGCTCGGCGTATTGCTCGAAAAAATCCGGGTGGTCCTTCAGATATCCGGCGACCTCTTCTGGTTTCATTGCATTCCCTTATATTTCCATTTCGCCTTCGAATACCGACTCGGCAGGACCCGTCATCATCACCGGCTTGCCCTCCCCTGCCCATGATATACCGAGGTCGCCGCCGCGCGTGGTCACGGTGACTTCGCGATCGAGCAGCCCGCGCAGGATACCGGCGACCACCGCGGCGCACGCGCCGGTGCCGCACGCAAGCGTCTCCCCCGCTCCGCGCTCGTGCACGCGGAGCAAAATGCGATGGCGGCTGACGATCTGCATGTAGCCGGCGTTGACCCGCTGCGGAAAGCGCGGGTGGCGCTCGATCAGCGGGCCTTCCGCGGCAACCGGTGCGCGCTCGATGTCCGGGACGACCTGCACGGCATGGGGGTTCCCCATGGACAGTGCACTGATCTCGAGCCGCCGACCATCCACCTCGAGCGCGTAGTGCGTCGCCCGCGCCGGGGCCTCGAACGGGATGCGGGAAGGCTCGAACTCCGGCACGCCCATGTCGACGGTGACGCGGCCGTCGTCCTCGAGCCGCGGCACGATGACGCCCGCGCGGGTGCCAACGCGCAGCTCGCGCTTCGCCGTAAGGCCGCGCTCGCGCACGTAGCGCACGAGGCAGCGCGCCCCGTTGCCGCATTGCTCCACCTCGGTGCCGTCGGCGTTGAAGATCCGGTAATAGAAATCGGTGCCGGTCTGCCGCGGCGGCTCGACCTGGAGGACCTGGTCGCAACCGATGCCGAAATGGCGGTCGGCAACGCGCCTTAGCTGCTCGGGAGTAAGCGCCAGGGGACGGGCAAGAGCGTCGAGAACGACAAAGTCGTTGCCCAAGCCATGCATTTTAGTGAATTTTAGCCGCATTTAGCCGCAATATCTGCGATAATCCCTGTAGATACAGCTGTCCATGATCACCATCATACCGGCTCCCACAGCTCGCAAGGCAGCGGGCTCGTTCAGTATACCCTCTTGAATCCAAAGGTTTTTCAAACCGAGCCGCAAGCAATCGTCCACCACGCCATCGATGAACTCGCGGCGGCGGAACACGTTGACCAGGTCTATCTGAACGGGGATTTCGCCCAGCCTCGGGTAAGCCCTGGCCCCGAGAACCTCCCGGGCCGTGGGATGAACCGGGATGATGGTGTAGCCAAACCCCTGCATCGCCTGCGACACGCCGTAGCTCGGCCGGGAAGGGTTGGGGGAGAGCCCGACTACCGCGATCGTCTTCACCCGCTTCAAGAGGGCGCACCGCTCCTCGATGCCGGGGTTTTCGAATCGCCCCGGTTTGCTCCCGACACCCGTCACTGGCCTGTCCTGAGCACCATCGAAGGATCACCCGCCACTGGTTTCACCATGATGTAGTCATCCATCACGAAGCCGCCCCCGATGTCCTTCACCACCGCGTCGGCAATGCGAAACCCGTGCTTCAGGTAGGCCGCGATCGCGTCGCGATTGTTCTTGTTCACCGCCAGCACCAGGCGGGTGCAACCGCGGGAGCGGGCGATTTCGCCGGCGCGGGCGATCATCATGCCGCCATAGCCGCGGCGCTGGAGCCGGGGATGGACGTAGAGCTTGTCGAGCTTCATCTCGCCCGCAACCCCTGTGAGGAAGTAGGACGCAAATCCCTCCAGCGCGCCCGCGACCATCAGTTTGTCCCACCACGTCCCGTCGCGCCGCAGCTCGGCCAGCACCACGCCGGCGTCGTAGCGTTCCGCGAGCATGTATTCTATCTGCGCGATGCTGATGATGGCGGGATAGTGTGCAAACCAGATTTCGCGCGCCAGCGCCGCGAGCCGCGCCACGTCCTGCGCCGCGAGCGGCTCGATATGGACGTGGTCTTGCGGTGCCGTTCTCAATCAGGTCTTCCCTCGCAAGAGTCCTGCCGACGCCTCGCGCAGCGCTTCGCACACGCTTTTCACGGCGTTTTCCGTGAGCTGGGGATAAATCGGCAGTGATAACACTTCCCGCGCTGCGCGCTCGGATACCGGCAGCGAGACGCTCCCGTATTCCGGCGCGTAGACGGGCTGCTGGTGCACGGGAACGGGATAATAGATCGCGCTCGCCACGCCTCGCGCCGCGAGCTGCTCGCGCAATGCATCGCGTAACGGAGCGCGAACGGTGAACTGATGATAGACATGGGCGCCGCGCCCGTGTTCGACCGGCAGGCCGAGCGGACTGCCGGCAAGCAGGCGCCGGTAGAGGCCCGCGCGTTCGCGCCGCCGGGCATTCCAGTGATCGAGATGCTTCAGCTTGATGCGCAGAATCGCCGCCTGCAACTCGTCGAGCCGGCTGTTGTAGCCGATCATTTCGTGACGGTAGGTAATGCGGCTGCCGTGGTGGCGCAGCATGCGCACGAGCTCCGCGAGCTTCGGATCGTTCGTCACCACCATGCCGGCGTCACCGTAGGCGCCCAGGTTCTTGGTGGGATAAAAGGAGAAGCAACCCAGCGCGCCCCATGCACCGGCGCGGCGCCCATCATAGTCGGCACCGATCGCCTGCGCGCAGTCCTCGATCAAGGTGAGCCCGCGCCGCCTGCAAATCGCGTCAATCGCGGGGAGGTCGGCGGTCTGGCCGAACAGGTGAACCGCGATGACCGCCCGGGTGGCCGGACCGATCGCCGCTTCACAGGCTGCGGGATCGAGGTTATAGGTCGCCGGATCGATGTCGACGAACACCGCGCGCGCGCCGACATAGGAGACCGCCTCGGCAGCGGCGATGAACGTGAACGACGGCGTTATCACCTCGTCGCCGGGACCGATGCCTGCCGCGCGCAATGCGAGATGCAGGGCATCAGTCCCCGAGGCAACCGCGACCGCATGTTTGACGCCGAGGTAGGCTGCTACCTCGTGCTCCAGCGCCTCGCCTTCGGGGCCGAGAATGAAACGGCCGGAGGTGATGACCTTGCCCACCGCTTTGGCGATCTCCGCCTCGAGATCGTGGTACTCAGCCGCCAGATCGAGCATCGGAACGTTCATGCGCTCTGCACCTTCGCCCCCAATGCCATGCGCGCCAGCCTTTCATCGATCAACCGGCGCACCTCGATCGCCAGGGCAAGTGCGCGGCGGCCGTCCGTCCCGGACACCGCCGGTTCCCGATTCTCGCGTGCCGCCGCGACAAAGGACTCGACCACGTCGCGCAGCGGATCCGCAGCCGGAAACGCGCGCTCATCCTCCTGCACGATCCTGCCGTCCTCCGCCCGGCGCACCACACGGAGCCTGGCGTTTTGCAGGTCCGCGGAAACATAGCGGTCGGAGCCGAACGCGCGCAGCTTTCTCACGGGCGTCTGGCTTATCCGGCTCGCCGAAAGGTTGGCCACCGACCCGTCGGCGAACTCGATGCGCACGCTGGCAATGTCGACGGAGTCCGTCAATGCCCGGTAGCCGCAGGCGGATACCCATGAGACTTCCGCGCGTGCCATTGCGAGCACCAGGTCGATGTCGTGGATCATGAGGTCGGCCACGACGTCGACCTCCGCGCCCCGCTCCTTGAACCCGGACAGGCGCTCTGCTTCGATAAAGAGCGGCTGCGGCAGCACCGCCCGGAGCGCCGCGAACGCGGGATTGAAGCGCTCGAGGTGCCCGACCGCAAGGCACGAGCCGCGGGTGCGGGCCAGCGCCACCAACGCGTCGGCCTCCTCGAGCGTGCGCGCGATCGGCTTCTCGACCAGCACGTGCAGACCCGCAGCCAGGCACGCGCTCGCCACCGGGTAATGCCCGTCCGTCGGCACGACCACTGAAACCAGGTCCACGGCGGGCAGCAGCTCCCGGAAATCCACCACCGCCCGGCAGCCGTGGCGCGCGGCAATCTCGCGGGCGCGCGCCTCATTCGTATCGGCAACGCCCACGAGCTCCACGCCCTGGCAGGCCGCGTACTTCTCGGCGTGGTACTGGCCAAGGTAGCCGACGCCGATCACGGCTGCGCGCAGCTTTTTCATTTCCGCCATTCTCCTACGAACCGGTCCTCATTTTGAATCAGTAAACGCTCGCTGCGCCCGGCGGTCGTGTCTTGAAGCGCCTGTGCACCCACAGATACTGTTCCGGCATCTCAAGTACGCGCTGCTCGATGAACTCGTTCACGCGCCGCGTATCGCGCTCCTCGTCGTCCGTCGGAAAATCGCGCCACGCCGGATAGAAGGTGACGACATAGCCGCCCGCGCCGGGCAACTGGCGCGTCACGGCCGGAACCACGGCCGCGCGCGCGAGCCGCGCGATGCGGGAGACGCCGGTAATCGTCGCCGTCGGGACGCCGAAGAATGGCACGAAAATCGAATCGCGCGGACCGAAGTCCTGGTCGGGCGAATAGTGAAACGGCAGGCCTTCGCGCATCGCGCGCACGAGGGGACGGATGCCGTCACTGCGCGAGAACAAGCGCTGGGGGACAAAACGCGTCCGCCCCCGCAGCAGCATGCGGTCCATCAAGGAGTTCGACTGCCGGCGATAGATCGTGCATCCGGACCACTCGGTGGCGAGCCGCGTGCCGCCCATGTCGAGCCCGATGAAATGCGGCGCGAGCGCGATCAGCGGCCGCGCGCGCGCCGCCTCCAGATGCTCGATCCCCTCGACGCGAACCAGCCGCTGGATGCGGTCCTTCGATGACCACCACAGAATGCCTTCCTCGAGGACGGCCCTGCCGAGCGCTTGGAAATGCGCTCGTGCGACCCGCCGGCACTCGCTCCAGCTCCAGCGCGGGAAGCACAGCCTGAGATTGGTAAGCGCCACGTTGCGCCGCTCGCGCCCCAGCAGGTAATACAGCAATCCCAATCCCCGCCCCAGGGGGGCGAGCATGCGCAGCGGCAGCAAGCGCAGCAGCCAGAGGAGCCCCAGCGCGACCCGTGTCAGCACGCTTCTGCTTTCGCGGGCGGCGGCGTTTCCACGCCCCGCGGCGCCTTGTAGCGGCGATAGCTCCACAAGTACTGTTCGGGGCGGCGCCGGATCTGCGCTTCGATCGCGCGGTTGAGCGCGGTCTCGTCGAAGCGCGCCGTGGGCACCTCCTCGAAATGCATGTGGTAGCCGCGCCCGCCCGGCAACCGCTCCGCGAAGACCATGATGATTACCGCGCCGGTTGCCCGCTGCAGCCGCGCGACGAGGGTCATGGTGTAGGCGGGGCGGCCGAAAAAATTCGCCCACACGCCTTCGCCACCGCTCGGCGCCTGGTCGGGCAGCAATCCCACCGTTCCCCCTTGCTGCAGCGTCCGATAGAAGGCGCGCACCCCGCGGAGGTTGGCGGGCGCGACCGTCGCCTGCCAACGGCTCCGTCCCTCGATCATGAACGGTTCAAGCCATGCGACCCTGGGCTGTCGATACATCACGGTCATCGGCAGCCGCTGGACGAAATAGAGTGAGACCATCTCGAAGCAGCCGAGGTGCGGCGTCACGATGATGATGCCCTTGCCGCGCGCCCGCGCGGCTTCAACGACCTCCCACCCGTCGCACGCGACCGCAAGCCGCGCCACCTTTTCGTCGGGCCCGAACCAGACAGCGAGGAGCTCCAGCATCCCCTTGCCGGCTTCCGCGACTGTGCGTCGCAGCAGCGCTTTGCATTGTGCATCGCCGCTGCATACGCCGCTCGCAAAGAGGTTCTCCCGCATTCGCTCGGCATACCGCGAAGAGCACCAGTAGACGATCCACCCGAGCGCCACACCAGCGCGGTGCAGCCACGAGAGCGGCAGGCGGGCGAGCAGGCGGGCGAGCGGACGCAAGGCCGTGACGAGCATGATTTTTGTTTATAAATCGAGGCTTATCTGCTATTCTATGCGCCTTTTTCGGTTTCACGAAACAACAAGATGCGCGATTTCCTGTTCACCTCCGAATCCGTTTCCGAAGGCCATCCCGACAAGGTCGCCGACCAGATTTCCGACGCCGTGCTCGACGCGGTGCTCGCGCAGGACAAATTCGGCCGCGTCGCGGCCGAAACGCTTTGCGCCACGGGACTCGTCGTGATGGCGGGACAGATCACCACGAAGGCCAATGTCAACTATGCCGAGCTGGCGCGCGACGTGATCAAGCGCATCGGCTACGACGACTCCTCGACTGGTTTCGACTATCGTTCGTGCGCAGTGCTGACCGCCTACGACCGGCAGTCCTCCGACATCGCCCAGGGGGTGGACGAGGGCAAGGGCCTCGATCTCGAGCAGGGCGCGGGCGACCAGGGCCTGATGTACGGCTTCGCCTGCGACGAGACTCCGCAGCTGATGCCGATGCCGATCTTCTACGCGCATCGCCTGATGGAGCGCCACGCGGAGGTGCGCAGGGACGGCCGGCTGCCGTGGCTGCGGCCGGATGCCAAGTCGCAGGTTTCGGTGCGCTACGTCAACGGCAAACCGCACCACATCGACACCATCGTCATCTCGACCCAGCACGCAGAAGACATCTCGCACGAGCCGCTCTCCGAGGGCGTGATCGAGGAGATCGTGAAGCCGGTGCTGCCGAAGAACATGATCAGCAAGGAAACCCGCTTTCTCATCAACCCGACCGGCCGTTTCGTGATCGGCGGGCCGCTGGGCGACACCGGGTTGACCGGCCGCAAGATCATCGTGGACACCTACGGCGGCTACTCGCGCCACGGCGGCGGCGCGTTCTCGGGCAAGGACCCCTCGAAAGTGGATCGCTCGGCGGCCTACGCGGCGCGCCATGTCGCCAAGAACATCGTCGCGGCGGGGCTCGCAATGAAATGCGAGATCCAGGTCGCGTACGCGATCGGCGTCGCGCGGCCGGTGAGCATCTTCGTCGAGACCTTCGGCACCGGCACGATTCCCGATGACCGCATCGCGAAGCTGGTCGAGAAGCATTTCGACCTGCGCCCCAAGGGAATCATCAAGGCCCTCGATCTCCTGCGCCCGATCTACCTCAAGACCGCGGCCTACGGCCACTTCGGGCGCGACGAGCCGGAATTCAGCTGGGAGGCAACCGACAAGGCGGCGGCGCTCAAGGCCGACGCCGGGAAATAAGCGGGGTGGCCGGGCGGCCGGAGCCTGCGGTATAATTTTGCCCGCTGAGGAGCGTTGCGACCGGGACCACCGGCCAGGCTCAGCACCCAACAACGGCGCTCGCATCGGAAACGATGCGGGCGCTTTTCTTTTCTGGAGCAAGGATGAACACCAGGACCAACGACTATCACGTCGCCGATATCCGCCAGGCGGATTTCGGCCGCAAGGAAATCGCAATCGCCGAGACCGAGATGCCCGGCCTCATGGCGCTGCGCGAGGAATACCGGGGCAAGCAGCCCTTGAAGGGCGCGCGCATCGCGGGGTCGCTGCACATGACGATCCAGACCGCGGTCCTCATCGAGACGCTGGTCAAGCTCGGGGCGCAGGTGCGCTGGGCCTCCTGCAACATCTTCTCGACCCAGGATCACGCAGCCGCCGCGATCGCCGCTGCCGGCGTGCCGGTGTTCGCCTACAAGGGCGAGAGCCTCGCCGAATACTGGGATTTCACCCACCGGATCTTCGAGTGGGGGGGCAACGAAAATGAGGGCGGCACCCCGAACATGATCCTCGATGACGGCGGCGACGCGACGCTCCTCGCGACGCTCGGCACCCGCGCCGAAAAGGAGCCCACGCTCATCTCGCGGCCCTCGAATGAGGAGGAAACCGTGCTTTTCAAAGCGATCGGGAAACGGCTCAAGGAAAAGCCGGGCTACTACTCGCGCATCCAGGCCGGCATCAAGGGCGTGACCGAGGAGACCACCACCGGTGTGCACCGGCTCTACCAGATGGAGAAGGAGGGGCGGCTGCCGTTCCCGGCGATCAACGTCAACGACTCGGTGACCAAGTCGAAATTCGACAACCTCTACGGCTGCCGCGAATCGCTCGTGGACGGCATCAAGCGCGCGACCGACGTGATGATCGCGGGCAAGGTCGCGCTGATCGCGGGCTACGGCGACGTCGGCAAGGGCTGCGCGCAGTCCCTGCGCGGGCTCGGTGCGGTCGTGTGGGTGACCGAAATCGACCCGATCTGCGCGCTGCAGGCGGCGATGGAAGGCTACCGCGTAGTGACGATGGAGCATGCCGCGGACAAGGCGGACATCTTCGTGACCGCGACGGGCAACCTGCGCGTCATTACCCTCGAGCACATGAGGCGCATGAAGCACAACGCGATCGTCTGCAACATCGGACATTTCGATTCCGAGATCGACATTGCCGGGCTGAAGCAGTACAAATGGGACAACATCAAGCCGCAGGTAGACCATGTGATCTTCCCCGACGGCAAGCGGTTGATCGTGCTCGCCGAGGGGCGGCTCGTGAATCTTGGCTGCGCCACCGGGCACCCCAGCTTCGTGATGTCCAACTCCTTCACCAACCAGGTGCTGGCCCAGATCGAGCTTTTCGGGAGCACCGCGAAGTACCAGAAAAAAGTCTACGTGCTGCCCAAGCAGCTCGACGAGCGCGTTGCGCGCCTGCACCTGAAGAAGCTCGGAGCGGATCTCACCGTCATGACCGAAGAGCAGTGCCGCTACATCGGGGTGGATATCGACGGGCCGTACAAGCCGGACTACTACAGATACTAGCGATGAGGGCGGAATGCAGTCGCAGAAGAAGCTCCCGAAGACCTTCAGCTTCGAGTTCTATCCTCCCAAGACCGCGGAAGGCAAGGAGCGGCTGCGCGCGACCTGGAAGCAGCTCGGGCAGCTGAAGCCGAAATTCTTCTCCTGCACCTACGGCGCGGGCGGCTCCACGCGCGAGGGCACGCTCGAGACGGTGCTCGAGATCCGCGCGGGCGGCTTCGAGGCCGCGCCCCACATTTCCTGCGTTGCTTCCTCCCGCGAGGACCTGAAGGTCCAGCTCGAGCGCTACAAGAGCCACGGGATCCGGCACGTGGTGGCGCTACGCGGAGATCTCCCCTCGGGGCTCGCCTCGCTCGGCGAGCTGCGCTATGCCAACGAGCTCGTCGCCTTTATCCGCGAGAACACAGGCAGCTGGTTCAAGATCGAGGTTGCCTGCTATCCCGAATTCCATCCTGAGACGCGCTCGGCGGCCGACGAGATCCGCCATTTCAAGCGCAAGGTGGACGCCGGCGCAAACGCCGCGATCACCCAGTACTTCTACAACACGGACGCCTATTTCCGCTTCGTGGACGAATGCGAGGCGGCGGGCATCGCCATTCCCATCGTTCCCGGCATCATGCCGATCGGCAATTTCGCGCAGCTCGCGCGCTTTTCGGACGCGTGCGGGGCGGAGATCCCGCGCTGGCTGCGGCTGCGGCTGGAGAGCTTCCGGGACGACACCGCCTCGATCCGTTCCTACGGGCTCGACGTCGTGACGCGCCTGTGCGACGACCTGCTGCAGGCCGGCGCCCCGGGGCTGCATTTCTACACGCTCAACCAGGCCGGACTCACTTCCACCATCTGGCAGCGTCTCGGTCTCCAATAACCGCAGGAACTTAGTCCCTCCCGACTCGCCGCGTCATCCGGCACAATGCCCCTGGCGAAACGCGGGCAAAAGGGGGCTACGGTGAGCTCGGATCCATCCGTCACGCATACAAGTGCGCAGGAAACGCTGTTAAGGGCGATCGTATCCGACGTCAAGGCGCGCTCGGCCGAGGATGCCGCGGTGCTGCTCGCCGAGCATCCCGCAGCGACGATTTCTGCGGTTCTGCTCGAGCTCAATCCCGGCGTTGCGCAGGACATTCTGCTGGAGCTGCCGGGCGGGCTTCAGGACGGGGTGCTGCGCGCGGTTGCGCCCGAGATCGCGCAGCAGCTGAAACGCAACCAGGCCTACCCGCGGGGCAGCATCGGCAGGCTCATGGAGCCGGTTTACGCCGTGTTTCACCCCGCGATGACCGTCGCCCAGACCGTCGAGAAGCTGCGGGCGCTGATCAAGGTTGCGTTCATCACCTATGGCTACGTGATCGACGAGGCCGGCAAGCTGCGCGGCCTCATCACCATGCGCGACCTGCTGTTCGCGCCTGATGACGCGCGGCTCGAAACGCTGATGCTGCGCCGGGTGTTTACCCTCAAGCCCGAGACGCTGCTCAATGACGCGATGAAATCGGTCCTGGAGCGCCATTACCCGGTGTATCCGGTTTGCGACGCGAATGGTGTGCTGATCGGGCTCGTGCGCGGACAGGCAATCTTCGAGGAACAGGCGATCGAGATCACCGCCCAGGTCGGCTCCCTCGTGGGGGTTGAAAAGGAGGAGCGGCTCGCCACACCGCTGAACCAGAGCTTCAGGTTCCGCCACCCGTGGCTCCAGTTGAACCTGCTGACTGCATTCGTCGCCGGCGCGGTGGTCGCCATCTTCCAGGACACGGTGGATCGCCTGGTGATTCTGGCGGTCTTCTTGCCCGTGCTGGCGGGACAGTCGGGTAACACCGGCTGCCAGGCGCTGGCGGTGACCTTGCGCGGCATCACCCTTGGTGAGTTGAAGCGGGGAAAGGAACGGGATCTGGTGATCAAGGAAGCACGGCTCGGCCTCTACAACGGCGCTCTCACCGGTCTCGTCGCGGGCACCGGCATGCTGGTCGTGGCGATCCTGCAGGACAATCCGCACGCCCTCGAGCTGGGAATCGTGGTATGGGCCGCGCTCGTCGGCGCCTGCGTGACGAGCGGGGTGTGCGGGGCCACGATCCCGATCCTGCTGAGGCGCTTCGGTTTCGATCCCGCCACCGCCTCGAGCATCTTCCTCACCACCGCAACCGACGTGGTCAGCATGGGCATGCTGCTCGGGCTTGCCGCGCTCTTCATCGGCTGATTCATAGGGGAAATCGACCTGAAGTGACCACTAACTTCAGGCTCGATTTCGGCCCGTTTCGGGCCCTTCGGACGCGAGGGTTACCGCGTTAGGCTACAGCCTTGGTTTTGGTCTTCGCCTTCGCTTGCGCCGCCTTGGCATGCATGGCTGCGTATGCTGCGTGCGCCGCGGCCTCCGCGTCGCCGACGTGCACGGGATAGCCCATGTCTTCGAGCACCGAGCCGAGCGCGGACAGGCACAGCATGACGTTGTCCGGCCGGCAGGAGTAGCCGAGCAGCCCGAAGCGCCAGACCTTGCCGGCAAGCGGCCCCAGTCCGGCCCCGATTTCGAGGTTGAACTCGGTCAGCAGCGTGCGGCGGACCTTCGCCTCGTCCACCCCCTCGGGGCAGAGCACGGCGTTCATCTGTGGCAACTGGTGCTCCGGCTTCACCAGGAACTTGAGGCCCATCGCTTCCAGCCCGGCCTTCAACGCCGTGTGGTGGCGCCGGTGCCGCGCCCAGCTGTTCTCGAGCCCTTCCTCATGGATCAGCAGCAATGCCTCGTGCAGCGCAAAGAGCGCGTTGGTCGGCGCGGTGTGATGGTAGGTGCGGGTTGTCGCGCCCCAGTAGCCGAGCAGCAGGTTCATGTCCATGAACCACGAATGGATCTTGTCCTTGCGCGACTTTACGTAGTCGACCACGGGCTCGGAGAACGATACCGGCGAGAGTCCCGGCGTGCACGACAGGCATTTCTGGCTTGCCGAATAGATCGCGTCCACCTTCCATTCGTCCACCAGCACCGGCGAGCCGCCAAGCGAGGTCACGGCGTCGACGATGGTGAGCGCGTCGTGCCGGTGCGCGATCTCGACCAGCGCTTTCGCATCCGATTGCACGCCGGTGGAAGTCTCGGCGTGCACGAAGGCGACGAGGCGCGCATCGCGATTCTTCTTGAGCGCGTCCTCGAGCTTGTCGGGATCCACCGGCTCGCCCCACTTGTCCTCCACCACGATCGGAATGCCGCCCATGCGCTCGACGTTTTCGATCATGCGCCCGCCGAAGACGCCGTTGCGGCACACGACCACCTTGTCCCCCGGCGCGACCAGGTTGACGAAGCAATACTCCATGCCGACCGAGCCCGGGCCGGAGATCGGGAAGGTCAGCGGGTTCTTCGTCTGGTAGACGTAGCGCAGCAGCGCCTTCAACTCCTCCATCATCTCGATGAAGACGGGGTCGAGGTAGCCGATTGCCGGCTGGCTCATGGTGGTGAGCACGCGCGGGTGGATCTCGGTCGGCCCCGGGCCCATCAGCGTGCGCTGCGGCGGGTGGAAGGAAGTGATGCGTTTGGCGGGCGCGTAATCGCTCATGATGTCTTTTCCTGTGAGAGGCGAACCGAACAGGCTTTCCCCGTCAGGCCGCGATTTGAGCTTCAACGGCTTGCGGGTATTGGCTTCGTTGAGGACTTCGACTGCGGCGATGTTCCCGGAGGTCAGCGCCTCCACTTCCATCGCCCAGCGCGCGGGCACGTAGCCGGACTTCACCCAGTTGCTGACCACCGCGCGGTCGAGGCGCAGCCGGCGCGCGACTTCCGCTTGGCTGCCGAAGAGAGCGACGAGGCGTTCCGCGCAGTTCATGGTCGCCGAAAGATTAGCATGTCAATATAACTTTGACAAAGTACACGCGACGTTAGCCTCCCTATCGCTCGGCATCGCGCCCCCGGGGGTCTTACGAAAAACTTATTATTTCAACAGGTTATATTGATAATGGGGCACCGGCTCGGCTCGGCGGCAGACGTTCAAAGTCAAACGCTTCGCGATCGAGCAGGTGCGAGGCCCGCACGTGCTTCAGGCTGTTCAGCATGGTCTCGACGCGTCCGGGGTGGCGCTTCTCCCATTCGCGCAAAAGCGCCTTCATCTCGTTCCTCTTCAGATTCTCCTGCGAGCCGCACAGGTTGCAGGGGATGATTGGGAACTGCCTCAGCTCCGCGTACGCCGCAAGGTCCGTCTCCTCGCAGTAGATCAAGGGCCGGATGACGACGTGCCGGCCGTCGTCGGAACGAAGCTTTGGCGGCATCGCCTTCAACTGCCCGCCGTAGAAGAGATTGAGCAGAAAAGTCTCGAGGGCATCGTCGCGGTGGTGGCCGAGGGCGATCTTGGTCGCCCCGAGCTCGCCCGCCACCCGGTAGAGCACTCCCCGGCGCAGCCGCGAGCACAGCGAGCACATCGTCTTTCCTTCCGGGATCAGCCGCTTCACCGTGCTGTAGGTGTCCTGCGCCTCGATGCGAAACGGCACCCCCAGGCGCGTGAGGTAACCCGGGAGCACTTCCGCCGGAAAACCGGGCTGCTTCTGGTCGAGGTTCACCGCGACGATCTCGAAGCGGATCGGCGCGTGGCTCCGCAGATACATGAGAACGTCGAGCAGCGCGTAGCTGTCCTTGCCGCCGGAGAGGCACACCATCACCTTGTCGCCGTCGGCGATCATGCCGTAGTCGGCGATCGCCTCGCCGGCGAGCCTGCGCAGGCGCTTCGTCAGCTTGTTCGCTTCATACGATTGCCTGCGCTCACGGGTGCTGCGCGGCATGACGCGAATGGCTGTCGTTTCCATATCTGCTTTCTCAGGTTGTGTGAGCCGCGACCGGCCACAGGTCACAGATCACGGGTCACGAGCTCTAGAGGCTGACGCTGCGCCCCCCGTCCACCGCGATGATCTGGCCGGTGATGTACGGCGCGTCAGCCAGGAGAAATTGTACTGCGCGCGCGATGTCGTCGGGCTCGCCGATGCGCTTCAACGCGGTCTGGCTGATGATGCGCTGGCGCGACACATCATCCCGCCACGTCTCGTCTTCCGGCCACAGGATGGTGCCGGGAGCAATCCCGTTCACCCGCACCTCGGGGCCGAGGTCGCGCGCGAGCGCGCGGGTGAGCGCCGCAAGCCCCCCCTTCGCGGCGGTGTAGACGGCGTGGTTCCTCATCGGCAGCTCCGCGTGAATGTCGATCAGGTTCACGATGCAGCCGTGGTTCTTCCTCAGCTCGGGCGCCGCGGCCTGCGCGAGAAAGAGCGGCGCCTTCAGATTGGTCCCGATGAGATCGTCCCACGCCTGCTCGGTGATCTCCCCGATTGCGGTGGCGAAAAAGCTCGAGGCATTGTTGACGAGCGCGTCGAGCCGGCCGAAATGCCTGAGCGCAGCCTTGATGAGCTGCGAGCCGGCCGCGGCCTTCAGAAGATCGGCCTGCGCCAGCGCCACCGAGTCGGCGCGCCGCGAGTTGAGCTCCACCTGCAGTGCGCGCGCTTCCAGTGCCGCGGAGCGGTAATGCAGCAGCACGCCCGCGCCCGCGGCGTGCAGGCGCCGGCAGATCGCGGCGCCGACGCGCTTCGCGCCGCCGGTGACGAGAACCGCCTTGCCCTGCAATGGTGGCGCTGTGGTCATCGGTTGCGGCCGATCAGCTGCTCCAGACTGGCGATTCTACCGGATCAGCCGCCCGCCCCCGGCGCAGGGAATTGACATGGAACAAGGCAGCGGTGGCCGATTCTGTAGAATATCTCCCCATTCCTCTCCCGCGCTTCCCCCCGCTCCGATGAACTGGATCCGGCAACATCCGCGGCTTGCCTTGGCCGTCGCAATCATGCTCGGCATCGCCACCTTCGCGGCTGTCCGCAAGCTCCAGGGTCCCGCGGTCGACACCGCCCGCGTCACGGCGGGACCGATCGAGCATTCGATCGTGGTGACCGGGCGCGTGCAGGCGCCGCACCGCGTCGAGATCGGCTCCGTCATCACCGCGCGTGTGGACAAGGTGACCGTCGAGGAAGGCGCCAAAGTGGAGGCCGGCCAGCCGCTGGTCCTGCTGGAAACAGGCGAGCTTCAGGCGAGCCTCGCGCAGGCGCGCGCCGCGGAAGCCTCGGCGCAGGCACGCCTGCTGGCGGTGAGCGAGGTGAACCTCCCGCAGTCCGCCGACGCGGTGGCCCAGGCGGAGGCACAATTGAGCTTTGCCGAGCAGGAGTTCCGCCGCACGCGCGATCTCCACGCCAAGGGTTTCGTGAGCGAAGCCCGGCTGCAGGACGTCGAGCGCCTGTTGACGGTGGCGAAAAGCCAGCTCGAAACCGCGCGCACCCAAGCCAGGGCGCAGGGCGCGAGCGGCGCGCTGGCGCGGGAAGCGGCGACGCGCCTGCAGGAAGCGGCCGCCGCGCGCGAGCTCGCCGAGTCGAAGCTCGCGCAGGCGACGATCCGCGCTTCGGTTCCGGGAACCGTGCTGGTGCGCGCGGTCGAGCCCGGCGACATCGTGAGCCCGGGCAAGCGGCTGCTGGTGCTCGATTCGGCGGGCGAGACGCGGCTCACCGCCCAGATCGACGAGAAGAACCTTCCCTACCTGCGGATCGGGCAGCAGGCGATCGCCTCGAGCGAAGCCTTTGCCGGCGAGAGCTTCAAGGCGACGCTCTATTACGTGAGCCCCGCGGTGGACGTGACGCGCGGATCGGTCGAGGCCCGTTTCCGCGTGCCGGATCCGCCGCCCTACCTGCGCGCCGACATGACGGTGTCGATCGACATCGGCGTCGCGCGCAAGGAGCGCGCGCTCACCGTTCCCGCCGAAGCTGTGCGCGAGTCGGCGGGCGTGCGCAGCGTGCAGGTGGTGCGCGACGGCCGGGTCGCGACCGTGCGGGTAGAGACCGGCGTCGGTTCCTCGGCCCGGGTCGAGATCCTCTCGGGCCTCGGCGAGGGTGAAACCGTGCTGCTCACGAAGGGGACCGGCGACGGCTCCCGCGTGCGCCCGCGCGAAGCACGGCGATGATGCGGTTCGAGTGGGCGGTAGCCCTGCGCTTCCTGTGGGAAGGGGGCATGCAGACCGTCCTCATCATCGCGGGCGCCACCGTGGGCATATCGGTGATCGTGTTCATCAGCGGCTTTCTCACCGACCTGCAGCGCGACCTCATACGGCGCACGCTCGGCGTGCAGCCGGGCATCATCGTGCGCCCGGCCGAGGAAGTCGCCCGCCCGCTGCGCGGCGGCGCCGGCGCGGGGTCGATCGAGCAGGTGCAGGCCCGCGCCCAGCGCCTGCGTTCGGTCGACCAGTGGCAAGCGCTGCAGGCGGAGCTCGAGGCCATGCGCGGCATCCGCGCCGTATCACCGGTCGCCGCCGGCCCGGGGCTCGTCACGCGCGGCGACGTGAACAAGTCGGTCACCATCACGGGCATCGTGCCGGAGCGCTACGCCGCGGTGACGCGTCTCGACGAAAAGATCGTCGCGGGAGACCTTCGGCTCAACCCCGGCGACACGGTGATCGGGACCGACCTCGCCCGGGACCTCGGCGTCGAGCTCGGCGACAAGGTGCGGCTGTCGACGCCGACTTCGGCGGGCGACGCCTACCTGGTGCGCGGCATCTACGACCTGGGACAGCGCAATCTCAACCGCGCCTACGCCTACGTCACCCTGCCCACGGCGCAGGCGCTGCTCAACCTGCCGGGCGGCGTGTCCAGCGTCGAGCTCGCGGTCGAGGACCTGTTCGGGGCCGAGGCCCTGGCCGCGCGGCTGCAGGCGCGGACCCCGCACGAAGTCGAGAGCTGGATGAAAGCGAACAGCCAGCTGCGCACCGCGCTCAACAACCAGACCGTGATGACGCTGCTGGTGCGGTTCTTCCTCGCGCTGGTCGTCGCGATCGGGGTGGCGAGCGTGCTGATCGTGTCGGTCGTGCAGAAGACCCGGGAGATCGGCATCCTGCGGGCGATGGGCGCCTCGCGCGGGCGTATTCTGCGGGTGTTCCTGCTGCAGGGTGTGCTGATCGGCGCCGTCGGCGCGCTGCTGGGCAGCGCATGCGGCTATCTCCTCACCTCGGTGATGAGCAACGTGCTGCGCGGCGACGACGGCGCTCCGCTTTTCACGGCGGTTTTCAACCCGGAGCTCTATTTCTATACCGTGCTGGGGGCGACTGTCCTCGGCCTCGTTTCCGCAGTGATGCCCGCGCGCCGTGCGGCCCACCTCGATCCGGCGCAGGCGATCCGGCTGTGAACCCGGCGGTTATCGAACTGAAGGGCATCTGCAAGACCTACAACCCGGGCACCCCGGTCGCGCTCGAGGTGCTGCACGGGATCGACATCTCCGTCCGCGGCGGCGAGTTCGCGTGCCTGATCGGCCCGTCCGGCTCCGGCAAGACCACGCTGCTCAACCTGATCGGGCTGCTGGAGTGGCCGAGCGCGGGTTCCTACCATCTCAAGGGCCGGCCGATCGAGCAGGCCGGCGACGACGAGCGCACCCGCGCGCGGCTGGAAACACTGGGCTTCGTGTTCCAGTTCCATCACCTGCTGCCGGCGTTCTCGGCGCTCGAAAACGTGATGATGCCCGGCCTCATGCGCTACGGCGCCTACACCGCCGAGCAGCGCGCAAACGCGGCCGAGCTGCTCGCGGCGGTCGGGTTGAGCAGCGCAATGCACAAGCGGCCACCCGAGCTCTCGGGCGGCATGCAGCAGCGCGTCGCCGTTGCCCGCGCGCTCGCGCTCTCTCCCGACCTCGTGCTCGCCGACGAGCCCACCGGCAACCTCGACACCCACAGCGCGGACGACGTCTTCGGGCTGTTGCGCCGCTTCAATGAAACCAGGGGCACTGCGTTTCTCATCGTCACGCACGACCCCCGGCTCGCCGCGCGCTGCGATCGTGTGGTCGAGCTGCGCGACGGCGTCATCGTGGGCGACGCGCCGCGCCAGCGGTAGGACGTACCCTCATCGCCCGGACCCAGCCGATGGAACTGCCGGCGCCCACGGAAGACGCCCGAGCCCACTGCGCGCTCGTCGCCGGGCGCGTGCGCCGCGAGATCGAGGCGAGCGCCGGATGGGTCAGCTTCGCGCGCTACCTCGAGCTGGTGCTCTACGAGCCCGGGCTCGGCTACTACATGGCCGGCGCGCGCAAGCTCGGCGCGGGTGGCGACTTCGTGACCGCCCCGGAGATATCGCGACTGTTCGGGCGAACCGTGGCCCGGCAAGTGGCGCAGGTGCTGCGCGCGTCCCGCCCCGAGGTGCTGGAAGTGGGCGCCGGCTCGGGCGTGCTCGCAGCGGAGCTGCTTGCCGAGCTGGCGTCGCTCGGCGCCTTGCCCGATCGCTACCTGATCCTCGAGCTGTCGCCCGATCTGAGAGACCGCAGCCGCGACACGCTGGCGGCCCGCGTGCCGCATCTGATCGAGCGTGTCGCGTGGCTCAACCAGCTCCCGGCGGTATTCCAGGGGTGCGTTCTCGGAAACGAAGTGCTCGACGCGATGCCGTTTCATGTGGTCAGCTCCCGCGCGGGCGACCTGCTCGAAGCCGGTGTCGCCGTCGGTGCGACCGGCAACTTCGAATGGTCCCATCGCCCCGCGCCGGCCGCGCTCGCGGCTGCGGCGCAGGAACTGAATCTTCCGGATCGCTACACGACCGAAATCGGGCTGGCGGCGCGCGGCTTCTTGCGCAGCGTCGGCGGCATGCTCGAGAGCGGCGCCGCGCTCTTCATCGACTACGGTTTCCCGCGCCGCGAGTACTACCACCCGCAGCGCGACCGCGGCACGCTCATGTGCCATTACCGGCACCGCGCGCATGACGACCCGTTCCTGCTCCCGGGGCTGCAGGACATCACCACGCACGTGGATTTCTCGGCGGTCGCGCAGGCGGGGAGAGAGGGAGGGCTCGATCTCCTCGGCTACGCCAGCCAGGCCCAATTCCTGGTCAACTGCGGCATCACCGGGGTCCTCGCGGAGACACCGGCTGCCGAGGCCGCGGCCTATGCGCCGCTCGCGGCGCAGGCGCACCAGCTGCTCTCGCCTGCGGAAATGGGCGAGCTGTTCAAGGTGATCGCCCTGGGCAAGGGCGTCACGGCCCCATTGCTTGGCTTTACGCAAGGCGACCGTTCGCACACGCTATGAGCCTGTGCCTCGCGGCTGGTGGCGCGTGACCGGTCACTTTAGAATTCGAGACATGCCCGGCTGGAAACTTTCGCTGCGCTCCCTGGGCGCGGCTGCGCTTGTTTGTGCGGGGCTCGCGGCGGCGGCGGAGACCCCCCCTTATTCTCCCCCCCTTGAGAAGGGGGGGATGGAAGGGGGGGGTGCGCGTGCCAAGTATCTCTGGTCGCAGAGTCCGCACGGCAAGATGCTGG
>Ga0210102_1000113_pt1 | contig 23186 bp, 20 predicted proteins | sample RushOxbow_ThreeS_4_FD_185563 | JGI IMG/M metagenome (GOLD analysis project Ga0210102, IMG submission 185563) | Wetland microbial communities from San Francisco Bay, California, USA, that impact long-term carbon sequestration -... | ecosystem: Environmental > Aquatic > Marine > Wetlands ...
CCGCATTGTGGACGTCGATGCTTTCCTTCGTGGAGGCTGCGACCCACTGGCCGCCGATGAAGAACTTGTCGCGTTTGAGCATGTGTGGCCTCGAGCTGTGGCCGATTGGCGCGCCCGCCGCGGGCGGCACGCGCTGCTGGCTTCGGCAGAGCCCCGATTTTACTGTCAACCGCCCGATTGCTGAGCGCACGCACCTGCGCCCCGTTTCACAGTCTTCGTCTGGTGAAGGGCAGGCCGACTGGCTAGAGTGATGGGCTTTCGGATCGGCGGGAGCGGAACGATGGGACAACTCGACGGGCGGGTGGCGATCGTCACCGGATCGGGTCGCGGCATCGGCCAGAACATCGCGCTGCGCCTGGTGCGCGACGGTGCGGCGGTCGTGATCAATGATATCGACGAGGCGCCTGCGAAGGAGACCGTCGCGGCGATCCAGCAGCACGGCGGGCGCGCGGTCGCCTGCGTGGGCGATGTCACGGCCAAGGATTTCGGCGAGCGGGTGGTCAAGACGGCGGTCGACGCCTTCGGCGGCTGCCACATCGTGGTCAACAACGCCGGCTACACCTGGGACAGCGTGATCCAGAAGATGTCGGATGAGCAGTGGTACGCGATCATAGACGTGCACCTCACCGCGCCGTTTCGCATCCTGCGCGCATTTCAGCAGCACTTCCGCGCGGTGGTAGACGAAGAGCGCAAGGCCGGCAAGCGCGTAATGCGCAAGGTCGTCAACATCTCCTCCACCTCGGGCGTCAACGGCAACGCCGGGCAGTCCAACTACTCCTCCGGCAAGGCGGGAATCATCGGTCTGACCAAGGCGCTCTCCAAGGAATGGGGGCGCTACGATGTGACGGTGAACGCGGTGGCGTTCGGCTACATCCAGACCCGCCTCACCACGCCGCTGCAGGAGGGCGAGGCAGGCGAGATCGAGGTCCAGGGGCGCAAGGTCAAGGTCGGCATCCAGGGAGGGCGGATCGCAGTGATGAACCAGATGATTCCGCTCGGCCGCGGCGGCACGCCCGAGGAAGCGGCCGGCTCGGTCTATCTGCTGTGCAGCCCGGACAGCGACTATGTCTCGGGGCAGTGCCTGATCGTAAACGGCGGGCTCTGACGCAGTCCGCAGGCGCCGGAGCGCCGCGGCCGAGACTGCCCCCCGAGCCCGTCATCCGGCACCGGCGTCTGCGGGGCGGATGAAACAGCCATCGACCGGTTCGATGCCGCTACACCACAAGCCATTGATTCCGGAAAGAAGACCGGTTTCACCGCTAGCCTAAGTGGCTATACTTCGCGTAAATTCTAAGCTTGTCTTGATGGGTCTTTGACGCGAATGGCAAAAAAGGGGAAAGCGGTCGTCGCCCGCGCGCTCAACAAGCCGGTGGTCGTAGAGCAGGTGCAGTTCGACTCGCCCAAAGCGGGCGAGGTGATGGTCAGGATCGGTGCGGTGGGCGTTTGCCACTCCGACCTCTCGGCGACCAACGGGACCATTGCCCTGCCGCTGCCGCTGATCCTGGGTCATGAGGCGGCGGGCGAGGTGATCGAGGTTGGCGCCGGCGTGAGCGAGTTCGCGCGCGGCGATCACGTCGTGTCGAACTGGATCTACATGTGCGGGCGCTGCCACTACTGCAACATCGGACGCCCGGTGCTGTGCAACCTGCAGGGCAAGGCGCTCTCGACGCTGCCCGACGGCACGCTGCGCACGCAGGACGCGCAGGGCAAGCCGCTCAACATTTTCTCCGGCGTCGGGGTGATGGCCGAATACGCCGTCGTGCACGCCGACAATCTGGTCAAGATCGACGCCAAGGTGCCGCTGGATCGCGCGGCGCTGGTGGGCTGCGCAGTGACCACCGGCGTGGGGGCCGTATTCAACACCGCGAAGGTCGCGCCGGGCTCGACCGTGGGCGTCTGGGGTTGCGGCGGCGTGGGGCTGAACGTCATCCAGGGCGCCGCGATCGCAGGCGCCGGGCGCATCGTCGCCATCGATACCGCCGAGGCGAAGCTCGGCTACGCGAAGCAGTTCGGCGCGACCGACACGCTGGTTGCCAAGCCGGGAGAAGACCTCACCAAGTCGCTCAAGCAAATGACCGGAGGCGGTCTGGACTATGCCTTCGAGTGCGTCGGCAGCGGCGAGCTGGCGGCCGCCGCGTACAAGGCGATCCGCAAGGGCGGCATGGCAGTCGTGGTCGGCGTGGCGCGCCCCGGCGAATCGACCTCGGTGCGCACCATGACGCTGCCGTTCGAGGAGAAGACCCTCACCGGCAGCTACTTCGGCTCGGCACGGCCGCGCGAGGATTTTCCGCGCATGCTCGGCCTGTATGCCGCCGGCAAGCTGAAGCTGGACGAATTGATCACCAAGCGCTACCGCATCGACGAAGCGCCACAGGCCTTCGCCGACCTCGAGTCCGGCAAGAACGCGCGCGGCGTGATTACCTTCTAGCAGACTGCCCAGCGCCCATGAGCGTCGCCGTCACCTCGAAAGCCCAGTTGCGCAGCGCGACCGGACGCGTTGCCCACATCCTCGTGGTAGACGATCAGCGCGCGAATGTCGAAATGGCGGCGGAGCTGCTGCGTGTGCGCGGCTACCGCGTCGACACTGCGGTCTCGGGGGACGAGGCGCTCGAGCGCGTGCGCAGCTCGCCGCCGGATCTGCTCGTGATGGATATCGTGATGCCCGGGCTGGACGGCTACGAGGTCTGCCGCAGGCTGCGGGCGCAGCCGGAAACCGCGCTGCTGCCGATCGTGCTCGTCACCTCGCTCGATCCCTATGCCGAGCGCCTGAAGGGGATCGAGGCCGGGGCGGACGATTTCCTGTCCAAGCCGGTGAACTGGCCGGAGCTGTTCGCCCGCGTGCGCGCCCTGCTGCGGGTCAAGGCGCTGCAGGATGAAGTGCGGCAGCAGGCCGCCGAGCTGCGCGACTGGAACGCGAAGCTCGAGGACCGCGTGCGCAAGCAGGTTTCGGCGATCGAGCGCCTCGGCCGGTTGAAGCGCTTTTTTGCGCCGCAAGTGGCCGAAGCGATCGTCGCCGGCGGCGAGGAATTGCTGGCACCGCACCGGCGCGACATCACGGTGGTCTACCTCGATCTGCGCGGGTTCACGGCGTTCACCGATCGTGCGGACCCGAGCGACGTGGTCGATCTGATGCGCGCCTACCATGCCTCGATGGGGCGGATCATCGACACCTACGGCGGCACGCTCGAGCACTTCGCGGGCGACGGCGTGCTGATCTTCTTCAACGATCCGGTGCCGGTCGAGAACCCTGCCGAACGGGCGGTCAACATGGCGCTCGAACTGCAGCGCGCGTTTCAGCCGATCGCGGAAAGCTGGGCCGATCGCGGACACCAGGTCGGCCTGGGCATCGGCATCGCACAGGGCGAGGCCACGCTCGGCGTGATCGGATTCGAGAGCCGCTGGGAGTACGCCGCGATCGGAAACATCCCGAACCTCGCGGCGCGGCTGTGCGGCGAAGCGCGCGCCGGGGAGATTCTGATCGACGGGCAGACGGAACGCGACATCGCGCATCTCGCGGAAACCGAATCGGTGGAACCGCTGCAGCTGCGCGGATTCCTGCAGCCCATCGTCGCTTTCCGGCTGCACGGGATGCGCAGCGCCGGGGCCTGATCGCGGGCGAGGCGCGGGCGGCCCGCGATCGTCGCGCCGGCAACTCTTGTAGACCCGCGCCATGCTCGAAACCGTAGGCAAGTACCGCATCGAGCGCTTCATCGGCAAGGGCGCGACCGGGGCCGTGTATCTGGCCGCGGATCCCTTCACCGAGCGCGAGGTCGCGATCAAGGTGATGGAGGAAAAGGCGGACGCCGATGCGGAGACGGCGCGCCTGCAGCAGCGCTTTTTCCAGACCGAGGCCGCGCTTGCCGGCAAGCTGCGCCATCCGCACATCGCGACGATCTACGACGCGGGCGTCGAGGCCGACACGCGCTACCTCGTCATGGAGTACATCGATGGCGGAAGCCTGGCCGAGCATTGCGAGCCGGACAGGCTGCTCACGGTGTCCAAGACCATCGAGATCGGCTTCAAGTGCTGCAAGGCGCTGGAATACGCCAATCAGATCGGCGTCGTGCACCGCGACCTGAAGCCCGCGAACATCATGCTGACGCAGGATTTCGACATCAAGATTTCCGACTTCGGCGCCGCGATGGTCGATCGCGCCGAGATCACGCAGGTGCTGGGCGTCGGCTCGCCCGCCTACATGTCGCCCGAGCAGATACAGGGCGAGTCGCTCAATTTCCAGACCGACATATTCTCGCTCGGCGCAGTGCTGTATCACCTGCTGACCGGGCGTCGGCCGTTCACCGGGGGCACGGTGAACGAGCTGATCGAGCAGATCACCGAAGTGGATCCGCCGCCGCCGAGCGCGCTGCGCCACGAGGTCTCGCCGGCCCTCGACGAGATCGTCGTGCGCGCGCTCGCCAAGAGCCGCGAGCAGCGCTACGCGACCTGGGAAGAGATGGCAAACGCGCTCGAGGCGCTCCTCGTGGCGGAATCCGGCGACGCGCTCGGCCTCACCGAGGCGGAGCGCTTCAATGCCATGCGCCGACTCGCGTTCTTCAAGACGTTCAGCGAGGTCGAGCTGTGGGAAGTGGTGCGCCAGGCCGGGTGGCGAAAGTTCGAAGCGGGTGAGGATCTCATCCGCGAGGGCGAGCACGACGCGGGCTTCTTCGTGCTCGCCTCGGGCATGGCCAAGGTGACCGCGCGCGGCGAGCTGCTCAACATCGTGAGCCTCGGCGAGAGCGTGGGAGAGTTCTCGGTCATTTCCCGCAACGGCCAGGCGCGCATGGCGACAGTGAGCGCGACCGAGCCAAGCTGGGCGATCGGCTTCAGCGTCGAGCAGCTCGAAGGCATGTCGAGCGAGGTGCGGGCGCGCTTCAACGAGGCCTTCCTCGGCCTGCTGGTCGATCGCATCTCGCTCATTTCAGGCCGCCTGCTGCACGCCCTGCAGGAGAAAAAGATCGCGGCGCCCTAGGTTTTTCGGGGTCAGACCCCTGTGGATAAGTCGGGAAGTCCGGGGTCAGACCCCTTCGGTTCGCAGTTGGCGTTCGATCATTCAATGGGGTCTGACCCCGGACTTGCCGTTCGACTTATCCACAGGGGTCTGACCCCAACGGGCCTTTTGATGGTCTAGACGATCTCGAAGAGCCCGGCGGCTCCCATCCCCCCGCCGATGCACATCGTCACGACGCCGTACTTGGCGCCGCGGCGCTTGCCTTCGATCAGCAGGTGGCCGGTGAGGCGCGAGCCGGTCACGCCGTAGGGATGGCCGACCGCAATCGAGCCTCCGTTTACGTTCAGCCGCTCGTCGGGAATGCCGAGCTTGTCGCGGCAGTAGAGCACCTGCACCGCGAAGGCCTCGTTCAGCTCCCACAGGTCGATGTCGGCGATCTTCTTCCCGGTGCGCTCGAGCAGCTTGGGAATCGCAAACACGGGTCCGATGCCCATCTCGTTCGGCTCGCAGCCGGCGACCGCGAAGCCGCGGAATACGCCCATCGGCTTGAGGCCGCGGCGCGCGGCCTCCTTGTCGCTCATGACGACGCAGGCCGATGCGCCGTCGGAAAACTGGCTCGCGTTGCCGGCGGCGATCACGCCTCCCTCGATCGCCGGCTTGATCTGCGAGACGCCTTCGTAGTTTGTGTCTGGTCGGATGCCTTCATCGAACTGCGCCGTCACCTCCTTCATCGTCTCCTGGCTGGTCGTCTTGTCGATCACCTTCATCTTGGTGGTGATCGGTACGATCTCTTCCTTGGTCCTGCCCTCGGCGCGCGCCTTGGCCGCGCGCAGCTGGCTTGCGACGCCGTAGCGGTCCTGGGCCTCGCGCGAAATGTTGTACTTCCGCGCGACGTACTCGGCGGTCTGCAGCATCGGCCAGTAGATCTCGGGCTTGTGGCGGTGCAGCCATTCGTCCTGGTAGTGGTGCTTGTTGGCCTCGTTCTGCACCAGCGAGATGGACTCCACGCCGCCGCCCACGTATACGCCGTCCTCGCCCGCCAGGATGCGCTGCGCCGCAAGCGCGATCGCCTGCAGTCCGGAGGAGCAGAAGCGGTTCACGGTCATGCCGGAGACGCTCACCGGCAGGCCGGCGCGCACCGCGATCTGGCGCGCGATGTTGCCTCCGGTCGCGCCTTCGGGCGTCGCGCAACCCATGATGACGTCTTCGACTTCCTCTTCATGTACCTTCGCCCGCTCGAGCGCGGCCTTTACTGCGTGTGCGCCCATCTTGGCGCCGTGCGTCATGTTGAGCGCCCCGCGCCAGCTCTTGCACAGCGGCGTGCGCGCGGTGGAAACGATGACTGCGTCGGTCATAGGACCCTCCTCGTAAGAAAACCTACTTTTTGCCGGTGTCGTAATCGGAGAACGTCTTGCGTTCGGCCGCGAGCCTCTCGAGCAGCGGTGCCAGCTTCCACACCGCGCCCTGGTAGCCGTTCTGGAAACCCTTGATGGCCGCGACGACCTTGTCGAGGCCTACGCTGCTTGCGTAGAACATCGGCCCGCCGCGATACGCCGGAAAGCCATAGCCGGTCAGGTAGACCATGTCGATGTCCGAAGCGCGCAGCGCAATGCCTTCCTCGAGAATGTACGCAGCCTCGTTTACCAGCGCGTAGATCAGGCGCTCTACGATCTCCGCATCGCTGATCTTGCGCGGCTTGACGCCGATCTCCTTGCGGTAGGCCTCGATGATCGCGTCTGCCGCGGGATCGGGAATCGGCGTGCGCGCATTTGCTCCTCCCCCGGTTTCGTACTTGTACCAGCCCTTGCCGGTCTTCTGCCCGTAGCGCCCGGCCTCGCAGATGCGATCGCCGACCTTCGAGTAGACGAAGTTCGGCCGCTCCTTGTAGCGCCGCTTGCGGATCTCCCAACCGATGTCGAGGCCGGCCATGTCGCCCATGGTGAACGGGCCCATCGCCAGGCCCCAGGTCTTCGCCGCGGCGTCGACCTGCGCAGGGGAAGCGCCCTCGTCGAGCAGAAACAGGCTTTGCTGGCCGTATTTCTCGATCATGCGATTGCCGATGAAGCCGTCGCATACGCCGGACACCACCGGCAGCTTGCCGATCGTCTTGCCCAGCTTCATGGTCGTCGCGAGCACGTCCTTCGCCGTTTCCTTGCCGCGCACGACCTCGAGCAGGCGCATCACGTTCGCGGGCGAGAAGAAGTGCGTGCCGATCACGTCCCGCGGGCGCTTGGTCGCGGCGGCGATCGCATCGACGTCGAGCGTCGAGGTGTTGGTGGCGATGATCGCCCCCGGCTTGGCGATCGCGTCGAGCTTCCTGAACAGGTCCTGCTTCACGTCCATGCGCTCGAACACGGCCTCGATCACGATGTCCGCGCCCTTCGCGTCCTCGAGCTTGAGCGAGGGCGTGAGCAGCGCCAATCGCTTGTCCATGTCCGCTTGCGCGAGGCGTCCCTTGGACACGGTGCTAGCGTAGTTCCTCTTGATCGTCGCCATGCCGCGATCGAGCGCTTCCTGCTGCGTTTCGATGATGGTCACGGGGATGCCCGCATTGGCGAAGCTCATCGAGATGCCGCCGCCCATGGTGCCGGCGCCGATGACGGCTGCAGTCTTGATCGGGCGCACCGGCGTGTCCTCGGGCACGTCCGGAATCTTCGTCGTCTGCCGCTCGGCGAAGAACATGTGCCGCAGCGCTTTCGACTCGATGCCTTCCACCAGCGACTGGAAGCGCCTGCGCTCCTCGGCGCGGCCCTCGTCGAACGGCTTCGTCGCCGCAGCCTCCACGCAGGCGACGATTTCGAGCGGCGCCGGGTAGCCGCGCGAGGCCTTGCCGACCTCGGCACGCGTTTTGTCGAAGAACGCCTTCGGCTCGCCTTCGACCTTGACTTTCATGTCCCGGATGCGGCGCGGACCCTTGCCGGCAGCGACGAGCTTCTTCGCGTATGCAAGCGCGCCCTCGAGCAGGTCTCCCTGCACGATTTCGTCGACCAGCCCGAGCGACACCGCCTTTTCGGCGGGAATCGAGTTTCCGCTGGTCATCATCCTGATTGCTTCGGCCGCGCCGACCACCCGCGGCAGGCGCTGAGTTCCGCCGGAACCCGGGAGAATCCCCAGCTTGACCTCGGGCAGACCGAGCTGGCTCTTGGGCAGCGCGACCCGGTAGTGGCAGCCGAGCGCGAGCTCGAGCCCGCCGCCGAGCGCGAAGCCGCCGATCGCCGCGATCATCGGCTTGCCAAGGGCGTCCTGTGCGTCGTTGATCTCCGGCAGGGACGGCGGAACGTTCATCTTCGGGGTGTTGAACTCGCGGATGTCGGCGCCTCCCGAAAACGCTTTCGCCGAGCCGATGATCACCAGCGCCTTGACCGCCGCATCGGCACCGGCCTTCTTGATTCCGTCCATGATGGCGGGGCGCAGCACGCTGCCAAGCCCGTTTACCGGAGGATTGTTCATGCTGATGACGGCGATGCCGTCGCGGACGGAATAGGCTGCAGCGTCACTCATGCGAGGGTCTCCGGCAGTACCTGGCAGGGCGTCGGACGCGCCCGAAGGGAAGGGAGATTTTACCGGGAATGACCCGTGCCGGAGCAGCGCTTAGGAATAGCGGAACGGTCGTGGAACGATGGCGCGCGTGCCGCGTTGACACTGCATAGGGCGGCGGGTAACGTCGGTCGCCGCGGGGGCCCGCGGGACGCAGTCAAGGACCGGTTCGAGAACTTCGAAGGAGGCACAGATGCACGGCCTGATGATGGACACGCCGCTGCTGATCAGCGACCTGATCCGCTTTGCCGACCGCAACCACGGCGATACAGAGATCGTTTCCAAGACGGTCGAGGGCGACATCCACCGCTACACGTACCGGGACGCCCACGCGCGCGCGCGCAGGCTCGCGAAGGTCCTGCAGGGCCTGGGTGTGAAGTCGGGCGACCGTGTCGGCACGCTTGCCTGGAATGGCTACCGGCATTACGAGCTCTACTACGCGATCTCCGGCATGGGCGCGGTGATCAACACCATCAACCCGCGGCTGTTTCCAGACCAGATCGTCTACATCTCGAACCATGCCGAGAACGGCGCGCTGTTCTTCGACCTGACCTTCGTGCCGCTGCTGGAAAAGCTCGCGCCCCAGCTGAAGACGGTCAAGCATTACGTGCTGATGACCGATCGCGCGCACATGCCCGCCAAGAGCAGCATACCCAACCTGTCGTGCTACGAGGAGCTCATGGCCAAGCAGGACGATCGCTACGAGTGGCCGAGCTTCGACGAGCGCACCGCGGCGGCGCTGTGCTACACCTCGGGCACGACCGGCAACCCGAAAGGCGTGCTCTACGGCAATCGCTCTACGGTCCTGCACGCCTATGGCGCCGCACTGCCCGATGCGCTCGACCTTTCCGCCTTCGACTCGGTGCTCCCGGTGGTGCCGATGTTCCACGCCAATGCCTGGAGCCTGCCGTATGCCTGCACCATGGTCGGCGCAAAGATGGTCTTTCCCGGCCCGCACCTCGACGGCAAGAGCGTCTACGAGCTGATCGAGCAGGAGGAGGTGACGCTTTCCGCGGGGGTGCCGACGGTCTGGCTGATGCTGCTGCAGCACCTCGGCGCAAACAACCTGCGCTTCTCGTCGCTCAACCGCACGGTGATCGGCGGCTCGGCCTGTCCTCCGGCGATGATCCGCAGCTTCCAGGACGACTACGGCGTCACCGTGTTCCACGCCTGGGGCATGACCGAGATGAGCCCGCTCGGAACCGTCGGCTCGCTCAAGGCCAAGCAGGCCAAGCTCGACAAGGAGGCGCGCTATGCGATCCAGGCCAAGCAGGGGCGCGGCATCTTCGGCGTCGAGATGAAGATCGTAGACGAGGCGGGCAAGGAACTGCCCTGGGACGGCAAGCGCTTCGGCAACCTGATGGTGAAAGGACCGTGGATCGCCTCGGGCTACCTCAAGGGAGAAGGCGGCGACCCGCTGATCGACGGCTGGTTCCCGACCGGCGACGTCGCCACGATCGATCCGGACGGCTACATGCAGATCACCGACCGCTCGAAGGACGTCATCAAGTCGGGCGGCGAGTGGATCAGCTCGATCGACCTGGAGAACATCGCGGTCGGACACCCCGCAATCGCCGAGGCCGCGGTGATCGGCATCCGGCATCCGAAGTGGGACGAGCGGCCGATCGTCGTCGCGATCAAGAAGCCGGGCCAGGACGTCAGCAAGGAGGCGCTGCTCAAGTACTTCGAGGGCAAGATCGCGAAGTGGTGGATGCCGGACGATGTCGTCTTCGTTGACGAGCTGCCGCACACCGCGACCGGAAAGCTCTCCAAGCTCACGCTGCGCGAGAAATTCGTCGACTACAAGCTGCCCACGGCATGAGAAGGCGCAGGGACCCTGCGGCGCTGAGCGGCGCGAGGACCTGCCTCGCGCCGCGCCGCTGATTTGAAGTACGCTGTCGCCATGCGTATCGTCTTTGCGGGCGTGCTGGCCGCGCTGCTTGCCGGCACAGTTGCGGATGCACTCGCCGAGCTGTATCGCTGGCGTGATCCGCAGACGGGGAGAATCAAGTATTCGAGCTATCCGCCGCCCTGGTACGGCGACGAAACGCGTGAAGCCACCGCGCCGAAGGTCGAGGTCATCGGCGACCGGCCGTCCGCCGGCAGCGCGAGCCAGAAGGCCACGGACGAGATGACCGAAAAAGTCGCCGAAGTGATTCGCTTCATGGAGCAGCGCCGCCAGCAGCTGCTTTCGCGTATGACCGTCGCGCACGCATCGGCGGGCTTCGACCCCGCGGATCCGGCGTTCACGGCGGATCTGCAGGCGTATCGTGCCGTGACCCGGGAGCTCGACAAGTTCGACCCGAAGGGCGCGGCGGTACGTCGCACTGCGGATGCGCGCGCATTCGCCAATCTGGGCGTCGAGCCGCAGGCGGGCGAGGGCGCGGGGACGGCAGGAGAAAGCGGGCCGGCGCGAGAGGAGCGGGCGCGCGGCGTCACGCCGGCGGCGCGGACCCCGCCGCGCGGCAGCGAAGCCCCGCCGCCACCACTCGCCAATCCGGCCCGTCAGTAGCGAGCGGCGGCCCGGCCGTGCATTCCGTCTTCGTCGAGGCGAACGGGATCCGCCTGCACACGATGCAGTCGGGCGAGGGCCCGCTCGTGCTGTTCCTGCACGGCTTTCCGCAATTCTGGTACGCGTGGCGGCACCAGCTGGCCGAGTTTTCGCGCGACCACCTCGCGGTTGCACCTGACCTGCGCGGCTACAACCTTTCCGACAAGCCCGCCGGTGTAGAGGCCTACCGGACGCGTCACATCGTCGCCGACGTTCGCGACCTCGCGCGCCAGCTGAACGGCGGGGCACCGTTCACGCTGGTCGCGCACGACTGGGGCGGCGGCGCGGCGTGGTTTCTTGCCAGGGAATCGCCCGAGCTTGTCTCCCGCCTCGTGATCCTCAATTCGCCGCACCCCTACACCTTCTGGCGCGAGCTGGTGCGCAGCCCGGCGCAGCAAAAGGCGAGCGCGTACATGCTCAAGCTGCGTGCGCCGCAGGCCGAGGCGCGGCTGTCCGCGAACGGCTACGCGCTGCTGTGGAAGTTCGCCTTCGGCGAGACTTCGCCCGCGTTCACTGACGCAGACCGCGCGGCGTATTTGAAAGCCTGGGCACAGCCCGGCGCGCTCACCGGAAGCCTGAACTGGTACCGGGCATCGCCGCTCGTGCCGCCGAGCGACGCTCATCCCGGGGCCGCGGGAATCACGCTCGAGGCGAAGGACTTCATGGTCCGCGTGCCCACTCTGGTGATTCACGGCGAGCGGGATACCGCTCTGCTCACCGGGCTGCTTGACGGGCTCGAGCACTGCGTTCCGCAGCTCAGGATCGAGCGCCTGCCCGAGGCCTCGCACTGGGTGATGGAGGAGTATCCGGAGCGTGTGAACCGGCTCATTCGCGATTTCATCGCGCCCCTATAATCGCTGCGGGAGGACGGGATGACGGACGCGTTGTCGGTGACGCAGCTGCGCAGCCGCGTGGGCGAAGAGGTCGGCGTCTCGCCGTGGCTCGAAATCGACCAGGCGCGCATCGACCTGTTCGCCAAGGCGATCGACGATCCGCAGTGGATCCACGTCGACCCCGAGCGCGCGAAATCGGGCCCCTTCGGCACGACGATCGCGCACGGCTTCCTCACGCTGTCGCTGCTGTCGCACCTCATCGAGAGCACGTTTTCCTTCGCCGACCGCAAGATGGGCGTCAACTACGGCCTGAACAAGGTGCGCTTCACTGCGCCAGTGCCGGTCGGCAGCCGGGTGCGCGCGCATTTCGTGCTCGGCAGCTGGGAGCGCAAGGACGACATGATCCAGACCATCTGGAACGTCACCATCGAGCGCGAGGGCAGCGACAAGCCGGTACTGGTGGCAGAGTGGATTGGTCGGAGCTACGTTTAACCGAAATGGGGTCTGACCCCAAGGGTCGCGCCTTATGAGGTATCGATGATGCAACGCTGGAAACAACGTCCGGAGGGATCGAACTGGGGCGAATTCGGCCCCGACGATCAGCGCGGGCGCATGAACTTGGTGACGCGCGAGAAGGTGCTGCAGGGTGTCGCCGAGGTGAAGGAAGGGATCACCTTCTGCCTGTCGCTGCCGCTCGACTACCCCGGCGGCAGTGTCCTCAATCCGCGCCGCAGCCCGCCGCGGCTCGCGCCGACGCTGCGCGACGGCAGGAGCGCGGGTGCGCAGAACTTCTGCTGGGCGTTCGCGAACGACAATCCGGATCACACCGACGTGGTGAGCGACGACGTGGTGCTGCTCACGCTGCAGTACTCGACGCAGTGGGACTCGTTCGCGCATATCGGCAGCCGCTTCGACGCCGACGGCGACGGCAAGCGCGAGATCGTGTTCTACAACGGCTATCGCGGCGGAGCCGACATACGCCCGGCGCCGGGCGAGAAAAAGGGCGCCGAGCCCTGGGCCAAGTACGAGGGTGCGAAAGCGCAGGCGCTCGGCATCGAGAACCTCGCCGAGCACGGCGCGCAGGGCCGCGGCGTGATGATCGACCTGCACGTGCACTTCGGTCGCGCGCGCAAGGCGGTCAATTACGACGAGCTGATGCGCGTGCTCGAGGCGGACAAGGTCACGGTCGAGCGCGGCGACATGGTGTGCCTGTACACCGGCTTCGCCGACGTGATCCTCGAGCTGAAGAAGAATCCCGATCCTCAGCTGCTGCACAACACCTGCAGCGGCCTGGACGGGCGCGACGAAAAGCTGCTCGCGTGGATCAGCGACTCGGGGCTCGCCTGCCTGCTCGCCGACAACTACGCGGTCGAGCTCATTCCAAGCAGTCTCAGCAAGCCCGCGCCGCACGCGATGATGCCGCTGCACGAGCACTGCCTGTTCAAGAACGGCATCCATCTCGGCGAGATGTGGTACTTCCGCGAGCTCGCCGAATGGCTGCGCGCACATAAGCGCAACCGATTTCTCCTGACGGCGCCGCCGCTGCGGCTGCCCGGCGCGGTGGGCTCGCCGGCGACGCCGATCGCTACGGTGTGAGGATGCATGGCTGAACGAGTGGTGATCGTGACAGGCGGCTCCTCGGGCATTGGCGAGGCGATCGCGCGTGAGATGGCGCGCCGCGGCTGGCGCGTGGTCGTCAACTACTCGAAGAGCGCTGCGCAGGCGGAAAGCGTCGCCAGGGCCTGCGCCGCGGCGGGCGGCGAGGCGATCGCGGTACGCGCCAACGTTGCCGAGGACGCCGATTGCCGCGCGCTGGTCGGGGCTGCGCTCGACAAATGGGGGCGCCTGGATGCGCTGGTCAACAACGCGGGCACGACCAAATTCGTGCTGCACGCTGATCTCGACGGCCTCTCGGCCGAGGACTTCCAGCGCATCTACGCGATCAACGTCATCGGCCCGTTCCAGATGTGCCGCGCAGCGGCGCCCGAGCTGAGAAAGGCGCGTGGCGCGGTAGTCAACGTCTCTTCGCTTGCCTCGCGCGTTGCCACCGGCTCGTCGATCGCTTACGCCGCATCCAAGGCGGCGCTCAACACGCTGTCGATGTCGCTTGCGCGTACGCTCGCGCCGGAGGTGCGCGTAAACGTGCTCGCCCCGGGCTTCGTCGACACGCCGTGGATGACCGCCGGCTACGGCGAGGAGCGCTATGCGAGGGTGCGTGAAACCTACACTCAGATCGCGCCGCTCAAGGAAGTGTCGCAGCCGCAGCATCAGGCCGAGGCGGTCGCCTGGCTGATCGAAGGCGCGGGGCAGGTCACCGGCCAGATCCTCTACGTAGACGGCGGCATGCACGTCGCTTCGCCGCGCAAGGTGTGAGCGTGCTGCGGCTGTCCGATTTTAAGGTGCTGAGCTTCGACTGCTACGGTACGCTGATCGACTGGGAGACTGGAATCCTCGCCGCGCTCGCTCCGCTCGCTGCGAAATGCAGTACGCCCCCCTCGGGCGAAGCTCTGCTGGAGCTGTACGGGCGTCTCGAGTCCGCTCAGGAAGCCGAGACGCCGGCGCTCATCTACCGTGATCTGCTCACGCGAGTTCACGCGCGCATGGCGAGCGAACTCGGCGTCGCCGCGAGCGCCGCCGAGAACGCCGCCTTCGGCGCCTCGATCGGCGCCTGGCCGGCTTTCGCCGATTCGCCGCAAGCGCTCGCCGAGCTGAAGCGCGATTTCAAGCTGGTGATCCTGTCGAACGTCGATCGCGAAAGCTTTCGCGCGAGCAACGCCCGCCTGCGGGTCGAATTCGACGCGATTCTCACCGCGCAGGACATCGGCTCCTACAAGCCCGATGCGCGCAATTTCGCCGCGCTCATCGCCCGCGTCGCCGAGATGGGGCATGGGAAGGCTGAACTCCTGCACGTGGCGCAGAGCCTGTACCACGACCATGTGCCGGCCAAGCAGGCGGGCCTCAGGACCGTCTGGATCGACCGGCGCGCAGGCAAGGGTGGCGGCGCGACACTGGCGCCGCAGGGGGAGGTGCGGCCCGATGCACGGTTCACCAGCCTGGCGGCGTTCGCGCAGGCGCATCGTCGCGAAGTTCAGGCGATCGGAGCGAGAGGCGCCTGACATGCCCGACGATCGCAGAGATCTGATCGCGCAGCTGAAGAACCGTGCACTCGTCTACCTCGAGGTCTATGACGTTCTCAGTGAAGAGTTCGGCGCGGCGCGCGCAGAAACCTTGCTCGCAAGAGCGATCGAGCGGCGGGGGCGAAGTGCGGGGCGCGCGCTGGCGCAGTTCGCGCCGGATAATTTCGACGGCCTGTGCCAGGCGTTCCTCAAGGGCGTGCCCGGCGAAGGTGCGCTGTTCGCGCCCGAGATCCGGCGCTGCGACGCGAGCGGAATCGAGATCCAGTTCCACGCCTGCCCGCTGAAGGAGGCCTGGGAGGAAGCGGGCCTTGCTCCCGACAAGCGAGCCCTGCTCTGCCGCATTGCCGGCCGGGTCGACAAGGGCATGTTCGAAGGCGCCGGCTTCGCGATCGACAACCGTACCTGGGCGCCGGGCGCCGAAGGCTGCTGCTTCCTTTCCATCCGGCGCGCGTGACCGACATCGCAACCTACGACTACATCATCGTAGGCGCCGGCTCGGCGGGCTGCGTGCTCGCCAACCGGTTGAGCGCGAACGGCCGGTGCCGCGTGCTGCTGCTCGAGGCGGGCCCTCGCGACACCGACTTCTGGATCCACGTGCCGCTCGGCTATGGCAAGCTGTTCGCGCGCACTGACGTCAATTGGGCCTACGAGGGCGAGCCCGAGCCGACGCTGAACGGCCGGCGCGTGTTCACGCCGCGCGGCAAGGTGCTGGGCGGCTCGTCGTCGATCAACGGCCTGGTCTACATCCGCGGCCAGCGCGAGGACTTCGACGCCTGGGGCGTGCCGGGCTGGGGCTTCGACGACCTGCTGCCCTACTTCAAGAAGTCCGAGGACCAGAGCCGCGGCGCCGATGCCTGGCACGGCGCCGGAGGACCGATCGCGGTGTCCGACCTGCCGGACAAGCACGAGCTGTGCGAGGCCTTCATCGCCTCGGCGAAGGCGCTCGGCGTGCCGCGGAACGACGACTTCAACGGCGCGTCGCAGGAGGGCACGGGCTATTACCAGGCCACCGCGCGCAACGGCCGACGCTGCAGCACCGCGGTCGGCTACCTGCGGCCCGCCGAGAAGCGAGGCAATCTTCGCGTCGAAGTCGAGGCGCTCGCCACGCGCATCCTGTTCGAGGGCACGCGCGCGAGCGGCGTCGAGTATCGCCAGCATGGCGCCACGCGCAGGGCGCGCGCGGCGCGCGAGGTGATTCTCGCCGGCGGCACTTTCAACTCGCCGCAGCTGCTGCAGCTCTCGGGAGTTGGTCCGCGCGCCCTGCTCGAGCAGCACGGCATCCCGGTGGTGCTCGATTCGCCCGAGGTGGGAGAGAACCTGCAGGATCACTTCTACGCGCGCACTTTCTGGCGCTGCAACAAGCCGATCACGCTGAACGACGACCTGATGAGCTGGTGGCGCCAGGCCAGGATCGGCCTGCAGTACCTGCTCTTCAGGCGCGGCCCGCTCACCGTCAGCGCCGGCTACGCCGCGGCGTTCGTGCGTACCCGGCCCGAGCTCACGCGGCCCGATGCGCAGCTTTATTTCATCAACTTTTCCACCGCCAAGCGCGGCGGCCACCTGCATCCGTTTTCGGGCTTTACCTGCTCGGTGTCGCAGCTGCAGGTCGAATCGCGCGGCTGGGTACGCGTGCGCAACGCCGACCCCGCAGCGCCACCGGCGATCCTGTATAACTACCTCGCCACGGAAACCGACCGGCGCATGATGGTCGAGGGGCTGAAGTTCGCGCGGCGCATCGTCAACACCGCGCCGCTGTCGGGCTATGTGGTCAGTGAGGAATACCCCGGAGTGCGCGTGCAGACCGAAGAGGAGTGGCTCGCCTTCTGCCGCGAGGCGGGCGACACGGTGTTTCACCCGACCTCGACCTGCCGCATGGGAACTGATGCGCGTGCCGTCGTCGATCCGCGCCTGGGCGTGCGCGGCCTGCAGGGCCTGCGGGTCATCGACGCCGCGGTGATGCCCGCAGTGCCCTCGGGCAACATCAACGCCGCGGTGATCGCGCTGGCCGAGAAGGGCGCCGATCTCGTGCTCGAGGACGGCGGCTGAGGTCTGCCGGAGCGCGGCGGGGACGTCTCGCTGCTGTGCTTGACAGGGCGCGACGGGGTTTGAAAGACTGCAACGCCCGATCGGCCGCACGGTCGATCGATTTAACAACTGGAGGAGGAAAACCATGCAGATCAAACTGGGGCACTGCATGCGCATTGGCGTCGCCGCGCTCGCACTGGCCGGCATGGCGACGATTGCGCACGCGCAGAAGGAGATCAAGATCGGCGTGATCTTCGACTACACCGGTCCGTTCGCCGCCGGCGGCTCGCAGGCCGCGGGGATCGGCACCAAGATCGCCATCGACATGATCAACGAGAAGGGCGGCGTCGAGGGCTACAAGATCAAGCCGATCTACGCCGACGCGCAGTCCAAGGCCGAGGTCGCGATCAACGAGGCCACGCGCCTGCTCGAGCAGGAAAAGGTCGACCTGATCATGGGCGTGTACTCGAGTGCGCACTGCGTGCCGATGGCGCAGAAGGTCGACGCGGCGAAGAAGTTCATGTGGGCCAACGTCTGTGTCGCCTCGAGCGTGTTCAAGGGCAAGAACCTGACGCACGTGTTTCGCGCCCAGGTGCATTCGGACCAGTTCGGCGAAGCTTCCTGCTCGTTCCTGAACGAGCACGCCAAGACGAGGCTGAAGAAGGATCCCAAGGACCTCAAGGTCGCGATCATTCATGAGGACGGACCCTATGGCTCGGGCGTGGCCTCGGGCAACGAGGCGGTGTGCAAGAAGTACGGCATGCAGGTGGTGCTGAAGGAAGGCTATTCGGCCACTGCGCCGGATCTGTCGTCTCTGGTGACGAAGCTGCGCCGCGCACGCGCCGACGTCATCCTGCACACCGGCTACAACCCGGACATCACGCTGTTCTGGCGCCAGGCACGCGAGCAGGGGCTGAAGTGGGCTGCTCTGATCGGACACGGCGCGGGTTACGGCCAGTTCGACAAGCTGAAGGAGGCGTTCGGCAAGGAGGCCGAGTACATCTACAACGTCGACCCGGTCGCCGCGCAGCTGCTCGATCCGAAGACGCTCAAGCCGGGCCTCGGCGAGCTCACGCAGGAGATGGTCAAGCGCTACAAGGCCGAATCCAAGGCCACCGTGGTGCCGCCGCATACCTCGATGGGTTTCAATCAGAGCTGGATCTTCTTTACCGACGTCCTGCCGCGCGCGATCAAGAAGCACGGCGGCTACAATCCCGAGGCACTGCGCCAGGCGGCGCTCGAGACCGACATCCCGGTCGGCGGCACGATCCAGGGCTACGGCGTGAAGTTCTTTGCCCCGGGCAGCGAGATGGCGGGCCAGAACGAGCGCAGCTCTCCCGTGGTGATGCAGTACCAGGGTGGACAGACCAAGATCGTGTGGCCGACCGCGATCAAGACGGCCGACCCGATACTGCCGATTCCGAAGAGCTCGGCCTACTCCAATCAGTGACCGCAGCGCGGTCCGCCGCCTTCCTCCGCCTCGCGCGGAGGAAGGGGCGGCCTGCTGCGTCCGCGACCGATGCTCAGCGTCAGTGGCCTGACCAAGGTATTCGGCGGCTTTACCGCCGTCAGCAACATCGCCTTCGAGGTCCGGGAAGGCGAGCTCCTCGGCCTGATCGGACCGAACGGCTCGGGCAAGAGCACGACCTTCAACCTGATCTCGGGCGCGCTCGCGCCCACCAGCGGGTCGATTCGCTTCGGCGGGGAGGACATCGCCGGTCTGCCCTCGAACCGCATCGCGCACCGCGGTATCGCGCGCACCTTTCAGATTCCACGCCCGTTCCGGCGCCTGTCGATCCTCGACAACGTCGCGCTCGCCGCGTTCTACGGCCATGCCGAGCATCCCGCACGTGAAAAGGCCTACGCCTACGCCAAGGAGGTGCTCGAGCTGGTCAAGCTGCCTTCCGATCCTGCGGCGCGGATCGACGGCCTCGGCGCAGCGGGACTGAAGAAGCTCGAGCTGGCGCGTGCGCTCGCCACTGCGCCGAAACTGCTGCTCGCCGACGAGTCGCTCGGCGGGCTGGACGAATCCGAGATGAACCAGGCCGCCGACATGCTGGCGGCGATCCGCAAGGAGCGTGGCATCACGATCATCTGGGTCGAGCACATCATGGGCGTACTGATGCGCGTGGTAGACCGCTGCATCGTGCTCGATTACGGCGAGGTCATCGCCGAGGGCCGGCCTGAGGCGGTCGCGCATGATCCGAAGGTGATCGAGGTTTACCTCGGCACCGACGCGGCGGACGTGCAGAAGACCGTCGCCGACCGGGCGGTGTAGCGCGATGCTCAGGCTGTCCAATGTCAGCGCGGGCTACGGCAGCTTCCAGGCACTGTTCGACGCCAGCCTCGAAGTGAACGCGGGCGAGACGGTGGCTGTGATCGGCCCGAACGGTGCCGGCAAGACAACGCTGTTGCGGGTGATCTCGCGGCTGATCGATGCGACTGCAGGCGAGATGACGATGGAGGCGCACAGCTTGAATGCCGTACCGTCACACGAGGTGATCGGCTACGGCATTGCGCACGTGCCGGAGAACCGCAGGCTCTTTCCCCGCCTGTCGGTGGAGGACAACCTGCGCATGGGCTCCTACGTGCCGTCGGCGCGCGCCCAGTTCTCCGGGCGTCTGGATCAAGTGTATGCGCTGTTTCCGCGCATGAAAGAGCGCCGTAAACAGCTCGCCGGCACGCTCTCGGGCGGCGAGCAGCAGATGTGCGCCATCGGGCGTGCGCTGATGTCCGGACCGAAGCTGCTGCTGCTCGATGAGCCTTCGGCGGGGCTAGCCCCGGTCGTCGTTCAGGCCATCTTCGAAGTTGTGCGCAAGATGTCGGCCCAGGGCTACACCGTGCTGATCGTCGAGCAGAACGTGCAGCAAGTGCTCAAGGTTGCCGACCGGGCCTATCTGCTCGAGACCGGGCGCATCAAGCTCTCGGGGCGCTCGGACGAGCTGCGCGAGAACGACGCCATCAAGAAATCCTATCTGGGACTCTGAGCGATGCCGATCTTCGATATCTTCCTCGTCGAGGCCGTGGTCAACGGCATTCTGCTCGGCGGCATTCTCGCGCTGCTCGCGCTCGGCCTGAACCTCATCTTCGGCGTCATCGACGTGGTCTGGATCTGTTACGCCGAATTGATCATGCTCGGGATGTATGCCGTGTACTACGGCCACAACGTCTATGGCTGGCCGCTGTGGCTCGCACTGGTATTCGGCGTCGCGGTGGTGGCGGTCCTCGGCGCACTGCTGCACCAGTTCGTCATCCGGCCGGTGCTCGCCGCCGAGCCGATCAACCAGCTGCTGGTGACCGGCGGCGTGCTGTTTTTCCTGCAGGCGGTGGCAACGCTCGTGTTCGGCATCGAATTCAAGAACATCGGCATCCGCCTGCCGCAGCTCTCGGTCGGCGATATGTACCTGAGCCTCGCGCGGCTCATCGCATTCGGGGTTGCCCTGGCGGGAATGATCGGGATGTACCTGTTTCTCACGCGAACCTATCTCGGCACGGCGATCCGCGCGATTTCACAGGACCGCGCGATCATGCCGCTGATGGGAGTGAACCCGAACCGCATCTTCCTCATCACCTCGGCGCTCGGCGGCGGCCTCGCCGGACTCGCGGCCTGCCTGCTGGTGCTGCAGTACGACATCCACCCGGCGATCGGGCTGACCTTCGGCCCGATCACGTTCATGGTCTGCGTTATGGGCGGCCTGGGCAACATGATCGGCGGATTCATCGCCGCGTTCATCTTCGCCCAGTTCATCTCCGTGGGCGGATTCTTCCTGCACATCGAATGGGGTTACGTGATCGCTTTCGTGTTCTTCATCGGCATGATGTTCTGGCGGCCCCAGGGCATCCTCGGCAGCAGGTGACGCCATGAAGTGGATCGCGCTGGTCGCTCTCGCGCTCGCGCCGCTGGCCGGCATGGGCAACTACCCGCTGCACCTGCTCATCATGTGCCTGCTGTGGGGCTTCGTGTACACCAGCTGGGCGATCATGGGGCGCCTGGGCATGGTGAGCCTCGGCCACGGTGCCTTTCTCGGCATCGGCGCCTACGTGGTCGTGATGCTCTGGAATCACGCCGACATCTCGCCCTGGCTCGGCACACCGATCGCGCTCCTGCTGACCGCCGTCGTTGCTGTCCTCATCGGCTATCCGTGCTTCCGCTTCAAGATCGTCGGCCACTACTTTGCCCTGGTGACGCTGGCGCTGACCGAGGTCGTGCGCCTGGTCATCGTTGCGCTGCGCGACCAGACCGGCGGTTCGCTCGGCGCGACGCCGGAAACGGCCCTGGCCGACACTGCCTGGTCGATCGGCGCGCTGCAGTTCTCCTCCAAGCTCGTCTGGTTCTACATCATCCTCATGGCCTGGCTCGCGGGGCTGTGGATCTGGGGGCGGGTAGACCGCTCGATGACCCGGCTTGCGCTCGAGGCGATCAGCCAGGAGGAGGATGCGGCGGCCTCGGTCGGAATGAACGTGACCAGGCTCAAGCTCGGCGTCACCATGATCTCGGCGCTGATGACCTGCGTCGGCGGCGTGCTCTACGCGCAGTACCAGCTCTACGTGAATCCGGAGACTGTCTCCGGCATCGGCATCAGCCTGCAGATCGTGTTCGGTGCGATCGTCGGCGGCATGTTCGTGCGGCTCGGGCCGACCGTCGGCGCGGTCATCACCCTGCTGCTCGCCGAGGTGCTGCGCCTTGCAATTGGCCACGACATTCATGGCCTCGACTCGACGATCTACGGCCTGATGCTGGTGCTGTTCATCATCTTCATGCCGAAGGGCATCCTCGGCGCGATACTCGAAGCGCTCGAAAAACGGCGCGCGGCGAAGACCGGCAGGCAGGCTGCGGCGACGGCCTGAGCGCCGCTCAGGCGAAGGGCTGCAGGTTGCCGAGCAGCGTCGGGACCAGCTCGGTGACTGTAGGGTGGATGTGCATCGCGCGCTGGATCGTGGTGTAGGGCTTGCCCGTGTACATGACGTCAAGCAGCGAATGCACGATCTCGTCGCCGTTCAGGCCGAGGATCGCCGCGCCGAGGAGCCGCTGGCTCTCGGCGTCGACCAGCACCTTCATGAAGCCCTGCGTTTCGCCCGCCTCGCGTGCGCGGCCGACGCGTGTCATCGGCAGCTTGCCGGCGAGGACGCGCTTGCCGCTCTTGCGTGCCTCGGCCTCGTTCATGCCGACGCGCCCGAGCGGCGGATCGATGAACAGCGCGTAGCAGGAGATCCGGTCGGAGATGCGCCTGCGGTCGTTGTCGAACAGGTTCGCGGCGACGATCTCGTAGTCGTTCCATGCGGTGTGGGTAAACGCGCCGCGCCCATTGGCATCGCCCATGCACCACACGCCCTCGGCACTGGTTCGGCAGGCATCGTCGACCTGGACGAATCCGCGCGCGTCGGTCTGGACCCCTGCCTTGTCGAGCCCGAGGTCCTGCGTGTTCGGCACCCGGCCCACCGCGAACAGCAGGTGCGAGCCTTCGGCGAGCGGCGCGCCGCCGCGGCATTCCAGCGTGACGGCAACGCGTCCGCCGTGCTTCGAAAGCGCCATGCACTGCGCGCCGGTGAGAATCTCGACCCCTTCGCGCTCGAGGATGGCGCGGATCTCTGCCGCCACGTCCTCGTCCTCGTGCGGCAGCAGCTTGTCCATCTTCTCTACGACGGTGACCTTCGAGCCGAAACGCCGGTACATCTGCGCGAACTCGAGCCCGATGTAGCTGCCGCCGATGATGACGAGGTGCTCGGGCAGCCTGTCGACGTCCATCATCGAGGTATTGGTCAGATAGGGCACCTCGTGCACGCCGGGAATCTCGGGGACGAACGCCCGCCCGCCCACGTTTAGAAACACGCGCTCGGCCTGCAGCACCCGGCCGTCGACCGCGATGGTGCGCGGCGCGGTGAACTGCGCATGCCCGCGGATAAGAGACACGTTCTTCATTCCGGCGATCCAGTTGGTCACGCCGTTCGTGCTCTGCTGCACGATGCCGTCCTTGCGCCGCTTGACGGCGGCCATGTCGACGCGCACGTCGGACGCGTCGAAGCCAAACTCCGCGCCGCGGCGCGCGAGGTGCAGCGCATGCGCGCTCGCGACCAGGGTCTTGGTCGGGATGCAGCCGGTGTTGACGCAGGTGCCGCCGATCAGCTTGCGCTCGATGATCGCGGTCTTCTGCCCT
>Ga0210102_1000114_pt1 | contig 23106 bp, 25 predicted proteins | sample RushOxbow_ThreeS_4_FD_185563 | JGI IMG/M metagenome (GOLD analysis project Ga0210102, IMG submission 185563) | Wetland microbial communities from San Francisco Bay, California, USA, that impact long-term carbon sequestration -... | ecosystem: Environmental > Aquatic > Marine > Wetlands ...
GGCCGCGTCAACCCTTCCCCGCCGGCGCTTCCGCTTTCGGCTTGGGCGGCGCACCGCCGCCGACCGCGACGTCGGCGCCGGGTCGCAGGCGGTGGTTGCCCTCGGTGATGACGAGGTCTCCCGCCGCGATGCCGTCCACGATCTCGACTTCGCCGACCTTGCGCGCGCCGGTGCGCACCCGCACTTCCTCTGCCTTGCCGTCGACCACGCGGTACACGAAGCTGTCGCGCCCGCGCGGAACGATGGCCTCTTCGGGAATCCAGACAGCCTGCTCGCGCACCCCGAGCTGGAGATTGACGCGCGCGAACATCCCCGGGCGCAGCTGCAGGTCGGGGTTGCCGACGCGCGCGCGCACCAGCACAGTGCGCGTCTGCTCGTCGACCGCCGGCTCGATGGCGTAGATCTGTCCGGCGAACTGGGCGTCGGGATAGGCGTCCACCGCGACGCGCACCGCTTGGCCGTCCGCGAGCCGCGCGAGGTGGATCTCGGGCACGCGGAAGTCGAGCTTGATGACGTCTATCTTGTCGAGCCGCGCGATGTCGGTGCCCGCCGCGACGTAGGCCCCTTCGCTCACCTGGCGCAGTCCCGCGACTCCCGGAAACGGCGCGTAGACCTGGGTCTTCGCCAGCTTGGCCTCGTCCTCGCGCTGCTTCGCGAGCGAGCGCGCGTAGTTCGAGCGCTGCTCGTCGAGCGCCTGGCTGCTGATGAACTTCTTCTTGTAGAGATCCTCGGCACGCTCGAGGCGCTGCGCGTCAAGCTTGGCCTGCGACGCAGACGAGGCGACCAGCGCGCGGTACTCGGCGTCGTCCAGTGCGATGAGGAGCTCGCCGCGCCTGACGCGCTGCCCTTCGGCGAAAGCGATCTTGCCCACGCGTCCCGCAATCTCCGGGCGGATCATGACCGATTCGTCGGCGCGCAGGCTGCCGACCGCGCGCGCGAGGTCGACCGCAGGCGCGATCACCGCGCGCACCGCGCGCACCGGCGTCGGCGGAAAAGGCTTGACGGCCGCAGGCTTCTGCGCCGGCGTCTTGCCGGCGCCCGGCGCCTTGGCTTCGTCGGCAGAATTCGCGCCCGTGCAGGCGAGCGCCGCGAGCGCGGCGACGCACAGGCGCCGGCTTGCGCCGGTGATCAGGGGCACTTGAAGCCGGCGCGCTCGACGGCCCGCTTGAACTCGGGCAGGCCCGCCTTGGCAGGGTCGTACTCCACACTCGCCCTGCCATCGGCCAGAGAAACGTCGACCTTCTCGACGCCTGCAACCCCGCTCAGCATGCGGGTGACGCTTTTCACACAGCCGTCGCAGTGCAGGCCTTCGACTTTGAACTCCACCGTATCCATTGACCGACTTTCCCGCGCTTCGTCGCGGTGTGTGCGAAGCGCAAATTTTGCCTGAAGTTAGGCCTCGCCGCGAGGCGTTCGCCGCGCGCTGCGCCAGACGTCGCCTATCCTGCGAGCCAGACGAGCGGACCGCGCGGGTCGCGCGTCAGCGCCACCGCCACCACGTACGCGGCCGAAATCACCGCGCACAGCAACGCGCCCAGCCGCACCGCCCTCGTTCGACCGCGCCGCAGGGCGACGGTTCCGAAGCCGATGTAGGCGAGGAGTCCGAGCACCTTTGCCGTCAGCCAGGCGTGCACGAAGGGGTTCTGGCCAAGCAGCCAGGCGAGCCACAGCGCGCTCGCGAGCAGCAGCGTGTCGATGACGTGCGGCGCAATGCGCACGAAGCGCGCCTGCAACCAGGGCGAGCCTGCGAGCATCAGCAGGCCGCGCAGCACGAAGCCCGCAAGGCTGATGACGACGCAGCCGACGTGGATCGATTTCGCGACGAGATAGGCGGTCAGAGACATCGCGCAGCGTGCGGCATGCGCCGCCGGCTGCGGCGCGGGCCGCTATTGTCGCCGTTGCGCGGGCGCTGCGGACAGCTGCGGCGTCGATCGGCCCGGCAGGCGCGTTCAAGCCGCAGCGGCGAATGCCCGGCGTTCCAACAGATGATCGAACAGATCGCGCACGGCGCGGATTTCGGTGCCGAAGGGCAGCGGCTCGGAGCCGCGGAAAAACAGACCGCGCTCGGTGTCGCCGCGCAGCGCCGCGGCGAGGTGATGATCGATGCAGAACTGTCCGGCGCGCGGCAGGCCGTCGCGCAGGCCGCACTGCGCGAGGCAGTCCCAGGCGAGCGTGCAGTGCCGGCGCGGTTTCGCGCGCCGCTGCAGGACGGCCTCCTTGTCGAGGTAGGCCGCGAGCCAGGGCGTGCGGACCGCGCGCGCCGGCAGCCCGGCAACGCTCATGAAGACCGCGATGTCCTCGGGTCTTGCTTCTGCGAGCACGCGCTTGAAGTTCGGATGTGCATCGCACTCCGCGGTCGCGGCGAACGGGGTACCGACCTGTACCGCGGCTGCGCCCGCCGCGCGCGCGGCGGCCACGCGCGCCGGAGAATTGACGCCGCCGGCGGCGATCAGCGGAATGCTCTCCGGGTCGAGCCCCGCGCCATGCAGCGCATTGCGGATTTCGGGCAGCACGCGCGCGAAGTCGAATCGCGCATCGCCGACTTCGTCGAGCCGCGCGGCGCCAAGATGGCCGCCGGCGTAGCGCGGGTGCTCGACCACGATCGCGTCCGGTGCGCGGCCGCGCCGCAGCCAGCGCCGCAGGATCAGCGCCGCGGCGCGCGCTTCGGAGACGATCGGCACCAGCGCCACCTCCGGCCAGTCCGCGGTCAGCTCGGGCAGATCGAGCGCGAGGCCGGCGCCGACCACGATCGCATCGGCTCCGCTCGCACAGGACTGGCGCACGTACGCCGCGTACTGCGACACCGCGCGCATGACATTGACCGCGATCATGCCGTTGCCGCACGCGAGTTCGCGCGCCGCGTGGATCTCGCGATCCAGCGCGACGAGGTTGGCCCGCTCGATCGCCGCCTTGTCGCGGCTGCGCCCGGTCGCCCGCATCAGGTCGGGGTGATGGCGGCGCAGGTCGACGCTCGATAGGGTGCCCACGCCGCCTTCGCGAGCGACGCTGCCTGCGAGGCGATGCGCGGACACGCCGACGCCCATGCCGCCCTGTACCAGCGCGAGCGCCTGCTTGCTTCGGATTGAAAAAAAACGGTCCTGCATCACACAGCCCACAACGGCGCAAACGAGGCACGGTAACCGGCGCCGGCAGCCGGGTCATTGACCCAGAATAAGCCGGCCTCATGCCGTGGGTCCGAAAGAAGTTGATCCACCTCAATTCCGTTCTTGCGCGCGGCGCCTACAACCAGCACTGGATCGACGGGAACCGGCATGGACAGTCAAACCGAGTTGCGGCGCGGCCCGGCAGTGCTCGAAGGGGTGATCGCCAATCTGCCGATGTTCCGCCATGCGCCGCGCCAGAGCCTCGCCGAGCTCGCCCGTCTCGCCCGCTCGCAGCACGTGCATCGCGGCACGGCCGTGTGCCGGCGCGGCGACCCGATGCCGGGGTTCTACGCGCTCGCTTACGGTCTGGTGAAGCTCGCGCTGCGCACCGACGCGGGCGAGGAAAGAGTGCTGCGCCTGGTCGGGCCGGGCGAAACCTTCGGCGAGGCGGTGATGTTTCTCGAAAAGCCCTCTCCGGTCGACGCGATTGCGCTCGCCGACAGTCTGCTCGTCATGCTGCCCGCCGAGCCGGTTTTCGCGCTGCTCGAGCGCGACCCGCGTTTTGCGCGCAGCCTGATCGCGAGCCTGAGCCAGCGCATGCACGGCCTGGTCGCAAACGTCGAGGCGTCGAGCTTGCGCAGCGGCCTGCAACGCGTCGCCGCGTATCTCGAGGCGCACGCGGCGACCGACGACAACGGCGCCGCGCGCGTGCTGCTGCCGACGACCAAGACGGTGATCGCCTCGCATCTGGGCATCACCAAGGAAACGTTCTCGCGCCTGCTGCGCGAGCTGGCGCAGCTGGGGCTGATCCGCGTCGTGCGGCGCGAGATCACACTGCTGGAACGCAGCCGGCTGGCCGAGCTCGCGCGCAACGGTCCGGGACCGCGCTGAACCGGCCACAGCGGACTGGCCGTCGCGCTCGCGCTGCGCGTATGCTGCGAAGCGCAGCTTTGACCTGTGTCAAGTGCGCGGCGAAGCCACTGCTTAGGCTTTCATTGAAGGCGATCAGACTGCCGGGATGTTCCGGCGCTCAAGGAGAGGAATCCATGTACAAGCACATCCTGGTACCGACGGACGGCTCGCGTCTGTCGACCAAGGCGGTGAAAGCCGCGGCAGCTCTGGCGAAGAAGGTCGGCGCGAAGCTGACCGGCGTTTACGTCATCCCGCCCTACGTCCCGCCGATGTACGGCGAAGCGGCGGTGTACGTGCCGGAGGTGACACCGAAGCGCTACAAGGACCTCGCCGAAAAGGAGGCCAAGAAGGCGCTCGCCGCGATCGACATCGCGGCGCAGCTGGCGAGGGTGCCCTGCAAGACGATCTGGGTGACCAAGGACCAGGCCTGGGAGGGCATCATTCACACGGCGCGCTCGCGCAAGTGCGACCTCATCGTCATGGCCTCGCACGGGCGGCGCGGGCTCACCGGGCTGCTGCTCGGCAGCGAGACCACCAAAGTGCTGACGCATTCCAAGATTCCGGTGCTCGTCTGCCGCTAGGCGCGGTGCCATGTCGCACTACCATTACCTGACGATCGAGCAGCGCGAGCGGCTTGATGCGCAGATGCGTGCGCGCGTTGCGGCGCTGCGCGCCGAGCTGGTGCAGGGGCTGCGCCGTTCGGGGCGTCCCGAGTCGATCGGGCTCGCCAACCATCTCGAGGAGACCGACGATGCGCCGGTCGCCGCGCTCGAGAGCGCCCTCGAGATCGCCGCGCTCGAACACGAAGGCACCGAGCTGCGCGAGATGATGACGGCGCGCGAGCGCTTGCATACGCCGGAGTACGGCGTCTGTACCGACTGCGGTGCCGACATTCCCTACATTCGCCTCGAGGTCATGCCCACGGCAACGCGCTGCGTCGGCTGCCAGGCGCGCTTCGAGCACTCGCAGGGCTTGGACAGCGCCGCCTCGCTCTAGGGAAGGTCTGATCAAGGGGGCTCCGCCCCCTTGCGAGCCCCCGACTTCGGACCAAGCCCCGATCAAGTCTTCTACTTGATCGGGGCTTGCCTAGGCACAGAGGCGGCAGCGCGCCCGCACGCCGCCCCGGCTACACTAGTCGGGGCATGAAGTACAAGGACTACTACAAGACCCTCGGGCTGGCGCGCGGCGCAAGCGACGCGGAGATCAAGAAGGCCTACCGCAGCCTCGCGCGCAAGTACCACCCCGACGTTTCCGCCGAGAAGGACGCCGAAGAGCGCTTCAAGGAAATCGCCGAGGCCTACGAAACGCTCAAGGATCCGCGCAAGCGCGCCGCCTACGACGGGCTGGGCGCGCATCGCAGCGGCGAGCAGTTCCGCCCGCCACCGGACTGGTTCGACCGCTTCCACGTGCACGGCGCAGCCGAGTTCGGCGGCCCTGGCGGCGTCGACCTCGGCGATCTGTTCGCTTCGTTCGGCGCGTTCAGTGGCCTCGGCGGCACCGGCGGCGGGCGCGGCTTTCGGGGCTTCGGCGGCCGCGGCGCGAGGCGCGGCGGGCCGAGGAACGGCGAGGACCTCGAAGCCAGCGTGCAACTCGCGCTCGAGGATGCGGCGCGCGGAACCGAAGCGACGCTGAGCGTCGGCGCGCAGCAGGTTCGGGTGCGAATTCCGCGCGGCACGACCGATGGACAGCGCCTGCGCCTGCGCGGCAAAGGTGGCCCCGGTCACGGCGGCGGAGCCGCGGGCGACCTCTACCTCACCGTCAGCCTGCGCCGGCACCCGCGCTTTCGGCCCGACGGGCACGACTTGAGCATCGACGTTCCGCTCGCGCCCTGGGAAGCCGCGCTCGGCACTGCGGTCGAAGTGCCCACGCTCGATTCGCGTGTCACCTTGAAGATCCCGCCCGGCTCCAAGTCGGGGCAACGTCTGCGGCTTGCCGGGCTGGGGCTGCCGAAGCCCTCGGGCGGTGCGGGTGACCTCTACGCGCTACTGAGCATCGCGCTGCCGGCTACGCTGACGCAGCGCGAGCGCGAGCTCTACGAGCAACTTCGCGACGCTTCGCAGTTCGACCCGCGCACGCACCTCGCGTGAGGCCGCGGGCGCGGTCCTTCAGAAGCACAGCAGCCCGCTGCGGATGCCTTCGGCGATGCTCGCCGAGTTGACCAGCCCGATGACACCGAAGCCGAGCAGCAGCCCGCCGGCGGCGACCCGTACGCCGCGCCGCGCGGCGAAGCTGCGCAGGCGCGAAGCGGCGAGGCCCGCCGCGAGCAGGTTGGGCAGCGTTCCCAGACCGAACGCCGCCATGGCAAGCGCGCCGCGCTCCGGACTTCCGGCGAGCACCGCGACCGCGAGCGCGCCATAGACGAGCCCGCAGGGAATCCAGCCCCACACCATGCCTGCGGCGAAGCTCTGCGGCAGGCTGCGCGCCGGCAGCAGCCGCGCGGCGAGCGGCTGCAGGCGCCGCCAGAGAGGGACGCCGAGCGCCTCGCTGCGCGCAAGCCAGGCCGTGGCGCCGGCGAGGTACAGCCCGAACAGGATCAGCATCAGGTTGGCAAGAACATACAGCGCGACCTGCCAGGACAAGACGCCCGCGATCGACGTGCCCGCGCTGCCGAGCGCGCCCGCGACCGCTCCGGCGAGGACGTAGCTCGCGATGCGCCCCGCATTGAAGGCGAGCTGGCGCGCGGCCTCGCGCCAGGCGGAGCTGCGCCGCCGCTGAAAGCCGACCGGCTCTCGTGCGCCGGCGCTGCTGAACGCGCCCACGATGCCGCCGCACATGCCGAGGCAATGCACGCCGGACAGAAAGCCGGTGACGAGCATCGCCGCAGGCAACGCCCAGTAGGCCGCGCTTACCGCGTCCAAGTCAGATGACCTTGGAGTAGCGCTCGCGCTCGCGCGTGAGGCGCAGGTACTTGTCGAACACCATGCACACGGCACGCACCAGCAGCCGCCCGCGCGGGGTGACCACGACCCAGTCGGGCTGCAGCTCGACCAGCCCCTCGTCGGCGAGCCGCGCGAGGTCCTGCAGCTCGCGCGCGAAGTAGTCCCTGAAGTCGATCAGATAGGCGTCCTCGATCGACTCGATGGAGAGCCGGAAGTGGCAGGCGAGCGCCTGGATCACCGCGCGCCGCAGGAGGTCGTCCTGAGTGAGCTCGATCCCGCGCCACACCGGCAGGCGCCCCTCGTCTAGCGCGGCGTCGTATTCCTCGAGCGTCCTGGTGTTCTGGTAGTAGGTCGGCCCGATCCGGCTGATCGAGGACACGCCGAAGCCGATCAGGTCGGACTCGGGGTGCGTCGAGTAGCCCTGGAAGTTGCGCTGCAGCCGCCCCTGGCGCTGCGCCACCGCAAGCTCGTCGCCCGGCTTGGCGAAATGGTCCATGCCGATGTACAGGTAGCCGGCACGCGTCAGCCGACCGATGGCGAGCGTCAGAATGTCGAGCTTGGTCTCGGGTGCGGGCAGGTCGGCCTGGCGGATGCGGCGCTGCGGCCTGAACACGCGCGGCAGGTGCGCGTAGTTGTAGAGCGCGACCCGGTCGGGCGCGAGCGCGAGCACCTTGTCGAGCGTCGAAGAAAAGCTCTCCAGCGTCTGTTTCGGCAGGCCGTAGATCAGGTCGAGGTTGACCGAGCGAAAGCCGTGTGCACGCGCCTCGTCGATCACGCGGCGCGTCACGTCCTCGCTCTGGATGCGATGCACCGCCTGCTGCACCGCCGCGTCGAAGTCCTGCACGCCGATCGAGACGCGATTGAACCCCAGTCCGGCGAGAAAGGCCATGCGTCCGGTCTCGACCCGCCGCGGATCGACCTCGATCGAACACTCGCAGTCCTGTTCCGTCTCAAACTGCGCGCGCAGGAGATCGGCAAGCGCAGCCATCTCCTCGCGGCTGAGGAAAGTCGGCGTGCCGCCGCCCCAGTGCAGCTGGCAGATGCGCCGATCCTCGCCGAGCAGAGCGCCGATGCGCGCGATTTCCGTACCGAGGCTCTTGATATACTTCTCCGACCTTGCGTGGCCGCGCGTGACGACCTTGTTGCAGGCGCAGTAGTAGCACAGCGTGTTGCAGAACGGGATGTGCACGTATACGGACAGCGGCTGCGTGATGCCACCGATATTGCGCTTGGCGATCCAATGCCGGCATTCCGTCTCCCCGAAGGCTTCGACGAAGCGGTCGGCCGTCGGGTACGAGGTGTAGCGTGGGCCGCTGACGTCGTGCCGGCGGATGAGGACCGGATCGATGACCAGCTCGGAGGCGGGATAGCTCATGTGCATGCAGCGGGGCCGACCGGGCGGCCCACAGGCCACACGCTACGCCGCGGCGGGCAGCGCCGCTTGACCTGAGTCAAGGGGATCGAGGCGGCGATGTCCGAGTCCGAGCATTCCTCCCGCCAGAGCGGCGTCGCAGCGGCCCCGCGCTGGTTCACGCCGGCGGCGGTCACGACCGCCCTCGGCATTGTCGCCGCGCTCGTTGTGCTGAATGTCGCCACGCTGGTGATCGGCGAAGACCAGCCCTGGCTGCGCGCGACCGACGCGGTGGCCGATCTCCTGGTACTCGGAGCGGGTGCGGTGCTGTTCGTGCGTCTCGGCCTGTCGGTCGGCGCCGAGACGACGCGCATGCGCGTCGCGCTCGACGATGCCACGACGCGGCTGGGCGCCATCGTCGAAACCGCGATGGACCCGATCATCACGATCGACGACGCGCAGCGCATCGTGCTGTTCAACCGCGCCGCCGAGCAGGCCTTCGGCTGCGCGCGCGAAGCGGCGATCGGCGCCCCTCTCGAGCGATTCATTCCGGGGCGCTTCCGCGAGGCGCACCGGGACCACGTCGCAGCGTTCGGCCGCACCGGGGTCACGAACCGGCGCATGGGCGAGAACGTCGTGCTCTGGGCGCTGCGCGCCGACGGAGCCGAATTCCCGATCGAGGCGTCGATTTCGCAGACCGGGATGGGCGCCGGGCACTTCTACACGGTGATCCTTCGCGACATCACGCGACGCAAGGCCTTCGAGGACGCGCTGCGCCGCCAGCAGGACGAGCTGCGCGAGCTTTCGGCGCGGGTGCTCGAGGCGCGCGAGGAGGAAAAGACGCTCATCGCACGCGAGCTGCACGACGAGCTCGGCCAGCTGCTCACCGCGCTCAAGATGGACGTGGCCTGGCTGCGCGGCCACCTGCCGGCGGACGCGCTCGAGACGTCGCAGAAGGTCGAACAGATGAACGCGGTGCTCGATCAGACGGTCGGCTCGGTGCGGCGCATTTCCGCCGATCTGCGCCCGCTGATGCTGGACGATCTCGGCCTGGCCGACGCAGCGAGCTGGCTGGTCGAGGACTTCGCGCAGCGCGCCGGCGTCGCGTGCAAGCTGGACATTGCGCCGGAGACGGAATTCGCTGCACTCGATCGCAGCGCGGCCACCGCGCTGTACCGGGCGCTGCAGGAGTCGCTCACCAACGTCGGGCGTCACGCGGGCGCACAGCACGTGTCGATCGCGTTGCGCGTCGCAGACGGCCGCGCCTGTCTCGACGTAGAAGACGACGGGCGCGGAATCGACCCCGAAGAGATCGCCAAGCCGCGCTCGCTCGGCCTCAAGGGCATGCGCGAGCGCGCGCTCTACCTCGGCGGCACGCTCGAGGTCGAGCGCACGGCGCGCGGCGGCACCCGCCTGCAATTGCGCATTCCGATGCGCGCCGCCCGGGACGCTGCGGCATGATCCGCGTCCTGATCGCCGATGATCACAAGCTGGTGCGCGACGGGCTGAAGGGCATCCTCGGCGCGGCGAGCGGCATCGAGGTCGCCGGCGAGGCGGCAAGCGGCGACGCAGCGCTGGCGCTCGTGCGCGCGCAGGACTTCGATGTCGCACTGCTCGACCTGTCGATGCCGGGCCTTTCGGGGATCGACCTCATCAAGCGGCTCAAGCTCGAGCGCCCGCGGCTTCGCATCCTGGTGCTTTCGATGCACGGCGAGCAGCAGTATGCGACCCGCGCGCTGAAGGCCGGCGCCTCGGGCTACCTGACCAAGGACGCCGCGGGCGAGCAGCTCGTCTCTGCGCTGCGCAAGGTCGCTGCCGGCGGCGTGGCGATCAGCGAAGCGACCGCCGCGAACCTGGTAGCAAGCGCGCGCGGAAGCGACGTGCCGCCGCACACCCTGCTTTCGGACCGCGAGTTCGAAATCTTCCGCCTCCTCGCCAGCGGCAGCACGCCGACCGAGATCGCCGAGCGCCTGCACCTGTCTGTCAAGACCGTCAGCACCCACAAGTCGCATGTGCAGCAGAAGCTCGGGCTGGCGAGCACCGCGGAGCTGGTTCGCTACGCCTTGGAGCACGATCTCCTTTAGGCGGCGTTAGGCGCGACCCCTGGGGTCAGACCCCTGTGGATAAGTCGAATGGGGTCAGACCCCATTGAATGATCGAGCGCCAACTGCGAACCCAAGGGGTCTGACCCCAGACTTATCCACAGGGGTCTGACCCCATAGGACGCCATAGGACGTTTCTGACCCCGAAGATCAGGCGCCGCCGATGGCGCGCCGCCTGGCGCGGCCGGAGACTGGCCGCCATGAACCCCGCCGATCTTCCCCTGCCGGTCGAGCCCGCGATGCGCGTGTTTCTGGTCGAGGACTCGCCGCTGGTCTGCGAGCGGCTGCGGGCCATGCTCGCCGGGATCGAGGGCACGCGGGCGGTGGGCACCGCGGCCACCGCGCGCGAGGCGATCGAGCGCATCCGCAGCGAGCACCCCGACGTGGTGCTGCTCGATCTGCGCCTTGCCGAGGGCAGCGGCTTCGAGGTGCTGCGCGCCTTGCGCGCGCAGGCCTGCGCCGTCGAGGTCTACATGCTGAGCAACACCGCCGATGCGCCTTACCGCCGCGCCGCCGAGCATCTGGGCGCGCGGGGCTATTACGACAAGAGCACCGAATTCGAACGCGTGCGCGATGCACTGGCCGATCGCGCGCAGCGCATCCGGGCCGACCGGATGCATTGAGTGCAGCCAGCCACTTCCAGGAGAGGAGAAATCATGAGCACAGCAACCGCAGCCCGGCCGGTTTCGAAAGTCGTCCCCTTGCGCGGCGCGGAAAACGGCGCGACGCGCAGGTTCGAAGTCACCTGCTCGAGCTGCAACCTGCGCGAGCTCTGCCTGCCGCAGGGGCTGGCGCCCGAGGACATGCCGCGCATCGAGTCGATCGTCTACGCGCGCCGGCGCGTGCGCCGCGGCGAGGCGCTGTTCAACGCGGGCGACGAGTTCCACTCGATCTACGCGGTGCGCAGCGGCTTCTTCAAGACCACGATCCTGAACGAGGACGGCCGCGAACAGGTCACCGGATTCAACATGCCGGGCGAGTTGATGGGCATGGACGGCATCGGCTCAGGCAGCTACCACGGCAACGCAGTGGCGCTCGAGGACTGCGAAGTCTGCGTGCTGCCTTTCTCGCTGGTCGAGGAGCTCGGGCGCGAGATCCCGACCCTGCAGCGCCACCTGCACGTCGTGCTGTCGCGCGAGATCGTGCGCGACCATGGCGTCATGATGCTGCTCGGCTCGATGCGCGCGGAAGAGCGCCTCGCGGTGTTCCTGCTCAACCTCTCCAAGCGCTTCACGCGCCGCGGCTACTCGCCCTCCGACTTCCACCTGCGCATGACGCGCGAGGAAATCGGCAGCTACCTCGGCCTCAAGCTCGAGACGGTGAGCCGGCTGTTCTCGAAGTTCCAGGAAGACGGCCTGATCGAGGTGCAGCAAAAGCACGTGCGCATCCGCGACATCGACGGGCTCGAGCGGGTGCTCGGCGGCAAGCACTAGATCAAAAGGGGGGGCCAGCCCCCTTTTTCACACTTCGATCGTTTGCCCGGCGCGCGCCACGCCCACCCTGTCAGCCGGCCAGCCGAGGTCCCGCTCGATGCAGCTGCGAAGCGCCTGCGCCGCGAGCGGCTCACCGTGCACCACCCAGGTCGCGGCGGCCGGCGTGCGGAACTTGCCGAGCCAGCCGAGCAGAGCGGTCTGGTCGGCATGCGCCGACAGCCCACCGATGGTGTGGATGCGCGCACGCACCGCAACCGGCTCGCCGAAGATGCGCACGGTCCTGGCGCCGTCTACGATGCGGCGCCCGAGCGTGCCCGCCGCCTGAAAGCCGACGAACACGATCGCGCACTCCTTGCGCGGCAGGTTGTACTTGAGGTGGAACTTGATCCGCCCGCCTTCGCACATGCCGCTCGCCGAAAGGATCACCGCGCCCGAGCGGATCGCGTTGATGCGCTTGGAGTCCTCGACGTCCTCGGTGAAGCGGATGTCGCTACCCCCGTGCTTGTCCTGCAGCCAGGCCGTGAGGCGCGCGGTCTCGCGGTCGTGCAGCTCCGGATGCTCCAGCGTAATGCGCGTGGCGGCGAGCGCCATCGGCGAATCGACGTAGACCTGCGAGGGACAGACGCGACCGATGCGGCAGAACTCGGATATGACGTACAGGATGTCCTGCGTGCGTCCCACGGCGAACGCGGGGATGACGACGTTGCCGCGGCGCTGCTCGAGCGTTTCCTCGAGGGCCTGCGCGAATTCCTCGAGCGTGGCCGTGCGGTCCCTGTGGTCGCGATTGCCGTAAGTCGACTCGACCAGCAGGACGTCGGCACGCTCGACCGGCGCAGGGTCGCGCACGATCGGATGGCCCGGCTGGCCGAGGTCGCCCGAGAACACGATGCGACGCTCGCGCCCGTTCGCGCGCACACGGATTTCGAGGATCGCCGAGCCCAGGATGTGCCCGGCATCGCGGAAACGGCAGCGCACGCCTGCGTGAGGCTGCAGCTCGGCGTCGTAATCCACCGGCAGCATGTGCTTCAGGCTGTCGCGCGCCTGCTGCACGGTGTAGAGCGGCGCCAGCTCGCGTCCGCGCTTGCGCTGGAAACGGCCCCGGTTTTCGCGCTCGGCCTCCTTCTCCTGCAGGTGGCCGCTGTCGGGCAGCATCACCTCGAGCAGGTCGACCGTGGCGCGCGTCGCGTAGACCGCGCCGCGGAAGCCGAGCGCCGCCAGGCGCGGGATCAACCCCGAATGGTCGATGTGCGCGTGCGAAAGCAGCACGAACGCAATCTGCGCAGGATCGAAGTCGAAGCGGCGGTTGCGCTGCGCGGCGCCCGCGCGCCCGCGCCCGCCGCCCTGAAACATGCCGCAGTCGATGAGGAACTTGATCGCGCCGGTGTCGACGAGGTAACAGGATCCGGTCACCTCGCCGGCGGCGCCGAGAAAGGTGAGCCGCACGCGGAGTCTATTTCTTGAAGCCGTAGTGCGACCGGTTGAGGTACTCGGCGATGTCGTCCAGGTCTTCGAGCGTGAACGGGCGGCCGGTGAGCGCGGCGCGTTGCGCGACCTGGCTGCGCAGCTCGGCGAGTGAATGCACGATCGAGCGCTCGCGCGGGCGTTCGTGCAGCCGCTCGTAGTGGCAGCCGCCGCAATGTGTCTCGTACAGATACTTGCCGCGCGCGGCGTCCGGCGGCGACTGCGCCGCCGCGCTGCCCGCGGCGAACAAGAACGTCACGGCGAGACAGATCTTGCGCATGGCTCGAGCCTCATCTTCGTCCAGCCAATAATGTTCGGGCTGATCGAGATCAACGATTGATCTCTTTCGGCGTGCGCTGCAGGAAGCAGGTCAGCGCGCTCGATGCTGCGGCGAAGGCCCAGCAGAGGAAAAATCCCACCGTGTAGACCCCGAGACGACTGAGCGTCGTCGGTTCGCCGAACAGGTAGAGCTCCTGCGGATCGAACACGGTAAAGAATATGACTTCGCCGATGCCGCCGACGATGAACGACGGCCAGAGTATCCAGATCGCCCGTTTCATCCCCTGCCCTCCTTGCTCCCGTCGTCAGCGCTTTGGCGCCGGCGTCTGCGGTCCGCCGAGCACGAACGGCTGCATCGCGCCCGACCAGCTGCCGGCGATGCGCCAGCTGGCCTGCGGATCCTCGATCGAAACCCGCCAGTGTCCCGTCGACAGCGGCGGCAGCGCGGTCTCATAGCGACCATCGGCTGCGCGCGCGAGCCGCAGGCGCAGGTCCTGTCCGGCGCGCGTTGCGTGCGCGAGTTGCACGAACAGCGCGGGCGGATGCACGCCGGGCGTGCCGGCGAGGCTGAGCAGCAGCCGGCCCGGCGCCGGCTCGAGCCGCGCGGTCAGACCGAGGCGCCGCGCCGCCTCCTCGCGCTCGATGACGCGGTTGATCGCGAGCCCCTGCTTGTAATAGTCCTCGGCGACCAGCCCGTCCTCGCTCGAGACTGCGAGCCAGACGGTGACGATGCCCGCGACCACGACCGCCGCCGGCCCCGCCATCAGAATCCAGGGCCAGGGCTCGCGATACCAGGGACGGGGGTTCAAACCGGACTCCGCTCGCATCGGATCATCTCACGATGAAGATGGTTTTCTCCCGCACCGCCACGTTGGCGTCGTCTTCGGCCTGCACCGTGAGCGTGATCGGGTGCTTGCCCGCGGTGACCTGCGCCGGTTGCACGCGCAGCTTGACCGGCACCAGACGTGCCGAGGCGCCGTCGACGTCGAGCGTCCGATCCCCGACCAGCGTCAGGCCCGGCAGGCCTTCGGCCTGCAGCAGGAAGCGCCGCGCGCGCTCGCGCGTGTTCATCAGCTGCACGCGGTACACGTTCTCGATCAGTCCGCCCTCGACCTCGCGCGCGATCGCCGCGCGATCGCGGATGATGTCGACTTTGAGCGGAATGCGAATGTACAACGCGACCGCGGCGGCGAAGATGATGCCCCACAGCACCGCCGTGTAGAGCAGGATGCGCGGCCGGAACACCCGCCGCCACATGTCGCGCACCCCGAGCTTGTTGTCGAGCGCATGCTGCGTCGAGTAGCGGATCAGGCCGCGCGGATAGCCCATCGTGTCCATCACCTGGTCGCAGCCGTCGATGCAGGCCGCGCAGCCGATGCATTCGTACTGCAGCCCTTCCCGGATGTCGATGCCTGTAGGGCAGACCTGCACACAGATGCCGCAGTCGACGCAGTCGCCGAGCGTGCCTTTGTCGCGCCCGCGGGCGCGTCCGCCGCGCGGCTCGCCACGTGCGCCGTCGTACGTGATGATCAGCGTGTCGCGGTCGAACATCGCGCTCTGGAAGCGCGCGTAGGGGCACATGTACTTGCACACTTGTTCCCGCATCCAGCCCGCGTTGCCGTAGGTGGCGAAGCCGTAGAACAGGATCCAGAACGTTGCCCAGGGGCCGACGTCGAAGTGCAGAACCGAATTCTCGAGCTCGCGGATGGGGGTGAAATAGCCGACGAAGGTGAAACCGGTCCACAGCGCAAGCGCGATCCAGACAGCGTGCTTGACGGCCTTGAGGCCGAGTTTCCTAGCGCCCCAGTCGCCGCGATCGAGACGGATGCGCTGGTTGCGGTCGCCCTCGATCCTGCGCTCGATCCAGAGGAAGATCTCGGTGTAGACCGTCTGCGGGCAGGCGTAGCCGCACCACAACCGCCCTGCGACCGCGGTGAACAGAAACAGGCTGAGCGCCGAGATCACCAGCAGGACGGTCAGGTAGATGACGTCCTGCGGCCAGAACACGAGCGCGAAGATGTAGAACTTGCGCTGCGCGATGTCGAACAGCACCGCCTGGCGCTCGTTCCAGGGGAGCCAGGGTCCGCCGTAGAACACCAGCTGCGTCGCCCAGACCAGCGCCCAGCGCCAGGCCGCGAACCAGCCGTGCACCGCGCGCGGATAGATCTTGGCCGCCGCGACGTAAAGCGGCTGATCCATGACGGCGGATCCCGCCGTCTCGCGCACGGACGGCGCAGCCGCCGGCCCGCCCGCGGAGTCCTGTGTGCGCATCGGTTTCAGGACAGGCCGCACCGCGCCTGCCCGCTCGTGTTACTGGCCCTGCGACAGAGAATAGACGTATCCCGTCAGCAGGTGAATCTTTTCCGGCGTGAGGATGTTCTTGTGCGCCGGCATCTGGTTGTTGCGGCCCTTGGTGATGGTCTCGATGATCACCGGCTCGCCGGCGCCGTGGAGCCAGGTCTTGTCGGTGAGGTTGGGCGCGCCGAGCGCCGGGTTGCCCTTGCCTTCGGGACCGTGGCAGGCGACGCAGTTCTGCGCGTACAGCGGCTTGCCGCGCGCCACGCGAATGCTGTCGGCGGCCATGCCCGAAAGCGACATGACGTAGTGCGCGACGTCTTTTACGCCCTGCTCGCCGAGCGCCGGTCCCCAGGGCGGCATGACGCCCATGCGGCCGTCGGTGATCGTGGTCTTGATCGCCTCGGGCGTGCCGCCCCAGAGCCAGTCCTTGTCGGTCAGGTTGGGAAAGCCGCGCGAGCCGCCGCCGTCCGAGGCGTGGCACTGCGCGCAGTGGTTCAGGAACAGCCGCTGCGCGGTCGCCATCGCCTGCGCATCCTTGGCGAGCGCGGGCACGTCCAGCGCGGCGAACTTCTGGTAGAGCGGACCGATTTTCGCCTCTGCGCGCGCGTTCTCGGCCTCGAGCTGACCGACCTGCGTCCAGCCAAGCGTTCCCTTCCAGCTGCCCAGGCCGGGGTACAGCACCAGGTAGACCAGCGAGAAGAGCACGGTGAGATAGAACAGCCACGACCACCAGCGCGGCAGGGGGTGATGGTACTCGGTCAGCGTCTCGTCCCAGACGTGGCCTGTGGTCGCGGTGCCGCCTTCCTTGGTCTCGACCCGGCGCACGCTCTGCATCCTGAGGAACACGGCGCAGGCGATGATCGACACGAGCGTGATCAGCCCGATGTAGAAGTCCCAGAAACCGCTCGTGAACTGGCTCATCGGCGTGCTCCTTCATGGTCCGGCGCGCCGGCTTCCTCGAACGGCAGCCGGGCGTCGCGCTCGAAGCGCGCGCGCCGCGCCGGCGCGTAGGCCCACCAGACGATGCCGATGAACGCGGCGAACGCCAGCACCGTCACGAGACTTCTCAGATCGTTGATGTCCATCCTGTCCTCTCGTTCTTTACCGTGTTGCCATCGCCTGGCGCGCGGTGCCGAGTCCCTGCAGGTAGGTGATCAGCGCGTCCATCTCGGTCTTGTCCTTGAGCGCCGCGCCCGCGCCGGCGATGTCCGCGTCGCTGTACGGCACGCCGACCGCACGCAGCGCGCGCATCTTCGCCGCGATGTCGCCCGCATTCGCCGCGGTGCGCGCGAGCCAGGGGTAGCCCGGCATGTTCGACTCGGGCACGACGTCGCGCGGGTTCGTCAGATGAATGCGGTGCCACTCGTCCGAGTAGCGCCCGCCGACGCGGTGCAGGTCGGGACCGGTGCGCTTCGAGCCCCACTGGAAGGGATGGTCCCAGACGAACTCGCCCGCGACCGAGTACGGCCCGTAGCGCTCGACCTCGGCGCGGAACGGCCGCACCATTTGCGAGTGGCAGTTGTAGCAGCCCTCGCGAACGTAGACGTCGCGCCCGGTGAGCTGGACCGCATCGTAGGGCTTGAGGCCCTTGACCGGCTCGGTGACCGACTTCATGAACGACAGCGGCACGATCTCGACCAGGCCGCCGACCGCGATGAGCAGGATGACGAGAATGATCAGCAGCGCCTGGTTGCGCTCGATCATGTCATGCGTGAATTTCATGGCTCGCGTCCTTTCGCCTCAGGCGTGCACCGCGCTCGCGGGCGCCGGAATGGCGACGTCGACCGCCGGGCCGCCGGCAACCGTCTTCACCATGTTGTAGAACATGATCAGCATCCCGCCGAGGTAGAGCACGCCGCCGAGCAGCCGGATGGCGTAGAAGGGATAGGTCGCCTTCACGCTTTCTACGAAGCTGTAGGTGAGCGTGCCGTCCTCGCCCACCGCGCGCCACATCAGGCCCTGCATCACGCCGGCGATCCACATCGCCGCAATGTAGAGCACGATGCCGATGGTCGCGACCCAGAAGTGGACGTTGATCAGGTTCGTCGAGTACATCTCGGTGCGGCCGAACAGGCGCGGGATGAGGTAGTACATCGAGCCCATCGACACCAGCCCGACCCAGCCGAGCGCGCCGCTGTGCACGTGGCCGATGGTCCAGTCGGTGTAGTGCGACAGCGCGTTCACGGTCTTGATCGACATCATCGGCCCCTCGAAGGTCGACATGCCGTAGAACGACAGCGAGACGATGAGGAACTTGAGGATCGGGTCGGTGCGCAGTTTGTGCCAGGCGCCCGACAGGGTCATGATGCCGTTGATCATCCCGCCCCAGGAGGGCGCGAGCAGGATCAGAGAGAACACCATCCCGAGCGACTGCGCCCACTCGGGCAACGCGGTGTAGTGCAGGTGGTGCGGCCCCGCCCACATGTAGGTGAAAATCAGGGCCCAGAAGTGCACCACCGACAGCCGGTAGGAATAGACCGGCCGGCCGGCCTGCTTCGGGATGAAGTAGTACATCATGCCGAGGAAGCCCGCGGTGAGGAAAAACCCCACCGCGTTATGCCCGTACCACCACTGCACCATCGCGTCCTGCGCACCGGCGTAGGCCGAGTAGGACTTCCAGAACGTGGCCGGCACCGCAGCGCTGTTGACGATGTGCAGCACCGCGACTGTGATGATGAACGCGCCGAAGAACCAGTTCGCAACGTAGATGTGCTCGACCTTGCGCTTGGCGAGCGTGCCGAAGAACACCACCGCGTAGGCCACCCAGACCAGCGCGATCAGGATGTCGATCGGCCACTCGAGCTCGGCGTATTCCTTGCCCGAGGTGAGGCCGAGCGGCAGCGTGACCGCCGCCAGCACGATGACCACCTGCCAGCCCCAGAAGGTGAACGCGGCCAGCCCGTCGGAGAACAGCCGCGCATGCGCCGTGCGTTGCACCACGTAGTAGGAGGAGGCGAACAGCGCGCTGCCGCCGAAGGCGAAGATCACCGCATTGGTGTGCAACGGCCGCAATCGGCCGTAGGACAGCCACGCAATGTCGAGGTTTAGCGCGGGCCAGAGCAGCTGCGCGGCGATGATCACGCCGACGAGCATGCCGACCACGCCCCAGACGACGGTCATGATCGCGAACTGCCGGACGACCTTGTAGTTGTAGGTGGATTCAGCGGCCATGTGCGAGAACTCTCCCTGTGCGGCGCGCTCCGGACGCGGGATTTCACCGCCGCCCCGCGCACCGCTGCCGATGCTAAGGCGGGGCATCAAGCCGGACTTGACCTAGATCAACCGCTCTCCGGCGGTGCGATAGACGCTGCGAATATGCACCGCCCATCACGCACGGCGATGGCGGGCCCGGTCGTTGGCAGCGCCATCGCGGCGAACACGCTAACCTCGGTTGCACGGTTACACGGCTACACTACCGACTGCGCCAAACCGCGCTGCCATGGCCTCGATTTCGCAAGCCGCCGCACAGTCGATTGCTGCCCTGCCCGGCCCGGGCGGTTTGCCGTACTTCGGCAACGTCCTGCAGTTCCGGCCCTCGCGCATGCACCTGCAGCTCGAGCACTGGGCGCAGCGCTACGGCACCCCTTACCGGCTGCGGCTGATCGGCCGCGACATGCTCGTCGTCGCCGACGTGGCGACGATCGGCGAAGCGCTGCGCGCGCGCCCCTGGACCTACCGCCGCGCGCGGCCGGTGCAGTCGGTGTTCCGCGAAATGGGGATCGCCGGCGTGTTCTCGGCCGAGGGCGAGACCTGGGAGCGGCAGCGGCGGCTGGTGATGCGCGCCTTCGATCCGGCGCGTCTCAAGCGCTATTTTCCGAGCCTGCTCACGGTCACGGCACGCCTGCGCCGGCGCTGGCTGAAGGCTGCCGCGGCGGGCGAGACGCTCGACATCCAGGCGGAACTGATGCGCTACACCGTGGACGTCACCGCGGGGCTCGCCTTCGGCGCCGACATCAATACGATCGAAGGCGGCGACAACGTCATACAGCGTCACCTGGAGCGGATCTTCCCGATGGTCAACCGGCGCAGCACGGCACCCTTTCCCTACTGGCGCTACGTGAGGCTGCCGGCCGATCGCGCGCTCGAGCGCGACCTCGCCGCCGCGCGGCACGCGGTTGACGCGTTCATCGGCCAGGCGCGCGCGCGCCTCGCCGGCAACCCGGCGCTGCGCGAGAACCCGGGCAACCTGATCGAGGCCTTGCTCGCCGCGCGCGACGCGCCGGGATCCGAATTCACCGATGCGGACGTTTCGGGAAACGTGTTCACTGCGCTGCTCGCTGGCGAAGACACGACCGCAAACAGCCTCGCCTGGCTGTGCTACTACCTGTGCGAGGAGCCCGCGACACAGGACGCGCTGCATGCCGAGACCGGGCGCGTGCTTGGCGCCGCGCCGCAGGTCGAGGCGTTCGAGCAGCTCACTGCGCTGCCCTACACCGAAGCGGCGACGCGCGAGGCGATGCGCCTGCGGCCAGTCGCGCCGGTGATCTCGTTCGAGGCGCTCGAGGATACCCAGGCGGGCGGATTCTCGCTTGCCGAAGGCGACATCGTCGCAGCGCTGATGCGATTGCCCGGCATGGACCCGCAGCTGCTCGATGCTCCGGAGTGCTTCCGACCCGAGCGCTGGCTCGATGCGGAAGATGCGCGCCTCGCGGTGGCGAAGAAGGCGCTGATGCCCTTCGGCGGCGGGCCGCGCTTCTGCCCCGGACGCACCCTCGCGCTGGCCGAGATCAAGCTGGTCGCGACCATGCTGGCGCGCAACTTTCGCATCGCGCGCGAGCCGGGCGCGGTCGGCGAGCGCTACCAGCTCTCGATGATGCCGACCGGGCTTCGGGTTCGGCTCGAGGCGCGCGCATGAACCGCAAACTGCGCGGCAGCTTCACGCCGCCGCCCGAGCACTACGCGCGCCTGCCCGCGGTGTCGGGCAACGCGATCAACGGCGTCGGCGAGGCCCAGGCGCGCCGCCCGACGCCGATCTTCTGGCACAAGCCCGGGATCGAGACGCACGGGGCGCTGCAGGAAGCGATCGTCGCGCATTTCAACGCCCAGCCCGGGCTGCGCAGGATCTACTGGGACCTTGCCGCGCGCGGACCGAAGGAGCTGCCGCCCGTTGCCGCGCAGGCCGAGCAGCGTGCACCCGCGGAATGGAGCGCCGCGCTGAAGGCCTACGCGCTGGCGCACGACGCCGAGCGGGTCGGCATCGCGCGGCTCGACCCGCTGTGGGTGTTCGAGGGCTACCCGGTGCCCGAGCTGCCCTGGCTGGTGCTGGTCGCGCGCGCAATGGACCATGCGCGCATCGACCAGGCGCCGGCGTCACCGGACAACCTGGAAGGCGCGGCGGTCGTCGCCGAGGAGTACAACAACACCACGCGCGCGGCACGCCTGCTCGCTGCCTGGCTGCGCGAGCGAGGATTCCGCGCCGAGGCGCACGGCGGCCCCTGGGCGGGGCCGGTCAACCTGCTGCCGGCGGCGATTGCCTGCGGCCTCGGCGAGCTCGGCAAGCACGGCTCGCTGATCAACCGGGAGCTGGGCTCGTCGTTTCGCATCGCTTCGGTGCTGACCGACATGCCGCTCGAGGCGGATGCGCCAGACGTCTTCGGCGCCGACGCTTTCTGCACGCGCTGCAAGGTCTGCGTGGAATCCTGTCCGCCCGACGCCATCTTCGAAGACAAGCAGCTCGTGCGCGGCGTGTCCAAGTGGACGGTCGATTTCGATCGCTGCATTCCCTACTTCGACGCGACCTTCGGCTGCGGCATCTGCATCGCGGTCTGCCCCTGGAGCGCTCCGGGGCGTGCGCCGGTGCTCGCGGCGCGCTGGACCGAACGCATGCGCCGCAAAGACAGCGACGCGCGCGATTGAGTCGCGCAGCCCTGCGCGCTCAGCGGCAGGCGGCCGCGGCCTTGTCTTCGAAGCCGTCGTCGCCCTTGCTGCCCTGCGCGCCGATGCCGTCGGAAATGTTGGCCAGGTTCGCGATCTGGTCGGTGCGGAAGAACACCTCGGCCTGCGTCGCCTGGATGTCCTGTAGCAGCGGCTGCAGGTCGGGCACGATCCCGTAGGTCGTCACGAGATTCGCGTCCGGCGGCGGCGGGGCGCCGATCGGAAAGCCCGCGCCGCCCGAACCGAGGGTCGCCGGCACTCCGCCGGCGAAGATGCCCGTCGGTCCGTTCGCGATACGACCCGTCACGCCGTCCACCGCGTAGCCGTAGTCGCTCGGCGCGAGGTTCGGGAAGAACAGGTACACCGTGTCCGCCGAAGTCGACTCGAGCCGCGCGTACGCGCCGCTGCCCGCGCCGGTCGTGATCGTCAGGCTGCCGCCGATCGAGATCGGATTGGCGAGCGCGCCGACGTCCGGATTGCCCTGGATCAGCGCATAGGCGCCCGTGCCGCTGCCGCCGGTGATGATCACGCTGCCGCCTACGAGCGCCGAGAGCGTGCCCGGCCCGTTCGCGAGCGTCGCGCTCGCGCCCTCGGTGCTGCCGCCCTGCACCAGCAGGTTGCCGCCGATCTGCAGGCTCGCGTTCGACGCCGAGATCAGGCTCGCCGGGGCGTTGACCGCGGACACCGTCAGGCTGCCCGGAGTGCTCACGCTCAGCGCGCCGGCGGAGGTGATGCCCTGGACGAGGATGCTCGGGCCGGAGAGGCTCAGCGTGTTGGCCACTAGAACGATGCCGCCCGTCTGGCTGTATCCACCGGAAATGTTGGCGCTCGCCGAGACGTTCAGCGTTCCTCCGCTCATGGCGAGGCCCGAGGCGCTGCTCAGACTGACGAGATCCGTCGTTCCGCTTGCTTGCGAGTAGACCACCGCTCCGGCGAGCCCGGAGGGGATCGACACGCTCGTGTTATTGATCGGCGCGACGCCCTGGTTCCAGTTCGCGCCGTTCTCCCAGTTCAAGCTGACTGCGGTTGCCGGATCCCACTGGAAGCCGAACGAGGCCGAGGGCGTGATCGTGCTCGTCGTGTTGTCGACGAACGTGATGCTGTAGTTCGCGCCGCCATTGTCGTCGTTGATGGTGACCGAGTTGACGGTCACCGTCTTGTTGCCGATGCCGACCTTTTTGTCGGTGTAGGCGAAGCTGCCCCCCGACAGGCTATCGCTGCCGTGAAGTGCGCCGCCGCTGACGACCGCCGTGCCGGCTGCCCCAAGCGCGTTGTCGAACTCCTTGCTCACACTGTTCGTCGTGACGGTTAACTCCGCCGGCGTGATCGTGCCGCTGGCCGAGTTCAGCGTCACCGTGTAGTTGTTGCCACTGTTGCCGTCGTTCACGACGTAGCCGCCGTTCACGTTCAGCG
>Ga0210102_1000115_pt1 | contig 23079 bp, 21 predicted proteins | sample RushOxbow_ThreeS_4_FD_185563 | JGI IMG/M metagenome (GOLD analysis project Ga0210102, IMG submission 185563) | Wetland microbial communities from San Francisco Bay, California, USA, that impact long-term carbon sequestration -... | ecosystem: Environmental > Aquatic > Marine > Wetlands ...
CCGAGCTCGAATACATGCACATCCACAAGACCGGGGCTCTGATCCGGGCGTCGGCTTTGCTCGGAGCGCGCTGCGGCAACGGGCTCGACGAGAGGGAGTTCGGCCAGCTCGACCAGTTTGCCAAGCTGATCGGGCTCGCCTTCCAGGTCGTGGACGACACGCTCGACGCCGAGGGCTCCACCGCGACGCTGGGCAAGACCGCAGGCAAGGACGCCGTCGCCAACAAGCCGACCTACGTCAGCGCGATCGGTGTCGCCCGCGCGCGGGAGCTCGCGCAGGAGATGCGGCGCAATGCCCTCGATGCCCTCGCGGGCTTCGGCGAGCGGGCGCTGCGGCTGCGCCAGCTGGCGGATTTTATCGTGCTGCGGAAATTCTGACCGCGCGGGAACTGTCTTAACGGGTATGACAAGATAGGCGGGGCAATGTCGGAAAACGTGATCGATTCGGGGTTGGGCGGGAAACAGGCGGCGGGGGCGCCGAAGTACGAGCTCCTGAAGAGCGTCAACTACCCGCACGAGCTGCGCCGCCTCGACGAGCGGCAGCTGAAGCAGCTGGCCGGCGAGCTGCGCGCGTTCCTGCTCGAATCGGTGAGCCAGACCGGGGGGCATCTCTCCTCCAATCTCGGCACGGTCGAGTTGACCATCGCGCTGCATTACATCTTCGACACCCCGCACGACCGCATCGTGTGGGACGTCGGGCACCAGACCTACGGCCACAAGGTGCTGACGGGACGGCGCGAAGGCATGGACCGGATGCGCATGTGGGGCGGGCTGTCCGGGTTTCCGCGCCGCGAGGAGAGCGAGTACGACACCTTCGGCACCGCGCATTCGAGCACCTCGATCAGCGCCGCGTTCGGCATGACGATCGCGTCCAGGCTGGCGGGCGTGAAGCGTCACGTGGTGGCGGTGATCGGGGACGGCGCAATGACCGCCGGCATGGCGTTCGAGGCGTTGAACAACGCCGGCGCCTCCGACGCGGACCTCCTGGTGATACTCAACGACAACGAGATGTCGATTTCGCCGCCGGTGGGCGCGCTCAACAAGTACTTCGCCAAGCTGATGTCGGGGCGCTTCTATACCGCCGCGCGGGGGCTCGGCGAGAAGGTGCTGGGCGAACTCGCCAAGCGCGCCGAGGAGCACGTAAAGGGCATGGTGACGCCGGGCACGCTCTTCGAGGAGATGGGATTCAACTACATCGGCCCGATCGACGGCCACGATCTCGAAGCGCTGATCCCGACGCTGCACAACATGAAGGAGCTGAAGGGCCCGCAGTTCCTGCACGTCGTCACCAAGAAAGGGCAGGGCTACAAGCTCGCCGAAGCCGACCCGGTGCTCTACCACGGAGTTTCCAAGTTCGATGCCGTGAACGGCATCGTGGGCGGCAAGTCCGGGGGCAAGCTCACCTACACGCAGGTATTCGGCGAATGGCTGTGCGACATGGCGGCCAGGGACCCGCGTCTCATCGGCATCACGCCCGCGATGCGCGAGGGCTCCGGGCTGGTGAAGTTCGCGGAGCTCTATCCCGAGCGCTATTTCGATACCGGCATCGCGGAGCAGCATTCGGTGACCTTCGCAGCCGGGCTCGCGTGCGAGGGCTACAAGCCGGTGGTGGCGATCTACTCGACGTTTCTGCAGCGCGCCTACGACCAGCTGATCCACGATGTCCAGATCCAGAATCTGCCGATTCTGATCGCGATCGATCGCGCCGGGCTGGTGGGCGGCGACGGCGCGACCCACAACGGCAGCTTCGATCTCACCTACCTGCGCTGCCTGCCGAACATGACGGTGATGACGCCCGCGGACGAGAACGAGTGCCGTCACATGCTCTACACCGGTTTCCAGATGTCGACGCCTGCCGCCGTGCGCTATCCGCGTGGAACCGGCCCGGGCGCGGAAGTGCGCAAGGATATGACCGCGCTTCCCATCGGCAAGGGGGAAATACGCCGCCGCGGGAGGGCGGTCGCGATCCTCGCCTTCGGCTCCGTGTTGAGGCCCGCGCTTGAGGCGGCCGGAGAGATCGATGCCACGGTCGCCAACATGCGCTTCGTGAAGCCGCTCGACGAGGCGCTGGTGCTGGAGCTGGCGGATACTCACGACCTGCTGGTGACGGTCGAGGAGAACGTCGTCACGGGCGGCGCCGGCAGCGCCGTCCTGGAAGCGCTGCAGCGGGCAAGGAAGAGCGTGTCCGTATTGCAGCTGGGGCTGCCCGACCGCTTCATCGACCAGGGCGATCCGGGTATTCAGCTCGCGCACGTCGGCCTCAACAAGGAAGGCATCCTCAAATCCGTCCGCGAGCGGCTTGCGGCGTAGAATTGTCGGGTGACGACATGGCGCTGACCAAGCAAATGCTCGAAGAAAACGAGATGAACGGCTATGCCCGGAATGACCAGTACAACCCGGCCATAATCCGGCGCATCGCGGAGCAGTATCGCGTCATCTTGAAGGAGATCGGAGAGGACCCCGAGCGCGAAGGGCTGAAGAAGACGCCCGAGCGCGTTGCGAAGGCGCTGCAGTTCCTCACCCACGGCTACGAGCTCGATCCGGCGCGGATCCTGCGCGATGCGATGTTCCGCGAGGAATATCAGCAGATGGTCATCGTGAAAGACATCGAGCTCTACTCGCTGTGCGAGCACCACGTCCTGCCCTTCTTCGGAAAGTGCCACGTCGCCTACATTCCCAACGGCTACATCGTCGGGCTTTCCAAGATCCCGCGCGTGGTGGATGCATTCGCGCGCCGGCTGCAGGTGCAGGAGCGCCTCACGGTCGAGATCCGCAACTGCATCGAGGAGACGCTGAAGCCGGTCGGCGTCGCGGTGGTGATCGAGGCGCAGCACATGTGCATGGTGATGCGCGGCATCCAGAAGCAGCATTCGATCGCGACCACGTCGGCGTTCACCGGCGAGTTCAACGCCGACAAAACGCGGGCGGAATTCATGCGACTGATCGCCCGCTCAAACCCGCTCGGCTAAGGGCCGGTCGGCCGCTACTCGATAATCGTTACTCGTTTCTCGCTGCTCGTGACAGAAAAGACCTCCGAATACATCGTCGGGAGCATCCTGCCGGACGTGCGCCGGGGCAGGATAGTGATCCTCGTTGACGATGCGGACCGGGAGAACGAGGGCGATCTGTTCATCGCGGCGGAGAAGGCGACGCCCGAGGCGATCAACTTCATGGCGGCGCACGGACGCGGGCTGGTCTCGCTCGCGTTGACGGAAGAGCGCATGAGAGCCCTCGGCCTTGCGCTCATCGCCGACGACACCGGCAACCAGACCCGGTTCGGAACCGCGTTCGCGACGCCGATCGACGCGCGCGAAGGCGTGGGTTCCGGTATGTCGGCGCACGACCGCGCGCGCACCATCGCGGTCGCGATCGCGGACGGCGCGAAGCCCTCCGATCTGATCCGCCCGGGCCGGCTGCAGACCCTGCGTGCGCTGGACGGCGGCGTGCTCGCGCGCCGCGGCCATACCGAGGCCGCGGTGGACCTGGCGCGGCTCGCCGGACTGAAGCCCGCCGGCGTGATCTGCGAGATCATGAAGGAGGACGGCACCATGGCGCGCATGCCGGACCTCGAGCGCTTCGCGCGCGCACACGACATCCGGATCCTGGCGATCGCCGATCTCATCAGTTATCGCCAGAACGAGCGCGAGATCCGCCGCCGCGCGCAGACCCGTTTGCCCACGCGCGGAGCCGGAGAGTTCCGCTGCATGGTTTACAGCGACAACCTGGAGTCGCAGGCGTTCGTGGCGCTGGTGAAGGGGGAGATCAAGTCCGATCGGCCGGTCCTGGTACGGCTGCATTCCCAGTGCTTGACGGGCGATGTCTTCGGCTCCGAGCGCTGCGATTGCGGCGAGCAGCTCGACGCGGCGCTTGCCATGATCGACAAGGCGGGCGCCGGGGTGCTCGTCTACATGTTCGACGAGGGCCGCGGCATCGGGCTCCTCAACAAGATCCGCGCCTACGAGCTGCAGGACCGGGGCCGCGACACGGTGGAAGCAAACCACGCGCTCGGCTTCGCTGCCGACATGCGCGACTACAAGGCAGGGGCGCACGTCCTGTTCGACCTGGGCGTGCGCAAGGTGCGCCTGATGACCAACAACCCGGACAAGGTGCATCAGCTCGAAGCCTATGGCCTGACCGTCGCCGAGCGAGTCCCGGTCGAGGTGCCTCCGCGCAAGTCCAACCGCGACTATCTGCGGACCAAGCGCGCCAAGTTCGGCCACCTGCTCTCGCTCGTCGCCGACAAGCGCGATGCGGGTTCCGGGATCCGGGATTCAGGGAAACGGCGCAAGTAAGCTCAGGTGCCGCTTTCAATAGCGGCGGATGAGCGTCAGCGTGGTGCCGTCGTGCTTCATCTCCATCCGGCTGAGGAAGCTCATGCCGAGCAGCCCGAAGGAGAGCTTGTCGCCCTCGATCACGGTGGCGTCCACGTTGTTCACCGTAATGTCGCCGATCCGCAGGGTGTCGAGCTTGACGGTATAGACCGGGACCACGCCGTTGGCGGTCTGGGTCAGGCCGCGCTTGCCCGCAAGGTAGTTGATGCCGATACGCCGGGCGTCGACGCTGGAGAGCACGACCGAGCTCGCTCCGGTGTCCACCATGAACCGGAGGCTGACGCCGTTCACCACGCCGACGGTGAAGAAATGTCCGCGCGAGTCGGCGATGAGCGTGACGGTGTCCCCGCCGCGAGGCGCCGACACGCTTGCCACCGCGGCGCCCTGTCCGACCGTCAGCGACCGGCGCTCGCCGTTCACTTCGAACACGGCCGACTCGCTGGTGGCGGATACGAGCTTCACGCCTTCCGGGGTGACCTGGCCGACTGTCAGCGTGCGCGGCCTGCTGCCGTTGATCGACACCACCGCCTTGTCCGTGGTCAGGCCGACGACGTTGATGTCGGCCGCGGCCGCGGCGCCGGGCGCGAGTAGGACCGTCAGGAGAATTGCCCTAACATTGTGCATGCTCGATCCCCTTCCCTGTCTTGCGAGACCGTGAACCCCGTTGCCATTTTCCGGCATGCCGCCACCGAGGGTCCAGGCTATTTTGCCACGTACCTCGACCGGCACGGAATACCGTGGGAAGTGGTCAAGATCGACGAGGGCGAGCCGGTCCCGGGCAGTGCTGCGCGCTTCAGCGGGCTTGTTTTCATGGGCGGCCCGATGAGCGTCAACGACGTTCTGCCCTGGATCGCGCCGGTGCTGCGGCTGATACGCGACGCAGCCGACCGGGAAATCCCGGTGCTCGGGCACTGCCTCGGCGGGCAGCTCATGGCGAAAGCGCTGGGCGGCGAAGTGATCCGCAACCCGGTGAAGGAGATCGGCTGGGGCAGGGTGGATGTCGCGCCGAACGATGCGGCCGCAGAGTGGCTCGGGAGGGGGCTCTCGTGGTTCGACGCGTTTCACTGGCACGGGGAGACGTTCTCGGTTCCGCCGGGCGCGACTTGCATCCTGGCGAGCCGGTATTGCCCGAACCAGGCGTTCGTGCTCGGCCCGCATCTCGGCATGCAGTGCCACGTCGAGATGACGCCCGAGCTGGTGCGCGCGTGGTGCCAGGACTGGGGGAAGGAAGTGGAGTCGCTTTCCCGGCGCGCCGCCTCGGTGCAGACTCCGGCCCAGATGACGGAATTACTCGAGGAGAAGACCCGGGCCCTCAACGCGATCGCGGACCGGCTCTACGGCCGCTGGGCGGCTGGCCTCAATCGCGGAAATTCTTGAACTGGAGCGGCACGTCGGTCACGGACTTCCGCACCAGCGCGATCGTTTCCTGCAAGGCGTCCTTCTTGGCCCCAGTCACGCGCAGCGCCTCGCCCTGGATGGTGGCCTGGACCTTCAGCTTGCTGTCCTTGATGAGCCTGACGAGGCCTTTCGCGCGATCCTGCTCGATACCCTCGCGGACCTTGATCGTCTCCTTGATCTTGTTCCCGCTCACCGGCTCGACGTTGCCCGACTCGAGGGCGCGGATGTCCACGCCGCGCTTGGCGAGCTTCTGGGTCAGCACATCGCGCAGCTGACGCAACTTGAATTCGTCGTCCGCGAACGCGGTCAGGGTCTTTTCCTTTTCGTTCACCTCGACGCGCGCATCGGAGCCCTTGAAGTCGAAGCGGTTGGCAATCTCCTTGTTACACTGCTCGACCGCGTTGCGGATCTCGACGTGATTCACCTCGGACACGATGTCGAACGTCGGCATGATTTATCCCCCTTGCAATGTCGCCGCCATTTTACCGCATGGTAGAAGGGCCCTGCGTTCACTTGTGCACCGTGTTCCAGCGTACGCCGAACGTCAGCTGGTTACGGCCTTCTGCGTATACGTAGCGCAGGCTGTCCGCGTTGGCGCGCAACATGACGAGGCCGAGGCCGCCGGGCGCGGCCTCCGCAAGCGTTTGTGGGCGTGACCTGGGCAAAACGGCAAGCGGATCGAAAGCGCTGCCGGCATCGGTGACAGTCAACGTCGCATCCGCACCGTCCGGGTCGCGCTTCCTTGCCAGGCGCAGACCGATCGGCGCGGAGCGCGCGGATGCGCCGCCGTGGTCCAGGACGTTGGCGAGCACCTCGTTCAGGCAGACATCGAGGCGCGCGATCTGCTCCGGTGGAATGCCCAGCTCGCGACCCGCCCGTCCCAGCCAGTCGGAAGCAAGCCTGAACTCGCTCGAGTCGGGATCGATCGACAGTTCGGAGACTGGATCAGCGACGGGCACGGTCGCCAGCGTATCAATTCAGCGCGGCCTGTTCGGCCTTGGTGGCGTCGGCGAACGTCGGTATCAGCACGTCGATCCCGGTCGTTTGAAGTGTCTTCGTCACCGTTTCATTGCCGCCGACGAACAGCACCATGCGCGCGCCCTTCGACTGCGCCGCCTTGGCGTTGGAGATCAACGCGCGGATGCCAATCGAGCCGAGGAAGCTCACGGCTGTCAGGTCCACCACCACTGCCTGCCCGGCGGAGGTTGCGGCCTTAGCAAACCTTATCGCGATCTCCTCCGTCCCGGGAATGTCGAGGCGTCCGGTAAGGACTATGCGGCGCAGCTTCTCGTTCACTTCCTTGATGTCGATGGGCATGGCTGTCTCCTAGATCCCGCGTTTGCGCTTCGCCGCGATGCGCATGCGCAGTGCGTTCAGGCGTATGAAGCCCTCGGCGTCGGCCTGGTTGTAGGCGCCGCGGTCGTCCTCGAACGTGGAGATCGACTGATCGAACAGCGAATCGCGCGGCGACGCCCGGCCCGTCACCATCACCGTGCCCTTGGAGAGCTTCACCCGCACCGTGCCGTTGACATGGCGCTGGGTGTGGTCGATCAGCGCCTGCAGCGCGCGCCGCTCCGGGCTGAACCAGTAGCCGTTGTAGATCAACCGCGCATAGCGCGGCATGAGGTCGTCCTTCAGCGCCAGCACCTCGCGGTCGAGCGTGATGGATTCGATGGCGCGGTGCGCCTTCAGCATGATGGTGCCGCCGGGCGTCTCGTAGCAGCCGCGCGATTTCATGCCGACGTAGCGGTTTTCCACGATGTCGAGCCGGCCGACGCCGTGCCTGCCGCCCACAGCGTTCAACGCCGCCAGCACCTTCGCGGGTGAGAGCTTGCGACCGTTCACGGCCACGATGTCGCCGTGGCGGTAGGTGAGCTCGACATATTGCGGCCGCGCGGGCGCCTTCTCGGGCGGGACCGTGATGCGCCACATCGACTCCTCGGGCTCGTAGGCCGGGTCCTCGAGGATGCCGCCCTCGTAGGAGATGTGCAGCAGGTTGGCGTCCATGGAATAGGGGGCGCCGCCGCCTTTCTTCTTTTTGCCCTCGACCGGAATGGCGTGCGCGTCGGCATAATCCAGCAGCTTCTCGCGCGAGGTGAGGTCCCATTCGCGCCACGGCGCGATCACCCGGATTCGCGGGTCGAGCGCGTAATAGCCGAGCTCGAAGCGCACCTGGTCGTTGCCCTTGCCGGTCGCACCGTGCGCGACGGCGTCGGCGCCGACCCGGTGCGCGATCTCGATCTGGCGCTTGGCGATCAGCGGCCGCGCGATCGAGGTGCCGAGCAGGTATTCGCCTTCGTACTGGGCGTTGGCGCGGAACATGGGGAAGACGAAGTCGCGCACGAACTCCTCGCGCAGGTCGTCGACGAAGATCCGCCTGACGCCGAACTGCCGGGCCTTGCGCCGGGCGGGCGCGAGCTCTTTCCCCTGCCCGATGTCGGCGGTGAAGGTCACCACCTCGCAGCGGTAGGTGTCCTGCAGCCACTTCAGGATGACCGAGGTATCGAGCCCGCCGGAGTAGGCGAGCACCACTTTTTTCACGTCGACCATAGATCACCCTGGGTCTTGATTCGTCCCAGCAGGAGATATTCCATCAGCGCCTTCTGGGTGTGCAGCCGATTCTCCGCCTCGTCCCACACCACGCTCTGCGGCCCGTCGATCACGGCAGCGGCCACTTCCTCGCCGCGGTGTGCCGGCAGGCAGTGCATGAAGAGCGCGTCCTTGGCTGCCGCCTTCATCATCTCCCGGTCCACCCGCCACGCCGCGAAGTCGCGCTTGCGCTTGGCGCCCTCCGCTTCGCTCCCCATGCTGGTCCAGACGTCCGTGGTGATGAGGTCCGCACCCTTCGCCGCCTGCATCGGGTCCTCGAACTCCTGGTAGTGGCCGGTGCCGCGCAGGCCCGCGCGCGCGGGCTCGACCTTGTAGCCCGGCGGCGTGGAGACCCGCACGTTGAAGTCGAACACCTCCGCGGCCTGCAGCCACGTGTTGCAGACGTTGTTCGAATCCCCGATCCAGGCCACGCTCTTCCCGCGGATCGAGCCGCGATGCTCGAGATAGGTGTAGATGTCGCCGAGGATCTGGCACGGGTGGTGCTCGTTGGTCAGGCCGTTCACCACCGGCACCCGCGAGTGCTCCGCGAAGCGCTCGATCAGCGCCTGCTCGAAGGTGCGGATCATGACGATGTCTACCATTCGCGTGATGACGCGCGCCACGTCCTCGATCGGCTCGCCGCGGCCCATCTGGGTGTCCTGCGTCATGAGGGTGATCACCGTGCCGCCGAGCTGGTGCATGCCGGCCTCGAAGGAAACCCGGGTGCGCGTCGACTGCTTCTCGAACACCATGGCGAGGGTGCGGTCGCGCAGCGGCTGGTAGGGCACGTAGCGCTTGAACATGTCCTTGATCCAGCGCGTGCGCTCGAACAGGTACTCGTACTCCTCGCGCGAGAAGTCGCTGAATTGAAGAAAATGCCTGACGGCCACGGCCAATGCTCCGGGTGCGCGGCGCGCTCAGGCCGACTGAGCGGCGGGCTGCGGCGCGCTTTGGCGGTCGAGGAACGCGGCGATGAGGGGCACGAGCGTGGCGAGCAGCAGCTCGGCCTCCTCGCGCCTGAAGACGAGCGGGGGCAGCAACCTGATCACGTTGTCCACGGTGACGTTGATGAGCACGCCGCGCTCGAGCGCCTGCTGCACCAGCTCGCCGCAGGCGTGCTCGAGCTCGATGCCGATCATCAGGCCCTTGCCGCGGATCTCCCGGACGCCCTTCAGCCCGCCGACCTTCTTTACGAGCTCGGCGCGGATGAAGTCGCCGATCGCGACGGCGTTTTCCATCAGGCGTTCTTCTTCGATGATGGCGAGAGTCGCGAGCGCGGCGGCGCAGGCGAGCGGGTTGCCGCCGAAGGTCGAGCCGTGGTTCCCGGGCTTGAACAGCTCGGCGGCGGGGCCGGCCGCGAGGCAGGCGCCGATTGGAATTCCATTGCCCAGCCCCTTGGCGAGCGGCATCACGTCCGGCTTCACCCCGGAGTGCTGGAACGCGAACCACTTCCCGGTCCGTCCCATGCCGCTCTGCACCTCATCGAGCATGAGCAGCCACCCGTGCGCTTCGCAGATCTCGCGTAGCCCCCCAAGATAGTCGTCGTGGCAGATGTTGACGCCGCCCTCGCCCTGCAGGAGTTCCACCAGCACTGCCACCACGCCGCGGTTTGCCTCGCCAACGCGCCGCACCGCCTCGAGGTCGTCGAAGGGCACGCGCACAAAGCCCGCGACCAGCGGCTCGAACCCCGCCTGCACCTTGCGGCTGCCGGTGGCGGAAAGCGTAGCGAGGGTGCGGCCGTGGAATGCCTTCTCCAGCACCACGATGGCGGGCGACTCGATGTTCTTCTTGTGGCCGTACAGGCGCGCAAGCTTGATCGCGGCTTCGTTTGCCTCGCAGCCGGAGTTGCAGAAAAACACGCTGTCCATGCCGGAAATGGCGGCGAGCCGGTCCGCGAGCTTCTCCTGCAGCGTGATCTCGTAGAGGTTGGAGGTGTGTACGAGCCGGCCCGCCTGCTCGCGCAGGGCCGCCACGTAGCGGGGATGGCTGTGGCCGAGACCGCACACCGCCACGCCGGCCATCGCATCGAGGTAGCGCTTGCCGTTCGCGTCCCACAGCCACGAGCCTGCGCCGCGCTCGAAAGCGACGGGCAGCCGGGCGTAGGTGTTCATCACGTGTGACATGATCTATCCCAAAAGCGCAAACGGCGGCCGGAGCCGCCGTGCGGAACAAATATTCTGAACCGATCAACCCATGGTGTGCAAGAAATTAATCGGGCCCGAATCCGGCGAAACTCTATGCCATCGCCTTGATGCGCGCTGCGAGGCGGCTCTTGTGACGCGCCGCCGCGTTCTTGTGAATGATGTTCTTGTCGGCGATGGAGTCGATCACCGCTGCTTCGCGCTGAAACACCGTCCCCGCACCCTTCTTGTCGCCCGCTGCGATTGCCTTCCTGATGTTGCGGACGGCGCTGCGCAGCTCCGAGCGCATGGAGGCGTTGTGCTGGCGGCGCTTTTCGGCCTGCCGCGCGCGCTTTCTGGCTGATGCGATATTGGCCATGGAGTCCCGATTCCGGTAAAGGGGCGCTATGATACGGATAATGAAGGGAATTGGCAACATGCGGACGGCACGCTAGATGAGCCTGTTGAAGGCGCTCGCGACCGTGAGCGGCATGACGCTTCTATCGCGTGTCCTCGGGTTCATCCGCGATCTCGTTATCGCCCGGGTGTTCGGCGCCGGCCTCGCGACCGACGCCTTCTTCGTCGCCTTCAAGCTGCCCAACCTGCTGCGCCGGCTGTTCGCGGAGGGCGCGTTCTCCCAGGCCTTCGTTCCGATTCTCGCGGAGTACAAGAACCGGCGCGGCGCGGACGAGACGCGGCTCTTGGTGGACCACGTCTCCGGGGCACTTGCGGCCGCGCTCTTCATCGTGACGTTGATCGGCGTCATCGCCGCTCCCCTCATCATCCTCGTTACGGCGCCGGGCTTCGCGGAGACGCCGGGCAAGTTCGACCTCACCGTGGGCCTGCTGCGGATCACGTTTCCCTACATCTTCTTCATCTCGCTCACCGCGCTCGCGGGCGGCATCCTCAACACCTACAGCCGCTTCGCGGTGCCCGCGGTCACCCCGACGCTGCTCAACCTGTCGTTCATCGGCTTCGCGCTGTGGGGCGCCCCCTATTTCGATCCGCCGGTGAAGGCGCTCGCGTGGGCGGTGTTCGCCGGCGGTGTTGCGCAGCTCGCCCTGCAGGTCCCGTTTCTCGCGCGCGCCGGGTTGCTGCCGCGATTCCGGTTCAACCTGAGGGACGAAGGCGTCTGGCGTGTCCTGCGGCAGATGGGTCCGGCGGTATTCGGAGTTTCGATCAGCCAGGTGAGCCTGGTCATCAACGTGATCTTCGCGTCCTTTCTGGTGAGCGGGAGCGTTTCCTGGCTCTACTACGCCGACCGCCTGATGGAGTTCCCGATGGGATTGCTGGGCGCTGCGCTGGGCACGATTCTTCTGCCGAGCCTCTCCCGGCATTACGCCGAGCGCTCGGCGCAGGCGTATTCCGATCTCCTCGACTGGGGGTTGCGGCTCACGCTGCTGCTCGCGACGCCGGCAGCGGCCGCGCTCGCACTGCTCGCCGTGCCGCTCGTCGCCACGCTGTTTCACTATGGCGCTTTCGGCGCCGAGGATGTCTATGCGACGCGGCGAGCGGTGATGGCCTACAGCGTGGGGTTGATCGGGCTCGTCATGGTGAAGGTGCTCGCGCCCGGCTTCTACGCGAGGCAGGACATCAAGACGCCGGTCAAGATCGCGCTCGTGACCCTCGGGCTGACCCAGATCATGAATTTCGCGTTCATCCTGCCGCTCAGGCACGCGGGGCTCGCGCTGGCGATCGGGCTCGGCGCGTGCATCAACGCGGCATTGCTGCTGCGCGGCCTGCGGCGCCGCGCCATCTACACGCCGCAGCCCGGCTGGCCGGCATTCCTGCTCAAGCTCGCGGTGGCGGTCTACGCCATGTCTGTCGTATTGTGGATTGCGATGCCCGGCGATGCCGCCTGGCTCGCCATGGGCGCCGCCGCGCGCGCCGCGAATCTTGCCTGGATCGTCGTGCTGGGGTCGACGACCTATTTCGGGACGATATGGCTGCTGGGCTTCCGAATCGCAGACTTTTCAAAGCGTTCGACGGAATGACCCTGCACCATGCGTTGTTAATGGAGCAGCAGCGGCTTGTGCGTCGTCGGGCTACCCGGTAGATTTAGGCCATGTTCATTGTTGAGCGGTTGACCTCTCGCAGTTCCGTCTCGCTGTCGGTCAGCATCGGCTATACGCGCTCGGGGGGCGCGCGACGGGCGGCGACCCGTTCACGCGGCCCGGACGACGAAGCGTCTGTCGCCGCGGTCCGCCATTGCTCGTCTCCCTTCGCAGCAGCCCCCCGAAATCGATCACCGCAGTACCCAACTGGCTTCAGGCATTGCCAGGTCCCTGGCCGGCGTACGCCGGCCAGGGTGTGACCATCGCAGCACCCCGAGGAGAGCCATCATGGACAGACGCGCATTCATCAAGACCACGGTTGCGTTGCCCGCTGCCGCTGCGGCCGCCAGCCTGCCCCGGATTGCCGCAGCTTCCGCGCCCCGATCGTGGCGGGTATTCGAGGTGACCACGACCGCCGAAGTTCTCATACCGGCGGGGGTCACGCGTGTCTGGCTGCCCGTGCCGCTTACGGCGGACACGCCGTACCAGAAGAGCCTCGGCAACACCTGGAGCGCGGAAGGCGGAAATGTCAGCTTCTCGCACGATGCCAAGTACAGCATCGGCATCGTGCGTGCCGATTTCCCCGACTCGGCGCGCGACCCGAAGCTCGTCGTGGTCAGCCGCTTTGCGACCCGGGATCATGCCGTGGATCCGTCCGCGGCACGCGACGGCGTCAAGGAGGATCCCGTGGTGCTGAGGCTCAACCTCCAGCCTACCGAGTTGATCCCCACCGACGGCATCGTGCGCGATACTGCGCGCGAGATCACCAAGGGGGCGAGGACCGACGTGGACAAGGCCCGGGCCATCTATGAATGGGTGGTAGACAACACCTTCCGCGATCCGAAAGTGCGCGGCTGCGGCTGGGGCGACATCAAGTCCATGCTCGAGACCCGCAACTTCGGCGGCAAGTGCGGCGATCTCAACGCGCTCTTCGTGGGCCTCGCGCGCGCGGTCGGAGTGCCCGCGCGCGACGTCTACGGAGTGCGCGTGGCGCGGTCTCAGTACGGATACGCGAGCCTGGGGGTCGGAACGGAAAACATCACCCGGGCGCAGCACTGCCGCGCGGAGTTCTACGCGCAGGGGCGGGGCTGGATTCCCGTGGATCCCGCCGACGTGCGCAAGGTGGTGCTGGAAGAGCCGCCCGGCAAGCTGGCGCTGACCGACGCCAAGGTCGTGGCTGCGCGCAAGCGGCTGTTCGGAGGCTGGGAGATGAACTGGCTCGCCTACAGCTACGCGCACGACGTGGCGCTGCCGGGATCGAACGGGCCGAAGATTCCGTACTTCATGTATCCGAACGGCGAAACTGCGCAGGGGCGGCTCGACCAACTCGATCCCGAGAACTTCAAGTACACCCTCGCCGCGCGCGAGCTCAAGATCTCGTGATCTTGTCAATCCTGCGGGCCGCGCTGCCGTGCGTTCTGGCGGCGGCGCCGGCCGGCGCGGCGGAGCTCAAGCCGTGGACGGGCGGCCCGGCGCCTGCGCTCGAGTTGCGCGCACTCGACGGGCCTGGGCACCGTCTCGCCGACTACCGGGGCCGGGTGGTGCTCGTGAACTTCTGGGCGACCTGGTGCGAGCCGTGCCGCGAGGAAATGCCCTCGATGCAGCGCCTCAAGGAGAAGCTCGCGGGCAGGCCGTTCGTCGTGCTTGCGGTCAATCTGGACGAGCCCGAATCGCGCATCAGGAAGTTCCTGTCCCAGGTGCCTGTGGATTTCACGATCCTGCTCGATCCGGGGAAGAAAGCGGCCCGGTCGTGGGACGCGCGCATTCTGCCGGCGAGCTTCGTCATCGGGCCCGACGGCGCCATCCGCTACAGCCTGGTGGGGGAACTCGACTGGGACGAAGATCGCGTGGCGAGCCGCGTCGTCGAGCTCCTGCCCAGGGGCAAGCAATAAGTCTTATAGCTCGTAGCTGGAGCCTTCGCCTCTCAAGGTTGCGTCCACGACCGCACGCGTCAGTCGCGGCGCGAACAATTCCATGAAGTCGTAAGCGAACCCGCGCAGCGCGCTGCCGCGCCGCACGGCGATGCGCGCAGTCATGGTGCCGAACAGATGTCCGACATCGGCCGAGCGCAAGAAGAGGTCGCGTTTTTCATCGAAAGCGACCGCGGCAATGATGCCGATCCCGAGCCCCAGCTCCACGTAGGTCTTGATCACATCGGAGTCGACCGCGGAGAGCACGATATCGGGCGCAATTCCCTGCGTACGGAACGCATCGTCGATGTGGCTGCGCCCGGCGAAGGCGGGATCGTAGGTGATGATCGGGTATTGCGCGAGCATCTCGAGCGTAATGCGTTTCTCCTTGAGCAGGGGATGCTTCGCCGGCACCACCACGCAATGCCGCCATTGATAGCCGGCCAGCGCGAGCAGCTTCGGATACTGGTCGAGAGCCTCGGTTGCGATCGCGATATCGGCCTCTCCCGCAAGCACCATTTCCGCGAGCTGCGGCGGATTGCCCTGCTTGAGCGTCAGGCGCACCTTCGGGTAGCGCTGCTTGAAGGCGTTCACCACCCTGGGCAGCGAGTAACGCGCCTGGGTGTGCGTGGTGGCGATGGTCAGCGTGCCCGCGGCTTGATCCCGGAACTCGCGGGCGACCTGTCGCAGGTTCTCGGAGTCCTGCAGGATGCGCTCGGCGATGCCGAGAATGACGCGGCCGGGCTCCGTCACGTCCACGACGCGCTTGCCATTGCGCACCAGGATTTCCACGCCCAGCTCGTCCTCCAGCTGGCGGATCTGCTTGCTGATGCCCGGCTGCGAGGTATGGAGCGCCTCCGCAGCCTCTGAAAGGTTGAGGCCGCGCTTGGCCACTTCCTGGAGGTAGCGTAACTGCTGTAATTTCATGAGGTTATAGTAAATTCAATTGCGTTATTAGAGTCTAACATAATATTCGTTTGTAGTATAAGACCCGATTGCTAGGATGCAAGCCTTCCGAATTCCACAGGAAATACCCGGTGTATCGCTACGACGAGATCGACCAGCGGCTGGTGGACGAGCGGGTCGCCCAGTTTCGCGACCAGACGCGGCGCCACCTCGCCGGCAAGCTGTCGGAGGACGATTTTCGGCCACTGCGGCTGCGCAATGGCCTCTACATCCAGCGCTACGCGCCGATGCTGCGCGTGGCCATTCCCTACGGATTGCTGTCCTCGCGGCAGCTGCGCACCCTGGCCTACGTCGCACGCAGGTGGGACCGCGGTTACGCCCATTTCAGCACTCGCCAGAACATCCAGTTCAACTGGCCGAAGCTCGAGGACGTGCCGGATATCCTCGCGGAGCTCGCCCGGGTGCAGATGCACGCGATCCAGACCAGCGGCAACTCCGTGCGCAACATCACCACCGACCACTTTGCCGGGGTGGCACGCGATGAGATCGTGAATTCCTTCGTCTGGTGCGAGCTGCTGCGCCAATGGTCCACGCTGCACCCCGAGTTCTCCTTCCTGCCGCGCAAGTTCAAGATCGCGGTGAACGGCGCTGCCGCCGACCGCGCCGCGACTTTCTTACACGACATCGGGCTGCACGCCGTGCGCGATGCCGCCGGGGAGGCCGGCTTCCGGGTGATCGTCGGCGGCGGCATGGGGCGAACACCCATCGTCGGCCACGTGATCCGGGAGTTCCTGCCGTGGCCGCACCTTCTCACCTATACGGAAGCGATCTTGCGCGTCTACAACCGCTACGGCCGGCGCGACAACATCCACAAGGCGCGCATCAAGATCCTGGTGAAGGCGTTGACCCCGGAACGGTTCCGCGCAGAGGTCGAAGCCGAATGGACGCACCTCAAGGACGGCCCGTCCACGCTGGCCGCGGAGGAAGTGCTGCGGGTGGAAAAATGCTTTACGCGGCCGGCTTACGAGTCGCTTGCCGGCGACGACCCGGGACATGCGGCGCGGCTTGCTGCCGAACCGGCCTTTGCCGCATGGACGAGGCGCAATGTGCATCCCCACAAGGCGCCGGGCTACGCGGCGGTGACGCTGTCGCTCAAGAAAACCGGAGTGCCGCCGGGAGACGCCACCGCGGAGCAGATGGACGCCGTGGCGGACCTGGCCGACCGCTACAGCCAGGGCGAGCTGCGCGTTTCCCACGAGCAGAACCTGATTCTCGCCGACGTTCGCCAGGCGGATCTGCACGCGCTGTGGAGGGAGGCGAAGGCGCTCGGCCTCGCGACGCCCAATATCGGGCTCCTTACCAACATCATCGCGTGCCCGGGCGGCGATTTCTGCTCGCTCGCCAACGCCAAGTCGATCCCGGTCGCGGAGGCAATCCAGCAGCGGTTCGACAACCTCGATTTTGTCTACGACATCGGCGAGCTCGATCTCAACATCTCCGGCTGCATGAACTCATGCGGGCATCACCACGTCGGGCACATCGGCATCCTCGGCGTCGACAAGAACGGCGAGGAGTGGTACCAGATCTCGATCGGCGGCAACCAGGGCCTCACCCGCCCCGGCGCGCCGGCGGCGCTCGGCAAGGTGATCGGCCCGTCTTTTGCGCGCGCCCAGATCCCGGACGTGATCGAGCGGCTGATCGGTGTCTATCTGGAACTGCGCGACAGCGAGGAAGAGCGATTCATCGACGTCGTGTGGCGCACGGGAATCGAACCGTTCAAGGAGCGTGTCTATGGCGGTCATCATCAAGGGCATGAACGTCATCAGCGATCCCTGGCAGCGGCTTGAGCCCGGCAGCGACGGCAGCCTGCCGCCGCTGCCGCCTACCGGCGACATCATCGTGCCCCTCGCCGTGTGGCGGCAGCGGCGGGACGAGTTGCTTGCCCGACCCAGCCGGCTCGGGGTTTGGCTCGACAGCAACGAGGACCCTGCGGCGATCGCGGAGGATCTGCGGCTCTTCGGTGTCGTGGCGGTGAGAATTCCGCAGAACACCGACGGACGCGGCTATTCCATCGCGTATCTCCTGCGGGAGCGCTACGGCTGGCGAGGCGAGCTGCGCGCGTTCGGCGACGTCTTGCGCGACCAACTGTTTTTCCTCGCAGGCTGCGGCTTCGATGCGTTCGCGCTGCGCGAGGGCGAGGACCCGCGCGACGCGCTTGCCGCTTTCGGGGATTTCAGCGAGACCTACCAGGGCTCGGTCAGGCAGCCGCTGCCGCTTTTTCGCCGGCGCCAATTCCCGTCTCCCGACGGCAAGGAGTGTTCGTAAGCCCGTCAAGCGGGCGGCACGCGACGTTCATGCCGCAGGTGCCGGCGGCTGGACCGGTTCTCTTAAAACACGCTACAATTCAAGCTTTTAGTAACGAATCCGGCTTGGTTGTATGCGACTCACGCGCGGCGTACCCGCCGCAGCCGCGGGCCCGACCGCGCTCACCATAGGCAACTTCGACGGCGTGCATCTCGGCCACCAGGCCATGCTCGCCGAGCTGAAGCGCGCGGCCGGTCGCCTCGGCGTGCCCGCCTGCGTGCTCACCTTCGAGCCGCATCCCCGCGAATTCTTCGCTCCCGACAAGGCGCCAACGCGCCTCACCTCGTTGCGCGAGAAGCTCGAGCTGCTGGCAGAGTGCGGCATCGAGCGGGTCCACCTGTGCCGCTTCGACTACCGGTTCGCGCAGATCACCGCGGAGGATTTTCTCGAGCGCGTGATCGCGCGCGGGCTCGGCGCGCGCTGGCTCCTCGCGGGCGAAGATTTCCGGTTCGGCGCGCGCCGCGCCGGCGACCTCGTCATGCTGAAACGGAACGGGCCCCGCGTCGGACTGGAAGTCGTCGCACTGGCGAGCTTCATGCTGGACGGGGAACGGGTGTCGAGCACCGCGGTGCGAAAGGCGCTTGCCGCGGGGGAGCTCGTGCGCGCCGGGCGGCTGCTGGGCCGCGCCTATTCGATCAGCGGGCGCGTGGTGCGGGGCGACGGGCTCGGGCGCAAGCTCGGCTTCCCGACCGCCAACGTGCAGATGAAGCACAATCGACCGCCGTTGACCGGCATCTTCGCCGTGCGGCTGCATGGCGCCGCGGCGGGGCCGGTGCGGGGCGTGGCGAGCCTCGGGGTGCGCCCGACGGTGAAGGTCCAGGGGGCGCCGGTGCTCGAGGTGCACGCGCTCGACTTCGAGGGCGATCTCTATCGCCGCCACGTGCGCGTCGAGTTCCTGCACAAGTTCCGCGACGAGGAGAAGTACGCCGACCTCGCCACGCTGACACGCAGGATCGCCCTCGACGTCGAGAATGCCAGAGACTTTTTTGACCGCCAGGACGCCGAGGTCCCGAGAAAATCCGGCACATGATTTGCTGTTGGCTGAGAGCTGACGGCTGAACGCTGCAATTCCGATGGCTGATTACAAGACAACGCTGAACCTGCCCGACACTGCGTTCCCGATGCGCGGCGATCTCGCGAAGCGCGAGCCGCTGATGCTGAAGAGCTGGGGGGAGCGCAAATTCTACGAGAGGATCCGCGCCGCGCGCCGCGGGGCGCCGCGCTTCGTGCTGCACGACGGCCCGCCCTACGCCAACGGCGACATCCACATCGGGCACGCCGTCAACAAGATCCTGAAGGACATCATCGTCAAGCTGAAGACGCTGTCCGGATTCGACGCGCCGTACGTGCCGGGCTGGGACTGCCACGGCATGCCGATCGAGGTGCAGATCGAGAAAAATCACGGCAAGAACCTGCCGACCGCGGAGACCCAGCGCCTGTGCCGGGCCTATGCGGCCGAGCAGATCGAGCGGCAAAAGCGCGACTTCATCCGTCTCGGCGTGCTGGGCGACTGGGACAATTCGTATCTCACCATGGCCTACAAGACCGAGGCCAATGAGATCCGCGCGCTCGGCGTGGTGCTGAAGAACGGCTATGTCTTCCGGGGACTCAAACCCGTCAACTGGTGCTTTGACTGTGGATCGGCGCTTGCCGAGGCCGAGATCGAATACGAGGACCGCAAGGATTTCGCGGTCGACGTGGGTTTCCCGTTCGCCGAGCCGGAAAAGGTGGCGAAGGCGTTCGGGCTGGCGAAACTGCCCGACATGCCGGGCTACGCGGTCATCTGGACCACCACGCCGTGGACGCTGCCCGGCAACCAGGCGCTTAACGTCCATCCGGAATTTACCTACAACCTGGTGCGCACCGAGCGCGGGCTGCTGGTCCTCGCGGCTGATTTGCGCGAATCCTGTCTCGACCGCTACGGGCTCAAGCAGCGTGATGTTCTCGGCGCATGCAAAGGGGCAGCGCTCGAAGGCATCGCGTTCCGGCATCCTTTCTACGACCGCGTCGCGCCGGTCTATCTCGGCGAATACGTCACGCTCGACACCGGCACGGGGATCGTGCATTCGGCACCGGCGTACGGGGTGGAGGACTTTGCGTCCTGCCGCCGCTACGGCATGAAGGACGACGAAATCCTCACGCCGGTGATGGGCGACGGAAAATTCGTACCCGGTCTTCCGCTATTTGGCGGAATGATGATCTGGAAAGCCAACCCGGCGATCGTACGGACTCTGGAAGAGCGCGGCGCCCTGTTCGCGAATGACGCGAATTACCTGCATAGCTACATGCATTGCTGGCGGCACAAGACCCCCGTTATCCTGCGCGCCACCGTCCAGTGGTTCGCCGGCATGGACGAGGTCCCCGGCTACAACGGCGTGAAACCGAAGGAGACGCTGCGCGCGACCGCGCTGCGCGGCATCGAAGCGACGAAGTTCTACCCGGCCTGGGGCCAGGCGCGGCTGCACGGGATGATCGCCAACCGCCCGGACTGGACGCTGTCGCGCCAGCGCCAGTGGGGCGTGCCGATGCCGTTTTTCATCCACAAGGAGACCGGCGCGCTCCATCCGCGGGCGCTCGAGCTCCTCGAGCAGGTCGCGCAGCGCGTGGAGCGGGGCGGCATCGAGGCCTGGCAGTCGCTCACGGCGAAAGAGCTGCTCGGCGAGGATGCGGCTCATTATGAGAAGGTGAAGGACACGCTCGACGTCTGGTTCGATTCGGGGTCGACCCATTTCACCGTGCTGCGGGGTTCACATCGGGCGGAAACTGGCTTCCCGGCCGATCTGTATCTGGAGGGCTCGGACCAGCACCGTGCCTGGTTCAACCTGTCGCTGCTGGTTTCCTGCATGACCGACGGCGTGCCGCCGTACCGCGCGCTGCTGACCCACGGCTTCGTCATCGACATGGAAGGCCGCAAGATGTCCAAATCGCGCGGCACCGGCATGTCGCCGCAGGAGATCATCGGCACGCTGGGCGCGGATATCCTCCGCCTGTGGGTCGCGAGCACCGACTACTCGGGCGAACTCAACCTGTCGAACGAGATCCTGAAGCGGGTGGTCGAATCCTACCGCCGCATCCGCAACACGCTGCGCTTCCTCCTCGCCAACCTCGCCGATTTCGATCCCGCGCGCGACGCGCTGCCGGTGGATGAGTGGCTGGAGATCGACCGCTACGCATGGGTGATGACGCACGACCTGCAGCGGGCCCTCGTGCCCTCCGAATCCGGCGGCAGCCGCCCCGCATCGCCCGGACATTACGGAGCCTACGAGTTTCACCTCGTCGCGCAGAAGCTGCAGACTTTCTGCTCCGAGGATCTCGGCGGCTTCTATCTCGACATTCTGAAGGACCGGCTCTACACCACGCCCGCCCGTTCACGTGCGCGGCGCTCTGCGCAGAACGCGCTCTACCACATCGCTCAATCATTGACGCGATTGATGGCGCCGATTTTGTCGTTCACTGCACAGGAAGTCTGGGAAGTGCTGTCGGGAGGTGAGGCCAGCGTTTTCGAGCAGACTTGGTATGAGTTCCGGCTGCCGCGCGATGCCGATACGCTGCGCGGCCGGTGGACGAAGCTGCGCGAACTGCGTTCCGACGTCCTGAAGCAGCTGGAGGAATTGCGCGTCGCCGGCAAGATCGGCTCCTCGCTCGCGGGCGAGGTCGCGCTCTACGCGAAGGGTGAAAACCGCGAATTCCTCAGGTCGTTCGGCGACGACCTGCGATTCGTGTTCATCACTTCCCAGGCGGCAGTCATGGACCCGTCCGGGCCCGATGCGGCCCCGGTCAGAATCGAGGTGAAGGCGAGCCCGCACCGCAAGTGCGAGCGCTGCTGGCACTACCGGGCGGACGTGGGAGGGGACGCGACGCATCCCGGCCTGTGCGGGCGCTGCGTCGCGAACCTGTTCGGGGCGGGCGAACCGCGCGTTCACGCGTGACATGGGAAAATGGCTCGCGCTCGCGGCGTTGCTCGTGGCGGCGGATCAGCTCGCCAAGCTCGCCGCCGTCCACTACCTGGCCGTCAACAAGGCGGTCGCGGTGACGCCGTTCTTCAACCTGGTCCTGGTCTACAACAGCGGCGCCGCCTTCAGCATCCTGTCGGATGAGGCCGGCTGGCAGCGCGCGCTTTTCATCGCGATCGCGGTCGTCGCTTCGGTCTGGATCGTGTTCCTGCTGCGCAAGTACCCCCATCAGGGCCTGTTCGCGCTGGCGCTTTCGCTGGTTCTCGCCGGCGCAGTCGGCAACCTCATCGACCGGATCGTGATCGGAGCGGTCATCGACTTCCTCGATTTCCATGCCTACGGCTATCACTGGCCGGCGTTCAACGTGGCGGACTCCGCCATCACCTGCGGCGCGGCGCTGCTGATCTGGGACGCGTTGCGCCCGAAGCGGGGCGAAAACCTCGACGCAAAGTCGCAAAGTCGCTAAGGATTTGAATCTAATTAGAATGATCCTCTTTGCGCCCATCCTCACCCCCGACCCCTCTCCACCCGTGGAGAGGGGAGGCTCAAGCTTCCCTTCTCCGCTTGGGAGAAGGGGAAGGGATGAGGGATTGCGGCTTTGCGTCGTGGTTATAATTGATCCGTGAAAGTCCTGCTCGCCAATCCCCGCGGCTTCTGCGCCGGCGTCGACCGTGCCATCGAGATTGTCGAGCGCGCGCTGCGCCTTCACGGCGCTCCCATCTACGTGCGCCACGAGGTGGTGCACAACAAGTTCGTGGTGGATGACCTGCGGCAGAAGGGCGCGGTGTTCGTCGAAGACCTTTCGGAGGTTCCGGAAGGCGCAACGGTGATCTTCAGCGCTCATGGCGTGTCCCAGACGGTGCGGCGCGATGCCGAGGCGAGGAAGCTCAAAGTGTTCGACGCGACCTGCCCGCTCGTGACCAAGGTGCATGTCGAGGTGGCGAAGATGCGCGCGCACGGGCGCGAGATTGTCATGATCGGGCACCGCGGCCATCCCGAGGTCGAGGGCACCATGGGCCAGAGCGCGGGCGGCATGTACCTGGTCGAGAAGCCGGACGATGTGGCGCGGCTCGAGGTGAAGGACGACAAGAATCTCGCGTTCGTGACACAGACCACGCTATCGGTCGACGACGCGCAGCAGACGATCAACGCTCTCAGGGCGCGCTTCACGGGCATTGTCGGGCCGAGGAAGGACGACATCTGCTACGCGACGCAGAACCGCCAGGACGCGGTCAAGGCGCTGGCGCAGCAATGCGAGGTGGTGATCGTCGTGGGCTCGCCTAACAGCTCGAACTCCAACCGGCTGCGCGAGGTCGCCGAGCAGCAGGGTGTTGCGGCCTACATGGTGGACAACGCCGCGGAGCTCAAGCCCAAGTGGGTGGCGGGAAAGCGCGTCGTCGGGGTCACCGCAGGGGCCTCGGCGCCCGAGGTGCTGGTGAAGCAGGTGGTGGAGAA
>Ga0210102_1000116_pt1 | contig 23036 bp, 22 predicted proteins | sample RushOxbow_ThreeS_4_FD_185563 | JGI IMG/M metagenome (GOLD analysis project Ga0210102, IMG submission 185563) | Wetland microbial communities from San Francisco Bay, California, USA, that impact long-term carbon sequestration -... | ecosystem: Environmental > Aquatic > Marine > Wetlands ...
GTCCTGCTGGCCTGGCCGGAAAGCTGGGAGGAGGGCGAAGCGCTCACCGAGCTCATGGCGGACGTGCCGCGGGACGCCCAGCGCATCATTCTCACCGGCTCCGCCCAGGCGAGTGCCGAGCTGATCGAGCGCTACGCCCGGCGGGCGCTCATCGTAGGCGCCGCCCCCGGAGAGGCACCCCCGCCGCCTTCCGCGGGGCCGGTCCGGGTGGTGAGCGTGGCATGGGAGAAGCGGGCCGCGGCGTTGGCTGACCTGGTCGAGCTGCTCGACCCCGGGTCCCTGGCCGTCTGGACCGTGGACCGAGCGCGGCACGGCGAGATCGAGCGGGCGGTGGGCGCGGAAGCGCCCGGCGTCGTGGTCACGACCGGAGACGCCCCTCGGGCCACCCTGATCGTGGCGTTCGATCCCCCCACTCCGGAGCGGCTGGCCCAGCTCCTCGCGGCCGGCGAGGTCGTGCTGCTCGCCCCGCCCGGCACCGAGCGGCACATCGAGCGGATCGCGGCACACCGGCGGCCTCTCCGGCTTCCCGGCCTGCCCGACACCGTGGCCAGCGCGGCCGCGGCCCGGCGCGCCGCCATCGCACGCACGATCGAGGGTGGCCGCCCCGACGCGGCGCTCGCCGCGCTGGGCCCGCTCCTCGAGCGTTACGATGCCGTCGCCGTGGCCGCGGCGCTCTACGACCTCTGGTCCGCCTCGCCCGCCGCCGCGCCGGCCGCCCCGGAGCCGCCCGCCACCAGCCGGATCTTCGTGGGCATAGGGAAGAAGGACAGCGCCACGGTCAACGACCTCGTGGCGGTGCTCACCAAGGAGTTGCGGGTGGAGCGAACCAAGGTGGGGCGGGTGGAGCTGAAGGATGCCTACATGCTGGTGGAGGTGCCGGCCCAGGAGGCCGAGCGGATCGCCAGCGCGCTCAACGGGGTGACGATCCGGCGCAAGCGGGTGACCGCGCGGGTGGACCGGGGGCCTTCCCGCCGGACTCCTCCGGCCCGCCCCGTCCGCCGCCGCCCCTGAAGGGCCCTCCGCCGCCCCTGAAGGGCCCTCAGCGCTTCCGGTCGACCAGGTCCCGCAGGCGTTTCGCCGCCCGAAAAGCCGGTACGGTGGCGGCCTTGATGCTCAGCGCCTTGCCGGTGCGCGGATTCCGTCCCTCCCGCGCGGCCCGCCGGCGAGGCTCGAAGGTCCCGAACCCCGAGATCACCACCCGTCCCCCGCGCCTGAGCTCCAAGGCGATCAGCCCGCTCTCCGAGAAGAAGAGGTCGGCGATCTCGCCCGCACGAGCCCTGCTGACGCCGAGTCGCTTGGCGACGGCACCGACGAGATCCTGCTTTGTCACCGGGGCTCCTTGTGGCGATCGGGGCCCGAATATCGCCGAACCGGCGAGAGCGCCGCAAGTGACTGGAGATTCCGGCGACGCGCTCTAGATTGTGTTCCGCCCTTCCTGCCCCATTGTCCCGCGGAGTCTCCATGAACTACGGCGCCCATCCCGGCTGGATCGAGGTCATCTGCGGGGTGATGTTCAGCGGGAAGAGCGAGGAGCTGATCCGGCGGGTGCGCCGCGCGATCATTGCCCGGCGGCGGGTCCAGGTGTTCAAGTCCCATCTCGACGCCCGCTACGCCGGGCTCTACAGCGTCTCCAGCCACGACGGGACCGAACTCGACGCCAGCCCGGTGGATTCCGCGGCGGAGATCTTCCGGCTGGTCCGTCCCGACACCCAGATCGTCGCCATCGACGAGGCCCAGTTCCTGGATGCCGACGTCGTGACCGTGGCCACGCTCCTCGCCAACCGCAGCGTGCGGGTGATCCTGGCCGGCACGGACACCGATTTCCGGGGCGAGCCCTTCGGCTCGATGGGTGACCTCATGGCGGTGGCGGAGATGGTGGACAAGCTCCAGGCCATCTGCGTGGTCTGCGGCGACCCGGCCTGCCGCAACCAACGTCTCATCGACGGCAAGCCGGCCCGGTACGACTCGCCCACCATCATGATCGGCGGCCGGGAGAGCTACGAGGCGCGCTGCCGCCACTGCCACACCGTGCCCCGGAAGGATGAGGACCAGACCCGGTTGCTGTGACCCATGCTGAGCGTCGCTCTCACCGGCAACATCGCCGCCGGCAAGTCCACGGTGGCGGAGCTGTTCCACCGCTGGGGGGCGACGGTCCTGGACGCCGACGCGATCGTGCGCGAGCTGCAGGAGCCGGGCACGCCGGTGCTGGGGGACATCGTGAAGCGCTTCGGGACCGGCGTGCTCGGGCCGGATGGGGCGCTGGACCGGGCGGCGCTGCGATCGCGGGTCCTGGCCGATCCCGCCGCGCTGGCCGCGCTCAACGCCATCGTGCACCCCGCGGTACGCCGGCGCCTGGCCGAGCTGTTGGAGGGGGCGCGCCGCCGGGGTGACCGGATCGTCGTGAGCGACATCCCGCTCCTCTTCGAGACCGGCGATCCTGCCGGCTTCGACGCGGTGGTCCTGGTTGACGCGCCCGAGCCGGTGCGCCGGGCCCGCCTGATCGCCGAGCGCGCCCTGGACCCGGACCAGGCCGACCGGATGATCGCCGCGCAGCAGTCCTCCGCCGCCAAGCGGTCCCGGAGCGACTACGTGATCGAAAACGCGGGCGATCGTGCCGCGCTCGGGCGCGCGGCCGCGGAGGTGTGGCGCGCGCTCGTGGCGCGCGCTTGACCTCGACCTCGCCTCCGCCTATCCTCCCACCCGCCACCCCACGATGGAGCCGGCCGTGTCCAACGTTCCGGACGACCTGCTGTACACCTCCGAGCACGAGTACGTCGCCCGCACCGGCGATCCCACCGTGGTGCGGGTCGGCATCACCGACTATGCCCAGGGCGAGCTGGGGGACGTGGTGTTCGTCAACCTGCCCAAGCCGGGCGAGCGCCTGACCGAGCACCAGTCATTCGGCACCATCGAAGCCGTGAAGGCAGTCTCGGAGCTCTACAGCCCGGCCGCCGGCACCGTCGCCGAAGTGAACGGGGCGCTCGAGGCCGACCCGGCCGTGGTCAACCGCGACCCCTACGGCGCGGGGTGGATGATCAGCCTCACCCTGGCCGATCCGAAGTCGCTCGACGGTCTGCTGTCCCCGGCCGCGTACCGCTCCCACATCGGGGAGTAACCTCCAGCGCTGGAGCGGTCGTGAGCGGGAATCGGCAGTATCCGATCGAGGAAACGATGGAGCGATGCCCCGGGATCGTGTTCTCGGGGCGTTTTTGTGCCGTTCCGCCCAACTCTCAAGGCCCGATTCGATGACCACCGTTCGCCCTATCCCGCCCGCCACGCCCGACGTTGACGTCCTCCACCCGGCCCACTTCGCCTACCGCCATATCGGCCCCCGCCGGGAGGACGTGGCCGAGATGCTGGAGACCGTGGGCTACGACTCGCTCGACGCCTTCATCGACGCGGTCGTGCCGGCGGATATCCGCCTCCGCCGCCCGCTGGCGCTCCCGCCCGGCCGGAGCGAGCGGGAGGTGCTCCAGGCGCTCCGCGGCCTGGCGGGCATGAATCGGGTCTTCCGCTCCTACATCGGCATGGGGTATGCCGGGTGCTTCACTCCCCAGGTGGTGCAGCGCAACGTGCTGGAGAACCCGGGCTGGTACACCGCCTATACCCCCTACCAGGCGGAGATCTCGCAGGGCCGGCTGGAGGCTTTGCTCAACTATCAGACCATGGTGTCCGACCTGACCGGGCTCGAGGTGGCCAACGCCTCGCTGCTGGACGAGGCCACCGCGGCCGCGGAGGCGATGCACATGACCCTCGCAGTGCATCCGGCCGTCGCCGACCCGGTCTTCCTGGTGGACGAGTACTGCCACCCCCAGACCATCGCGGTGGTGCAGACCCGGGCGGAGGCCCGGGGCGTGCGCGTGGTGGTGGCCGAGCCGGAGACGTTCAGCTTCGAGCCGGGCGTGATCGGCGCGCTGGTGCAGTACCCCGCCACGGACGGCGCGGTGCGGGACTTCCGCTCGCTCTGCGAGCGGGCCCACGGCGCCGGCGCGCTGGTGACGGTCGCGACCGACCTGCTCGCGCTCACCCTGCTGGCCCCGCCCGGCGAGTGGGGGGCCGACATCGCGGTCGGCAACAGCCAGCGGTTCGGCGTCCCGATGGGGTACGGAGGGCCCCACGCGGCCTTCTTCGCCACCCGGGACAAGCACAAGCGGTTCATGCCCGGTCGGATCATCGGGGTGAGCCGCGACCGCGACGGCCGGCCCGCGCTGCGGATGGCGCTCCAGACAAGGGAGCAGCACATCCGGCGGGACAAGGCCACCAGCAACGTGTGCACGGCGCAGGTGCTGCTCGCGGTCATGGCGAGCATGTACGCGGTCTACCACGGCCCGGGTGGGCTCCGGCGGATCGCGGACCAGGTGCACACCCGGACCGTGCTGCTGGCGAACGCGCTCCGCCGCCTCCGCTACCGGGTAGTCCACGACACGTTCTTCGATACCCTCTGCGTCGAGGTGCCGGAGTGGGCGCTGCCGAGGCTGCTGGACGCGGCGCGGGCCCGGATGATCAACCTCCGGCCGCTGCCGCCGACCCGCCTCTGCGTCGCCCTGGACGAGACCGTCACGCTGGGCGACCTGGCGGACCTGATCGCCGTGTTCTCGCTCAACGAGGCGCTGCCGTTCATGCTGGAGGACATCGGCGTCAAGGCGGACCATGCCATCCCGGAGTCGCTGCAGCGGCGGAGCGCCTATCTCGCCCACCCGGTCTTCCACCTGCACCACTCCGAGACCGAGATGCTCCGGTACATCAAGCGGCTGGAGGCGCGCGACCTCTCCCTCACCTCGGCGATGATCCCGCTGGGATCCTGTACGATGAAGTTGAACGCCACCACCGAGATGATGCCGGTGAGCTGGCGCGAGCTCAACCGGTTGCATCCCTTCGCACCGAGGGACCAGGCCGCCGGCTACGAGCTGCTATTCCGCCAGCTGGAGTACCAGCTCGCCGAGATCACCGGCTTCGCGGCGGTGTCGCTCCAGCCCAACGCGGGCTCCCAGGGGGAGTACGCCGGCCTGCTGGTCATCCGGGCCTGGCACCGCTCCCGGGGCGACGCGCACCGGATCACCTGCCTGATCCCCCAGTCGGCTCACGGCACCAATCCGGCGAGTGCCGTCATGGCCGGCATGCAGGTGGTCCCGGTGAAGAGCGATTCTCACGGCAACATCGACGTAGACGATCTGCGAGCCAAGGCGGCGGCGCATCGTGACACCCTGGCCGCGCTCATGGTCACCTATCCCAGCACCCACGGGGTGTTCGAGGGCTCGATCCGGGAGATCTGCGCCATCGTGCACGAGCACGGCGGCCAGGTGTACATGGACGGTGCCAACATGAACGCCCAGGTAGGGCTCTGCCGTCCCGGCGACATCGGCGCGGACGTCTGCCATCTCAACCTGCACAAGACCTTCTGCATTCCCCATGGCGGCGGGGGTCCGGGCATGGGGCCGATCGGGGTGGCGAAGCACCTGGTACCGTTCCTGCCGGGGCACCCGGTCGTGGATCTCGACCGGCCCCAGGCCTGCGGGACCGTCTCGGCCGCGCCCTGGGGCAGCGCCTCGATCCTGCCGATCTCCTGGGCCTACATCGCGCTCATGGGGTACGACGGGCTGACCGAGGCGACCAAGATCGCGATCCTGAACGCCAACTACATCGCCCGACGGCTCACAGAGCATTACAACGTGCTCTACAGCGGGCCCGGCGGATTGGTGGCGCACGAATGCATCATCGACACCCGTCCCTTCAAGGCCAGCGCCGGCGTGGACGTGGAGGACATCGCCAAGCGGATCATCGACTACGGGTTCCATCCGCCGACGGTCTCCTTCCCCGTGGCGGGGACCCTGATGATCGAGCCGACCGAGAGCGAGTCGAAGGAAGAGCTGGACCGCTTCTGCGACGCCTTGATCGCCATCCGGGAGGAGATCCGGGACATCGAGGAGAGGCGGGCCGACCGGGAGCACAACCTGCTGAGCAACGCCCCGCACACGCTGGAGCAGGTGATCGCCGACGGCTGGGACCGCCCCTACTCCCGGGAGCGCGCCGCCTATCCCAGCCGTGCGGTCCGCTCTCACAAGGTCTGGCCCACCGTGGGCCGGGTGGACAGTGCCTTCGGCGACCGGAACCTGGTCTGCGTCTGCCCGCCGATGGAGGCGTATGCAGGGTAGCTGGCAGCTCTGGCTGGACCTCGAGGGCCGGCCGGGGTACCGGAACATGGCGATCGACCAGGCGTTGCTCGCTCGCGCCGATACCCGGGGTGAGCGCTGGCTCCGCCTCTACCGTTGGACCCCCCATTGCCTCTCGTTCGGGCGCCACGAGCCGGCCATGCGCCGGTACGACCGCGAGCGGGCGGAGGCGATGGGCCTCGATACGGTGCGGCGGCCGACAGGCGGTCGCGCCGTGTGGCACGCGGAAGAGCTCACTTATGCGGTCGCGGTGCCCACGTCGGGTCTCGGCGGGATCCGCGAGGTGGCCCTGGAGATCCACGCCATGCTGCAGGACGCGCTCACCCGGCTGGGCGCGACGCTGGAGCTGGCCCCGCCGGCGCCGGCGGCGAGGGTCGGTACGGGCGCCTGCTTCGCCGCGCCATGCGGCGGCGAGCTGCTGCTGGCCGGGCGCAAGGTCGTGGGCAGCGCGCAGCTCCGCGAAGGCGGCGGCCTGCTCCAGCACGGAGCCATTCTGCTGGGCGGCGATCAGGCCGCGGTCGCCGCGGTCACCCGGGGGGCGCCGCCGCCCGACTTGGCCGCCCCGCTGGCCCTGGCTTTCGGCCGCCCGCCGGCCCCTACGGCGGTGGCCGAAGCGGTGGCGGTCACCGCGGCCGGCCGCTGGGGCGGCGAGTGGCGCAGGGTCACCGGTGATGCCGGCCCGCTGGACGACGCGGCTCCGCTCGAACCGCGCTTCCGCTCCTCCGCATGGACCTGGCGGAGCTAGAGCCAGCCACCTGATTCCTTCGGGCCCCCGGCACTCGCTACATTCCGACGAATTGCCCTTCAACTCCAACCCGGAGGCTCGGTGTCGCCCTGGACGCCACGGACCCTCTGCCTGGTCGCGTCCGCCCTGGCGCTCGCCACGGGCAGGTCTCCGGCCGGGGCCCAGGAGCAACCCAGCAGCATCGTGATCGTCACCGGGGGCGAGCCCTCGCTGCCGATCCCGACGCTGATGGAAGGACCCCAGAGCAATCAGGCCAACATCGAGGTGGCAGACCACCTCTTTCTCCGGCTGGCCAACCTCGGCCCCGGCCTGGTGACTGCCGGTGACCGCGGGTTCGAGCCGATGCTGGCGCGGAGCTGGAGCCGGCGCGACTCGGTGACGCTGGTCTTCGATCTCGACCCCAGGGCCCGCTGGCACGACGGGGTGCCGGTCACCGCCCGTGACGTCCTCTTCGCCTTCCAGCGGGCCCGCGACCCCGCGATCGCGCCGAAGCTCGCCACACTCACCCGCCACATCGCCTCGACCGAGGCCGAGGGTGAGCGCCGGGTGGTGATCCGCTTCACCCATCCCTACGCCGAGCAGCTCTACGACGCGACCTGGCACGTGGCCCCGCTTCCGGCCCATCTGCTGGTCGGGCTGCCACCCGACCAGCTATCGAGCTCGCCGTTCGCCGAGCACCCGGTTGGCGACGGGCCGTATCGCTGGTTCCGCCGCGTGCCGGGCGAGTACCTCGAGCTGGCGGCCAACCCCGACTTCTTCCTGGGGCGGCCGGGCATCGAGCGGGTGATCATCCGTTCCGCCGTCGACCCCGACGCGCGGCTCAACCTGTTGCTCTCGGGAGAGGCCGATGCGATGGACAACGTGCCGCCACCTCTCTCCAACCTGGACCGAGTGGCCGCCGACCGGAGTCTCCGGCTGGTGCCGGTGCCGTCGTCGACGATCGGCTATCTGCTTTTCAACCAGCGCGCCCGGGGCGACCGGTCCAGGCCCCATCCGATCCTCGCCGATCCCGGCGTGCGCCGCGCGCTGGTCCTGGCGCTCGACCGTCAGGTGCTGGTGCGCGCGGTGCTGGGCCGCTACGCCGACGTGCCGTTCGGCCCCGCCTCACCCCTCCTCTGGATCCGGCACGGCGCGCCAGCCGCGCTCAAGCAGGATCGGGCGGCGGCACGCAGGGAGCTGGGCCTGCGGGGCTGGGCCGACCACGACGGCGACGGGATCCTGGACCGGCAGGGGGTGCCGCTCTCGCTCCGGCTCAACTATCCCAGCAGCAGCGCCATCCGTCACACCATGGCGCTCCAGATCCAGGAGCAGTACCGCCAGGCCGGCATCCGGGTCGAGCTGGTGCAGCTCGAATTCCCGGTTTACCTGGAGCGCCGCAACGCGGGCGATTTCGATCTGGACTTCGCCTCCCAGATGCAGGACCCCTCACCGTCCGGACTGACCCAGAGCTGGACCTGCACCGGCGGATCCAACGTCGCCCGCTACTGCGATCCGACGGTGGATTCGCTGATCCAGGAGGCCATCGGCAGCCGGGGCGAGACCCGGATGCTCTGGCATTCGGTCCTGCGCCGGATCGAGGAGGACGCCCCGGCGGTGTTCCTCTACGCGCCGACCTACGTGTACGCGGTGCGCCGCCGGTACCGCGACGTGACGATCCGCCCCGAATCCTCGTGGATCTCGCTCTGGCGCTGGTCGGTGGCCCGGCCGACTCCGGCGCGTGAGGCCGGGTACTGACGTGGCGCCATGGGTGGGGCGGCGAATCGCCCAGGCGCTGGTCACCTTCGTCGTCGCCCTCACCCTGCTCTTCGTGATCATGCGGCTGGCACCGGGAGACCCGGTGGCCCGTCTCGAGGGGGAGCGGCCGATGACCCCCGCGGAGATCGACCGCTTGCGGGAGCGCTACGGGGTGAACCAGCCGATCTGGCGCCAGTACCGCAGCTTCATCGCCGGCGTCGCCCGTGGCGACCTGGGCACTTCGATCGAGTACAACCGCCCGGTGACGCGGCTGCTGGCGGAACGGCTGCCTGCCACACTCCTGCTGGGCGGCAGCGTTCTCCTGCTCAACTTCACGCTCGGGCTCTGGCTCGGCGTGCGTCAGGCGCTCCGGCGCGGATCCCGGGAGGACCGCGCCCTCACCGTGCTTTCCCTGGCCGGGTACGCGATGCCCTCGTTCTGGCTGGCGCTGGTGCTGGCTTGGCTGGTCGGAGTCAAGCTCCGCTGGCTGCCTTCCGCCGGACTCTCCGACCCGCTGCTGGGGCCGAATGCGCCGCTGTCGCTCCGCGCCGCGGATCTGCTGGCGCACCTGGCGCTGCCGGCGCTCACCCTGGTCGTGGTCACCATCGCGGGGGCCATGCGGTACCAGCGAGCCGCGATGCTGGAAGTGCTCCACCTTCCTTATATAGTGACGGCGCGGGCCAAGGGGCTGGCGGAGCGCCGCGTCACCTGGCGGCATGCCTGGCGGAACGCTCTGTTCCCGGTGATCACCTTGCTCGGCCTCTGGCTGCCGCTGCTGGTGACGGGATCGGTGTTCGTCGAATCGGTGTTCGCGTGGCCCGGTCTTGGCTCCCTCGCCGCGGCGGCGGCGGGCAACCGGGACTATCCCCTCCTGATGGGCACATCCATCCTGGCCGGCGCGCTGCTGGTGACCTCGAGCCTGCTGGCCGACCTGGCCTACGTCACCCTCGATCCCAGGGTGCGGCTCTCGTGACGTCCCCGTGGCGCTGGCTGCTCGCGGCCTGGCGCGATCCCCGCGGGCGCGCCGGGCTCGCGGTGCTGGCCGTGGTCGCGCTGGTCGCAGTCGTCGCTCCACCCTTTCTTCCCGACCCCGTGGCGCAGCCGGACGTGCTTCAGGGCGCCAACCTGCCGCCCAGCCTGGCGCACCCGTTCGGCACCGACCAACTCAGCCGCGACCTGCTTGCCCGAGTGGTGAGCGGGGCGCGGGTGTCGCTCGGCGTCGCCTTCCTGGCGGTGGCGCTCTCCATGACGCTGGGCGCGCTGGTCGGCCTGGTGGCTGGGTACTTCGGAGGCGCGGTGGACGGCGCGCTCATGCGGCTGGTGGACGGCGCACTGGCTGTGCCCCGGCTTTTCCTCCTGCTGCTGGTGCTCGCGGTCTGGGAGCAGGTGCCGGCAGCCCTCCTGGTCGTGTTCATCGGCGCCACCGGCTGGTTCGGGACCAGCCGGCTGGTGCGGGGCGAAGTGCTGAGAATCCGGGAGGAAGGTTTCGTGCAGGCAGCGGAGGCGCTGGGCGCGCCACGGCGGCGGATTATCTTCCTGCACCTGCTGCCGAACGCGCTCGCCCCTTTGCTGGTCGCGGCGACGCTCGGCGTGGGGGACGTGATCCTGCTGGAGGCGGGGCTGTCTTTCCTGGGGCTCGGGATCCAGCCGCCCACGCCGTCATGGGGCGGCATGATCCTCGACGCCAAGTCAGTGCTCGTCACCGCGCCCTGGACCGCCATCTTCCCCGGCCTCGCCATCGCCGTCACCGTCCTGTCCGCCAACCTCTTCGGCGACGCCCTGCGCGACGCCGTGGACCCGCGGAGCGCATGAGCCGAGTCCTCGACGTCCAGAACCTGCGCGTCTCCTTCCCGGTCGAGGGTGGACGGGTGTATCCGGTGGATGGGGTGAGCTTCACGCTGGATCGGGGAGAGACCCTGGCGCTGGTGGGCGAGTCGGGGTGCGGCAAGAGCCTGACCAGCCTGGCCCTTCTCCGGCTGGTTCCACGGCCGGGACGGGTCGAGCCCGGCAGCATCATCCGCCTGGGCGAAACCGACGTGCTGTCCCTCGAGGGCGAAGCGCTAAGGCAGATCCGGGGCCGGCGCATCGGGATGATCTTCCAGGATCCGATGACCAGCCTGAACCCGGTCTTCACCGTGGGCGATCAGATCGGCGAAGGGGTGCGCGCCCATTTTCCGGTCTCGCGGCGGGAGGCCCGGGGCCGGGCGCTGCGACTCCTTCAGGAGGTGGGGATGCCCGACGCGGAGGCGCGTCTGGACACCTATCCGCACCAGCTGAGCGGGGGCATGCGGCAGCGGGTCATGATCGCGATCGCCCTGGCCGCCGAGCCCGAGATCCTGGTGGCCGACGAGCCGACCACGGCGCTCGACGTAACGGTGCAAGCCCAGATCCTCGAGGTGCTCGACCGGCTCCGGGCCGACCGGGGGATGGCGGTGCTGCTCATCACCCACGACCTGGGGATCGTGGCCGGCCGGGCCGACCGGGTGGCGGTGATGTACGCGGGCCAGATCGTGGAGGAAGCCGCCACCGCCGCGCTGTTCGCCCGGCCCTCCCATCCCTACACCCAGGGCCTCTTCGCGTCGGTGCCGCGGATCAGCGGTCCGGTGCAGCGGCTTCAACCGATTCCGGGAAGCGTGCCGGCGCCGTCGGCCTGGCCCACCGGCTGCCGCTTCCGTCCCCGCTGCCCCAAGGCATTCGAGAAGAGCGAGTCCATGCCCCCGCTCCTGCCGCTCGAGTCGGGGCATCGGATGCGGTGCTGGCTGGCGGAGAGCGCGGCCGAGCTGGTGGACCCCTGGACCGACGACCGGTGATCCTTCCCATGGGGATGCAGATGAACGCAGACAACAGCAGGATGAACGCAGCGGGACACCTGCGGCCCGTTGGTCCCAGACCCAGAAACCGATGACGCTGCTCCAGGTACGACACCTCGTGAAGCACTACCGCCCCACCGGTCTGTTCCGCACCGGTGGGCCGCCGGTGCGGGCGGTGGACGGAGTATCGTTCGACCTGCTCAAGGGCGAGACGCTGGCGTTGGTGGGCGAATCCGGGTGCGGCAAGTCATCGGCGGGCCGCACGATCCTCCGGCTCCAGGAGCCGACCTCGGGCTCCGCGGTGTTCGAGGGGGTGGACCTCTTCTCGCTCGACCGAGCGATCCTGCGCCGGACCCGGCGCCGGATGCAGATCATCTTTCAGGACCCGTACAGCTCACTCAATCCCCGCATGACCGTCGGAGCGGCCGTAGCGGAGGGGATCGAGATCCACCGGCTCGCCACCGGCGCCGAGGTGGGGCGGCGCGTGGCCGCACTGCTGGAGGAGGTGGGCCTCGATCCGGGCTACGCCCGGCGCTATCCCCACGAGTTCTCGGGCGGGCAGCGACAGCGGATCGGGATCGCCCGCGCGCTCGCGGTGCAGCCGGCGTTCATCGTCTGCGACGAGCCGGTCTCCGCCCTGGATGTCTCGGTCCAGGCCCAGGTGCTGAACCTGCTCGCCGACCTTCAGCGCGACCGGGGCCTCTCCTACCTGTTCATCGCCCACGATCTCGCGGTCGTGCGCCAGCTCGCCCACCGGGTAGCGGTCATGTACCTGGGCCGGATCGTGGAGGAAGGGCCTACCGAGCCCCTGCTCCAGCACCCGCATCACCCCTACACCGTCGCCCTGCTGTCGGCGGTGCCCGAGCCGGACCCGGGCCGGCGACGCTCCCGCATCGTCCTCGGTGGCGACCTCCCGAGCCCGAGGTATCCGCCCCCCGGGTGTCCGTTTCATCCCCGCTGCTTTCACCCCGCCCGCGACGAGCGCTGCCGTCGGGAGCGGCCGGAGCTCCGGGCCATCGGGGACACGATGGCCGCCTGCCATCATGCAGAGTCCACCCCGCCTCCCGGGGCCCCGGTCGGCTGAGCCGGCCGGCCGTGAGGATCGTCACCGCCGCGCTGCACTCGCCTGCCGCATGTTGCCACCCGACGCTCACTTCTCAAGGAGGCAGGCGATGGGTGATCGCAAGGATCTCGCGACCGAGGGCGCGGAGGACCGGCTCGAGGGCACGGCGGATGTGGTGGAGGGGAGGGTCCGGAACGCGGTAGGTGGGGTCACCGGCGACACCGGTGAGCAGCTCAAGGGCAAGGCCCGCGAGCTCACCGGCAAAGCCAAGCAGGCGATGGGCCGGGCCAAGCAGAAGGTGGATCCCGAGCCGGGAGTGGACGAAGAATAGACCGCTTCACCCAGGCGCCACAGCATTCCGTCGTTCATATTTCCATCCCCGAACCTCCATCGACTCGAGGCTGGCATGGAACGGCACCTGATCTCCAGCGGCGCCCCCTGGGAACCGGTCGTGGGCTACTCCCGCGCGGTTCGTGTCGGCGACGTGGTCCACGTCTCCGGCACGACCGCCACCGGGCCTGACGGCAAGATCGTCGGTCCCGGTGATCCCTACGCCCAGACGGTCCAGACCCTCCGCAACATCGAGAGCGCGTTGCAGCGGGCGGGCGCCTCGCTGGCCGACGTGGTGCGCACCCGGATGTTCGTCACCGATATCAGCCGCTGGGAGGCCATCGGCCGAGCCCACGGGGAATTCTTCGGCGGGGTCCGCCCGGCCACCACCATGGTCGAGGTGAGCCGGCTGATCGCCCCGGAGATGCTGGTGGAGATCGAGGCGGAGGCCGTAGTCAGGCGCTGAAACGGATGGCCGATTCCCGCCCGGCCGTCTTGCCGTGGCTGTCGGGGAATGCCGCCCGGATCTCGGCGATCTCCCGTTCGGCCGCCAGGAAGGCCCGGACGCAGTCCGGATCGAAGTGACTGCCGGCGTGCTGCTGGAGATAGGCCACGGCCAGGCCGGTCGGCCACTCCCGCTTGTAGGGACGCTGCGAGGTGAGGGCGTCGTAGCTGTCGGCGACGGCCACGATCCGTCCGGCGATCGGGATCTCCTCCCCCGACCGTCCGTCGGGATAGCCGGTGCCATCGTACCGCTCGTGATGGGTGAGAGCCACGTCGGCCGCCAGCTGCAGGAGCTCGGAGCTGCTCCCCGCCAGGATGCGGTGTCCCAGCACCGTGTGCTGCTTCATGATCCCGAACTCGATATCGTCCAGGGCGCTGGGCTTGAGCAGGATGTAATCGGGGACGCCGATCTTGCCCACGTCGTGCATGGGCGCGGCGCGGAAGATCACGTCCTGCACCTGTTCCGCGAGTCTGAGCCCGCCCGCAATCAGCCGGGAATACCAGGCGACCCGAACGATGTGCGCCCCGGTCTCCCAATCGCGATACTCGGTGGCCCGGGCCAGGCGCACGATGGCCTCGTGCTCCCGCGCGGTGATCGCTGCGGTGGCGCGCTGGACCTCCTCTTCCAGCGAGGCGGCGTAGCGGGCCAGCGACTGGGTGCTCCGACGAAGCGCGAGCAGGTTGCGAATCCGCGCCCCGGCCTCGACCGCGTCGAACGGCTTGGAGAGGCAGTCACTGGCGCCGAGCAGCAGGGCCTCCCGCCGGACCGCCACATCCTGCGCGGCGGTGACCATGAGCACCGGCACGTCACGGCAGCGGGGCTCCTGGCGCAGCCGGCGGATCAGCTCGGTGCCGGAGATGCCGGGCATCTGCTGATCGGTGATCAGAAGGTCGAGCGAATTGCGGCGGCACCACTCGAATGCCTGGAGCGGGTCCAGGAAGCCGTTGACCTTGGTCGTCTCCAGCTCGGTGACGAGCTGGGTGAGCAGGCCCAGGGCTACGGGATCGTCGTCCACCAGGACCACGGAAGATTGGGAGGGGGCGTCGGCACTCATCGGGTCCTCGCTGGGTCACACGCCTGCGGTGAATGACTTCACGCGATCATAGGAGCTCCGGAGGCGGGCGTACACGCCCTCCACCACCTTCCACCGTCGCGCATCGGGACCTTCCTGGAGTCGGGCCTCCAGCTCGGCCCCCAGCTCGGCCAGCTCGAGAGCGCCGATCGTACCGCAGGAGCCCTTGAGCATGTGGGCGAGACGGCTCGCCACGGCCGGGTCACGGCTCTGGATCGCGCTGCCGACCCGGTCCACCAGGGGGGCGGTGGTCTGGTGGAACAGATCGATATAGCTTCGCACCACCCCGGGATCGTCTCCCACGATGGAACGAAGATGGCCCAGGTCCAACGGCTCGCCCGAAGGACCCCCAGGGGCCGGGCCGTGGCCGTTCACCCTGACCGCAGCCAGCCACCGCTCGATCGCCTCGCCCAGGCGGGCGCGGCTGATCGGCTTGGTCAGGTAGTCATCCATGCCGGCGCCCAGACAGCGCTCCCGCTCGCCTTCCATCGCGCTCGCGGTCATCGCCACGATGGGGATCCGGGTGCCCCCGTTCTGGCGGCGCCGGATCTCCGCAGCCGCTGCGTAGCCGTCGAGCTCGGGCATCTGGCAGTCCATCAGCACCAGGTCGTAACCCCCGCGGCTCACCGCTGCCACCGCCTCGCGCCCGTCCCCCACGACCTCGACCCGGTAACCCAGCTTCTCGAGCATGGCGACCGCGAGCTTCTGGTTGACCTCGTTGTCTTCGGCCAGAAGAATCCGGGCCCGGCGGGCCGCACGGGACTCGGCGATCGTGTGCCTGGTGATGAGCGGTCGAGGCGACGTGGCCACCGGCGCGCCCAGCAGGGTGACGAGGCAGTCGTGCAGCGGGGAATGCCGCACCGGCTTGGTGAGGAACGCGTCGAAGCCGGCCGCACCCGCCTCCCCTGCCTCGCCCCGGATCCCGGCTCCCGACAGCAACACCAATCCGGTGCCCGCCGTCGTCGGGTCATCCCGGATCGCGCGCGCCAGGGCGAAGGCATCGAGTCCCGGGGTCTGCGAGTCCACGATCGCTACGGGGCGCCCCTCACCGGCGGCCCCCCGGCGGAGCAGCTCCAGTGCCTCGGCTGAGGTGGAAGCGGTTTCCACCCGCACCTGCCAGCCCTCCAGGGCGGCGCCGACCGCGGCTCGGCCGGTCGGATTGCCGCCGACGATCACCACGGTAAGTCCGGCGAGCGGCTGAGCCGTGCCGGTGTCCTCCGCAGGGGCCGCCGACGCCCGATCGAAGCGGGCCGTGAACCAGAAGGTGCTGCCCTGGCCGGGCCGGCTGTGCACCCCGATCTCGCCTCCCATGAGCTCCGCCAACTGGCGACAGATAGCCAGCCCGAGTCCGGTCCCGCCGAAGCGCCGGGTGGTGGAGCTGTCGGCCTGGGTGAACGGCTGGAAGAGGGTGCGCTGCACCTCGGGGGTGATGCCGATGCCGTCGTCGGCCACCTCGAAGCGGACCAGCAGCTCATCGTCGTTCTCGCTGGCCAGCCGGGCTCGCAGGACCACCTCCCCGCGCTCGGTGAACTTGATCGCGTTCCCCGCGAGATTGAGCAGCACCTGGCGGAGCCGCCCGGGGTCCCCTCGCACCAGGGTCGGCACTCCGGGCCCGACCAAGGTGGCCCACTCGAGACCCTTGGCCATGGCCCGGCTGCCCAGCAGCCCGGTCACGTCGTCGATGGTGTTGCAGAGATCGAAGTCGATGGACTCGAGGTCCAGCCTCCCGGCCTCCACCTTCGAGAAGTCCAGGATGTCGTTGATGATCTGGAGCAGCGCCTGGGCGGAACGGCTGGCGGTCTCGGCGCGGTCACGCTGCTCGGCGGTGAGCTCACTGTCGAGCAGCAGCTCCAGCATCCCGACCACCCCGTTCATCGGGGTGCGGATCTCGTGGCTCATGTTGGCCAGGAACTCGCTCTTGAGCCGGGCCGACTGAATCGCGGCATCCCGGGCCCGCGCCAGCTCGGCCGAGGCGAGCCGCTGATCGGTTATGTCGGAGCAGATGCCGGCGAACCCGGCGAATCCGCCCGACGCGTCGTGACGCGGCGCCCCAGTCTCCTGGACCCAGCGGTACTCGCCGTCGGCCCGGCGCAGGCGGTACTCCGCCGCGTACGGAGCGCGGGAGGCGAGCGAGGCCTTGTGCACCTGGCGGAACCGGGCGAGATCCTCGGGGTGAATCCCCGCCTCGCGCCCGTCGGCGGTCTCCTCCTCCAGGCTCCGGCCGCGGAAGGCCAGCCACCCCGCGTTGAGGTATTCGAGCCCGCCGCCCGGGCCTTCCATCCAGATCATCACCGGCGCGCTGTCGGCCAGGGTACGGAAGCGCGCCTCGCTCTCGCGGATCGCCGCGTCGGCGCGGGCCCGGGCATCCACCTCGTCCCGGGCCAGCCGCACGATGACGAGCGACACCACGATCACACCGGTGATGAGCCCCACCAGGCCCAGGGTAGCGAGCCGGATCTGCGCCAGCGTCTTCTGCCAGTCGCCCGCGTCGAAATCCACGCCGAGCACGGCCTCGACCCGGCCCGTGGAGTCGCGCATCGGGACGTAGGCGCTGACCCAGGTGGCCCACTGGTCGCTGATCGGCACCTCGTCGAACCCGGGCTCGCCGGTGAAGGCGTGCAGCAGCTCCTCGCTGATCGCCCCGTCGTAGCCCTGTCCCAGCGGGGTGCGCCGCTCCCGCGCGCTCCTGTAGCGTCCGTCCCGGTCGTAGTCGGTCTCGGAGTCCACCAGCAGGATGACCCGTCCGTTGGGGAGTGCCCGCAGGGTGTAGATGTCGTGGAGGGAGGGATTGGCGGCGAGCCAGGACTTCTCGACCTCGATGAGGGTGCGGTACAGCGAATCGGTGGGCCGTGCATCCAGTCGGAGCCGGCTGTGTCCCAGCCGCTCCAGCTCGCGCGCGTACGCCGGCGCGGTGCCTTCCATCATGCCGCGAAGCCGGTGGCGACCGGTTTCGCCGGCCCACTCGGCCAGTATCGCGCCGGTCAGGAGGCAGATCACCGTGAGGCGCCAGGCTGACCACGGGACGGCGACCCCATGGAGCCGGCGGAGGTAGACGTGGGCTACCCCCAGGCCGCAGACACCGAGGGCGGCCAGCAGGATCCAGTCGAGCCGATAGTCCAGCCAGAGGTCGAGCACCCGAGGGTGCCTCCAAGGAAAGCGAACGGCAGACTGCCCCGAGTCTGCAACCGCAGTGCCATCTGGATCACCGGGTTAACAGCAAGCCATTCAATCACTTGAAGTTCAGCATAATCACCCCCGGCGGGCCCCGCCGCTCACAACGCCCACCCGGGGCGCGTTTCCCCAAGAGTTGGGTGCTCGGCCGGCCGGCAGACTTGCCCGGACTATCACGCCCGATGCAGCTTTGTCGCCCGATGACCCCAGCCGTTGGCCCAGGATGGGTGACCAGGTCCGCCCAAGGGGAGCCGCACTGCCGATGGACCCAGTCCAGGCGTTCGAGACGCTCGACCTGCGGGTCGGGCGCGTGGTCCGGGCTGAGCCCAACGAGCGGGCCCGGAAGCCCGCCTACAAGCTCTGGATCGACTTCGGTCCGTTGGGCGAGAAAACCTCGAGCGCGCAGTTGTGCGCGCTCTATCGGCCGGAGGAGCTGGTCGGGCGGCTGGTGGTGGCGGCGGTGAACCTGGGAACCCGCAGCATCGCGGGATTCCAATCCGAGGTGCTGGTGCTCGGCCTCCCGAACGTCGCGGGCGAGGTGGTCCTCCTCGCGGTGGAGCGCGAGGTGCCGCTGGGGGGAAGAGTCTACTGAGGCGGTTCAGCGCGCACTGTCGGGCGCCGGCCGGAGCACGAGACCGGTGACTTCCCCATCGTCGGCCATGCTCCACTCCAGCAACATCTGCTGACGCGAGCCGTCGAACGACGCGGTGCGGCTGTACACCCGGTACGGATCCGCCCGGTCCACCCGCTCGTCCACGATGCCCCGCTCGCGCCCCAGACGAGTGATCGCCCAGCCGGCGAAGCTGGCCAGGTCGGTCACGCTCCCGAAGGTCTGCCGCAATTCAGGGGAGAAGCGGTCCCAGAGCTTCTCATACTGGCTGCCATAGAGCCAGTCGGTGTAGAGGCGGCCCTGCTGAATCGGGCTGCTGCTCTCCTCGCGGGGCCGGCAGCCCATCACGGCCGCGCCCAGGGCGACCACCCACATCCAGTTGCGCATCGTCGGTCCTCGGTTGACTGACGCCGGTGTCCACCATGGAGGCGAGCACGGTGATGCGTCTCTCCGCTGGCAGGGAACGGGTGAAGCGGATGCCCGGCATGCGAGGGATTATAACAGAATCCGCCCCGATATCAGCCGTCTTCGACCTGCACCACCTGCTCGATCTCGAAGACCGTTCCGACCCGGCAGACGCTCGCGATGTCCTTGCGCGGGGTGCCGAGGAGGGTCACCCGGGCCCCGTCGCGGCGGGCGGCCTCGGGCAGCTCGCTCGGGCGAAGGTCGAACCGGCGGCCGTCGGTCGCTTCGAGCTGCCAGCAGCCGCCCTCGGCCTCCACGAAGTGAATGGTGCCGCGGATGCGGAGCGCGCCGGTGCCGGGCGCGGTCGAGAACTCGCAGCGATCGACCCCGGTCGAGGCGAGCAGCAGCAGGGGCAGGAGCGAAAGGCGGAGAGCACGAGTGGGCCGCGCGGCCATGGGTCCTCCTGGAAGCCGGCGCTCGCCCTAATATAGCCCGCCCTGACCCCACCCGGCCCTCTCAGCGAGCGAGCGCGGCCTGCTCTTGTCCCACCTCCTCCGGCACCCGGTGCCACCGGGTGATCTCGGTCATCCACCCCGCGTCCTTCCGCCGCTCGAACGAGGCCCGCAGATGGGGCGTCGCCTTGTGCAGCTCCAGGGCCTCGTCGTTGCGCCAGACCTCGACCCGCATGAACCGGTCGGGGCGGTCGGCCGACTGGTAGAGATCGTAGACCAGGTTGCCCGGCTCGGCCCGCGTCGGCGCGGTTAGCGTCAGGAGCTCCCGCTTGACCTCCTCGCCGGTCCCTTCCCGACCCTGGATGAACGTGACCGCGGTGAGCAGCTGGTCCAGCTGGGTGCCGGCGGCGGCGGCCTGGCGTCCCGCCGGGGTCTTGAGCTCGACCAGAATACCGTGGGCATCGCCCTCGCCGATGTTGGTCGGCGAGTGGGTCACGGCCTCGCTGAAGAGCACCTCTCCGGCCTTCGCCTGACGAAGGGCCGTCCTCCCGTCGGGCAGCTTGAACCGGATGGTGAACGGCTCCAGCACGTAGAGCACGTGGGCCGGATGGGAGTGAAAGCGCTCGGTGTCGCCCTTCCGCAACCGGAAGTCCATCACCCGCACGCGGTCGTTCTCGATCATCACCTTGTAGTTGGCCGGGTAGAGCGGCACCGGGTCCTGCGCGAGCGCGGTGCCGGCGCAGGCGGCCAGCGCCACCGCGCCGCCGAAGACCAATCGCGGGAGCGACATCGAATCCTCCGGTGTGAGAGCACGGTCCGGGGCGGAAGCGCAGCCGGACCTGGCGGCTGTAATGCAGCCGTGCCCTCCGCCGGTTCCCTCGGCCGGGAACCCGCGCGGGGCCCGCGGCATTACAGCACCCGTCACCGTGAAGCGATTCCCCCCTGCCGAGGAGTGCTGTGCCATGATGCGCGCCGCCGCCCCGATCCTGCTCGCCGCTGTCGCCCTGGCCTCCGCCGCCGGGGTCGCACAGGGGCAGACCACCGAGACCAAGAAGACGCTTACCCTCGAAGGGGCGAAGGCGGTCGCCGCCGCGGCCGCCGCCGAGGCCCGCAAAGGCAACGAGGGCGGCTCCATCGCCATCGTGGACGACGGGGGCAACCTGATGTACCTCGAGCGCATCGCGCCGACGTTCGCCATGGGCGCCACCATCTCCACCGAGAAGGCCCGGACCGCCGCCCTCTTCGGGAAGCCGACCAAGATCCTGGAAGACGCCATCGTCGCCGGCCGGACTCCCCTGCTGAACGCCTGGTCCGCGCCCCTCAACGGGGGTGAGCCGATCCTGGTCGACGGACAGGTGGTGGGGGCCATCGGCGTGAGCGGGGCCTCCAGCGCCGCACGCGACGCGGCCATCGCGCAAGCCGGCGCGGTCGCCCTCGCGGGCAAGACCAGCGCGGCCAAGTAGGAGGATGTCAACCATGCGCATCATCCCGCTTCTCGCCGCCGCCGCAATGGCGCTCCCGCTGGCGATCGTGCTCCCCCAGTCGGACGACTCGGCCGTGCGGTACCTGCCGAGCGACCAGGTGAAGGCCGCCTTCGCCCGGGGCGTCCCCATGATCGAGGTGGGCGACTACAAGATCCACGCGAGCCGGCGCGAGGGCCCCGGCCAGGCCGAGATCCATACCCGCGACACCGACATCGCGTACATCCTCCAGGGGTCGGCCACCCTGGTGACCGGCGGGTCTGCGGTCGGGGTGAAGGAGATCGGACCCGAGGAGCTCCGCGGGAGCGCGATCGAGGGTGGCGAGACCCGGCGGCTCTCGCCCGGGGACGTAGTGGTGATCCCCAACGGCACGCCCCACTGGTTCAAGGAGGTTCAGGGTCCGCTGCTGTACTACGTCGTCAAGGTCCGCCAGTCGGCGCGGCAGCCGGCGTCGGGGGCGATGTGAGAGGGCCCGTCCTGAGCCTGGCGGCGGCCCTGGCGGCGGCGCCGGTGGCGGCGCAGGTCACCACCGACGTCGGGGCAGTGCTCCCGGCCGCCGTGGTGGACCTGCGCACCGCGGAAGGTGCCAGGCTGGTCGGAGCCACCTGGCGCTACAGCGACGTCCGCGTGGTCGAGGTGGAGCACCGCGAGCCTGGGCCCGACCTGCGGCCCTCCGGCCCGGCCAACCGCACCAACGACATCACTCCGCATGCCGGCGCCGCCGACTTCGACGACTCGGCGTGGCCGGTGGTCGAGCCGGCCGCCCTGGAGACCCGCCGCTCGCACGGCCGCCTGGCGTTCAACTGGTACCGTACCAGCATTACGCTGCCGGCGCGGCTGGGTGGCGTCGACGTCACTGGCACGACCGCGGTGTTCGAGCTGGTGGTGGACGACTACGCGGAGATCTGGGTCAACGGCAAGCTGCCGGTGGTGCTGGGACAGACCGGCGGCCAGTTGATCAAGGGATTCAATGCCCCCAACCGGGTGGTGCTCACCACCGACGCCCGCCCGGGCCAGAAGTTCCAGCTGGCCATCTTCGGCGTCAACGGACCGATCTCGAGCCCACCGGTCAACTTCATCTGGATCCGCTCGGCGACCCTTGATTTCTATGGGCCCGGCGCGGTCGGCGGCGGCAGGGATGCGAACGGTCGAATCGTCCGGCTCGATCCCGCGGTGGACCGGATCATCCCGCCGAACGCGAAGCTGGAGAAGCTGGCGGGCGGGTTCCAATTCATCGAGGGCCCGGTTTGGCATCCGGACGGCTACCTCCTCTTCAGCGACCCCAACGCGAACACCATCTACCGCTGGTCGCCGGAGGGCGCGGTATCGGTCTACCGGACCAAGAGCGGATACACCGGGGTAGACATCGGCGAGTACCACCAGCCCGGCAGCAATGGGCTCACCCTCGATCCCGATGGCCTGCTCACGATCAACGAGCACGGCAACCGGCGGGTGGTCCGGCTGGAGCGGCCGGGCAACATCACGGTGCTGGCGGACCGTTTCGAGGGGAAGCGACTCAACAGCCCCAACGACCTGGTCTATCGCTCGGACGGCACGCTGTACTTCACCGATCCGCCGTTCGGCCTTCCCAAGGCATTCGACGATCCGCGGAAGGAACTGCCGTTCAGCGGGGTGTTCATGGTGCGCGAGGGGAAGATCACCCTGCTCGCCCGCGAGCTGCGGGGCCCCAACGGCATCGCCTTCTCCCCCGACGAGCGCTACCTGTACGTGGACGATTGGGACCTCGCCCACAAGGTGCTGATGCGCTACGAGGTGCGGCCCGACGGCACGCTGGCCAACGGCAAGGTCTTCTACGACTTCACCAGCGAGCCGGAAGAGGTCGCGCTGGACGGGATCAAGGTGGATCGGGAGGGGAACGTCTACGTCTCCGCGCCGAGAGGCGTGTGGATCCTCTCACCGGAGGGGAAGCCGCTGGGCCGGATCGAGCCGCCCGAGCACGACGCGAACTTCGCCTGGGGTGACGAGGACGGGCGGGGGCTCTACCTGACCGCCAGCACCGGGCTCTACCGGATTCGGCTCTCGATTCCGGGCGTGCGGCCGGCTGCGGTGGTGCGGGCGGCGAGCCGGTGATGGCAGGGCGTCGGTTGCACCGGAGCACCAGGGTCTTCGTCGCCCTAGCGGCGATCGTTGCTGGATTCTTCGGGCGGCTGGACGCGCAGCTGCACCCGCGTCCCTCGCGCGAGCCGGTGGTCCGCCCGCTCGACCCCCGGTATGACCGCCTGGTGCCCCCGGGGACGGTGCCCGAGAAGATCGCCGACGGGCACGGCTGGACCGAGGGACCGGTCTGGGTGCGGGACGGTGGCTACCTGCTCTTCTCCGACGTGGTCAACAACGCGATCTACCGCTGGAAGCAGGACGAGGGCGAGCGGGTGCTTCTGCAGCCGAGCGGCTACACCGGCGAGGCCCCGTTCAGCGGCAAGGAGCCCGGGTCCAACGGGCTCGCGATTGATCCCCAGGGGCGACTGGT
>Ga0210102_1000118_pt1 | contig 22752 bp, 17 predicted proteins | sample RushOxbow_ThreeS_4_FD_185563 | JGI IMG/M metagenome (GOLD analysis project Ga0210102, IMG submission 185563) | Wetland microbial communities from San Francisco Bay, California, USA, that impact long-term carbon sequestration -... | ecosystem: Environmental > Aquatic > Marine > Wetlands ...
ATCCGACCCGAAGAGCCAGGTGACCCGTGCCTGGACCCGGAACTGGTTCCAATCGAACGCACGCGCGTCGGGTCGGCGGCGGTCCTCGAAGTATTGACTTCCGGATAGGGCGAGCCGCAGGGTCTCGGTGGGACGAAACTCCGCGTCAATTCCGACCGCATCTACCTGGGCCTCGTCGTAGCGGAATTCGAGCGGCCGTGTCAGCGTGCTGCCGAACAGGGCGAGGCTGAGGGCCGGCATCGGCGACAACGTTGCCCGTCCATCCCAGGTGCGCGAGTTTGCCCCGGGCCCGACCTCGGCGTGGTAGCCGCCTTCGATCGTCAGCCACGGGGCGACCAAGCCAGTGCCGCCGAGCGAGAAGCGCCACCCGTGGTCCTCGAATCTGGCGAGCGCGGTCTCCGCGCCAGAGCCGTCGAACCAGTAGCGCTCTCCCGATACCCGGACCCGGAGCTGGTGCAGGGGGGCAACCGCGATGGATCCATCTATCGAGGTATAGGGCACCGGGCTGAAGGCGCCCCAGATCGTCCACAGCTCAAAGAACGGCCGGTACCGTCGGACCCCGGCCTGACCGCTCAGGCGGTTCGCGTTGTAGCTAAGCGAGAGATCGGAACTTCCCCACCAGCCCTGCGCGAGGTCGTATTCGGCCCCTCCTCCGATGGTCACATGACGTGCCGGACGGAACACGGCGGTCAGCGCGGTACGCTCGGCAATGAAGAGATCGGCGGCGGGATCAACCTCGCGCCGGTACTCGGCCCGAGCGTCGACGTAGCGGCTCCGCCAGCCCAGCTCGCCTCCGGCCACGATCGCCCGCCGGGACAGTTGATACTCATCGAGCGGGTTGAGCGAGGGACTGTTGATCGGGACATTCGTCGCCCGGGCCAGGTCCCACCCACCATAGGCCGACGCTTCGAGACCCTGACGAGGCCAGTGCAGCCTCAGGTCGGCACCGTCGAACCCGTGCCAGCCGAGGCGGCCGGTCACCTGCTGGCGTCCTAGCCGGCCGGTCACCACTTCGGTGGCATACTCTGCATAGCCCTCGACCAGTTGCACTTCGGGGCGGGTGCCGGGCCAGAAGTCGTCACTCGCGAGATCCACGCCCCACCGGGCGTTCCCGCGCACGCTGAGCCCCGGCACTCCCAGGCCCCAGACCGTCACATCGGCCGAACTGACGAGCGGTGCGCTCGCCAGCTTCGGGCCGGGGCGGAAGAACGTGCAGTAATCACCGCCCGGGAGGCAGTTGACCGCGAAGCCATCCGGGGTCTCGAATCCGCCCGTCGGCCCGATGACCACACCTCCGATGGGGATGCTGTCCGGCATGAGGCCTCGGAAGCTCACGCTCTGAAACCGGCTGTCCAGGCGGAGCCGGTATCCCTGTGCGCCCGCCGGTATCGGCGAGAGGCATGCGAGTGCCCCCAATAGCAAACCCAAGCGCCGGGCCACGCTCACGTCTGGTCCTTCCGCCGGAGCTGGGCCGCGAGCTCCTCGGGAGTCCGCTGGAAGTGGCAGGCGCTGCACTCCTTCGGGGCGTAATGGTCTTGCTGGGGCCGATGGCAGGCCAGGCAGAACGAGCGGGTTGGCACCAGCCGGGCCACCGTGGCGGGAGCGTGACAGGCGGCGCACGACTCGTGAGGCCGGACCGGCGGCCGGTGGGCCGCCATGGTCTGGGCGTTCCGGTGACAGGCGGAACACTCGGTGACGGGGGCGTGGTGCTTGTCGTGGCAGCCGCTGCAGGTCAAGACCGAGTCCGCCGGCTCCAGGGTGACCGGGGTGACGTGGCAGCCGGTGCAGGCCAGGGTGTCGTGGGCCTCGTGGGGGAACTGCACGGTCCGGCGCCGGCGCTCATGCTCGGGTACGGTGACCGCCACCTGAAGCGGCACGGTCACGGCCAGCTCTCCGGATTGATGGCAGGACCGGCAATCGGCCTGGGCGGGGCGCTGGTGATGGCAGATCTGGCATCCACGTGGCGGCTCGAAGGTCAGCCGCTTGTTGGAGCGGAGTTCGTGACAGGTGAGGCAGGCGAGTTCGCTGTGACGGTCGTGGGGGAAGGTGTCGCTGGGAGAGACGAAGGCTACGGTCCGGCTCTCCGGCGGATCGTCTTCCGGCGGCGACGACCCCTGCCCCCGTGCCCGGCCGGGCTCCACCAAAGGTCGTGGCGGCTCCCTCGACGAGGTCTGCTTGAGGGCCTCGGTCGTGTCGAACGGCAGCGGCGGGCGCAAGCGGCGCGGGCCGTACCGCACCCACTTGTGGCAGCCCACGCAGTCGCTGGCGTCCACCCGGGCCGCATGGGGCTCGTGGCAGGTTTCGCAGCGCTGAGCCACCTTGCGGTGCGCGGCGCCAGTGTGGAAATCCACGTCGCGCCAGTTGGCGTGGCATTGCGCGTCGGTGCAGGACTTGAGCGCGTCGGCCGGCTTGACATCTCTGTGGGGGTTGTGGCACATGCCGCAGCCGCCGCCGTGCGGCTCCCGGGCCGGGTCGTAGGTCGCGAGCAGGACCCGCATCTCGTGACAGGAGAAGCACTGCCGGGACCCGGGTCGGAGCAGGGCCAGAGCCGAATCGGGAGCCAGAAACTGGGCGTCGGCCGTGTACTGGTGGCACGAGTTGCAGTACAGCAGCTCCTCATTCGGGAGCGGCTTGCCGGGATCGAAGCGGCTGACCATCCGGCCGAGCTGGATCCGGATGCTGTCGCTGAAATGGCAGCCCTGCTGGGCGCAGGTGGTATCGGCCGGCTGGAACCGGTGCGCCGTACGCGCGTGGCAGGTGAGGCAATCCACCTTCTGGAGCTTGGGGTCGTCCGAATCGAGGTGCGTCCGATGCCCGGCGGTGGTCGTGATCCGCTTCCAGGTGCTCTTGGCGGGTCCGGTTACGTGGCAGGCCTCGCAGATGGGGCGAGGGACCTTGCCATGTTCGGGGATCTTGTCCGGCCGGGCCAGCATCCAGGCGACCAGCTCCTTGCTCTGGGACTCCAGATTGAAGGGGTGGCAGGCGTGACAGGAGAGGGTGTCGTGCTTCGCTTCCTGCTTGTTGACCAGGAGATAGGTCCCGGTATCCGGCCGCACGAACACCTGACCACTGGGCACGAAGATGTGACAGCCCCGGCAGAAGTCGTTGTCGTGCATCATGTAGTTGTACGTTTTCAGGCCGGTGCCCACAATCAACAACAGGATCGCGCCGAGCCCGGCGGCCATGGCGGCCTTGACCCCGCGATCGCGGGTCGCGAGCCAGGTCCCGATCGTGCGCCGCCGGCGCCACACCAGCACCAGCAATCCGATCGCCACGAGGGCGCCGAGGACGACCCCCGTGATCATGAGCCAGCCGGGCTTCTGGAAAATCCACTGGACGATGGGTACGAGGGGGTCGGGGAGGGGGGACCGGACGACCACCGAGTCCACGAACCGGCCGGTGACCGAGTCCCAGACCTGGATCACCGAGTCGGCGGAGGGAGCCCGGCCCTGGAGAGCAGCCCCCCCCGGCCATGCCGCGAGTGCCGAGTGGACGGGAGTCATGACCATTCAGAGGTGACGTCCTGCTGCGCGGCGTGACGCCAATACGCCACGGCACTCGATTGAGGGAAGGATGAACGGCAACACGCCTGATAATAGAACACCCGCCCCGGTGACAGGAGCCTTGCCGGGGCGGGTGGTACCACCCGTCAGGGGTACGCGCATCAACTAGCGCGAGGGCATCCGCATGATGACCTGTTCGGTCTTTGGAGCCACCCGCAGCTGGCCGCTACGGATCGCGCTCTGAATCTTAGCCAACACCGCGGGAGGTGGTGGCGTCAGGATACCCGGGTAGTTGGCCAGCAGGTCCGCGATGGTGGACTGCAAGAGCGCCCGGTACAGGAACGGGTTGTGCACGCCATGGGACCCGTCCGGGTGGCCTGCGAAGCCCTCGCCGAGCACCTGGACGTTGAACATCGCACCCTTGGCGGGAGTGACGCCGGTACCCTCGGCGAAACTGAGCTCCTCCGGAGCGGCCGCGGCGATCATCGCCAGGTAGCCACCATCCGCCGGGAACGGGTCTGGGACCTCGATTCCGCCGCTCACGGTGGAGTTGATCCAGATCGTGTTGATGTAGCCTGTAAACTCGGCTCGGGCAAGGCTCAGTCGGGACACGGCCGTTGCTTCGTCACCGTGGCAGCCGGAGGCGGTGCACGCCACCCACGACCGGCTCGGCCCGTCAAAGGCGCAGTCGTTCTGGTAGGTCGTATCCACTATCTCCGGTGTCTTCTGCTGCAGACAGGGCAGCGGATGGAACGAGTGGCCACTGAACGTGATCGTGTTCCCGTCGGCGTCCACCCCGCTGATCTTGTTGACGTGGCACCCGGCGCACAGCCTGGGGTTGGCGGTGGACCCGTGGGTCGAGAGGATGTCCAGGGTGTCGTACGAAGACCCCGGCGGGAAGTACCCGGCCTCCCCGAGCAATACCGACCCCTGAATCCCATGGGGGCCGCGCTGGTTGGTTTCGGTTGGCCCCGCCCGGTCGACGCGGCCGTGGCAGTGGGTACAGAGATTCTCCTGCAGGGCCGGCGTGGCGATCGAGAACCGCAGCTGGCCCGGCAGCGGGTTGCCCTGCGCATCTTGGGCCGTACCATGCGGGTCGTGGCAGACCACGCAGTTCTGCTCCACCAGGACGTCGGTCTCCAGTTCCTTGTAGTTCGTCCTGATGCCCCAGGCCCTCAGGGCTCCCTTGCCCTCGTGGCAGGGCTGGCAGCTCGGGTTGCCCGCCTGGTTCTCGCGCAACTGGCCATGCCGGGACGACTTCCACTCCTTCAGGTAGTTCTGATGCCGGTCCGGGCCGGCCCCCCCCCGGTGGCAGCCGCTGCAGCTGCGGTCCTCCAACGCCGGATCGTCGGTCACGTAGATGCTGGCGAGAGGCTGGTTGCCTAAGACCGTGGGATTCTGCACGTGCGCGTATCCCGGCCCGTGGCAGCTCTCGCACTGCACGTCCAGATAGACCGGATCCTGCACGGCTTCATAGCCCACCAATGCCGAGTCCTGGTTGCCGCGCCAGGTGAGCGTATGGCAGTCGGAACCGGCGCAGGTCGCGTCCAGGAACGGGCTGGCCTGGAGGTCCTCCCAGGCGTTCGAGTGCGCCGTCTTGGCCCAGTCCTGCTGCTGGCCCACGTGGCAGTTGCCGCAGGTGGTCTGCTTCTCGCTGGCCGTGAAATACCCGAGGAACCCGCTGGCCTGGTCAGGTGGTGGGTTGAAGGGATCGCGGAATACCAGCTTCTCCGTGGTACACCCGCCGAGCAGCACGGCGAGCAACCCGAGGGTCAGCCGCATGGGATGAGGCCGGACACGACGCAGGGCTCGCATGGCACCCCCCCTTTTTTCCACCAGAGCCGGATCGAGAGATTTTCGCGCCCATAGTCGGACGCTCGGTAGGATTCCGCAAGAGGTCTCCGGTCATTTACGGAGACTCTGTTACAATCTTCAGTCTTTCTTATGAAATTCAAGCGGATTTCCCTCATGCAGCTCTGACGCGCCGGCTGAACCAGCTATTGCGGATCTGAATGGTTCGCCTAGGCTTGCCGCCCCTTCTGAAGAAAGCTTCACCCATCATTCCCTATCCCTTCAATCCCATCTCCCCAAGCTTGCGCTGTCGTTCTTGATCCTCCGGTCAACTCTGTCCGTGCGACCCCTGCCGCGGAGGCAGCCATGCCGCGACCGCGAACTGCTCACTTCATGCGCCAAGTCTTCGCGGCCCGCGCCGACGGGCCGAGTCGCGGACATCCCTCGATCTCCGGATTGCTATGAGACCGGTCGACCGCAGGACATTCCTGAAGGAGGCGGCAGTCGTCTCTGCGGCCACTGCGGCTTCCGCGGCGGTCCCCGGCGCCGTGCTTTCCGCCCAAGCGCTCCTGCCGCGCAGGCCTCGCACGCTCGAGGAGTGGAAGAAGACCCCGTGCCGCCTCTGCGGAGTCGGCTGCGGCCTGCTGCTGAGACTGGAGAACGGCCGCGCGGCCGCCGTGAAGGGCGATCGTGATTCTCCGGTCAACCAAGGGTCGGCCTGCGCCAAGGGCTACTACTCAGTGCAGGCACTCTACGGGAAGGACCGGATCACCCGGGCCATGGTTCGACGGGGTGGGGCCCTGGTCGAGGTGCCGCTGACCGAAGCGCTCGACCTGGTGGCGCGCCGTCTCCGCGACACGGCGCAACGGCACGGCAAGGACAGCGTGGCCATGTACGGATCGGCCCAGTGGACCGTGCCCGACGCCTACGTGGCCACCAAGCTGTTCAAGGGGGCTCTGGGCACCAACAACCTGGAGACCAGTGTCCGGATCTACGCGGCGAGTGCCATGGCCGGGCTGGAGAGCAGCTTCGGCCTGGACGGCGCGATCGGCTGCTACGACGACATCGACCACGCCGACGTCTTCGTGCTGTGGGACGACAACCTGGCCGAGACCGAACCGGTGCTCTTTTCCCGCATGCTGGATCGCCGGCGGGCGAACCCGGCAGTCCGGATCATCCACCTGTCCACCCGAACGACGCGGACGAGCTACGCCGTCGACCGGACCCTCCTGCACCTGCCTCATGCCGGACTGGCGATCGCCAATGCCGTCTGCCAGGAAATCGTAGCCCGGGGACTGGTGCAGCGTGAGTTCGTGGATCGGTATGTCGCGTTCAGGCGCGGGCCGAGCCAGCCGGGCGAGGCCCCCCCGGGCGACCCGCGCTACGAGGAGGAAGCCGGCGAGGCCGACTGGGATGGGTACGTGAAGTTCCTCGCCGCCTATACGCCGCAACGCGTCCAGGAGTTGTCAGGGGTCCCGGCGGAGAACATTCGGTGGCTCGCCTCCGTCTACGGTGACCCCATGCGCAAAGTGATGTCGGTCTGGGGTGCCGCCGTGAACCGGGACGTCCGGGGCACTTGGCTCAACAACGCGATCCACAACATCCATCTGCTGGTCGGAAAGGTCGCGTCTCCCGGAAACAGCCCGTTCTGCACTACTGGCCAGCCCAGCGGCGGGAATGCGGTGCAGAACGCGGGATCCCTGACCCATGCGCTGCCCCGAGGCGTGGTGCAGAACGAGCAGGACCGCCGCCGGGCGGCGGACATCTGGGGTGTGCCGGTGGACCGGATCGATCCCCGGCCGACCCATTCCGCGCTGTCCATGTTCCGCGCGCTGGAGCGGGGCGACATCCGGTTCCTCTGGATCCAGGCCACCAACCCGATGGTCAGCCTGCCCAACCTCGACCGGTACCGGCGTGCGGCCGCCGGGGACGACCGCTTCATCGTGGTCTCCGAGGCGTACCCGACCGCCACGACGGATGTGGCCGACGTGGTCCTGCCCGCGGCACTGTGGATCGAGCGGGAGGGAATCTTCGGCAACGCGGAGCGGCGCCTGCAGCACTTCGACGCCATGGTCGCGCCGCCCGGGGACGCGACCAGCGACGCCTGGCTGATGATCGAGGTCGCGCGCCGACTCGGCTTTTCCAGTCTCTTTCCCTGGGACAAGTCCGACCACGTCGAGCGGATCTGGGACGAATACGGCCGCTTCCATCCGGACCCCCGGAGTACGCTTCCGTCGCTCGCTGAGCTGCGCACGCGACCGGGGCTGCTGTGGCCGTTCGTGGGCGGGCGGGAGACCCGGTGGCGCTACAACACCGCGCACGATCCCGCGGCCGACCGGGCCCGGGGGGACTTCGACTTCTACGGTCACCCGGACCATCGGGCCTGGATCTGGCTACGGCCCCACGAGCCGGCTGCCGAGTGGCCGGATCAGGCCCACCCGTTCTGGCTCGGAACCGGCGTGGTACTGGAGCACTGGGGCACGGGGACCCTGACCCAGCGCATCCCGACGCTGCATCGTGCCGTTCCGCACGCCTACGTGGAGATGAACCGGGAAGACGCGAAACGGCTTGGCATCCGCAACCACGACAGGGTGCGTTTGACGAGCCGGCGGGGGTCGCTCGAGCTCGAGGCCCGGCTCGACTACCGCTCCCAGCTCCCCCCGGGCCAGCTCTTCGTCCCCGCGTTCGACGAGGCGGTGCCGGTGAACCGGCTGACGCCTGACGCCGAGGAGCCGGTATCGGGGCAACCCGACGGCAGTACGTGTGCGGTGCGGGTGGAGCGGGTGTCGGGGGGGCGAGCCTCGTGAGCTCGCCCGAGCGGGCTCCCCGCGGACGGTGGCTGCTGCCTCTCTTCCTGACGGCCAGCGCCTTTACCGCCGCGGCCGCCATAGTGGTCGCGGTCGAGCGGGCACCTCGCCGCCGGGCCCCGGAGCCGGCCCCGGCTTCGGTCGCTCTGCTGGCCGCTCCGACCGACTCGATCCCCGGCGAGGCCCGGGTGTTCCGCACTGCGCCGGCCATGATGGCGATCCCGCCGGACACTCGTCGCACGCGTGAGGCCCATCCGCGGAGCCTGAAGACGTATCACTACCTGCGAGCCTATCCGGGCGCCCCGCCGCGGATCCCCCACGAGCTGACTCCGGAGGAGTTCCGCACCAGCGCCTGTAACACCTGTCACGAGCGCGGCGGCTATTCGCGGCGCTTCGCGGCCTATGCCCCCCTGACCCCGCATCCGGACCAGGGCCCTTGCCTTCAATGTCACCTCGGTACCGACAACCTGATGGCGGTTTCGCTGGTCAGTCCGGATCCCAACCGGCGCTGTCGTCAGTGCCATGCGACCGGCGGCATGCCCCGGCCCCAGGCTGAGACGCCGTTCGATTGGTTGACGACCACCTGGCCCCGGCTGCCGTCATCGACCGCGGAGGAGCAGCCGGCCCCGATTCTCCACGCCGCCGAGCCCAGGGGGAACTGCGTCGCCTGCCACGCCGGCCCCGCCGCCGTGGCCGAGGTCCGGACCTCGCATCCGGAGTGGGCCGACTGTCGCCAGTGCCATGTTGCGCCGGATCCGGACGCAGCCGCGTTCACCCGCACCGCGAGTGCGGAGACAGTACCGGCTGGAGGTACGCCATGAGCCGGGCTCGAGACGCTGGAGCCGCATACCTGCTGCTGGCCGTGCTGGCGACCGTCGGCTGCAAGGGCCACCGGGACGTCTACCAGGAGGCCCTGATCCCCGGTGTGGGCAACCTCGCGTTACCAGCCGATTCTGCTGCCGCACCCCTTGATTCGACGCGCGAGCCGGGCACGCTGGCGACGGTTGCCGCGGCGCCCGTGGAAGGCTGGACCGGCGCGGGCGGACGCTCCTTCAAGGTCGCAACCCGAACCTCGGAGGAAGAGGCGGGACACCCACGACGGTTCGGCTCGATCACGCTGGAGACCGCGCTCCGCGCGCCTCCCCGGGAACCGTCCCAGCGACCCGGGGAATGGAGCGGCACTGGCGCGTTGACTCAGTATCCCTGCACCTCCTGTCACCTCGGTCGGAAGATCGTGATGAGGGAGAAGCGGGTCGGCGACGCCCATCAGAACGTCCAGCCGGAGCATCCGAAACAAACCGGAGCGCTCTGCTCCACCTGTCACGCTGCCGACAACGTCGAGCGGCTGGTGCTCGAGAATGGCGAGCGCGCCACCCTGGATGAGAGCTATCGTCTCTGTGCGCAGTGTCATATCTCGCAGGTGGACGGCTGGGCCCACGGGGCACATGGCAAGCGTCTGGACGGCTGGCAGGGGCGCCGTGTGGTCATGGTCTGCACCGACTGCCACGATCCTCATAATCCGGCGCTCCAACCGCGGATCCCGTTCCGCGCCCCCCACATTCAGCGAACCCGGGTCCCCGTCCGATGAGTACTGACCGCATGCCCGAGCAGCCGGACCCCGCCCCCGGCCAAAGCCTGCTGGAGAAGCCGGTGGATCGTCGCCGCGCGCTGACGGTCCTCGCGGGCGGCGTCGCCGCCGGGGCCCAGGCCCTGGGGGCGTGCACGCCACTCAGCGCCACTACCGACGAGGAGCGGGAGATCCGGGTCCTCGCCTGGCGGGAGTATATCAAGGGCAACTACAGGTTCATGACCGAGGCCGAGCGGGCCGAGACCATCGCCCGGCTGGAGCAGCTGGCCCGGTTGCGGCAGGGGGTGGACGTCACCATTCAGTCCACCGGCGCTCAGCCCGGGGTCCTCTTCGGCTACGCCTTCAACATCTCGAAGTGCAAGGGCTTCCGGCTTTGCATCGAGGCCTGCATCAACGAGAACAACCTCGACCGGGCCGCCGATACCCAGTACATCCGGATCTTCGAGATGGACGAGGGTGCGGTCGATCTGGAGCACGCCGATGCGACCTTCCAGCACGAGGTGCCGGCGGAGGGCCACTTCTATATGGGGACCCAGTGCTTCCAGTGCGCAGATCCGCCCTGTGTCCGGGTGTGCCCGGTCGGGGCCACCTGGCAGGAGCCGGACGGGATCACGGTCATCGATTACGACTGGTGCATCGGATGCCGCTACTGCATGGCGGCCTGTCCCTACTGGGCCCGACGCTTCAATTGGCGGGCGCCCGAGGTTCCGCCGCGCGAGGTGAACCCCAACCAGCATTACCTGGGGAACCGCGCCCGGAAGACGGGGGTGGTGGAGAAGTGTCACTTCTGCATCCACCGGACCCGCCAGGGCCGGTTGCCGGCCTGCGCCGAGGCCTGTCCCACCGGGGCGCGGGTCTTCGGCAACCTGTTGGACCCTGATTCCGAGATCCGCTGGGTGCTCGCCAACAAGCGCGTCTTCCGGCTGAAAGAGGATCTGAAGACGGAACCGCGGTTCTGGTACTTCACCGACTGAGGGAACCGTGCACCTGAGGCCGTTTCTGGCAAGCGCGCTGCGGTCGGCCACCACCGGGGGCTGGCGCTACCATCTCTGGATGGGCAGCCTGACCCTGATCATGGTCCTTGGCGCCTACGCGTACTCGGTCCAGCTGCGTCAGGGCCTCGGCGTGACCGGCATGAGCGACCATGTGAGTTGGGGTCTCTACATCTCCAATTTCACCTTCCTGGTCGGCCTGGCGGCAGCCGCGATGATGCTGGTGCTGCCGGCCTATGTTCTGGAGAACGTCGACTTCGCCCGCGCAGTGCTGGTGGCCGAGGGCGTCGCGGTCGCCGCCCTGGTGATGTCCCTGTCGTTCGTGGTGGTGGACCTGGGGAACCCGCTGGGGTCCTGGCATCTGATCCCCGGGGTGGGCTACCTGAACTGGCCCCGGTCGCTGCTCTCCTGGGACGTCATCGTCCTGAACGGTTATCTGGCCCTCAACCTGATCATCCCGTTCTACATCCTCTACAATCATTACGCCGGGCGGCACCCGGCCAGGAGCAGGTATCTCCCCTGGATGTACATCTCGGTGATGTGGGCGGTGAGCATCCATCTGGTGACGGCGTTCCTGCTCGCCGGCCTGCCGGCCCGCCCCTTCTGGAACTCGGCCCTGCTCGGCCCGCGGTTCCTCGCCTCGGCCTTCACCGCGGGGCCGGCGTTCTTGATCCTGCTGCTCTACTTCATCCGACGGACGACCGATTACCCCATCGCCGACGGCGCGTTCTCCAAGCTCGCGTTGATCACCGCCGTCGCGGCGCAGATCAACCTGGTAATGCTGATCTCGGAGCTGTACTACGAGTTCTACTGGCCTACCCGGCACGGTGCCAGCGCGTTCTACCTCTTTTTCGGCCTGGGCGAGCATCATGCGCTGGTGCCGTGGATCCGGACCGCGATCGGGCTCAACGTGCTGGCCACGGTCGCACTCATGGTGCATCCGGTGCGGCGCAACCCGCGCTGGCTGATGGTAGCCTGCGCCACCCTCTTCGTGGCGATCTGGATCGAGAAGGGCATGGGTCTGGTGATACCGGGGTTCATCCCCTCCCCGCTCGAGGAAATCGTGGAATACACTCCCACCTGGGTCGAGCTATCTGTCACCGCCGGCGTCTGGGCGCTCGGTCTGTTCGTGCTGACCGTGCTGGTGCGGGTGGCGCTCCCGATCGAGATGGGGCGGGTGCGCAGTCCTCACCTGGAGGTCCCGCACGGCGCGCTGATCATCCGTCCGCGGAGCCCTCGCCCGCGGCCCGAAAGACCCGTCCGGCCGGTCCGGACCCGGTGAATGCGAGATGGCGCAGCACCGGCGACACTCTCTTCTCACGAGGTTAGGAACATGACCACACATAGGCCGAACGATACGCGGTACCCACTGGCCGCCCTGGCCGCCGGGCTGATCGGTGGCGCCGGTGTGGCCGGAGCGCTGTTCCTCCTCGGCATAGCGCCCCCGCTGGTGGCCATAGCGGGCGTGGCGGTGTGGCTCTTTCTCGCTGCGTCAGTCAAGTACACCGACCAGTGGGAGCGGGCCGTGCTCCTGCGCCTGGGCCGGTATCGGGGCCTGCGGGGCCCCGGGTACTTCCTCATCGTGCCGATCATCGATCGGGTGGCCTACACCATCGATCAACGGATCCGCACCGCCGCCTTCGGCGCCGAGTCCTGTCTGACTCGCGATACGGTGCCGGTGAACGTGGATGCGATCGCCTTCTGGATCGTGCGTGACGCGGAGCGGGCCGCATTGGAGGTGCAGGACTACGACGAGGCGGTGATCCTCTCGGCCCAGACCGCGCTTCGGGACGCCATCGGGAAGCACGACCTCGCTGAACTGATTCAGTCCAGGGTGGAGCTCGGCCACGGGCTCAAGGAAGCCCTGGAGCAAAAGATGGCGAACTGGGGTATTCACGTTCAGTCGGTCGAAATCCGGGACGTCGTCATCCCCGCCGCCCTGGAAGACGCCATGTCGCGCCAGGCTCAGGCTGAACGGGAACGGCAGGCGCGGATCATCCTGGGCACGGCGGAAACCGAGATTGCCCACAAGTTCGTCGAGGCTGCCGACGCCTATCGTGACCAGCCCGGGGCCATGAACCTGCGGGCGATGAATATGCTCTACGAGAGCATCGCCAAGCGGGGGTCGCTCATGGTGGTGCCGTCGGGGCTGGCCGATTCGCTGAACGCGCCGGCGCTCATGGGTGTGCTGGGCGCCACCGGGCTGGTGCCGCGAGATGGTTCGACCGAAGCGTCCGCGACGGCCGAGGGCGGGGCGGTCGGACCCGCCGGCCCGGGCACGGCGGGAGCCCCCCCGGCTCGGCAGTAACCGGCGGGTGACCAGCTGGGTAACCGGTATCTCGGGTGTCGGCCAGTGAATTATGCGTGGATGCTTGCCGCTGGGTTGGCGGATACGAACATTTAACCCAGGATTACGGCTCGCTTCATACATCCTGTCCTACTTGTAGTCAGATTCGAATCGCGCCTCGCCGCGGCAGCGCCGCAGACCTCGCCGTCCCGCCTCGACTCGGAGGAGTCGCGATGTACGTCCCCAATCCCATTCCCTGGGCCGAGGACGAAACCCTCGGCCAGAACCTCGCGAGCCGTGGGGTCTCGCGCCGCGAGTTCCTCGAGTTCTGCGGCGGTCTCGCCGCCATGCTCGGGCTCGAGAGCTTCTACGTGCCGCAGATAGCCCACGCGCTTGAGGTTCTCAAGCGCCCCAGCGTGGTCTGGATCCAGCTCCAGGAGTGCACCGGCTGTGTGGAGAGCGTGATCCGCACCGCGGAGCCGACCATCGGCAATCTGGTGCTCGACCTGATCTCCCTGGACTACTCCCACACCCTCATGGCTGCCGCCGGCCACGCGGCCGAGGAGGCGCTCCAGTCGGCGATGAAGGCCAACAAGGGCAGCTACATCCTGGTGGTCACCGGGTCGGTCCCGCTGGCGGAGAACGGGATCTACACCACCATCGGAGGGCGCACGGCGAAGGAGGTCCTGGAGGAGGCCGCGTCGGGTGCGGCGGCGGTGCTCGCCATCGGCGCGTGCGCCCACTGGGGCAGCGTCCAGGCCGCCCGCCCCAACCCGACCGGCGCGGTTGGGGTGTCGAAGGTGGTCACCGACAAGCCGGTGGTGAACATCGCGGGCTGTCCCCCGATCGCCGACGTGGTGACGGCTACCGTCGTGCATTATCTGACCTTCGGCCGGCTGCCCGCGACCGACGCGGAGGGGCGGCCGCTCTTCGCCTACGGGGCCCGGATCCACGACCAGTGCCCCCGCCGGGCCAACTTTGATGCCGGTCAGTACGTGGAAGTCTTCGACGACGAAGCGGCGCGGAAGGGATGGTGCCTCTACCACGTCGGCTGCAAGGGGCCGGCGACCTTCTCGCCCTGCCCGATCTTCCAGTGGAACACCCGCACCAGCTGGCCCATCGGCGCGGGCCACCCCTGTCTCGGCTGCACCGAGCCGAACTTCTGGGACACCATGACCCCGTTCTATGACCGGCTGCCGGACGTCGGCGGCTTCGGGGTCGAGTCCCGCGTCGACCTGATCGGCGCGGCGCTGGCCGCGGGCGCCACCGCGGGAGTGGCGACGCACGCGATCGCCACCGGGGTTCACCAGGTCCGGCAGCGCCGGCGGGAACGCGAGCTGCCGGTAGTGCCGCCGTCCGGCGGTCCGCCATCGTCCACCCCGTCGGCAGGGAAGGGGGAAGGGGGCCAGAATGGCTAAGACCAAGGTCGTCGTCGACCCCATCACCCGAATCGAGGGCCACCTCCGGATCGAGACCCAGGCCGAAAACGGGAAGATCACCGACGCCTGGGCCACCTCCACCCAGTTCCGGGGGATCGAGATCGTCATGCAGGGGCGTGATCCCCGGGACGCCTGGGCCTTCACCCAGCGGATCTGTGGAGTCTGCACCGTGGTGCACGCGGTGGCCTCCTGCCGCGCCGTCGAGGACGCGCTCGACATCACCATCCCGCCCAACGCCAATCTGATCCGGAACCTGATCCACGGGATGCAGTTCATCCAGGACCACGTGATCCACTTCTACCACCTGCACGCGCTGGACTGGGTGGACGTGGTGAGCGCCCTCAAGGCCGACCCGGCAGGGACCTCTGCGATCGCGCGGAAGGTCTCGCCCTGGCCCAACAACTCCGAGACCTACTTCCGCGAGGTCCAGGACCGGCTCAAGAAGTTCGTGGCCAGCGGTCAGCTCGGCATCTTCGCCAACGGCTACTGGGGCCATCCCGCGTACAAGCTGCCGCCCGAGGTCAATCTCCTCGCCGTGGCGCACTACCTGGAGGCGCTGGACTGGCAGCGGGATGTCATCCGGCTGCACACCATCTTCGGCGGCAAGAACCCCCATCCCAACTTCCTGGTCGGCGGCATGGCGTCCGCCATCAACCTGGACGACACCGCCACCATCAACGCCGAGCGGCTGACCGACATCCGGGACATGATCACCCGGGCCCAGCAGTTCGTGGAGCAGGTGTACTGGCCCGATCTCGTGGCGATCGCCGGGTTCTACAAGGACTGGGCGGCGATCGGCGGCGGAGTCAAGAATTACCTGGCCGTGGGCGAGTTCCCCGAGGGCGACATCCGCGACACCCAGCGCCTGTACCTTCCCCAGGGCATCGTGCTCGAGCGCGACCTGACCAAAGTCTGGCCCTACGACCAGCGGATGGTGAAGGAGTACATCACCAGCTCCTGGTACGAGTACTCCAAGGGGGACGATGCCGGACTCCACCCCTGGGAAGGGGAGACCAAGGCGAAGTACCAGGGGCCGCCGACGCCGTGGGAGTATCTCCAGGGCCTGCCCAAGTACAGCTGGATGAAGGCCCCGCGCTATGACGGCCGCCCCATGGAGGTGGGGCCGCTGGCGCGGATGCTGGTGGGCTTCGCCGCGGGGCACCAGGAGATCCGCGCCATGGTGAAGGAGGTGCTCGACCGGCTCGAGGTCGGGCCGGCGGCGCTGTTCTCCACGCTGGGGCGGACCGCCGCCCGGGGCATGGAGACCGTGCTCCTCTCCCGGCGGATGAATACCTGGTACGACCGGCTGGTGGACCGGATCAAGAGCGGGGAGACCCAGACGTTCAACAAGGACAAATGGGACCGGAGCTCCTGGCCGGCCAAGGCCGAGGGCTACGGCTTCCTCGACGCCCCACGCGGCGCCCTCGGCCACTGGGTCCAGATCGAAAACGGCGTCATCTCCCGCTATCAGTGCGTCGTCCCCAGCACCTGGAACTGTTCGCCGCGCGACGGCCAGGGCCAGATGGGCCCCTACGAGGCGTCCCTGGTCGACAACCATCCCCTGGTGAAGCCGGACCAGCCGCTGGAGATCCTGCGCACCATCCACTCCTTCGATCCCTGCATGGCCTGCGGCGTCCACGTGCTCGACGCCACGGGGAACCTGATCACCGAGGTGCGGGTGCAATGACAACCCCTACCACGCCGTCGGCCCCGCCTCCGGCGCCGCGGGGCTGGAAGGGGATCTCCCTGGCGCACAAGGTGCCGCCGCCCAGCGGGGACTATCACTGGGTGTATCTGTGGGAATGGCCGATCCGGGCGATGCACTGGCTGGCGGCCGTCTGCATCCTGGTGCTCGCGGTGACCGGGCTCTACATCGGGAAGCCCTACTTCGTGACCGGGGGCGATACCAGCAGCCACTTCCTCATGGGGTGGGTCCGGTTCACCCACTTCTTCGCCGCCGCCGTGCTGGTGATGACCGGCATCGTCCGATTCTACTGGCTCTTCGCCGGGAACAAGTTCGAGCGCTGGATCGCGCTCTTCCCGGTCCGTACCCGCGACTGGGTCAACATGTTCCGGCAGATCAAGTACTACCTGATGATCCAGCCGGAGAAGGCGCCCCGGTATCTCGGCCACAACCCGCTGCAGCAGCTGAGCTATACCGCGGTGTACGGGCTGGCGCTGATCGAGGTCGTCACCGGGTTCGCCATGTACGGCCAGGCCGACCCTGGCGGCTTCTTCTTCCGGGTCTTCGGCTGGGTCGGGCCGCTGCTCGGCGGCATGCCGATCGTGCGCTTCGTGCATCACGTCAGCGCCTGGCTCTTCCTGACCTTCATCCCGATCCACGTCTATCTCGCCACCCGCGCCGACATGCTGGAGCGGGGCGGGACCATCTCCTCGATCATCACCGGCGGACGGTTCGTTCCGGCGGGCGAGCGGTTCGTCGATGAGTGAATCGGGCGCGGGAACGCTGGTGATCGGTCTGGGCAATCCGCTCATGGGCGACGACGGCCTCGGTCTCGCCGCCCTCGAGCGGCTCGCCGCCGAGTGGATCATCCCGCCCGGCGTGGAGCTGGTGGACGGCGGGACCTGGGGGCTCAACCTGCTCCACCGCATCGAGGCGGCCGGGCAGGTGCTCTTCCTCGACGCGGTGAATGCGGGGAAGGAGCCGGGGGAAGCCGTGGAGCTGGGACGCGACCAGCTGCCGATGGTGCTCGGGCTCAAGCTCTCGCCCCATCAGATCGACCTGCGCGAGGTGCTCGCGCTCGCCAAGCTTCGTGGTTCCGTTCCCTCGACCATGGTCTGCCTCGGACTGCAACCCGCCAGCGTCGAGATGCGCCCCGCGCTCAGCCCTGCGCTGGCGGACCGGCTCGACGATCTGGTCGCCGCGGCAGCCGCCCGGCTCGAGACCTGGGGCCACCCGCTGCGCCGCCGCGCCGTGCCCGCTCATGCATGAGCTGAGCGTCGCACTCGAGATCTGCCGGATCGCCGAGGAAAAGCTCGGGCCGGCGCAGGTGAACCGATTGGTCGCCCTGGGCGTGGAGGTGGGCGATCAGGCCGGCATCGAGCCGGACAACCTGGTCTTCTGTCTCGAGGCCCTGCTCGGCGCGCCCCCGTTCGGGAGTGCCCGGCCGGTGCTTACCCGGCTCCCCGGCGATGCCCTCCGTGTCAGCTACCTGGAGGTGGACGATGGCGGTCCGGACGATTGAGGTGCGGGAGCGGGTCATGGCCCGCAACGACGAGCTGGCCGCCCAGGTGCGGTCCGTCCTGCGCCAGTCGGGGGTCGTGGCGCTCAACCTGGTGTCCTCTCCGGGCTCGGGGAAGACCGCGCTGCTGGAGCGCACCCTGGAGTCGGTCGGTGAGGAGCTCGATATCGCGGTCGTGACCGGGGACGTGCAGACTCAGAACGACGCCGACCGCCTGGCCCGCCGCACCGATCGGCTGGTGCAGGCGGTGGTCACCGGCGGGGCCTGCCACCTCGACGCGCTGCAGGTCCAGGCCGCCATCACGGCCCTGGATCTGAGCCGGACCCGGCTGCTGTTCATCGAAAACGTGGGCAACCTGGTCTGCCCGGCGAGCTGGGATCTGGGCGAGGAATCGAAGGTGGTGGTCTTCTCCGTCACCGAGGGCGAGGACAAGCCGCTCAAGTACCCCAAGATGTTCCGCGAGGCGCGCTACGCGGTGCTCAACAAGATGGACCTGCTGCCCCATCTCCGGTTCGACCTCACCCGGGCCGTGGCGAACGCGCGCCAGGTGAACCCCGCGTTGCGGTTCTTCTTCACTTCGGCCCTGACGGGCGAGGGAATGGAGGACTGGTACGACTTCCTGCGGGAGCAGGTGCGGGCGTGCGTGCCGGCCTGACCGCCTTCAGGGTCCACGTCACCGGCCTGGTGCAGGGCGTGGGTTTCCGCCCCTTCGTCCACCGGCTCGCCGTGCGGCATGGGCTGGCGGGCTGGGTTCGCAACGAGTCGGGGGAAGTCGAAATCGAGATCGAGGGCGGGGAGGAGGAGCTCGCGGCCTTCCTGCGCGGGCTGCGGCAGGAGGCTCCGCCGCTGGCCCGCATCGAGGAAGTGGAAAGCGTGCCCTGTGACCCGGCCGGCAGTGACGGGTTCAGCATCCTCGCCAGCCTGAGCCGCCCCGACCGGCGTCAGCCCGTGCCGCCCGACACCGCCCTCTGTGCCGCGTGCGAAGCGGAGCTGTTCGACCCGGCCGATCGCCGATACCGCTACCCCTTCATCACCTGCACCGACTGCGGCCCGCGCTTCACGGTCATCGACACGCTGCCCTACGACCGGGAGCGGACCAGCATGCGGGCATTCCGCCAGTGCCCCGAGTGCCTCCGGGAATATCACGACCCCGCCGACCGGCGCTACCACTCGGAGTCCAACAGTTGCCCTGCCTGCGGGCCCCGGGTCTGGTTCGAACCGGCCGGTACTCCGGACTCCATTGCTTATGGTGACGCGGGGCTCGCCAAGGCGGCCGAGCTGCTCCGGGCCGGCGGCATTCTCGCGGTCCGCGGGCTCGGCGGCTTCCACCTCGCCGCCGACGCGACCGACGAGGCCGCCGTGCTCCGCCTGCGGCGGCGGAAGCACCGGGAGTCGAAGCCGCTCGCCGTCATGGTGCGCAGCTTGGCCGAGGCGCAGGTCGTCGCCGTGGTGAACGCCGGCGAGGCCCGTCTCCTGACGACGCCCCAACGGCCGATCGTGCTGGTGGGCCGCAGGGTGGACGGCGGACTGGCCCCGTCGCTGGCCCCAGGGCTGGACACGGTCGGCGTGGTGCTCGCGTATACGCCGCTCCACCACCTGCTGCTCGAGCTGGCGGGACGCCCCCTGGTGATGACCAGCGGCAACCGGAGCGAGGAGCCGATCGCGATCGGGAATCCGGAGGCCCGCCTCCGGCTCGGCGGGATCGCCGATGGGTTCCTCCTGCACGACCGCGAGATCGTGGCCCGCTACGACGACTCGGTGGTACGGATGGCGGGGGACACGGTGGTGACCCTGCGCCGAGCCCGGGGCTACGCTCCGCTGCCGCTCGAGCTGCCGGTGCCGACCCCGGTCCCTCTGGTCGCGGTCGGGCCTCACCTCAAGAACACCTTCACGCTGGCCCACGGCGATCGGGCCTACGTGAGCCAGCACATCGGCGATCTGGAGGGCCTCGATACGGTCGCCCATTTCGAGGATGCGCTCGACCGGCTCCGTCGGCTCTTCAGCGTGATCCCGGAGGTCGCCGTCCGCGACCTCCACCCCGGGTATCTCTCCACCCGCCTCGCGGAGGGCCTGGGCCTCCGGCAGGTGATCCCGGTGCAGCACCATCATGCCCACGTCGCGGCGGTCATGGCGGAGCACGCTCGGACGGCGCCGGTGCTGGGGATCGCCTACGACGGGACGGGGCACGGGGACGACGGCCGGACCTGGGGCGCCGAGCTGCTGGCGGCCGACCTGGCGGGCTACCGGCGCCTGGCCCACCTTCGCTATGTCCCGATGCCGGGCGGCGACCTGGCCGCGCGTACGCCCTGGCGGGTGGCGGCGGGGTACGTCGCGGCCGAGCCCTCGGTGGCCCCCGCCTTCCGACTCGCCTTCCAGGGGGTGGACTCCCGAGAGCGGGCCGTGGCGGAGCGCCAGGCCGCCGCTGGGCTCAACGCGCCGTTGGCCTCGTCCATGGGGCGGTTGTTCGACGCGGCGGCCGCGGTGCTGGGGGTGCGCCGGGTGAGCGACTACGAGGGGCAGGCGGCGATGGAGCTCGAGGCTCTTGCCGGTCGCCGGGTGGCGCGCGAGTATCGCTGTGAGGTGACCGGCGGCGGCGAGGGGCCCTGGGTGCTCGATCCGGTCCCTCTGCTCGTCGAGCTGGGGGAGCGTCGCCAGTCGGGGGAGGACGCGGCCGATCTCGCCGCCGATTTCCACGCCAGCGTCGCGCGGGCAACGGCCGAGCTGGCGCGGCGCGCCGGTGACGCCGTAGGACTCGATACCGTGGCCCTGGGCGGCGGCGTGTTCCAGAACGCCCGGCTGCTCGAGTCCGTCTGCGAGCGGCTGGAGCGGGAGAGGCTGCGGGTCCTGCTCCCACGACGGCTCGGTCCCAACGACGGGGCTATCAGTTACGGCCAGGCGGCCGTGGCCGCCGCCTGGCTCACCCACGGCATGGGCTGAGGCCCGGGGGAGGCGCTCATGTGTCTGGGCATACCCGCACGGATCCTGGAGATGCGGGACGACCGCGGCCTCGCGATGGGGCAGGTGGACTTCGGGGGCGTGCGGCGTGAGGTCTGTCTCGCCTATGTGGCCGACCAGGTCCGCCCTGGTGATTACGTGGTGGTCCACGTGGGATTCGCGATCTCCCGCGTGGACGAGGCCGAAGCGCGCCGCACGTTCGAGGCGCTGAGGGAAATGAGCCAGCTCGAGGAGCTGGACTGGATGCGTGAGGTGGCCGACCGGAGCCTGGCATCCGCGGAGGGAGGCGGCGCATGAAATACCTCACCGAATACCGCGACGGCTCCGTCGCACGCGGGCTCATCGCCCGGATCCGGCGCACCGCCACGCGCCCCTGGGTGCTGATGGAGGTGTGCGGCGGCCAGACCCACACCCTCGTCCGGCAGGGCCTCACCGAGCTGCTCGGCGGCGCGGTGGAGATGATCCACGGGCCCGGCTGCCCGGTGTGCGTCACCCCGCTGGAGCAGATCGACAAGGCGCTCCGCCTCGCCGCCGATCCCGGTGTCATCTTCACCTCCTTCGGCGACATGCTGCGGGTGCCGGGGAGCGAGTGCGACCTGCTCCAGGTCCGGGCGCGAGGAGGACAGGTGCGGGTGGTCTACTCTCCGCTCGACGCCCTGGATCTGGCGGTTCGGACACCGGACAAGCAGGTGGTCTTCTTCGCCGTCGGCTTCGAGACCACCGCTCCGGCCAACGCCATGGCGGTCTGGCGGGCCCGCCAGCTTGGGGTGCGCAACTTCACCATCCTGGTGTCCCACGTGACCGTACCGCCGGCCATGACCGCCATCCTTTCCGCGCCGGACAACAGGGTCCAGGCCTTCCTGGCGGCGGGGCACGTCTGCACCGTCATGGGATGGACCGAATACGAGCCGATCGCCCAGCGGTACCGGGTGCCGATCGTGGTCACCGGGTTCGAGCCGCTGGACCTGCTGGAGGGGATCTACCTGGCCGTGCGGCAGTTGGAGGAGGGCCGGCACGAGGTCGAGAACCAGTACGTCCGCGCGGTGCGGAGGGAGGGCACCACGCCTGCGCGCGACCTGGTGGCGAAAGTGTTCCGGCTGGTGGACCGCAAGTGGCGGGGGATCGGGGAGATCCCCCAGAGCGGCCTGGGACTGCGCGAGGAATACGCCGACTTCGACGCCGAGTACCGCTTCGGGCTGGGAGACGTACAGGTGAGCGAGCCGGCGGAGTGCCACGCGGGCGACGTGCTGACCGGACGGATCAAGCCGTTCCAGTGTCCCGCCTTCGGGACCCGCTGCACGCCGGAGCACCCGCTGGGCGCACCGATGGTGTCGTCCGAAGGCGCCTGCGCCGCCTACTATAACTACGGTCGCTATCGCCAGGCTGCTGCGGAGGTGCCCGGTGGGTGACCATCCTCTGGCCGCCGGCGCGCTGGTATGCCCCGCGCCCCTGCCGGCGATCGACCGGGTGCAGCTGGGCCACGGCTCGGGGGGCAAGCTGAGCGCCGCCCTGCTGCGCGACCGGTTCCTGCCCTCCCTCGGCAACCCCGCGCTGCGACAGATGGGGGATGCGGCCGTGGTGCCGGTCGGCCCGGCGGAGATCGCCATCTCGACCGACACCTTCGTGGTCCAGCCGCTCGAGTTCCCGGGCGGCAACATCGGCTCGCTGGCGGTGCACGGCACCCTTAACGATGTCGCCATGATGGGGGCCCGGCCGCGCTATCTGACCGCCGGGTTCGTCCTGGAGGAGGGGCTTCCGTTCGACCTGCTCGACCGGGTGATCGGAGCCATGGCCCGGAGTGCGGAGTCCGCCGGGGTACCGCTGGTGGCCGGGGATACCAAGGTGGTGGAGCGGGGAAAGGCGGACGGGCTCTACGTCAATACCACCGGAGTCGGCCTGCTCGAGGCGGGATTCCGGCCGGCGCCGGATCGGGCTACGCCGGGTGACGCGGTCCTGGTCAGCGGACCGATCGGCCGGCACGGGATGGCCATCATGGCGGCCCGGGAGGGCCTGGCGTTCGAGGCCGAGATCCTGAGCGACTCGGCCTGCCTGGTTCCCCTGGTCGAGCTCCTGCGCGATGCCGTGGGGAGCGAGGTCCATGTCCTGCGGGATCCGACCCGCGGCGGGGTGGCCAGCGCGCTCAACGAGATCGCAGCGGCTTCCGGGGTGGGCATCGAGCTCGACGAG